>Ga0137415_10000793_pt1 | contig 30922 bp, 27 predicted proteins | sample CZODoug3_1_1_16f_FD_183082 | JGI IMG/M metagenome (GOLD analysis project Ga0137415, IMG submission 183082) | Vadose zone soil fungal communities from Angelo Coast Range Reserve, California, USA - CZODoug3_1_1_16fungal (Hybrid Assembly) | ecosystem: Environmental > Terrestrial > Soil > Vadose...
GTAGCCGCGCCGGAAAGCCCTATGGTCGATGGCTGGATGGGCGACGACTGGTTCCACTATGGGGCGTTTCGCCAGGTGAACCTGGACTACTTTGCCGGGCAGACGGCAGCGCGCGGGCATGGCGCGGCGATTCCCCGGGAAGGATATGACGACTACACGAACTTTCTGAGGAAAGGTTCGGCGGGCGACTTTGCGCGTTATGGAGGGCTGGAGCAACTGCCTTTCTGGCTCAAGGTGGAGACGCATCCGGCATACGATGCCTTCTGGCAGGGGCAGGCTCTGGACAAGATCGTTGGCAAGTTACCGTTACGGGTTCCGACGATGTGGCTGCAGGGACTGTGGGACCAGGAAGATATGTGGGGCGCGATCTATAGCTATGAGGCCGTGGAGCCAAAGGATGCGCACAATGACATGAACTATCTGGTGATGGGTCCGTGGCGGCATAGCAATGTGAATTACCAGGCCTTCTCACTGGGACCGTTGCTTTGGGATGGAGATACGGCGTTGCAGTTCCGGCGCGATGTGCTACTTCCCTTCTTCAATCAATATCTGCTGGATGGTGCGCCTAAGGCGGATACTCCGCCGGTGTTTATCTACAACACAGGCGAGAATCATTGGGACCGGTTTGAGTCGTGGCCGCGGAGCTGTGAGGAGAGCTGCTCGAATAAGTCTCAGCCGCTCTATCTGACGGCGCATGGAGGCTTGTCGTTTGAGGCTCCGGGTGCGGCTTCTTCGAAGTATGACGAGTATGTTTCCGATCCGGCCAAGCCGGTGCCTTACCGGCCTCGGCCAGTTTTCTCTGGCGATGGTGATGCGTGGAAGCGTTGGTTAGTAGAAGACCAGCGGTTTGTCGATGGGCGTCCTGATGTATTGACCTACGTCACCGAGCAACTTACAAAGCCACTGCGGTTGAGTGGTGCTCCTGAAGTGCATCTGTACACTTCGACCAGTGGCAGTGACAGCGATTGGGTGGTGAAGCTGATCGATGTCTATCCGGATAGCATGCCTTCGCAGCCTGCGATGGGTGGTTATGAGCTGCCTATTTCGCTGGACATCTTTCGCGGACGCTACCGCACGAGCTTCGAGCATGCAGAGGCGATTACGCCGGATCAGCCCTTGCTGTATCGTTTTGGGCTACCGACGGTGAATCATGTCTTTCTGCCGGGACACCGGGTGATGGTGCAGGTGCAGTCGAGTCTGTTTCCGCTCTATGACCGGAATCCGCAGACGTTTGTGCCGAATATTTTTGACGCCAAACCGGAGGATTATCAGAAGGCTACGCAGCGGGTTTGGCATGTTCCGGGGAACGCTAGCTTTATTAGCCTGCCGATTGTGCAGTAGCAGTAGTACAAGTCCCAGGTCTCAAAAGCGCAGCGGGCTCAACTTCTTCGGGATACATTGCGTCTATGTCCATAGACTGAAGGGCAATTTCTACATTTGTCCAGGTTAAGAGTGCTTCGATGAATAAAGAGCAGTTGATCCGTCCCCGATTCTTGACCGAACCGAGGAAGACAAAGCTGAGGTCCTATGCTTTCCTAGTTCATTTTTATGCAGGGATCGCTATAGGAGCAGCCCTTTTGCTTTTGGGTGGAAGCGGAAGCATGATCGTTTTCCGCAATGACATCGGGTTTCTTCTGCATCAGCCTGCGGGTCTTGCCTATTCAAATGCCTCGACACCCACCTCTTTGCAGCGAACGCTCGATGACATTGAACAGAGTCATCCCAGATATTCGGTCTCAGAAATTCTTGGCTTCCAACGCTCCGATGGCGTCCTTCTCATCCGGCTTAATGCGGACAACCATTCAGATAAGGAACAAGAGATATTTATCGAGCGAAGCACAGGACAGGAGATTCCTGGACATCCCCATCTTACCCAGGTCATGGAAACCACTGAAGATTTTCACAAAAACCTGCTCATGGGCAGACGAGGACGTACACTGAATGGCCTGATCGCAGTTCTGTTCTTTGCTGTGATCGTCAGCGGCGCGATTGTCTGGTGGCCAGGCATCACCCGATGGCGGCGTGGCCTCACGCTGAACTTCAAGCTGTCCTGGAAGAGGATCAATTACGACCTTCACAATGTCATAGGAATTGCGTGTTGCGGCTTTCTCATTCTGATGGCCATCACTGCTGCATTGATGGCTACTCCTAAGGTCTTCCACACCGTATTTTCCCAAAACCACCTGAATGATAAAGGAAATGACAGCCATCCAAGTCAGGTTGGAGAAACAGCACTGGCAGGTCCTGCGAAGTCCATCGATACACTGCTGAGCAATATCGCATCCAATCCCGCTCTCGCTGGCTGGCAATTGCAAGGCATTCAAATGGCTCATCAAGGCAGGCTTCCCATTGTCGAACTGAAAAAGTCGTCTGAAATCCTGCTCGTTCAGCCTGTTCCTTCATCCGGTCAAATCCTTTCCGATACGAGACATAGTTCAGCAGGTATTGATCTGGAGGCACACAATCTGATCCAGTCGCTTCACTTCGGCAGAGTGGGTGGACTTGTCACACAGGTATTCTGGGTGATTCTCGGTGTATCCCCTGGATGCCTCGTCATCACTGGGTTTCTTATGTGGTGGAATCGAGTGCTTACGAAGAAACTCCGCTTCATTTAGCTGAGGACTCGTTCTCATGGATGATCTCGATAGAAGTAAGAAAATATGAGTGAGATTCACTCACTTTTCATCATTTTCCTTGGACTTGCGCTTGACAACTGTATGAGGGAATGCGCTACATTAGCAATCGGAAGGTGACAGTGCTAAGAACCTCCGGGTTCTGCGTTTGTGCTGTTTACCTGGACTCCTGTACGTCCACTCAAGAATTTTGTACTGATACGGCGAGGTGATGCCTTGCCTACAACATCACCCCTGCATGCGACAAGTGCGCTTGCAGGGACCTTAGAAGGAGAAGCAATGGCACCTGCAACAGCATCCGTAGTGACCACCTTTACTCCGCTGCATGATCGCATCCTCGTTCGCCGCGTCGAAGAGGGTGAGACCGTTCGTGGCGGCATCATCATTCCTGACAGCGCGAAAGAAAAGCCACAGGAAGGTGAAGTGATTTCCGTTGGCAAGGGCAAGTCGAACGACGAAGGAAAAGTTTTCCCTCTCGACGTGCAGGCTGGCGACCGCGTTCTGTTCGGCAAGTATTCGGGCACCGAGATCAAGATCGATGGTGAAGAGTTCCTGATCATGCGCGAAGAAGAAGTTCTCGGGATTCTCAAGAAGAAATAGGGCTGGCCGTCCAGGCGTACGCGCCTTTGGCGCAAAACCTGAGAGGGCTTTTTGAGTGCTAGCAGTTGAGAATTTCCGAAATATCACTGAGGTTCTTCGCTGCGCTCAGAATGACAACTTTTAGCTAGTTAGTGTTAGGAGATTAGGAAATGGCAAAGCAAATTCTGCATGGAGAAGATTCCCGCCAGGCGATTCTGCGCGGCGTGAATGTTCTGGCTGACGCAGTGAAGGTGACCCTTGGTCCCAAGGGCCGCAATGTTGTTATTGAGAAGAAGTTTGGTTCGCCGACCATCACCAAGGACGGCGTAACCGTTGCCAAGGAAATCGAGCTGAGGGATGCGCTCGAAAACATGGGCGCACAGATGGTGCGCGAAGTGGCGTCGAAGACCTCGGATGTGGCCGGTGACGGCACCACCACTGCTACTGTCCTGGCTCAGGCGATTTATCGCGAGGGCGTGAAGACGGTTGCGGCTGGCGCGAATCCGATGGCGCTGAAGCGCGGCATCGACAAGGCTGTTGAAGCCATTGTCGGCAAGCGCGATGAAAACGGCGTTGTGACTGGCGGAGCGCTCTCGAAGTTTTCGAAGCCCGTTACCGGCGACATGATCGCCCAGGTGGGCACCATCTCGGCCAACAGTGATTCGACCATCGGCACCATCATTGCCGAGGCGATGAAGAAGGTCGGCAAGGATGGCGTGATCACGGTTGAGGAGTCGAAGACACTCGAAACTCAGCTCGAAGTGGTTGAGGGCATGCAGTTCGATCGCGGCTACCTGAGCCCCTACTTCGTTACCGATCCGGACCGCATGGAAGCGGTGCAGGAAGATCCCTACATCCTGATCTACGAGAAGAAGATCAGCTCGATGAAGGACCTTCTTCCCTTGTTGGAGCAGGTTGCCCGCAACGGCAAGCCGCTCTTGATCATTGCAGAGGATGTCGATGGTGAGGCACTTGCAACGTTGGTTGTCAATAAGCTGCGTGGCACGTTGAACGTGGCTGCGGTGAAGGCTCCTGGCTTCGGCGATCGCCGCAAGGCCATGCTGGGCGACATCGCGATCCTGACCGGCGGCAACGCGATCACGGAAGATCTGGGCATCAAGCTTGAGAACGTGAAGCTTGAGGACCTGGGCCGTGCGAAGCGCATCACCATCGACAAGGACAACACCACGATTGTCGAAGGCAAGGGCGAGTCGAAGGCCATCGAAGGCCGCGTGAAGGAAATCCGCAACCAGGTCGAGAAGACCTCCTCTGACTATGACCGTGAGAAGCTCCAGGAGCGTCTTGCGAAGCTGGTCGGCGGCGTGGCTGTGATCAAGGTGGGTGCTGCAACCGAGACCGAAATGAAGGAAAAGAAGGCTCGTGTTGAAGACGCCATGCACGCAACCCGCGCTGCGGTCGAGGAAGGCATTGTCCCGGGCGGCGGTGTTGCCCTGGTTCGCTGCACCAAGGATGTTGAAGAGCTCATCAAGACCCTGGAAGGCGACGAGAAGATCGGTGCACAGATCATTCGCCGCGCCGTCGAAGAGCCGCTGCGCCAGATTGTTGGCAATGCCGGTGAAGAGGGCGCTGTAGTCGTCGGAAAAATCCACGAGAATAAGGATGCGAACTTCGGCTACAACGCCGGAACCAACGTGTTCGAAGATCTCGTCAAGGCTGGCGTCATCGATCCGACCAAGGTCACCCGCACGGCTCTCCAGAACGCTGCTTCCATCGCCGGCTTGATGCTGACGACCGAAGCGATGGTCTCGGAGATCCCCGAGCCCAAGTCTGCACCTGCACCAGGCGGCCACGGTGGCGGCATGGACGGCATGTACTAACACCCCGGTGTGCTAGGCCGCACGGGCGGGCGCGCTTCGCGCCTTCCTTGCACTCGGCATCTGGATAATAAAAGGGTCTCGCTTCGGCGAGGCCTTTTTATTTGTAATTGCTTACTGCAAAAGTTTGCGATACTTGCTGGGTATTTATGGTTATTGCCAGCACATCTCTCAAAAACGATGCGGCGTCCCCGGTATTCTCAACTGTAACGATCATTCTTTTGGCACTGAGCGCTCTGTGGTGTGCTCTCTGGTTTGCGCATGCCTGGCACTACTGGGAAGACGATGCGTATATTCATCTGGAATTCGCAAGAAGCCTTGCTACCGGGCATGGATTTTCCTTCAATGGAAGAGTGGTTTATGGCGATACCTCTCCACTTTGGGTTTTCCTGCTGGTGGCGGCTCATGCCTTTGTCCCGGATTGGATGGTGGCAGGCAAGCTTCTGATGATTGCCGGAGCTATCTTTGCACTGGCAGGCGTCTATGTCTTTTCAAGGCGTGTGGCGGCATCTGCATCCGGGCAGTGGAACGAAGCATTTCCCGCGGCGATGGTGCTTCTGCTGGTAACGAATCCCTTCTTTTGCTACTGGAGCTTCTCCGGCATGGAGGCTGTCACGGCGGCTGGTCTTGGATGCTGGGGCGCGGTCGCAGCCACGAGCAGGCGCCCGGCCTGGAATAAGTTCTTCGCCGGATGCCTTCTGGCGGGAACCGCACCGCTGTTGCGCCCGGAGATGATTTTCCTTACCGGCATCCTTTCTCTGTTGTTGCTCTATCACTGGTATCAGCTTCCCCGGATCGAATTTTCCTTACCGAAGCTGGGAGGATTCGCTATAGGATGCGTCCTCGCTTTTGGGCCTGGCCTGGGCACGGTATGCGGTCCACACTTTTGGCCGGGTTGTCCCCAACCCAAACGCGGCAAAGTGCGCGGCTCCGGGCAATTCGGTGGCATTGCGGCTGCTTGACGTCTATTCGCTGGCATTTCCGGTGATTGTCATAGGAGTCGTTGCCGGGCTGGTTTATCTCGCGCTGAGACCGGCGCGCGTGAGGGAGGCACTCGAAAACGGGAGACTTTTCAAGTGGCTCCCAGCTGCTGGATGGGTTTTCGTCATATGGTCGTTGATCAATGCGGTTTTCTACATCGTGGACCATACCTATGTGCAGACGCGGTATATCCTCGTCACCGCCCCTGGTCTGATGATCACGATACTCGGTATTCTGTTGCTATTTTTCCCGAAGATGTACCGCCTCTGGTATCCGGCTGCATTGACGCTTGCTGTCGGCGTCAGCGCGCTCACCGTCTGGCCGTTCATCAGGAATAAATCGCTCGGCGACCAGTATGTGCAAGAGCTTGCCACCTATATCAGAACGCAGCTCCCCATCGATGCGCCTGTGGCTGTGTACGGCATTGGGGAAATTGCTTTTGCATCGCAACATCCCATCGTCGATACCGGAGGCATTACCCGTCCTGGGGCGGTTCCATTTATGAATAACCCAAGGGCCATAGTGCAATGGGCAAAATCGGAGGGAGCCACTTACTATATAAGCGGCGATCAACCTGAACCGCATGCAGTGCTGGTGTTTTCCAAGAACGAACCCGTCATCGGATGGTCACTCAATCCAAAATATTATGCACAACATCAACCCTTAAACCTCTGGCGGCTGGAAACTGCGCGTCTAGCGGCGCGACCCAGATGACAAAGCCGGAATAAACCTCTGTTGAGGACTATCCGCATACAACTGAAACCCACCGCAACAGCCCCGAAGAGAGCAGATCGATCCAGCCTGCGAGTTTTTACAGGATTTCAAACAAGACAGCTTGCAATCTGTTGCAGCGATGGTACAGTCTGAGTCAGCGGGGCTCGATGGATTATGCTCCGCACTTTTGTATCGGTACCTTCCCTTCTATACTTGCGGAAAGTATCGATTTTCTGCCTACTCATTGAAAACACATAGACACTGCATATTTAGCAAGCTGTATTAGCTAGCCGAACTGTCTCTAATGGTTACTTTAGGCACTAATTTACACCTTGCGATGTAACCACCCGGCGGTTACCCTGAATTAACGTTTGCCAATACCCTTGAAAAGGTCTTCCATGCGGGGAATTTCCGTGGTTCTGAGCCTTATTGTCCTCGGCTCAAGCGCTTCGGCGCAGTCTATCTATTCCGGGCACGATGCAAGCGCCGACCCGCAGAGTCAGGCAAATAATTTTGCTGGCGGAGCAAACGGCTCAGGCGTGAACAGCGCGGATGGCGCAGTCTTGAATGTGCCCAGGTCATACCGGCCTGCGATGCCGCGCCAGACGATCAATTTTGGAATGAAGCTGAAATATTATGCCGCCAGTACAGGTTCGTTCAGGAACTTTCTGGAGGCAGGATTTACCGCGGGGATTCCAAATATTCCTTCAGCACCTTCGCAACCCAAGCCTCCAGCAGTGCTGACGGTTGAGAGCGGCAAGGCTTATGGCCAGCAGATGGAAGACTACGGCAATGGCATGGAAGCATGGCGGCACGATAGCGAGGACGAGCTGCGCTACCGGGCGAGCAGACTGGCGCTTGGCTTTGCCACGTCAGAGACACGCATGCTGTTCAATAACCTGATCCTGCCAACGGCGCTGCACGAAGATCCTCGATATGTGCCGGCTTATATCGACGGCAGTTTTGGCTCACGGATGTGGCATGCGGTCTCCGCAATCGTAGTGACACGCACCGACAACGGCACTCTGACGCCGAATATCTCCAAGATTGGGGGAACGCTGGGTGCCGCCTTCATCAGTGAAAAGATCTATAGCCGCCTTGGCTACACCCCATACACACAAACGAAATCTTTCACGCCGCGCATTCGCACTGGCCAGTATGTCTGGCGGTACACGGCATTCAGCCTGGCCGGAGACCTGGCGACCAATGTTGGACGTGAACTGGTGCGAACGGCGGTTCGTCCGGATATCCAGATGTATAACGCAAACGGTTCTACAACGGAGGACAATTACTATCCGCTTTCCGTTGGCGGAAAAGCTTTTTACTGGGCACGCAGTACCTATGCACCTCGAAATTTTATTCAGGGCGCGTTGATAGCGGGAGTTCCAACGATTGACAGTATGCCGGAGTTTCCAGGCGTCCCTCCGATCAACACACCGGCAGAGGCGATTGCGGCAGAACAATTGCTGGAGGCTTATGGGACAGCCGTGCAGGGATGGCGCGATAACCTGGAGAACAACATTCGCTATCACGAGCGCCGCTTGATCGGCAGTTTCAGCGAGTCAGAAACACAGCAGCTTCTGGCGAATTTTGCCGTGCCGGTACTGTCGGGCATGGACCCGCGGTATATTCCGCTAGGGCCGGGCCATACCGCTGGATCACGATTGGGCAATGCCCTGTCGGGCGTTGTGATTGGTCATATGGACTCAGGCAGGCGCATGGTGAATCTGCCAATTCTGATGGGAACGGTGGGTGCTGCGTTCATCGCTAAGGATGCTTACTATCCGAAACTTGATGTACCACAGCTCGAAGGCAATCGCGTTTTAGCGAAGACGATTGGGTTTAATTTTGCGGCTGATGCTTTGTTGAATGTGCTTGGTGAGTTTTTGGGACGGAAGAGCTATTAGCACTTCATCGTCCCCTCTTCTCTTACAACGAGCCGTTGACTTGTTCCAGTAATTGCTCGCCATCACTGGTCGGTGGCAGGCAGATATTCCCTTTGCAGACGACTGCGAAGCTCTTCCCTGCGCTTTCTTTTAGCTGAGGTAGATGAGGCAGGGTTTCGGCAAGCGCTGGAGGCAACGCGCTGGCTGTTATCTTCTCGGGACTGAACTGAATCACAGTCTTGTTTACTGCATAGCGTGCTGTGGCCATTGCCGAGAGGCGGCGAGCTTCGGATGTTCCTACCAATGGGCTGACGATGGCAACTTGGACAGGCGGCAAAAGAAGAAGCTGGAGGGCGAGGCCGTAGGTACCTGCGTGAAGACCGAAATGTTCCACGATGCCTGCGAAATTTTCCAGCGTATCTTCAGCTTTTTCGCGAAAATCCTGGCGGCCGTTGAGGGCTTCGAGACGCAGAAGAGCGGCGGCGGCTGAGGGATTGGCTGCAGGTGTGGGCGCATCCTGCAGTGGCTTGCGACGGGCGGCGAGTGCTCCGATTTTTGAGCCGTTGTCTTCGGTATCGAAGAAGCCTCCACCAGTTGCATCGTAAAAGCGGGCGATCATGGCTTCGGCTATCTGCATCGCGTGCTGGTAATAGTGGATGTCACCAGTGGATTGCCAGGCATCGACGCAGGCATGGATGAGGAAAGCGTAGTCGTCGAGCACACCGGGGATTCGTTTGGTGACGGATACGCTGTCTGAATAAGCGATCACATGCGCGAGGCCTGTCTGCGAGTCCCAGCCTTCGGACAGTATCCGGTCTAATGTCTTGAGCGCGAAGGCGCGGGCGGCTTCGCGCTCGAGAACACGAGCGGCTTCAAGGTAGGCGCTGATGGCTAGCGCGTTCCAGCCAGTGTAGATGGTCTTGTCTACGAAAGGTGTGGGTCGCTTGAGGCGGGCGGCATAGAGTTTGGCTTTGGTGCTTGCCAGTTCCCTTTCGACATCTTCGCGGGTACGCTCTGTGCGCTGTGCTATTTCCTCGATATGGTATTTGCGATGCAGCACATTCTTTTTGGGGTTGTGGTGCATGTCGCCTATTTCGCCTATGTCGTAATAGAGTTCGGCGATGGTTAACTCTGAGGGGGTAAGAGCTTCTGCAGCTTCATCGTGGCTCCAGGTGAAGTAGTCGCCATCGTCGTCGAGCGAGAAGTCGGCATCCTGGGAGGCGTAGAAGCCGCCGCGTTCACGGTCGGTCATCCACTCGTCGAGCCAGCGGATGATGTCAGTGGCTACGCGGGCGAATTCGGGATCTACAAAGGTCTGGAAGGCGTGAACATAGTTGTTGAGCAGGCCAGCGTTGTCATAGAGCATCTTCTCGAAATGCGGAACGACCCAACGCTCATCGACAGAGTAGCGGTGGAAGCCTCCGGCGAGCTGGTCGTAGACGCCGCCTTTAGCCATTTTCTCCAATGTAAGAGTGACCGCTTGTTTCGCTTGTTCGTTGCCGGTACGCGCGGCTACGTCGATGAGGAGATCGAGAGCTGGTGGATGCGGAAATTTGGGCTGCGAGCCGAAACCGCCATACCGTGAATCGAATTGCTTGACGGCGCTTTCGACGAGTTTGGTGATGAGTTCTGTTGATAACGTAGCGGAGCGTCCGGAGAATGTCTCGCTGTGCTCGATGGCAGAGAAAACGCTGGCGGCGGATTCGAGAGCCTCGTCGCGGCGTTTGCTCCAGACATCGGAGAGAGTGAGCAGGACACGCTCGAAACCTGGGCGACCATAACGGTCCTCGCGGGGGAAATAGGTTCCTCCGAAAAACGGGCGACCGTCAGGCGTGAGAATCGCAGTGAGGGGCCAACCGCCTTGTCCGCTGATAGCCTGAACTGCGGCCTGGTAGCGGCTGTCGACGTCAGGGCGCTCGTCACGGTCGACTTTGATAGCCACATAGTGTTGGTTGATGACCTTGGCTAGAGAAGAATCCTCGTAGGACTCGCGGTCCATAACGTGGCACCAGTGACACCAGACAGCTCCTATATCGAGGAGGATAGGTTTGTTCTCTTTGGCGGCGAGCGAGAAAGCTTCATCGTTCCACTCATGCCAGTCGACTGGCTGGTGCATTGCTGAACGTAGATAGGAAGAGGAGGCGTGTTCGAGGGAGTTTTTTACGTGGCCCATCTCTTTTGAGTTTACGCCAGAAAAGCAGGGCGCAGTGCTCGGGGCTCAGGGCTCAGAAATACCCGCTTTTTTGATTGAATCTTAAATCAGTCCTCGCCGCGGACTAGTCTTTCAGCTACTTCGGTATAAAGATCGATGGCTTCAGCTAATTCTCGTTTGGAGAGTTTTTCGTGCGGGGTGTGAGCGACGTGGATCGAACCTGGTCCCAACAGAATGGGCTCTCCCCAGCTTGAGAGCCAGGGAATATCAGTGGTGAAAGCAGCAACCATCGTGGGCAGGCCGGAGAGCTGACGCATGCGCTTGAACGGAATCTCCAGAGTGAAGTCGACCGTTGCGAGTCCTTTTACTGCTTCTTCGATGGCTTTGCGCGTTTCTTCCGATGGGCCTACAAGACGAATGAGAAGCTGTGCCTCGGCATTGTCGGCGATGACGTTGGGTGCGCGGCCGCCTTCGAGAAGACCGATGTTGAGGGTGCTGGGACCGATGCCTTCCGTGGCGGGAAGTTCGATATTGAGGACACGGCTTAGTGCCTCGATGATTTTGTTGATGGCACTGTCGCCGAGTTCCGGGTAGGCAGAATGAGCCATTTTCCCAATAGCTTTGATTTCAGCGCGGAGCGCGCCTTTGGAGGCTATGGCGATGCGGTTATCGGTGGGTTCTCCGTTAATGAGGAAGCGGCTGCCGGGTGGACGTTGGTTCGCTACTTTGGCTCCGGAAGAATCTCGCTCTTCACCGACAACGAAAAGCAGCGCGGCCTTGATTCCCTTGTCGCGGAGACGCTCAGCAGCGGCAATCTGGGCGGCGATGATGCCTTTCGCATCGCAAGCTCCTCGCCCGTAGATGTTCTCGTCATCTTCGGAGCTGGGAATGAAGGGCGGAACCGTGTCCATGTGCGTGGAGAACACGACATCGGGCGTTTCGCCGGGAACGCTGGCATAGACATTGAAGCGCTCGTTGCCACAGCGGCTTTCGTGCGGCTGCTCGACGGGCATCTTCTCGACAGAGTAGTTGCGCGTGGCGAGAAACTCGGCAAGATATTGCCCTACGGTGCATTCGTTGTAGGTGATAGATTCAATGTCGATGAGGCGCCGTGTGAGTTGAATCGCGTCGAGGCTCATTGTTTCTCAGAATACCTGAGAAGCAGCTAAAAAGCGGTTAGCGATGATCCGGTCAGCTTAAAGCCGGTTAGCAAAAAACAGGATTCTTGTCCTATTGCTTCTTGCCTCGACGTACGAAAACTCGCATTGCTGCTATTTCAATACAATGAGTTGTGATGAGTACGACCAATATGAGTGCAGGCGCGTTGCGCACTATAGATGATCTGCGTGGTCCGGCTGGACGGCTGGAGGCTTTGTTGAACATTGGCGTTGCTGATGCCCCTTATGCGGCGCTTGTTTGCCATCCGCATCCACTGGGTGGCGGGACGATGCACAACAAGGTTGTGTATCACGCGATGAAGGTTTTCCAGAGCTTTGGATTGCCAGTACTGCGATTTAACTTTCGTGGGACCGGTTTGAGTGAAGGCTCGCACGATGACGGGGTCGGCGAACGCGACGATGTGCGCGCCGCTCTGGATTGGCTGGAGCGTGAATTTCAACTCCCAATTCTTTTTGCGGGATTTTCATTTGGCTCGGCAGTGGGGTTGAAGGTTTGCTGCGGCGATCCTCGCGTAAAGGGGCTTGTAGCGCTGGGGATTCCGGTCCATGCGGAGGGGCGCGATTATCATTATGATTTTCTAGTGCGGTGCTTGCAGCCTAAGATCTTCATTAGCGGCGATCACGATCAATACGGACCGATAAAAGAGGTAGAAGCCGCCGTAGCCAAGGCAGCCGAACCGAAAGAACTGATCTGGATTGCCGATGCTGATCACTTTTTTGCGGGTAAGTTGGATGCTATGAAGTCGGCCATGCGAGATTGGATCGTCGCTCAATCCATCCCATGACAAACTTCGCTGTGCCCCCTATGACAACTCTCGATACGCTCCATGCCACGGCAAACGATATTTTTAGTCATGCTTTGAAGACTTGCGATGTTGCTCAGTCATTCGACCGGCATTTGCACTTTGAGGGCAAGACGCTGGTGCGGCATCCCTCGCCGCTGCTGAAGCCGGTATCGATTCCCTTTGATTGTTACAAGAAAATCTTTGTGGTTGCGCTGGGCAAAGGCGCATTGACAATGCTCGATACGCTGCTGGAGCGGCTTCCTACAAAGATTCCAATGCGTGGAGTCTGTTCGGCTCCCGTGCTGCCGAAGAAGCGGAATTGGCGGATCAAATATTTTGCCGGTGGACACCCTCTGCCGAATCGCGACTCGTTGGAAGCAGCGCGTGCGGCTTTGCGATTGCTGAAGCGGGCGCGGAAAGATACGTTCATCTTTTTTCTGATCAGCGGTGGTGGTTCGGCGATGATGGAATTGCCTCTCGACGAAAAGATCTCGCTTGACGATACGATTGCCTTCCACGAAACGCTGGTAGCGAGTGGCGCGACGATCAGCGAAGTGAACACCGTTCGCAAATATTTCTCGGCGGTAAAAGGCGGACGGCTGGCTATTGCTGCGCCGGAGGCGGAGAAACTGACGCTGCTGCTGGCTGATGTTCCGCTGAAAGATCTTGGCGCAGTAGCTTCATCGCCTACATTGCCAGATCATTCGACATGGGCTGAATGCAACGAAATTCTTACCCGCTTTCATCTGCTTGAGAAATTTCCGCAGAGCGTGCGTGAATACTTTTCGCATATCTATTCGCAAGACCATGGCTTTGCACAATCGGGCGGACCTCGGCCTTCGGAGTTACATCCAGCCAGCGATCCGGCAGCCTTTGCGCATGCGCAGTTCGATACCCTGCTCTCCAATCACGACTTTGTGAATGCTGCGCGCCATTATGCGCATTCACTCGGATACAAGGTGATCATCGACAACAGTTGCGACGACTGGGACTACGCCGATGCTGTGCGGTATCTGTTGAAGCGATTTCATGAGCTGCGGCGGGAATCTCCACGACTGTGTCTGCTCTCAAGCGGCGAAGTAACAGTCAAGCTTGGCGAACACCCAGGTTGTGGCGGCCGCAATCAGCAATTTGCGCTGACTGCGGCCGTGGAGCTAGCCGTGCATGAAGGTGAATCATTGGCCGTGCTAAGTGCGGGTTCGGACGGAATTGACGGGAATAGTCCGGCCGCTGGAGCTATCGTCGACCCAACCACCATATCTCGGGCCCGGGACTATGGATTCAACCCGGAGGATGCGATGGCAAGATTTGATACCTGCTCATTGTTTACAGCTCTCGGGGATACGATTGTTACCGGGCCTACGGGAAATAATTTGAGAGATTTGCGGATTTTGCTGGCAGAGTAAGACATATGCCGGTTTCAGACGTTATTCCTTTCGGCAAGACCATGTAAAATAAACTTTAGTATTGAATGTATTCAATTTTGTAGACATTATGATGAAGCCTGATCTGCCATTGCGCATGGAAATCATTGACTCCCACACTGCAGGTGAACCAACTCGTTGTGTATTATCCGGTGGGCCACATCTGGGGACAGGACCATTGGCGGAGAGGCTTACCTGCTTAAGAGAGCGGCATGATGTCTATCGCCGCGCCATTCTTGGAGAACCCCGTGGTTCAGATGTTCTGGTAGGAGCACTATTGCTGGAGCCTGTAGATCCTGCTTGCGCTGCAGGTGTGATCTTCTTCAACAATGTGGGCTATCTCGGCATGTGCGGCCATGGGGCGATTGGCGTGGTATCTACGCTCAAATATCTGGGGCAGATTGAACCGGGCGAGCACCGGATCGAGACGCCTGTAGGCATTGTGCAGGCTACGCTGCATGCGGATGGGCGCGTGACCGTTGAAAATGTGCCCTCGTATCGCAAGACGGCCAGCGTGACGGTGGATGTTCCGGGATGCGGGCCTGTACGTGGTGACGTAGCCTGGGGTGGGAATTGGTTCTTTCTGATAGAAAGCCATCCTTTTGAACTGCTTCTTGCAAATGTTGAGGAATTGACGGAGTTTACCTGGAAAGTGCGCCAGGCCGTCAATGCAAACGGCATTACTGGCGACGATGGAGCCGAGATCGATCATATTGAGCTGTTTGCCCCACCAGAGCATCCGGGTAACAACAGCAGAAACTTCGTGCTCTGTCCGGGCAAAGCCTATGACCGCTCACCATGCGGCACGGGCACAAGCGCTAAAATGGCCTGCCTCTACGCAGATGGCAAGCTGCAACCAGGTCAGATTTGGAAGCAGGAAGGCATTCTTGGCTCTGTATTTGAAGGAACGATACAGGTGCGCGATAGCCAGGTGATTCCCAGTATCACAGGTGCCGCGTATGTCACTGCGGAATCTTCTCTGATCTTCGACACAAATGATCCTTTCCGGGCAGGCATAGCTGGATGAGCCTCTCCTATGATGCAGTGGTGCTGGGAGGCGGTATTGTCGGGGCAGCCTGTGCACACGTGTTTGCAAAAGAAGGAATGAAGGTCGCGTTGGTAGAACGCGATGTGATTGGCGGAGGCGCTACGGCAGCAGGCATGGGACACATTGTCGCCATGGATGATTCGCACGCGCAGTTTGCGCTCACTCGATATTCGCAACAGCTTTGGAGTTCCCTGGCCCGTGAGTTGCCGGGTGCCGTGGAATACGAGCAGTGCGGAACGCTATGGGTAGCCTGCGATGAAGAAGAGATGGCGGAGGTATTCGCGAAGCAGGCTTATTACGCGGAGCACGGAGTACCAGTAAAAGTATTGGATGCCGCTGCCGTGGCCGACGCTGAGCCGAATTTGCGCAAAGGGATGGCGGGTGCACTTCTGGTTCAAGAGGACGCGGTGCTTTATCCGCCGGTAGCTGCCGCTTATCTTGTGCGTGCCGCCCAGGAGAAGGGCGCGGAAGTATATCTGGGGAAACTCGCAGTAGAGGCGCGGCAAGGGCGTGTAGTTCTTGAAGATGGAACGGTTCTTGCATCTCCGCGCATTGTGAACGCAGCTGGCACTGCTGCGATGGAATTGACGCCAGGGTTAAAGATCAAAAAACGCAAGGGCCATCTGGCAATTACGGACCGGTATCCGGGGTTTGTCCGGCATCAGCTCGTAGAACTTGGCTATTTGAAGAGCGCGCACTCGGTAGTAAGCGATTCAGTGGCTTTCAATGTGCAACCGCGCCAGACAGGACAAATTCTGATCGGGTCATCGCGGCAATACGATAACGAGGACAGTGCCGTCGATCATGCAATTCTGCAGGCGATGCTGGAGCGTGCTCATTTCTACATGCCAACGCTAGGCGAGCTTTCCGCGATTCGCATGTGGACTGGGTTTCGTGTGGCGACTCCGGATAAGCTGCCGCTGATTGGACTTTCTGCTTTGGACGATACGGTATTTCTCGCTGCAGGGCACGAGGGATTGGGTATTACTACATCGCTAGCTACTGCGCAGCTGCTTGCAGACTACTTTGCTGGACGCGCTTCTGTAATCGCCATTGATCCTTATTTGCCGCAACGATTTGTTGGAGAGGCCGCGCATGCCTGAACAAATCGAGATCATGATCAATGGGCAACGTATGCAGGTTGCGGAGCACATAACTGTTGCTGCGGCTCTGTCGTCGCAAAACATACCCTGCCGCTATTCCGTAAACGGCGAACCTCGTGCTCCATTGTGCGGCATGGGAATTTGTTTTGAGTGTCGCGCAATGGTGGATGGTATTTTGCACTCGCGAACATGCCAGATTGCATGCCGGCAAGGAATGGATATCAGCACGCAATGACAGCCTATTACGACATTATGGTGATCGGTGGTGGCCCCGCCGGAATGGCTGCTGCGGCCTCTGCAGCGGAACAGGGCAAGCGTGTTGCGTTGGTAGATGACAACTTCGCTCCAGGCGGGCAGATTTGGCGGTGAAGACTTCAAGCTCGGCAGAAATGCAGTTGCCAGTGCCTGGTACCGGCGCATGATGCGTGCTTCTGTCACTTTGCTGCAAGGGTGGCGCGTATTCGATTGTCCCAGTGAGAAAACGCTGCGCGCGGAGAATCAACGCGACAAGCTGGAACTGCAATACGACTCGTTGATCCTGGCAACCGGAGCGCGTGAGCGCTTTCTTCCCTTCCCTGGATGGACGCTTCCGAACGTGATGGGCGCTGGCGGATTGCAGGCGCTGGTGAAAGGCGGATTGCCAGTTCGCAGCAAGAAAGTCGTGATAGCTGGAACGGGCCCTTTGCTGATTGCAGTCGCTGCGAATCTGAAGAAGCACGGCGCCGAGGTGCTTGCGATCTGTGAGCAGGCTGATCTTGCGACACTCGCACGATTTGCAATGACGCTACTGTGGCAGCCGCAGAAGATTGCGCAGGGATTGAGTTATCGATGGCAGACTCTTGGCATTCCTTTCAAGATGAGATGCTGGCCTGTTGCTGCAACTGGCAATTCGAAACTGTCGGCGGTCACTCTCACGGACGGCAAAGAGCGGTGGGAGATTGCATGCGATTATCTCGCTTGCGGATATCATCTGATCCCCAACATTGAACTTGCGCAGCTTTTGGGCAGTTATATCGGTGATGGATATGTGCAGGTGGATGATTTTCAAAGAACATCCATCGAAAATATTTTTTGCGCTGGCGAGCCTACAGGCATTGGCGGCGTGGAGCGATCGCTGATAGAAGGCGAGATTGCTGGGCTGGCAAGTGCGGGTAATTTCGATAAAGCACGACTGCTCTTTTCCGCGCGAAGCAAGCTTCAACACTTTGCTCAGGCTCTGGAGAAATGCTTTGTTCTGCGCAGCGAGCTGCGGGATGCAGTAAGCGACGATACGCTTTTCTGCCGCTGTGAAGATGTGGCGTTTGGCGTGGCGCGAAAGCATCGTTCGTGGCGCGATGCAAAGCTGCAAACCCGCTGCGGCATGGGACCGTGCCAAGGACGTATCTGTGGGCCGGCAGCGGAGTTTCTGCTGGATTGGAAGGTAGACTCTGTTCGGCCTCCTATCTTCCCTGCGAAAATTTCCAGTTTAAGCAAATTGGCAACTATAGAAGAGATCAAGGAACATCAGGAGACGAAATGAAGTGGAATGGCGTAATGCCCGCAATGACAACTGCGTTCGATACGAATTTGAAAGTCGACCACGCCTTTATGGCGAAGCATGCCGCGTGGCTCATCGATAATGGCTGCACCGGGATCGTATCCCTTGGCTCACTGGGCGAGGCAGCCACGCTAACGTTCGAAGAGAAGGTTGCGATCCTGAAGAACATTGTAGCTACGGTGGGCGCGCATGTTCCGGTAGTTTCGGCAATTTCAGCGCTCTCAACGGATGAAGCGGTACGGCTGGCCATTGCAGCAGAAGAGGCTGGATGCTCGGGATTGATGATTCTACCGCCATACGTCTATCGCGGTGATTGGCGCGAGATGAAGGAGTATGTTGGAACGGTGCTGAAGGCAACTTCGCTGTCCAGCATGCTCTATAACAATCCAGTGGCGTATGGGACGGACTTTACTCCCGAGCAGATTCGCGAACTCGCCAATGAGTATGCAAACTTGCACGCGGTGAAAGAGTCGAGCACGGATGTGCGGCGTGTAACGGCGATTCGCGCTCTCATTGAAGACAGGCTGAAGATTTTCGTAGGAGTGGACGATGCGATTGTGGAAGACATTGATGCAGGCGCGACAGGTTGGATTGCGGGTCTGGTGAATGCGATGCCGTGTGAGTCCGTTGCGCTGTTTAATTATGCAACTGCGGGCAAAGCTGCAGAAACCTTCGCGCTGTATCGTTGGTTTCTGCCTCTACTGCGCATGGACACTATTCCGAAGTTCATTCAACTCATCAAACAGGTGCAACAGGAGCTAGGTGTTGGAAACGCACGCGTCCGCGGCCCTCGTCTGGAGATTACTGGCGCAGAGTTGACTGAAACAAAGGCGGTGCTTGCGTATGCCTTGAAGACCCGTCCGGATGTGGCCGAGAAGAGTACGCCGTTTCCGGTTTAAAACAATACGTTAATGTGAAATGTTGCCTTCAAGGAGACATGCCTCGTGATGAAGATACAATCATTCGCTTGTACTGCCATATTGTTGTGTATTGTTGCGACTTCCGCAATTGCTGAGTCCAACAATCTCGCATCCCGGCGGACGCAACTAAAATCTGCGCTCGCCGAGGAATGGGAGCATGAGCTTGCGACACATCCAGAGATGGCAACTTATGTGGGCGACAAGCGCTATAATGAGCGGCTCGATGATTCTTCGGCCGAGGCCTATCTCAAAGACATTGCATATGCCGAGCATGTGCTTCCAACCTTCGAAGCCATTGATACAACCGGCTTCCCGGAAGATGAGAAGCTTAATAAGGTTTTGATGATGCGTATGCTTCGCATGCGTGTAGAGAGTGCGAAGTTCAAAGGCTGGGAGATGCCTATCAATCAGATGAACGGCATTCATCTGGAATATGCGGCATTGCCCTCACAGATACCGCTCCAAACCGTAAAGGACTATGAGAATTACATAGCGCGTCTGCACGCGATTCCACAAGCCTTCGATCAGGTTACGCAGAATATGGAACAGGGACTACGCGATAAGCTGATGCCTCCGAAGTATCTGCTGGAAAAAGCAACCGCGGAGACTCAGGACATCGCAGATAAAAGCCCAGAGAACAGTCCATTTGCGAAACCCATCAAACACTTCCCTGCGAAATTTTCCTCTGATGAACAACAACGGCTGCGCAAGGAAATTCTGGATGCAATTCGCAGTGACATCAACCCCGCATATGCCAGACTAGCGGAGTTTCTTCGTACGAAATATGCGCCGCACGGTCGCATGGAATATGGAATCTGGGCGGCACCTAATGGAGATGCTTTTTATCGCTATGCGATTCGCCAGGAGACGACTACGGATTTGTCTCCAGAGCAAATCCATGAGCTTGGGTTGAAGCAGGTTGTCGAAATTGATGCAGAGATGTTGAGACTTGCAAAGTCGCTGGGCTTTACCGATCTGAAAAGCTTCAACGAACACATCCGCAATGACAAAAAACTCTATGGAACTTCGGGTGAACAGGTGCGTGGATTGTATCAACACTACAAGGATCAGATGACAGAGAAGCTGCCGCTGATTTTTGGCAAGCTGCCGAAGAACAGACTAGACGTTGTTCCGATGGACGCGTTTCGCGCGCCCAATGCAGTTCCTGCAGATTACTCACCAGGCACGGCGGATGGATCGAGGCCAGGGCGTATCAACGTAAATGAATATGATTCACAGCACCGGCTGTTATTGAACGTCGAGGCGATTGCTTATCACGAAGGGATTCCGGGACATCATTTGCAGTTCTCGATTGCTCAGGAGTTACCGGATCTCGCTACATTCCGTAAGTATGCCAGTTACAATGCTTATTCCGAAGGCTGGGCGCTTTATGCCGAGCGGCTTGGGAAAGAGCTTGGCTTTTATCAAGACCCATATAGCGAATATGGACGGCTCGAAAATGAGATGTGGCGCTCCATAAGGCTTGTCGTGGACACGGGTGTGCATTACAAGCATTGGTCGCGGCAACAGATGATCGACTTTTTCCACGAACATACGGCCATGGACGACCAGAATATTGAAACGGAAGTCGACCGCTATATCTGCTGGCCGGGGCAAGCTCTGTCTTACAAACTGGGGCAGATGGCGATTCTCGATCTACGAGAGCAAGCTCGGAAGGGATTGGGTTCTAGCTTTGATATCCGGTCCTTTCATGATGCTGTGTTGGCAGAAGGTCCATTACCGCTCGACGTGCTACGGGATGAAGTCACACGGTGGATTGCAGCGCAAAAGAACCATGCCACAAACTAGGCTATGTATGTGAAAGCCTGGCAAGTGTTTGAGCCAGCACTTTTACTCCACGTGAAATGTCTTCGGGAGGAGCGTATTCATCGGGACGGTGGCTTACTCCTCCTCGGCAAGGAATGAAGATCATGGCTATGGGGGCAATGCGCGCCATAAAGAGCGAGTCATGATAGGCACGGCTGACCATCTTTTGATAAGAGATGCTCTCTTGATTGCAGATCTCTTCAATCGCCTGAAGAATATGCGGTGAGCACTGCGCCGGTGCGTCTGCGTTGATCTTGTGCAGCGCCACGGAGACATTGCGCTTGACAGCGATTTGATTGCAGGCTTCCTGAATTTGTTCCGCGACGCGGTTACGTCTCGTTTCATCGGTATCGCGTAGATCAACTGTGATCTCAACACGGCTGGGAATGCTGTTGACCGCTCCCGGATGCACATTGCAGATGCCCACGGTTGCGACCGTGTCCACGGCACCTGTTTTGGATGCGAAGCTCTCAATGGCTAATATGATCTCCGATGCCGCACAGAGAGCATCACGGCGGGCCGGCATAAGCACTGCTCCAGCGTGACCTCCTTCTCCTTGTATCTCGATGCGAAAGCTGGCTGGTGCTGCGATGCTCGTGACGATGCCTATTTGCAGGTGATCGCGTTCCAGAATTGGTCCTTGTTCGATGTGTAGTTCTACGAATGCCGCGTAAGCATCCCGCTTGAGGCAGACACTGTCTATAGGTCCAGTGAATCCTGCCTGATTGCGGAGTTGTTGCAGGGTATTTCCTTGCTGATCTTTGAGTAGTGTGTCGGCTTCGGAAGTGAGCACTCCGCCTAACAGACGGCTACTAAAACAACCTATGCCGAAGCGAGTTGGTTCTTCTGCCGAGAACAAGATGAGCTCGATGGAGCGCTGCGGCTGAAATCCGCTACGTTGCAAGGCGCGAATGGCTTCAAGGCCGCCTAGCACACCAACAACTCCATCGTACTTGCCCGCGTGCGGAATAGCATCGAGGTGAGAGCCTGTCGCTATTGCCGGGAGATCGGATTGCGAACCGATCCAATGAGCGAAGATGTTTCCTATCGCATCTTCGCGGATAGTGAGTCCGGCTTCGCAGCAGCGTTCTTTGAACCATGCGCGAGCCTGCAGGTCCTGTTCGCTGTAAACAATGCGCGTAACCGATGGCGGCTCAGTTGCGGAGAAAAGCGCGAGCGTGTCAATCTCCTGTGTGAGCTGAGCCTCGTTGATAGCTATGTTCATTGCATTAGCCAAGCGGATGACGATTCCAATCTTTGTAAATCAAATATTTTGCTGGAGTCCTGCCGATGGCCCCAAACCATTGCGGGCAATAAGGAGCCATCCAGATGAAGTCTCCTGCGGTGACCGGATACCATGCGTCGTCGAGACGGTAGATGCCTCCACCTTCAAGCATGAGCAGGCCATGCTCCATTACATGAATTTCGACAAGGCTCAGAGCCGCTCCGGGCTGATATGTCATGGTGTTCACCGCAAAATCAAATGCGGGTGTGTCTGGTAACAGAGAGCGAACCTGGAGATCTTTGTCACCATTGAGCGGTTGACCTATCACATCCGTTTCTGACGCGATGATTGGAGATGCGAGAGAAATACCGCTGATCGCCTGGTAGGGTTTTTCGATCACCGTAGCACGAGCTTTTGTAGATGCGACGATACGATGATCAACCCCGTGCGGCAGATAGATATATCCATCTTTCGATAAGGTATGCGATTGACCGTCTAGTTTGAGACGTAGAGTGCCGTCGAGAACATAGAGAAAACGCTGATATTGATTGGACTCGAGTGAGCCATTGGCCTCGAATTCGACGGCATATTGTGTAAAAGCCGCGCCGAGCGCTGGAGATATGTGGATGATGGCGCTTGCGCCTTGCAGTCCAGGCAGATTTGTACGGATGAATGTGTCGGGCGTGTGAAGTAGATGGCTTGCCCGCCGTACGCTGCGTGTTTCACCTAAGTTATGCAATTCGCTGGTTCCTGCTTTCTTTTTGAAACAACTCAAGAAATACTATGCCAGTCTCAATAGCAGCTTGCACATCCTCTTTGTGCACAGATTCGTCAGGATGATGGCTGAGGCCGCCGGGCGTGCGGAGAAAAATCATCGCGGAAGGCAGATGTGGCGCAAGGATCATAGCATCGTGACCTGCTCCGCTGATGATATGTGGAGCAGGGTATCCTGCCAGTTTGATTGCCTGCTCCGCAAGATGGATAAGACCGCTATCCATCAGTGTTGCGGGCTGGTCATAGTGCTTCTTTACTTCAAGATCGATGTTGCGTTGGCTCGCAATCTTCTCGGCTTGCTGTTGAATCTCACATAGAGCGGCTTCGCGTTCAACATCACTCGCATGGCGGATATCGAGACTGCACTTTGCGGTTGCTGGAATGACATTCGCGGCTGAGGGTTCGCAGGTGATTTGTCCGACCGTAGCAACAAGGCCAGGCTTAGCCGCTGCCGTTTTTTCGACAAACGATATCCACTCGGCAGCTGCGACTAGAGCATCCTGGCGCAGATGCATTGGAGTGGTTCCTGCGTGCGCAGCCTTGCCATGAAAAGCGAAGGTAAGTCGGCTTTGACCTGCGATTGCGTCGACGACTGCGAGCGGGAGCTTCTGTTGATCCAACACCGGCCCTTGCTCGATGTGAAATTCGAGATAACCATGCGTGTCCGGATAGATATCTGATAGCTGAACTTCGGGGTGCATTGCACGATATTGCGCTAATGCCTGCACGATGGAGATTTTTTCAGCATCAAGTTGTTCGAGCGTGCGGTTGTCGAGTGTGTGTGTAATAGCGCGGCTGCCAAGGAACGGAATGCTATAACGGACTCCCTCTTCATCAGAGAAGCCAATAACTTCGATGGCTATGTCGAGTTTGAGCGGCTGGATAGCTTCTACCAGTGCGATCCCTAAAAGGACTCCGAGGATGCCATCATAAGCTCCTGCATTGGGGACCGTATCAAGATGCGAAGCGAGGATGATTCTTGGAAGATTTGGCTGCGGTGCGTAGAGTCCTCGAAGATTGCCTGCGTTATCTATGTGGACTGTCATGCCCGCTTCGGTCATCCATACGCGTACAAGCTGATGGCATTCCTCCATCGCCGGAGAAAGAAAGGTGCGAAGGGTTTGGCCGGGCTTATCCGTACAAGCTGCCAGAGCTGCGCAACGTTTGAGTACGGAGGCTGCAAGCTGCGCAGCGACTAGCTTCAATTGGCTCTCCGCAGTTGCGCATCGATCATGCCATGAGGCTCATCGGTGGGAACAAAGATCTGGTTGGGATTGTCTTGTCCGAAGGGAGAAAGATCCACGAGGTTGCAGTGTTTGTTGGGCATGGCAAGATGAATTTCGGATACCTCCGGAAGCGCTTCAAGGACCGCTCCCGCCATGGCATAGAGAGTTTGCTGGACCGACTGGCTGTCGTGCTCGGCAAAAGCTTTCAAAAGAGCGGCCACAGCCTGCGCACGAAGAACAGGAAAGTCATGATCGCCATTCGAGTACTTCCAATGAGCGCTAACCAGTGTCCCAAAGAGCCGGTCATGCGTCTCTTTCAATGTGGTGAGGTTGTCTTTGTAGAACCCCGCAAAAGCCGACTTCGAGGTCTTCAGAACTGCGAGTTCCTCGATGCCAGCAACGTATTCCAAAGTAGCGGATTTTGTGCATGTAACTGTAACAATTTCATTTTCACCGCCACTGCGCGTGAATGCCGTGGGATAGGGCAAACCGTTAACAGCTATGTGCCTCCACGGAGCGTTGCAGATAGTGACCGTTGCCGATTCTGCAAATGGATTATTTTGGATGAAGTGCGTGGCGAGCTCTGCGGCGAAGTGCTCTATACATGTAGTGAAAGATGAGCGTGCGAGACTATACACCGTATTCTTCATCGTGTCAGTCGGAAGAATCCGGCTGTTATCCCCGCTTGCGAAGCAATCGTGGAATTCACCAGTAAGCTTGATATCGATGTTCCATTCAAAGACAGAATCATGGCCGGCGTGCCGCTTCACCTTCATGAGACGGACACGCGATTTGCCATAAGAGTTGTGACCAAGAGCTAACAGTTCCAATTAGCTTCCTCGATAAGTGGAATAGCCGTTCGCAGTCAGCAACAGGGGGATGTGATGATGTTCATCGGCATTGTGGACAGCGAAGGTAATGACTACAAAAGGATACAACCCAATAACGTTTATTGTGCGAAAGTAAGTACCGGTATCAAAGATGATTCTATAAGTGCCGGATTGCAGTGTGCGCTCTGAGGGCAGGAGTTGTTTGCAGCGTCCATCACTGTCAGTGGTTGCCGTATAGAGCGTAGACCATGTGCCAGCATTCTCCTGCTCAAGAGTCACAGTAATGCCTGAAGCGGGTTTACCCTTGGTCAGGTCGAGAACGTGGGTGGAGATTCCGCTCATAGTGCTAACCATTTTCTCAGACGAAGCTGGGTGATCTGGCGCTGCTGCTCTACTGCTTCCTGCAATTCGTGCCTGTCGTCGTTGCTTAATCTGTGACGAAGAGTGAGCAGCATCTCTTCGGCGGATTTGCCTGTCGCGCAGACGATGAAGATATGACCGAAACGGGCTTCATATTGCCGATTTGCGGATGCGAATTCTTCCTGAATGTCGAGCGTAGAGACCGATACTTGGCTCTGTTCCTGTGCAGACCATTTGGCCGATTGTTGCGTGGTAGTTGCCGGAGCTTTTCGTTCGCCGATGCGAGGATGAGAATGGAAAGCTTCGGCCCAACTGTCCGGATCGAGATGCAACCATACGTCGTCAGATTTTTTCAATAGATCCTCTTCCGTCACGAATGGACGGAGGCTTGCTAAAGCGTACGCCCAGTGCCGCGAACCGCAGCATGGAAGGATTTCCAACACGGCAGCTTCTGGCGAGGCCTGATTCCAGGTCGCGAGTATTGGATTCATTCGGCGGACTCTGTTTGCGCAAATGCGCGCAGAAATTCTTCAAGAAGATTGCCTGCCACTCTGGTGCGATAAGCAGCCGTGGAGCGAATGTCATCGATAGGAGTAGTTTCCGATGTCAAGACCCGCTTTGCGCTCTCCATAAGCTGATCGCTGATTGCCTGCCCGTGGATAAGATTTTCGGTTTGAGTAAGACGCATGGGAACTGGGGCTACACTTCCCATGGCGATGCGTACATCTTTGATGCGGCCAGATTCCAATTGTCCCAGCGCGGCAACACAGACTTTGGAGATAGCCTGGGCGTTGCGCGCTCCTACTTTGCGTGTGTAGCTGAAGTATGCATTGAAACGCTTATGTAGATGGATTGCCAGAACGAGCTCTTCCGGCACGAGCATCGTCTTCTTATAGCCGAGATGAAACTGAGTATAGGAGACGCGACGTGTTCCTTGAGCGGAGATAAGCTCCAGCTCAGCGTCGTAAACAAGCAGCGCCGGGGGTGAGTCGGCAGCAGGCGAAGCATTGATGATGTTGCCCGCAAGCGTACCCCGGTTTTGGTTCGCGATACTGCCGGTCCAAGAAGCTGCTTGTGCCAGCAGCGGGAAATGCTTTTGCACGGATGGATGATTGCGGAGCTGCGTATAGGAACAGCCTGCTCCAATGCGTAGCGCATCTTCGCTTTCGGTAATACCAGTGAGCTCGGGAAGACCCCAGATGCTAACGAAGTTGCGAGCGGCGAGTTTGCCTGCTCCATAGAGGACCATGATTTCAGTGCCGCCCGCGATGGGTGTCCATTTACCGGGCTCGCTGTGGAGCAAATTCAGCGCAGAGGAAAGATTGGCCGGCGAAACAAGTTCATAGTCGGCAGGATAGGACCTCATCGAGCAGCACCTGCTTCTATTTGTTCGGCGGCTGCGGCTTTTTCTACTGCTTCGAAGATGCGCATGTAGCCAGTGCATCGGCAGAGGTTTCCATTCAACCCTTCTTCGATCTGCTGGCGCGATGGGTTTGGGTTCTTTTCGAGCAGATGCACAGTTGCGATGACCATCCCTGGCGTGCAGATGCCGCATTGCGCTCCACCGCATTCAAGGAAAGCCTGCTGTATGGAAGCATGGCGCGTGCATTTACTGACACCTTCGATGGTGATGATTTCAGCGTCTGCCGACTGCATAGCCGGAACAAGACAACTATTGACTAGAACTCCGTTGAACAGAACAGAGCACGATCCACACTCGCCTTCACCGCAACCTTCTTTCGTTCCGGTAAGTTGGAGGTCGTTTCGAAGGACGTCGAGGAGACGCGCCATAGAATGCACCTTGACGCTACGCGACGTGCCATTCACTCGAAGTGTGAGGAGCTGCTTGCTCACTGCGTTAGCACCTCCTCTTCTTGCAGTGTTTTTATTGCCGTAAGTTGTTCACAGATGTCTTCCGGCAGGAGAGGAATGTGGTTGAAGTCCTCGCCAGTTGCGTGTGCAATAGCATTGAGGATGGCTGGAGCAGGGCCATCCATAGGCAGCTCGCCGATGCCCTTCGCTCCATATGCGCCATACGCATAAGGAATCTCTTCAAAGAAGACGCGTATGGGCGGAATGTCCTGAGAAGTGGGCATGATGTAGTTCGTCATCTGGTTGTTCTTCATGGAGCCGCGATCCCATACAACCTTTTCATAAAGCGCATAGCCGATGGCTTGTGCTACTCCACCCTCGATTTGCCCCGTGGCAAGCGTTGGATTGAGGACTCGGCCTACTTCCTGAAGTGCCACAAAGTCATCAACGCGCACGCTATAGTCAGTGAGATCGACCGTGACCTCTGCGACATAAACAGCCCAAGCAAATGCTGGGTAGGCTTCTCCGCGATACTTCTCGTCGTCCCAATAAATGTTTGGCGGCGCCTCATAGCGGCTCAACGATTGAAGCGTGCCATTAGCTGCAATGTATTGCTTTGCCGCCTCAATAAAGTCCTGCGTGGTGTAGTTTTCAGAAAGGAGTCTGCTGGCAAGCAGGGTTTGCTTGAGGCCTGTAGCTGCGGAGTGAACTAACTTGCCGACGATCATCGCTGTGCGCGAGGCCACAGTTGGACCGCTGTTAGGTACGATGCGGGTGTCTGGCGGGGCCATCTCCACAACGTCGTAATCGATGCCGAGCGACTCTGCTGCAATCTGACAAAGAATAGTGTTGGTTCCTTGTCCAAACTCGGTGCTGGAGACAAGCACACGAACTTTTCCTTCTGCTGTAACATCGACGCCTACTAATGAATTGAGATAGCGCTCCCCGGAACCAGTGAATCCAGAACCGTGCAGAAAGGATGTGAGGCCGATTCCCTTCTTGCGCAGCGAAGTTGGATTCTCCCGCTCGAAGCGGGCTTTCTTCTCGTGATAATTGGAAAGCTCCAACGCACGATTGAGGAGATGGTCTAAGTCAATAGGATCGCGAATCTCCTGTCCCGTGCTGGTGAGCTGGCCTTGCTTGAGCAGGTTGCGGCGGCGCAGTTCTTCCGGTGCGATGCCGAGCGTCTTGGCGATACGGTCCATGTGACGTTCGAGTGCGAAGAGGCTTTGCGGTGCGCCGAAGCCGCGGAAGGCTCCGTAAGGTGGCGTGTTGGTAGCAACAGATTTCGCGCGCACGCGAATGCTGGGCCACAGGTATGGACCTCCGGCATGGATCGTTCCTCGCGAAAGTACAGTGGATGACAACGTTGCGTAGGCTCCACCATCAGTAGTGAACTCAATGTCTGCGGCCAGGAGCTTGCCTTCTTTCGTGACTGCGGTACGATGACGTGTCCGGGAAGGGTGACGCTTCGTAGTGGCAGCCAGATCTTCTAATCGGTCATAAACGATTTTGACTGGACGACCAGACTTCATCGACAACAACGACGCATGCGCCGCAAGGATAGAAGGGTACTCCTCTTTGCCGCCAAAGGCTCCGCCAGTTTCAGCTTGAATCACTCGGACTTTGTCTTCGGAAAGAGTCGTTATTCCTAACAGTGCTTTGTGCACGTAGTAAGGACATTGCATCGAGCCCCAAACTGTCAGCCCTTCTTCTAAGTTATAGCTGGCGATAACTCCGTTGTTCTCGATGTAGAGCTGCTCTTGCGCTTCAGTAAAGTAATCGCCTTCGATGATGAAATCAGCCGCAGCCCATGCCGCGTCTACATCACCTTTATCGATGATGTACGTCTTGAAGATATTGTCCTTGCCCCAGATGATGGTCTGCTGATTCTCACTAGCCTCGATGGAATGGACCGAAGACAGCTCCTCATACTCGATCTTGACGGCGGCCACCGCTTTGGGAAGCAGGTGGCGATCAGGATGCGCGAGAAGCAGGATAGGCTCTTCAGGATGATTGACAGCTTCTTCGACGAGACAAGGCTGGTCATCGTAGATGAGAGCAATTCTATTTTTACCCGGGATGTCTTTGGCTGTCACGATGATGAATTCGTGCCATGGGATTCCGTCGCTAAAAGCGATGCTCGAAATGCGTCCGCGCGGAATAGCACTGCGGACAGTCGCGCCATAAATCATGCCAGGCAGGGAGAGATCGTCGATGTAGCGGGCCTTGCCGCAGACTTTAGCCGCTCCTTCTTTGCGAAGAACGGATGTACCGACGATAGACTCTTTCGACAATAGGCTTCTCCCGCACTGCCTTATGTTGCTAGCTTACTTGAGAAATTTTCTTATCATACCGCAGAAATGCAATCTATGTTTAGATCTCTATCCCAAGCAGTTCCTTGCTGAATTTTGTATTTTCAAAAACTGCCTTGCCGCGTACATAGGTTGCGATGACTTTCCCCTGTAGCTGCTCGCCTATATATGGAGAGATAAGATGACGCGTATGCAGATTGTCCCTTGTGATTTGGACATCGGCCTCGACATCGAAGACAACCAGATCGGCATCATAGCCTTCAGCAATTTTTCCCTTGCGCCGAGCAAGCTGCGCCAGTTCAGCAGGTTTTTGGGCCATAAGACGAACGAGGCCTTCAAGCTTGAAACTTCGCTTCCGCATTTGGGTCCAGATCACAGGCAACGCTACGGAAAGACTGGCGACACCTCCCCAGGCAGTGTCAAAGCGGCCTTCTTGCTGACGCTTCATCTCTGGCGGGCACGGCGAATGATCAGTAGCAATAAGATCGATGATTCCTTCACGGATGCCTTGCCATAGTGCTTCACGGTTCTGCCTGCTGCGAATAGGCGGCGCGCATTTGTGGAGCGTGCTGCCATCCGGAATCTCTTCTGCCACGAAGTGAAGATAGTGCGGACAGGTTTCTACCGTTACGTTCAAACCCTCGTCACGGGCATCTCGCAACACACCGAGTGCAATGGCCGTCGATAGATGCACAATGTGCAGGTGAAAGTGATATGTGCGACAAAGCTTTAGCAGGAGCTGAATGGCTTCTAATTCGGCTTCATCTGGGCGAGACCTTAGATAAGTTTCGTACTTGCTCCAATCTGCGCCTTTGAGCTTTGTTGTGGCTGCATCGATGGAGCCAGCCAATTCGGCGTGCACAAGCAATGGAAGATCGCTTTGCGCTACGTACGGCAGAGCAGCTTCAAGCTCCTGCTGGTCGACCATGCGGAAGCCTTCTATGCCGGGATAGATAAGGAAGCACTTGTAGCCTTTCACTCCGGCTGCGGCGAGCGGCAGAATATGATCGCGATTTTGTCCAGCCACGCCTCCCCATGCAGCCCAATCCACGTAGCATTTGCCTGTTGCAGCAGCACGCTTCTGCTCCAATGCTTCTACCGTTGTGGTTTCTGGCAAGCAGTTCAGCGGCATGTCGATAAGCGTGGTGTATCCGCCAGCAGCCGCGGCGCGAGTGGCGGTTTCGAAGCCTTCCCATTCGGTGCGGCCAGGCTCGTTGATATGAACGTGGCTGTCTACAAGTCCAGGAAGTATGGCGTAGTTTTGGAAGTCATGGATCTCATAGCCAGGAGGGATTTCACTGATGGCGCAGACACCGCGAATTTTCCCCTCGGACTCAAGAACGGCGGCAGGACGAGCGCCCTCGGGAAGAACTACTCGTTGCGAGAGAAAGGCTTGTGCCATACTGACCATAATTTCTCCATCGGAGCGAGAGAGCAAGAGATATGTCGAATGCGAACCCGGAATTTATGAAAAGAGCCATTGCGCTCGCAACTCAGAACGTTCTTTCTGGCAAAGGTGGGCCATTTGGCGCGGTGATTGTGAAAGATGGCCGCATTGTGGCTGAGGCGGCGAACTCGGTAACGGCCACGAATGATCCCACGGCACACGCCGAAGTAAATGCGATTCGGCTTGCCTGCCACGAACTGGGAACATTCGTCCTGGACGACTGCGATATCTATACGAGCTGCGAACCCTGTCCGATGTGTCTGGCTGCCACGTACTGGGCACGGATGAAAACCATTTATTACGGCAATACGCCTGAAGATGCAGCGCGAGC
>Ga0137415_10000797_pt1 | contig 30794 bp, 25 predicted proteins | sample CZODoug3_1_1_16f_FD_183082 | JGI IMG/M metagenome (GOLD analysis project Ga0137415, IMG submission 183082) | Vadose zone soil fungal communities from Angelo Coast Range Reserve, California, USA - CZODoug3_1_1_16fungal (Hybrid Assembly) | ecosystem: Environmental > Terrestrial > Soil > Vadose...
CCGAGGCGCATGTTGTTGCCGTAGTGGTGCATCGCGCCCCAATACCATCCCTCCCAGCTGATCGGACTGAACGCGACCTTCGTGTGGCCGATCAGATTGCCGAAGCGGTACAGGGCGCTCAGCCAATAATTGATGTTCCCCCACTGGTGATGCGCCGGCTGCGCGATGGCGATTGCACCGGGGCCGTGCTCGCGCTTCATGCGCTGGATCTCGCTGGCGACGATATCCAGTGCCTCGTCCCAGCTGATTTTCACGTACTCGGAGAGGCCGCGATTTTGAACATTCCGCTCGCCGGTCGGATCGAAATCGACGCGCTTCATCGGATACAGAACACGCTTGGGCGAATAGACCATCGACTTGAGCGCCAGTGCATGGGGACTGACCGTGGCGGCACGCCGCGGCGAGAAGGCTCGACCCCGCGCGCGGATCGTCCAGCTTGGCGCATCGGTTTCATCGAACTCTATCGGAGTGGTGCGCACGATTCGATCACCGCGCACATCGACATGAATCGGGCCCCCGTTGGTCAGGTTCGTATATCGAACGGTGCCGTCCCGCAAGGGCGTGCCAAAGGCCCAGCCGGCAGAGCCCACGAGGTGCATGAGCTGTCCGAACCAGACCGTGCAACTGTCCAGCCCGCTGGCTGAGGCTTTGAAGTTCTTCAGCGCGTCGATGATGACGGCATAGTCCGGATCGGGGCGCATCATGGCGAGCGCGGTGTCTGCGCTCGCAAAGACCATCTCGGTATCAGGTCGAGAATGCACGCCCCAAAACGCGCTGATCCTGCCGTTCTTGAAAACATAGTGCCGCGCGATACTCCCATCGCGCAGGCGAAGCTGCACGATGCAGTCACGTGACCGAAGTTTTTCTCTGACTGATCTGCGCTTCTTCGCCGCGCCCCGAATGATGGTGGGCAGCGCGAGCATAACGGCGCGCAACGCAAGCTTTTTCAGCCTTTTGCCGGGCCGCATGATTTCCCTTCCAGGTCAGGCGCATGTCTACTGCAACGGTACTGCGTGTAGTTGGTCATCGCCAATCAGAATCCTACATGCTGAGTATTTTGCGTCCGAATGATGAGATCCGGTAGCCGTCGTCCCGAATGTCCGCATTTCGATTTGTGATTCGACCCTGCTGGCCGTGCAATCTATATTGCATTGCCGCAGCCTGATGACGTCGGGCTGCGCCTCTATCGAGGCGATTTTCCAAGAAATTCTTCCATTTCCCGAGGGGAGCCTCCAGTGGCGAGAATATTTTCACCGAGCAACTCCGCTCTCGTGCTCATCGACCATCAGTACGGCACGATGCAGCTCATCAAGAACCTACCGCTCGAGCAGGTAAAGCGCAATACGCTGGCGCTGGTACGGGCGGCGCAAATCCTGAATATTCCGGCAGTGCTGACAAGCAGCCAGGAGGACAGGCTACAGGGCCCTATGCTTCCCGAACTCAAACAGCTCTTGCCGGAGGCATTCGCCGCACGGATCAGACGACTCGGAGTCGTCAACGCCTGGGACGACCCAGCCTTCAAGTCGGCTGTCGAGAATCTGGGGCGACGCAACTTGATCATGGCTGGCGTGACAACCGACGTATGCCTCGTGTATCCGGCCATCACAGCGATGGAATACGGCTACCAGGTGCAGGCGGTCATGGACGCGTCCGGATCTCCGTTCGAGCTTTCGGAGGAAATGGCTCGGCAGCGCATGCACGATGCGGGCGTCGTGCTCACCGCGACCAACACGATGATCGCGGAGCTTGCTCAAGACTGGAGCCGGCCTGGCGGGATGGAGCTTCTCGAGCTCCTCTTCACCAAAGTGCTGCCGCCCATCCGGCCGGCGGCGTAAGCGGTGGCAGGTGCGACGGTTGGCGCCCGGTGTCAATGGAAGAGCTCGCATGAACACACTCGCAGAAATCAAGGTCGACACCGTCCCCGTCTGGATCGATGGCAAACCCTTGCGACCTGTGGGACGCCTCGGAGACGTCTACAACCCCGCGACCGGAGCAGTAATCAAGAACGTCATCTTTGCGGATGCCGACGTCGTCGACGCGGCGGTGCAGGCGGCGACCCGCGCATTCCCCGCCTGGCGCGACACGCCGCCCCTTCGGCGCGCGCGTGTGATGCAAGCATTCCTGGAATTGCTCAGACAGAACCAAAAAGCGTTGGCCGCGATCGTGACCGAGGAACACGGCAAGACCCTGCCGGACGCGCTGGGCTCGGTGCAGCGCGGCATCGAGGTGGTCGAGTTCGCCTGCGGCATCCCGCAGCTCCTGAAGGGGGAGCATTCGGAAAATGTCGGAACGCGGGTCGACACGCACACCCTGCGCCAGCCCGTCGGCGTGTGCGCCGGCATCACACCGTTCAACTTTCCGGTGATGGTGCCGTTGTGGATGTTCCCAGTTGCGATCGCCTGCGGCAACACCTTCGTGCTGAAGCCTTCGGAGAAAGTGCCGTCCGCGTCGATCCTGATGGCACAACTCTTCAGGCAGGCGGGCCTGCCCGATGGCGTGCTGAACGTGGTGCATGGGGACAAAGCCGCCGTCGATGCGATCTTGAATCATCCCGGCATCCACGCGGTTTCCTTCGTCGGCTCCACGCCGATCGCCAGATACGTTTACGAGGCCTGCGCACGCACCGGCAAGCGCGTGCAGGCACTCGGCGGCGCGAAGAACCATGCGGTGGTGTTGCCGGACGCCGACCTCGAATTCGCCGCGAACGCGCTGATCGGGGCGGCCTACGGTTCAGCCGGCGAGCGTTGCATGGCAGTTAGCGCGGTGGTGGCGGTGGGCGCCGCGGCAGATCCACTGGTGAAGTTGATTGCCGAAAAGGCCAAGGCCGTCAGGATAGGGCCGGGCGATCAGAACGGCGTCGACATGGGTCCGCTGATAACCGCCGAGCACAGAAACAGAGTGGCTGGTTTTATAGAAACGGGCAAAAAGGAAGGCGCCAAGGTCATAGTCGACGGCAGCCGGGAACCGCTGCAGGGCGGCTTTTTTCTCGGGACGACTCTTTTCGACTTTGTCACGCCGCAGATGGAGGTGTACAAGAACGAGATTTTCGGACCCGTTCTCGTCGTCCTTCGAGTGAATACGCTCGAAGAGGCGATTGTGCTGGTGAACAACAACCCCTACGCGAATGGCACAGCGATCTTCACGGAATCGGGCGGTGCAGCGCGGCGCTTCGAAAACGAGATCGAGGTCGGGATGGTCGGCGTGAACGTGCCCATTCCTGTGCCGGCGGCCTTCTACTCATTCGGGGGCTGGAAGAACTCGCTTTTCGGCGACTTGCACGTACACGGTAGCGAGGGTGTAAAGTTCTACACGCGCACCAAAGCGGTCACCACGCGCTGGCCGCATCAGGGAACCCCGGCGCCGGGCTTCAACATGCCCACCTTGGGATAGAAGTCCCGGCGGCGACAGAGCATGGAGCTGCCTCAAAACCGATTCAAGCGCGCGCTCAAGGCAGGAAAGCCGCAGATCGGACTGTGGGCAAGCCTCGCGTCGCACTATTCAGTCGAAGTGATCGCGGGGGCAGGCTTCGATTGGCTGTTGCTCGACACGGAGCATTCCCCGAATGACCTCGAAAGCGTGCTCACGCAGCTGCAGGCCGCTGCGCCCTACCCGACGCATCCTGTCGTGCGGGTGGACTGGAACGACATGGTAAAAATCAAGCGGCTGCTCGACATCGGCGTTCAGTCGCTTCTGATCCCGTACGTGTCCATACCCGAAGAAGCTTCGGCCGCGGTGTCCTACACGCGCTATCCGCCCAGGGGCGTGCGCGGTGTCGGCGGAACGACGCGTGCGACAGGCTTCGGGCGCGTCAAGGATTACGCCAGGCGGGCGGACGAGGAAATCTGCGTGCTGGTGCAGGTCGAGACCCGGCAGGCGATCGACCACATCGAGGCGATCGCCGCCGTCGACGGCGTGGACGGCATCTTCATCGGACCGGCGGACCTGCACGCCTCGCTTGGCTACGTGGGCGAGATTGCCAACCCCGAGGTCATGCCGCTGATCGACGAGGCGATCCGGCGCATCGCCAAATGCGGATGCGCGCCCGGCATCCTCACGCCGAGCGAGCGAGACGCCCGGCGGCAGCTCGGCTGCGGCGCCCTCTTCGTCGCGGTGGGCAGCGATATCGGCATCCTGGCGCGCGGCGCCGAGGCGCTGGCCGCGACGTTCAAATCATGAAGCGCGGTCCGCGGCACGTACGATGTTGCGCAGGATCCCGATGCCGCTGATCTCGACCTCGACGACGTCCCCGGCGCGCATGAAGACAGGCGGCTTGCGACCGACGCCGACGCCGGCGGGTGTTCCTGATAGCAGCACATCCCCGGGGCGGAAGACATACCAGCGAGACAAGTAGGAAATAGTTTCCTGCAGCGGGAATATCAGGTCCGAGATCGCGGCGTGCTGCATCAGCTTGCCGTTCAGGCGCGTCCTAATCTCCAGGCTCCCGGGATCAGGCACTTCATCGGCGGTCAACAGCACGGGGCCGAGCGGCGTGAAACCGTCGAATTGCTTGCCCATGATGTTGACTTCCCAGGTTTGCCGCGCCTCCCAAGCTTGCGTAGCTCCCATGACGGCGGGGATCCAGTCGCGCGCCGAGATGTCGTTCGCCGCCATGTAGCCCGCGACATGAGCCAGCGCATCCTCGGGACTTGTGTGGTGACACTCTTTGCCGAATACCACAGCGAGTTCGCCCTCATAATCGACGTGATCCGCCGCCGCGGTCGGCAGCATGACCTCGGCACCGGGACCCGTGATGGAGTTCGGGCTTTTCATGAAGGCGGTCGGCTGCTTTGGTGTCGGCGTTCCCGACATTTCGGCAAGGTGTGATTTGTACGCCAGGCCAGCGGCAACCACCAGGCGCGGTGCCGGAACAGGAGCGAGCAGCGGGGTAGCGGGACCCGTCAAGGCTCCCTTGTGCCGCAGCCGTCGCGTCAGTTCGTGATCGCCACCTTCCACTCTCGAGACCAGCTTGCGGACAAGCTCGAGTCCCTGCGGCCCGGCCTCGAGAATAGCGCGCACCTCGGTGGGTATCCACGACTCGATCGTGCCGGGGCTGCTGGCCCTCGAGAAATTCAGGATTTCGCCCGAGCGCAGCAACGCACCTGCAGTTCCCCTGCTCCCATGGTCGATCGTCACGAGTTTCATGAGAGGTGACAGGTCAAACGCATCGTCGGTTCGTTTCCGGAGATGCGATTCACGGCGTTTTCGCTAGCCGCCGAAAGCAGGAAGTATCCAAGCGAGGGCAAGAGCACCAGCGCGCCAAGCATGTTCAAGATGAACATGAATCCGAGCAGGATGCCCATGTCGGCCTGGAACTTGATCGACGAAAAAGCCCACGTCGCGACCGCGATACCCAGCGTGACGCCGGTGAGGACCACCACTTTCCCCGTAAAGAGCAGCGCCTTGTAGTAGGCCTGCGACAGACTCAATCCTCGGCGCAACTGCGCCAGAGTCACCGTGAGCACGTAAAGAGCATAATCGACGCCTATGCCGACACCAAGCGCGATCACCGGTAGCGTTGCCACTTTCACGCCGATGCCCAGACCGACCATCAGTGCCTCGGCGAGCACCGTCGTGAGCATGAGTGGCAGCACGGCGCACAGCACAGCCCGCCATGATCGGAAAGCGATGAACGCGAGGATGATCACGGCTGCGTAGACGAGTTGCAGCATTTGCATGTTGGCGCGTTTGACCACAATGTTGGTCGCGGCCTCGATGCCGGCGTTGCCGGCAGCGGACATGAAGTTGACGTCGGCCGTGTTGTGGTGGGCGGCGAACGCCTCGACCACCCCTACGACGCCAGTCAGCGTGTCAGCCTTGTGGTCCTTTAGGTAGACATAGACCGTGAGCAAATCGCAGTTCTGGTTGAACATCTCCCTGGACGCACGCATGGTGATGGCATTGAGCATGTCTTGCGTGCGCGGGAGCTCGTACCACTTGAAGCTGCCCTCGTTCATGCCGATGGCCGAGTTCCTCGCCAGGTCGGCGAAGGAGTTGGTCGACTCCACCCCGGGCACTTGCTGCAGCTCCGACTCCAGCGCGTCAACCTGCATCAGCGTGCTGTACTGGGTGCACCGGTACTGCGGCGTCTTCACCATCACCACGTAGGTGTCGCTGCTCGCCGCATAGTTCGCCACCATGAAAGCGGCGTCGCGGTTGTAGCGCGAGTCGGACCGAAGTTCCGGCGCCCCCGGGTCGAGATCGCCGATCTTGAGGTGAAGGCTGATGACGAATCCAGCCACTCCCAACGCGACCGCGGTGAGCGCGGCCATGCTGGCCCACTTGCGCTCTGTGAACAGGTCGAGGAGGGCCCAGAAGGGATGCTTGCCGCGTTGTGCGTTCTGCCCTTCGAACGCCTCTGCTCTGAGGCTGCGCGCGGCTGCCTTGGCGCTCACGCCCACGTAGGACAGCAGTATCGGCAGCAGCAACAGATTCGTGACGATCAACACGGCCATGCCGACGCTGGCGGCAATGGCCAGATCCTTGATGACCGGGATATCGATCACTATCAGCACGGCGAAACCGACGGCGTCCGCCAACAGCGCGGTGAGCCCCGCGAGAAACAGTCTGCGGAAGGTGTAGCGTGCGGCGACCAGCTTATGGGTCCCGCGACCGGCATCCTGCATGATGCCGTTCATTTTCTGTGCGCCATGGCTCATGCCGATAGCGAACACCAGGAACGGCACAAGGATCGAATAGGGATCGAGCTCGTAGCCAAGGGTGGGCAGCAGCCCAAGCAACCACACGACCGCCACCAGCGAGCAGGCCACGAGCAGCAACGTGCTGCGGATGCAACGCGTGTACCAGAACACCACAACGGCACAAATGACGATTGCGAGAGCGAGGAAAAATAATACCTGCTGCAGCCCCTCGATTAGATCACCAACGACCTTGGCGAAGCCGGTGATGTGGATCTTGATCGAATCCGACTCGTGCTTTCCTCGCAGCTGCTCCAGCTGGCGAGAAAAGGCTCCGTACTCGAGGCGCTTTCCCGTCGAGTCCGTGTCCAGAAGGGGCACGAGGATGATGCTGGAGCGATAATTGTCCGCGACCAGTCGCCCAACCTGACCCGAGCGCTCAACGTTGGCACGCAGCTTTTCCAAGCTGCCTGACGAGCCGTCGTAGTCGTCCGGCATGACTGGTCCGCCCTCGAGCCCTTCTTCGGTCGCGCCTAGCCAGCGTATCGATGGCGTCCAAAGCGACTTCATGTACGAGCGATCGACGCCGGGGAGCAGGAATATCTCATCGTTCAGCTTCCGAAGCCCCTCGAGATAGGCGGCGTCGAAGATGTCGCCTTTGGTGCTCTCGACCGCGATATACAGGGTATTACCCAGGCCGGCGAGCTCGGATTTGTTTGCAAAGTAATGGACGATGAACGGGTGCTTGGTGGGAACCATCTTGTCGAAGCCTGCGTTCAACGTGAGTTTCGTCGCCTGAGTTCCCAGTACCGCGGTCAGCAGCAGGCAGACAACGATGACTACGAGGCGGTTGTTGAACAGCAGCCGTTCGGCCGCCGATCCGGAGTTGCGATCGAAATCCTTGAGATTGCTGACGACAGATTGTTCGGCCGGCGGCGAATGGCGGTTCATCGCTTCTGATCCGCGAGGTGGGTGGGTAACGTGACACGCGCCATTCCGCGCATACCGGAGAGAATCAAGGCGCCGTCGGCAGCCTCGACGATGCCGCTGGCCGGCAAGGCGTTGGGCAGCGACAACCGTCGGAAGCTCCTGCCCCGATCGCGGCTTTGCAGTACCTCGCCAGCCTGATCGACCAGCAACACGGTGCCGTCGGACAGGCGCACACCGCTTGTCAGCGAAGCGTGGCTGCCGCTTTCGACCTTCTGCCAGCTCTCGCCGGCGTCGCACGACCGGTAGGCATTGCCGCGGAGCCCGAATAGCAGCAGTTCGCCAGTCGCACCGCCGAGTGCCCCGAAATAGGTACCCGAATAAGGAGTGTTGACGTTGGCGAAGGAGTTTCCACCGTCGGTAGAACGGAACAAGGCGCCCTGCTCACCCGCGACAAAGAGTCCATTGCCGGAAGCGTGGATGCTGTAGAGGTGCTTTCCTTGCGGATTGGGGAAACGGTCCGACCAAGGCTGCCAGTGCTCGCCGCCGTCCTCCGTGGCAAAGGCGAGCCCGTAGGCGCCGACGACCAGCCCGTGATTCTCATCGGAGAAGTACACATCCAGGAACGGTTTGTCCGGACCATCGGCGACCAGCCGCTCGGCTTCGGCCAGCTCCTTTCGAACTGCCTCGACGCCCTGGCGAGAGGCTTTTGCCCGAACCGCATCGAGCACCATCGCAGCCGCCTGTGCGCCGCTAAGTTGACGGGCCCAAGTCTCTCCGCCGTCAGCGCTGTGCAGAACGACGCCGCTGTGCCCGACCACCCAACCCTTTGCGTCGGTGGCGAAGCGTACGTTGGTGAGCGAGACGCTTACCGGCACCTTGGCTTGGTGCCAGGTCGTTCCGTTGTCGTCGGACAGCAAAATGATCCCACGTTCGCCGACGCTCACCAGGCGCTTGCCAGCGCGGGCGACCGCCAGCAAGGCGCGAGTGCTGGAGCGCGCACTCTCTATAGCCGGGCGCTCCAGCACGTCTGGCACGTCCGGCGCCGCGCTTGCTGGACCGGCGGCGAGGCCACACGTCGATAGGATCGCCGCCGACAGGATCGATGTGAGCTGCATGAGGGATCTACAATCAGCGCACGCCTTCACCGGCGAGCGCTTCGGGCGTGAAAAAACCCATTGGAAGACGGTCAACCACCTTCATGAACGGCCCGTTCTCGTAGTTGGGACCGGACCCCGTCACCCAACCGCCGGACAACACATTGAATGTTGTCCAGAAAAAGTATGGCGCAACGAACGGCCCGTCTGGAACGATGACCGGCATCGACACGGCTGCATGCCACAACGACCCGTGCGCATCGTAGGCGTCCCCAAGGATGGCCCCCCAGGTGTCCTCATCGAGGTAGATTCGTCGTTTGGGCATCGTATGGCGCTTGCCCGGTGCGAGGGCGCCTTCCACGACCCAGACGCGGTGCAGCTCCCAGCGCACGAGGTCCGGATTCAAATGATGGGGCGCGAACTGCTTGTCAGTCGGCGTCGCATACAGTTTCTGGTTGTTGTAGGGGATGTACGCCTCCTTCTTGCCAAGAAGCTTCCACTCGTAGCGGTCAAGGTCCCCCAGGAACATGAACGCTTCGTCGTAGTTCTGCTGGCCCGAGGTGATGTCGTCCGGCGTGTCGTAGCCGATCGTCGGCGCCTTGCGTACCCGGCGCTGGCCGACCAGGTATTGCCACGCCTGCCGCGACCTGTCGACGGCATCGAGGAGAAGGAACGTCTCGCCGGCCTTGTAGGGCGGATTCGTCTGAGTCACCCGAAGCTGCTTGTACACTCCCGTGAAGGAATCGGCCGACTTGCTCGGATCGTAGTATGGGAACTGCACCCGGTTGATACCCTGGGCTGCGAGCACTCGCTTTCCGTCCGGTAGTCCGACGAAGTTCTGATAGTAGGTCACGGTCGTGGTGCCGACCCAGGCCAATTTGTGATTCCACATCGCCTCGAAACCGTCCTGGGGGATAGGGAATGGAATGCCGCCGTACGCGGCTTCCATCCAGACGCCGCCATCCTTTGTCTTTGCGCGTGTCGCATTCTTGAGAGTGTTGTCGTACACCCATTGCGGCGCCGCGGCGGTGCGATGGGTCGGATACACGTCGAGCCGGAAGCTGTCCGGATATTTCGCGAGCAGCGCCTTGACGCCCTCCGACAGCCTGTCGCTGTATTGCGCCATATTCTTGGTGGAAATGGAGTAAAGCGGCTTCTCATCGGCAAACGGATCGGGAAGTGCGGTTCCCGATTGATAACCCGCAGGAACCTTCGTATAGCCTCCGTCCCACGTCGGAATGGTGCCCTCTTTGTTGCCGCCCCGTTCCGCTCCCAATGGCGTGAGGACTGTCTTGAGCTTGGCCGCCTCTTCACTTGAGACGGCAGCCTGCCCCGAATGAACTGTACCCCACAAGCCGCACAGAGCAACGAGCAGACGTGCGCATCGACAATTCATGATGTCTCCCCTTCAGAATCAGAACGTGCGCTGAACCGTAAGCGAAATGAAATCCCGGTCTTTGAGCGACTGCGCATACGAGAAAGCATGGACGGCTGGGTTGTTCGCCGGGGTCACGGCCCCGTCCCCGGTCCCAAGGAAATGCGTGTAGCTGATTCCGGCCGTCCAGGCTCTCAAATAATCGGCGCTCAGCCCGATGCTGAAATCCCCGCCGTGGTGCACGCTGAAACCGGGATTCATTACCGGTGACTTGCCCCAGAGGCCGTAGCCAATCCCGATCGGCACGCTCAGATCGAGCCCGCTGAATACTTGGAAGTAGGTCGGCTGGAAAACCGTCCGAATCGCGGACGCGTCGCGTGAGGCGTTCGGATCCAACTGGCCCTCGTTCTTGCTAATGCCCTGTCGCCGATGCCAGGCGATCTCCCCGATGAAACTTCCGCCCTCCCACAGTGCGCCGGGTTTGAGCAGCGCGACCCACGAAAATTGCGCGTGAATCGTGTTGCCCACCGGATACAGCGGGTTGTCTCTGTTGTCTCCTGCGGCACTGCCCGGGGGCAACACCGTGACCGTCCCGGCCCGCGCCAGGAGTGGCATGTTGCGGCGGATTGAAACCTCGCCCGCGACGTTTGTGTCTCCGACAGTCGTCGACAAACTTGCCCCGTAGACCCGGATGTCTTCCGGATAGACCAGTTGATAGACGCCCACCACGGGGGGTGGAGCTCCGGACGGACGAACGTAGATCACGGGATCCTTGGAGTGGTACTGGGCCGCATACAGACCGCACTCGATGTCCCGTCCCTCGGGACGAAACCGGAGCTGAATGCCGCCCTGCCCAGAATTCCTGGCCTCGATATCACCCGTGCGACGAAAAACGATGCCCGAGCCCGGAGGTCCCGCCAGGATTTGTTCGCCGCCTTCATCCAGGAAATCGATATTCGAAAAGTAGCTGCCAACGCCCGGCAGGCGATTCTTCACCCAGGCCAATTGATAGTAGGCGCCCAGTGCAAGGTTGGGTCGCACCTGGATCTGGCCCGACACCTGCGGCACGGGCCGCATCAGTTCCTTGAACTGCGTGTTCGGCACGGACAGCGCCTTGACGATATCGATCGCGGTCTGCGCCGCCGCGACGCCGTTATTGCCGAAAAAAAGGCTTTCGCCATACAACAGAGTGTGCTTGCCCGCGCGGCCGGTCACCGCCATGTCCCACAGTTCGGCTTTGCCGAACACAAAGCCATCGAGGATCTCCGCATTCTTGCCGTGAAGCACACGAGTGGCCTCGGTGAACTCGTTGTGCGGCACCGACGCGGCGTTGGCCGTCAAGGTCGAATCGTTGCTGTTCGTGCGGTTGTACACGAAGTCATACCATGCCGCGCCGCTTACGCGCGCGCCGACATCTTTGTAGGTCAGATCGAACTCAGAGAGCAGGTCGAAGCGGTTCGATATCAGGTCGCCTTTCTTGAAATTGCGGTCGCCATCGTCGCTATTGATATCCGCCGTCACCGCTTGCGACGGATCCTTGAGCCGGATGCCGGTGCTGTACTTCAGTGTGTTGTCCCACCGCGCCTTAACGTATTCATTGCCCGTGTCGAACTGGAATCCATACGTCGCGGAAGTCGACGCCAAGAATGCAAGCGCCACCGCAGCGGCGAAGATCTTGCGTTCCCTAGCGAACTGCCTGCCGCTCGCTGGGAGCAACCTGCAATGGCCCACTTTTCGTCTCCTCCGTATGGATCTCTGAAGGCCATGAGCTCTGTTCTCTCGCTCATGCTCTTCTCGAGCGTAGTGGCCTCGAAGGAGCGAATCCAACAAATATTGATGATTATCTGAATTTACGGGAGTGATTCAGCTGGCCCGGAGCGCGGGCTTCGCAGCGCATGCGTCGGCGGCTCGCGCGCGCGAGAGCGGACCGTTCACGCCGGCCCTCTTACTCTGGCAAGAGCTCCCTCCAGCTCCGGCAACGGCGGCATCGAAGTGGCCGATGGGTCACCGGCCACGAGCCAGTCCCACATGCGTTCGAACAGACGCCCCGTCGTAACGGCGCGGTCGGCCGCCTCTGCCGGGTCGAAGACCCATCCGGCAGATCCTGTGCCGAGCACGTCAAGCTCCACGCGCGCGGCATCTTCGAGGTACCAGGCAAGCACGGTGGCCTCCTCGATGGAACGCCCAACAGTCAGAGCGCCGTTGCCTCGCAGCACAACGGCGGGTGTGTCTCCAAGGACGGCAGCGATCGCACGCGCGGTGTCATCATCGCGAGCCAAGCGCGGATTGGGCCACAGCGGTGGCCGCGGAGCGAAGTAGCTGCCAAGACCATGCCGGGCCTCGGGTGTACGTCCGAGCGTCGAGAGGCTCATCAGCTTTGGCGACTGGAAGCGGACAATGCCGTTGACGTCGGCACGCTTCCTATATATCTCTCGATGCAGTCGCACCTCGGGAAGCGCGCCTTCCGGCATTGGAGCGTCCGCGCTTACCCGAACGAGCGGATCGCAGTCCGAGACCAGCTGCAACGGCTTGGCCGGGCTGACGAGAAAGTCCGCTGAATCGAGGCGCGCACTGCAATGTCCGTAGGCGTGACTCAACCCAGCGCGCCCCACCGCTCGGCACGCTACTTGAATGCGCTGCGTAAGATTCGCCACCGGTTGCTCACTGCGTTCGGCCGCGGTATCGGATCACGACTGAAACTCTGCGATCGCTGGGCGCGCACCCCACATGCAGAACGACTTCTCGGAGAACGGGAACTGCCGCGGCCGGTGCCGTGCTTCGTCTTCGATGAGTCGCACGCCGGTCGAGTACTCGTAAGTCATGCCGTCCGGACCTTCGAAGTAGAGGAAGACGGCGCCCGACGTCGGATGGCGCCCCGGGCCGAACCGAATCGTTACACCCTGGTCGAGTAAGAAGTAATAGGCGCGCATCACATCGTCGACACTTTGCACCTGATGGTTGATGTGCTGTACGCCGTGTCGGTGAGCTGGAAAAAGTGCGATCTTATGGTGCACGGGGTTGATGCGAAGCAGCGGCGCGGACCCAATCCAATCGCTCACCCGAGCATTGCATGTCTCGGTCCAAAATTTCTGGTCTCGCTTCGGCGACTTCGAGTAAAGACCTACGTGAGAAAATCCCGTGATTCCGGCGTCTCTCGACGCCTCATATCGCCAACCACTGTGCCATGGCCGCGCGACCAGGTCTATCGTGGTTCCCGTCGGCTCATTGAACATTACGCAGGCGCCGACACGGCGCTGCTCGCACTCCGCCGCGGTGCCCTGATGCACCGCGTAGCCGGCATTTTCAAGCTCGCCTGCTGCAGCATCGAGCGCGTCGTCGCTTGCGAGCTCGAATGCGACGGTGTGATCGTGTGGATCTCCCGGCGTGTAAACCAAGGTGTGGTCGCGCTCGTCAGAGCGCAGATAGATCGAACCGCCATCCTGCCCCGCCAATTGCAGGCCGATGATCTGGGTCGCGAACTTGACCGCGCCGGCGAGATCATTGGTTCCGAGGCGGACATATCGGATATCGTTCAGCGCAATCACGAGTTACGCTCAACCATATGAAGACCTCCATTACACTTCCACATTGCGATGTATAGAACTCCCGACCCCGTGCGCGACTCAGTTTGCTGATCGCCGGATCAGTGTAGGGCTGGTGTCCGAGGGGGTCGAATGAAATATGAAAATGCCGTCCATTGAAGCGGGAAATACGCTCCTGGACGGCATCGTGCACGGTGAATTTGGCGAGGGCGGCAGCAGTGCGAACGACGCGCGTGTGCTGCTGCGGCGGCGTCAGGAGGGAGCGTGAATCCGAATCGGATCGACCTCAATCTGTTGCGTGTTTTCGACGCCATTCTGGAGACGCGCAGCGTAACGATCGCGGCCTCGACTCTGGGTCTGACGCAGTCCGCCGTGAGCAATCAGCTTGCCAGGCTTCGGGACGCGTTCGATGATCCGCTATTCGTGCGCACGAGCGAGGGAATGATGCCCACGCCTCGCGCCCTGGCGATATGCGACCCGATTCGTAAATCTCTGGTCGCGATCCGCTTCTGCTTCGAGGAGCAGCTCGGCTTTGATCCGGCAACGAGCGACAGAACATTCAAGATCTTCATGTCGGATGTGGGTCAATTGATATTTCTGCCTCGCCTGCTCGAGCGTATCGCCAGGATTGCTCCGCAAGTGAACATCCGTACGGTTCAGGTCCCGCCGTCCCGGATGCGCGACATGGCGCTCGAATCCGGCGAAGTTGATCTAGCGGCCGGTTACTTCGAGAACTTTGACGGATCCTTCCGGCAGCAGATGCTGTTCGAGGAGCACTACGTCGGCATGGTGCGGCGTGGCCACCCCACGATCGGCGATTCACTCTCGCGCGAGACTTTTCTCAGCACGCCGCAACTTGTCTACCAGCCGACTGGGGGCGGCCATGGCTTGCAGGAGAGCGCGGTCGACCACGCCTTCGCCGTCGCCGATGTGCCACGGCGGGTAGCCGTTCGAGTGGCTCACTCGATGGGCTTGGCCTCCATCGTGTCCAACACCGATCTGCTCGTCATCGTCCCGAGCCGACTTGCAGCGGCGTGCCTCGAGCTCGCCGAAGTCAGTATCCTCGCCTTGCCAATCGAAATTCCGAAGTTTCAGGTCAAGCAGCACTGGCACGAGCGCTTTCACCACGATCCGGGCACTCGCTGGTTACGCAGGCTGGTCGCGGATCTCTTCCAGCATCCTAGAACCAAGGCGCCGACTCCCGAATAGCCCGAGGGTGCGACGCGTCTTGAGCTCGCGCCTCGCGCACCCTAGCCTTCAACAACTGGATGTTCCGCGGCAAGCCTCCGTGCGTCGCTTGTGCGCCGACGTGACGCTGACCTGGGACGATGCAAGGGCGCCTGAATCGAATCCCTTGGCCCCAAGTCAATACGCTCGCAAATTGTGCCATTCGCGGCGAAATATAGGTCCAATGGCACAACGCAAGAAAATGGCCGGTGAGTTCAACCGGTCAGGGCAACGTATTGTGCAAGGTTGCCTTGGAGGCTGACGATGGCGCAAATGGGTCGACCTGGATTGTCAGCGGGAGAGAAGAAGGAACTGTGGCGTCGATGGAAGGATGGTCAGACCCTTTCGGAAATCGGAATCGCGCTCGGGAAACACGCCGGATCGGTCCATGGCGTGCTGCGAGCTCGTGGCGGAATCGCCCCGGTAACGCGGTCGAGAGCAGCTCGTTCTCTGAGCTCGGCAGATCGAGAGGAGATCTCGCGCGGATTGGTGGCCGGTCTTTCGCTGCGTAAGATCGCCGAGCAGCTCGAGCGCGCTCCATCGACAGTTAGCCGGGAGCTTGCACGTAATGGGGGGCGGGACCAATATCGGGCTACTGCGGCCGACGAGCGAGGCTGGGAGCAGGCGCTGCGTCCCAAGCCATGTCACCTGGCCCGGCACGATCGCCTACGCAGCATCGTTGCGGCCAAACTCAAGGACAACTGGTCCCCGCAACAGATTGCAGGGTGGTTGGCGCTCGAGTACGGCGAGGATCCGACGTTGCGTGTTTCTCACGAGACGATCTACCGCAGCTTGTTCGTTCAGGCCCGCGGCGTCTTGAAGAAAGAACTGATCTCCCATCTGCGTAGCGGACGCATGATGCGCCGCGGCAAGACGGCAACGACGGCCGGTCAGCCTCGGGGCCAAATCGTAGACGCCGTTTCTATTCGAAATCGCCCGGCGGAAGTCGAAGATCGAGCGGTTCCAGGCCACTGGGAGGGCGATCTCTTATCCGGCTCGAAGAACAGCCATATCGCCACGTTGGTGGAAAGACGATCGCGCTTCGTCATGCTCGTTAGGGTCAGAGGAAAAGATACGACGAACGTCGTAGACGCCCTGGTTCGACAAGTGAAAACCTTGCCACAGGGCCTGATGTCGTCGCTGACCTGGGATCGAGGGACTGAGCTGGCACAACACAAGCGATTCAGTGTCTCAACCGACGTCAAGGTCTATTTCTGTGATCCAAGTAGTCCGTGGCAGCGAGGAACTAACGAAAATACCAATCGCTTGCTTCGGCAGTACTTTCCCGATGGCACCGATCTATCTCGCATGACGCAGCAAAGCCTGAATTCGGTCGCGAAGAGAATGAATGCTCGACCTCGAAAGACGCTGAGCTATTCGACTCCGGCTGCTACGCTATACGCGAATGTTGCTTCGACCGGTTGAACTCACCCCCGCAAACTTTCGCTTGCAGGCCATTGATATTAAAACGCAAAATGGCGCGCCCGGCAGGATTCGAACCCACGACCCCTTGGTTCGTAGCCTGAGAAGCGCAACGCCTATTTAATCAATAAAAACAAATACTTGCGGCGATCAATTTGTGCTACGTTTTGTCGAGATACGCCCAGTTAAGCCCTTGATTTGCCTTGATGCGGCTCCGTTCAATAGCACAGGCAAATAGCTGCGCAGTTGCCTCCTGTCGGCATCCGCACACTCCTCGGACTCCCGCGTCCTAGTGCGGCGACAGCATCTGAACTTGGCGGCACCCCTGTCCTTTTTTGGCCACGACGAAAGCCACGGGCCTGCCGTTTACCGCGGTCCCAGGAATACCGTCGGCGGCCCCCTCACGCGGCGTCCGGCTGGAGTGCCGGCGCGGCGAGGCGAAACGCCTCAATTTGAGCGCAGGCGGTGTCGATGGCCCGGATGCGCGGCCAGCGTGTCATGTCCACCTTGAAACGACGGGCACTCTCGACTTGCGGCACCAGATACACGTCGGCCAGGCTTGGGGTGTTGCCGAAGCAGAAGTCACCTCGTCGCGCGTCGGCGGACAGCATGGTCTCCAGTGCGTCGAAGCCAGCCGCAATCCAGTGTTCGCACCAGCCAGTGACTGCCGCCTCATCGGCGCCAAAGCTCTTGCGCAAGGCTTCCAAGACGCGCCGGTTGTTGATCGGGTGAATGTCGCATCCGACGATGGCAGCCATTGCGCGTACACGGGCCCGGTCGTCGATGTCGGCAGGTATCAGTGCGGGCGTCGGATAGCGTTCCTCCAGCCACTCGATAATTGCCGGCGACTGAATCAGCACACGACCCTGGTGCACCAGCGCCGGTACGAGGCCTTGCGGGTTCAGCGCCTTGTATTCGTCGGTCAGGTGCTGTCCGGTGCGCAGGTCAACCGGCACGTACTCCACGCCCAGCCCCTTGAGCCGCAGCGCGATGCGCAGGCGGTGCGAAGTGCCGCTGCGGAAGAAGCCGTAGAGCTTCATGCCGGCATGCCCAACGCGCTGGTGCGTCGCGCGACCTCGTGGGAGAAGGAGGTCATGCCGGCAGCGGCGATACGAACGGCGCTCGGCGACCACAACAGGGCGTCGGTCATCTCTCGTTTCCCCAAATGAATGCCTCCGGCTCAGGCCAGTGCGGGTAACACCTGCCCGCGCACTTCGCCGAAACCGATGCGAGTTGCGCCGGGCACTTCACACCAACCGCGCATGATCACCGCATCGCCGTCCTCGAGAAACGTGCGCGATTCGCCGTTCGGCAATGAAAGGGGTTGCTTGCCGCCCACGGTCAACTCGATCAGCGCGCCAGCTTCGGTCGCGGTCGGCCCGGACAGTGTGCCGGTACCAAGAAGATCCCCGGTTTGCAGGTTGCAGCCGTTCACGGTGTGGTGGGCGATCATTTGTGCCACGTTCCAGTACGCGTGCCGGTAGCTCGTGCGCGACACGGTGGCGGGAGCGAGCCGTGCTGCGCGCATCTGCTCAGTTTCGATCAGCACTTCCAACTGAATGTCGAAGGCGCCCGACACGCGTAGCGCGGGCGAATCCAGATAGGGCAGCGGCTGCGGATCGCACGCCGGACGCGTCCACGCGACGCGATATGGAGCCAGTGCCTCGAGCGTTACGATCCACGGCGAGATCGTTGTCGCAAAGTTCTTCGACAGAAACGGTCCCAACGGTTGGTATTCCCAGCCCTGGATGTCGCGCGCAGACCAGTCGTTCAGCAGGCAGAGCCCGAACACATGCGATTCGGCGTCGTCGATTGCAACGCGCGAGCCCAATGCGTTGCCGGTACCGATAATCACGCCGAGCTCCAGCTCATAGTCGAGCCGCTGGCTGGGCGCGAGCCGCGGCACCTGCGAGCCTGGTGCCACTAACTGGCCGAGGGGCCGCGGGAACTGCTGGCCCGACACGGCGATGGACGAGCCCCGTCCGTGATAGCCAATAGGCACCCATTGGTAGTTCGGCAGCAACGGGTTGTCCGGGCGGAACAGGCGGCCGATGTTGGTCGCGTGATGGATCGAGGTGTAGAAATCGGTGTAGTCGCCGATCGCAACGGGCAGCGCATACTCGGCTGCGGTTTGCGGAACGAGACAGTCACGAAGCTTTGCTTCCAGCGCGGAGCCCTGACGCAACGCGCGCGACAGCGCGAGGCGCAGCGCCGCCCATGTCTCGTGGCCTAGCGCGAGCAGGCCGTTTAATGTCGGTTGCGACCCCGCGAGCGCAGCCCTCGCGGCGAGACCATCGAATGCGCCAGCGGTGTGCGCAGCGCCAAGATCGAGGATCTGATCGCCGATCGCCACACCTCCGCGGAAAGCCTCACTGCTGCCTCCCCGCCGGAACGCGCCGAACGGCAGGTTCTGCAGCGGAAAATCCGTGCCAGCGATGTTGCCAGTGGCGACCCAGCTCGAAAGCGACGGATCGTGCGTTTCGTTCAATGACCGCATTGCGGCCTCCTGACGGCTTCTGCTCGCGGTCACAGTTGGCCCGGGTCGAAGTGCTTGGCGAGACCCTGCCAGCATTGGAAGTACTCGGCCTGCAATTGCGCCGATTCCAGCGCGAACCGGGTCGGCCGGATTACGCAACGCGTTTCGAACATGAACGCCATCGTGTCCTTTACATAGTCCGGCTTCGAGGTATCAGCATTGCTTGCCTTCGTAAACGTCTCCGCATCCGGCCCGTGCCCCGTCATCGCGTTGTGCAAGCTTGCGCCGCCGGGCAGAAAACCCTCGGCCTTTGCGTCATAGACGCCGTGGATCAAGCCCATGAACTCGCTGGCGATGTTGCGGTGGAACCACGGCGGGCGGAACGTGTGCTGCGCTGCCAGGATGCGCGGCGGAAAGATGACAAAATCGATGTCGTCGGTGCCGGGCATCGCGGTTTGCGCCTGCAGCACCAGAAAGATCGAGGGATCGGGGTGATCGTAGCTGGTTGAGCCGACGGTGTTAAAGCGGCGCAGATCGTACTTGTACGGGGCGAAGTTGCCGTGCCAGGCAACCACGTCGAGCGGCGAGTGGTCCGTTTCCGCGGCCCACAGATTGCCCATGAATTTCGCGACCAATTCGTGCTTGCCTTCGCGGTCCTCGTACCAGGCCACTGGCGTGGCGAAGTCGCGCGGATTGGCGAGCCCGTTGGAACCGATCACACCGAGGTCGGGCAGACGGAACGCGGCACCAAAGTTCTCGCAGATATAACCGCGCGCTACCCCGTCGATCAACTCGACGCGAAAGCGCACGCCCCGCGGAATGACGACAATTTCATGCGGCTCGGCGTCGATGATGCCGAGCTCGGTCAAAAACCGAAGCCGGCCCTGTTGCGGGACGATCAGCATTTCACCGTCGGCATTGTAGAAGGCGCGGTCGGTCATCGAGCTGTTGGCGGCATAAAGGTGGATGCCGCAGCCTGCCTGTGCGTAAGGATCTCCATTGCCCGCCATCGTCACGATTCCCTGCACGAAGTCGGTGGGCGTTGCCGGTATCGACAGCGGATCCCAGCGCAATTGGTTGGGCGAAGTCGCGACTGCATTAAAGTCGCTGGACAAGCGGCCGTTGTCGACGCGCGCGAACGGCCGGTGCACTGCCGCGGGCCGGATCCGATACAGCCATGAACGGCGATTGGCGTGCCGTGGCGCGGTGAACGCGGTGCCGGAGAACTGCTCAGCGTAGAGGCCGTACGGGCATTTCTGCGGCGAGTTCTGCCCCACCGGCAACGCGCCGGCGAGCGCCTCGGTGGCGAATTCATTGGCGAAGCCGGACATGTAGCGAAGCACGTCCGTACCGGCGCTGGCTTGAACAGCCTTGGCTGTGGTGGGGTTCCTGAGGGTTGCGGTGGTCATGGATTCTCCGTGCGATATCCGATTAGGTGCAAGAGATCAAGCCGTCGCCACGCCGGCGCGGGCTCGCGCCATCGCCTGGCGCAACGCGGTGAGATCACCGATGTGATTCGCCAGCAGCAAGATCAGCTTCGCATTGACGAGATGGCTCTGCTCGGCCGAGAGATCGCGATGCGTCTCGATCAGCGCTTCGTAGAAGTCGTCGGGAGCGGCGATGTTGGGTTCGATGTTGAGGGTCATAGCCATGATCGTCCCCTTGCTCAGGCGTTGCAGGTGGCGCGAGCGACAGCCGCCCTTGCCCAATCCGGGTTGAACTCGCGCCAGCGCGCGCAGACGTGCTGGTCGGGACGAAACAGGTAGTAGGTGCCGTCGCGCGCATCGAATCGCTGAGCAAGCATCCCTTGGGTGTCCTCGACGACGGCGATCGCGGGCGGCGTATCGACTTTCGCTCCAGGCGGCACGACGACGAGCGTTCTGATGGGAATCGCGCCCTGGGCCAGCGCTCCGAGCGCCGATGCGATGGCAGCCGGCAGCCTGCCGTTATCGCTGAAATAGACGCCTCCGAACTCGCCGCCAATCCGGGACAGGAACCAGTCAGCGTTGTTGCCAACGCGCACTGGTGCATCGGCCGCCGGCGCACCCGGGACCATCGAGCCTGCAAAGGGGTCGCGATCAGGGGTGTTCAGTGCGGAGCCGACGAGCGTGGCCGGCACTGACAGACGGCCGCTATTCACCAGACGGCGCGCGAATGGATGGTCCTTCGCGAGCTTGAGCGTGGCGTCGCGGAACGTGCGGCTCACTTCGCTCTTGGGTGTGATGAAGTCGGTCGCGCGCGTCGAATTGAGCAGGTTCTCGTCGGCTGCGTATTCGCGCTCGGTGGCGTACGAGTCGAGCAACTCGTCCGGTGCCTTGCCGGCCAGCACCAGCTTCAATTTCCACGCCAGATTGTCAGCGTCCTGTACGCCTGAATTGGCGCCACGCGCTCCGAACGGTGAAACGCCGTGCGCCGAGTCGCCGGCGAAGATGACGCGACCATGGCGGAACTTGTCCATCCGCAGGCACGCGAACGTGTAGACGCTGATCCATTCGAAATCGAATTCCGCGTCCTCTCCCAGCAGAGCCTTGATCCGCGGGATCACTTTCTCCGGCTTCTTCTCTTCCTCCGGATCGGCGTCCCAGCCCAACTGAAAATCGATGCGCCAGACGTTGTCCGGCTGCATGTGCAGCAGCACAGACTGGTTGCGGTGGAACGGCGGGTCGAACCAGAAGCAGCGCTCGGCCGGAAAATCCGCTTTCATCTTGACGTCTGCAATCAGGAAGCGGTCGCGAAAGACGCGACCTTTGCTTTCCTGGCCCAACATCTTGCGTAGCGGGGAACGCGCCCCGTCGCAGGCCACGATGTACTGCGCTTGCAGCCGATGGTCACCGGCGGGCGTTTCCACCGTCAGTTGCACATGGTCCGCGTGTTGCTCGACCGCGGTAACCTCATTCTTCCATCGCAGATCGAGATTCGGCAGCGCCACTGCGGCCTCGTAGAGAAAACCCTCGCAGTAGTACTGTTGCAGGTTGATGAACGCCGGCCGGCGGTGGCCGCTATCGGGCAGCAGGTTGAACGAGTAGACGAGCTCGTCCTGGAAATACACCTTGCCGACGTTCCAGGAAACGCCCTTGTCGACCATGCGCTGTCCGGCGCCCAGGCGGTCCCAGATCTCCAGCGTGCGCTTGGCGAAACAAATCGCGCGCGAGCCGATCGACAGTTTGTTGTCGTCATCCAGCACCACCACCGGCACGCCCTGCTGCGCCAGGTCGATCGCCATGGTCAGGCCGACCGGGCCGGCACCAACGACGACGACGGGATGGCGCACCGGCACGCGCGCCGACTGGTCCGACGATTTCCCAAACGCGAACTCGAGCTTCTGATAATCCTTGCCCACGCTCTCCTCCTCCGCTATCGAAAGCGGCTGTCGATCACTCGACGCCGGAAAGCGACTGCGGCACGGGCGCGCCTTCGAGTGCAAGCCACATCTCCTTGTCGCGTTGCGCCGTCCAAATCCGCGGATCGGGGTACTGCGTCGCAAGATCGTAAGCGCGCGACACGTCGAACGGCATGCAGTGATCAAAGATGACCCATTGCCCGTACTTGGGCTTCAGCTTGCCGATGGTGTCGTGGTAGACGCTACGCAAATCCTTGCTTGCGGCTACTCCGGCTTTGACCGCCGCGTAGAGATCGGTAACGAAGGTGCGCGTGCCGGCGAGTCCGGCCTCGACGTCGCGCGGCGTCTTGAGGGCCGCTCCGCGACCGGGGACGAGCTTCTCCGGTTTGAGCGCCGCAATCGCATCGAGCGTATGTGGCCAGTCTTCGTAATACGCGTCGCCGCAATACGGCGTAGCGTCGTATTCGACCAAGTCGCCGGAGAACAGGATCTTGTCCTGCGGCAGCCAGACCACCGTGTCGCCTTTGGTGTGGCCACGGCCGAGCTGCAGGATCTTCACTTCGAGCTTCCCGAGCCACAGCGTCATCTCGCGCTTGAACACGAGATTGGGCCAGGTGAGGCCGGGCACCGATTCGACCGCCTGAAAGAGGCGCGGAAAGCGCTCGATCTCGCTTTGCATGTCCTGTGCGCCGCGTTCGACGATGAGGTCGCGCGTATCCTGGCTCGCAATGATGTGCTCGGCCTGGTACGCCGACGCACCCAGTACGCGCACAGCGTGGTAATGCGACAGGACGACATACTTGATCGGCTTATCGGTGACTTCGCGGATGCGACGGATAACGTCCTGCGCCATCACCGGCGTGGCCTGCGTGTCGATTACCATCACGGCATCGTCGCCGACGACGATGCCGGTGTTGGGATCGCCTTCCGCCGTGTAGGCGTAGGCGTGTTCGGACAACTTGTCGAAGCTGACCTTTTTCTCTTCGAGGTCGGCTTGCGAGGCGAATTTCTTGCTCATGCGTTTCTCCAGTCGATGACAAAAATGATTCACATGCCCAGGTAAGCTTTCTTGACCTGCTCGTTCTGCAGCAGCTCGGGCCCGGGGCCGGTGAGGATGGTTTGGCCGGTTTCGATTACATAGCCAAGGTCGGCGATCGAGAGCGCGGCGTGCGCGTTCTGCTCGACCAGGAACACGGTGATGCCCTCGGCCTTGAGCCGCTTGACCACCCGAAAGATCTCTTCGACGAGCAGCGGTGCGAGACCCATCGACGGCTCATCCAGCAAGAGGAGCTTCGGCTGGCCCATCAATGCCCGGGCCATCGCCAGCATTTGTTGCTGACCACCGGACAGCGTGCCAGCTGGAAGCTGCCGCTTTTCCTTGAGAATCGGAAAGATCTCGTACATGCGCTCGATATCGGCGGCGATGCCGTTACCCTTGCGCGTGTACGCGCCGAGGCGCAGGTTGTCCTCGATGCTCATCGGGCCGAACACCTGGCGGCCTTCCGGCACTTGGCAGATGCCGAGCTTCACGCGCTTTTCCGGCTGCAGATGGGTGATGTCTTCCCCGAACAGGCGAATCGTGCCGGCACTCGCGGGCTGTACGCCGGAAATCGTGCGTAATAGAGTGGTCTTGCCAGCGCCGTTCGCGCCGACCAGGGCAACCAGCTGCCCCTGCCTTACTTCGAGGTCGATGCCGTGCAACGCCTGAATGCGGCCGTAGTGCGACGCAACGCCGCGGATCTCCAGGACGGTGCGACGAGTGACCGGAGCCACGGCGGCGACGGTAGAAACTGCTGCGGCCTCGTGTCCCCCCAGGCCCACCGGTTCGGGCGCGAGCGCGACGATGCGTGCCTTCAACTCGTCGAACTCGGCCCTGACGTTGGCGCCGAACAGCGGGTCATCGTTGGCGAGGAACGCGGCGTCGATTGCCTGCCAGTCCTCCGGCTTGAGCGCCTCTTGCGCCGCCGGTATGACGGTTGTTTCCTCGAGGCGCATGTGCGCGCGAAGGTGCTCGGTGAAGCTGGCGAGCGCCGCGAGGAATTCCGGCTCGTTGACGCTCTTGCCGTGCTGGTAGTCACGCCCCATTTGCCGCACACGGTCCCGATACTGCGGGCCATCGCGGTGCTCGCGCTCGAGTTGCTCGATGACTCCGGCTGCAGCGGGATCGCATTCGCGCAGGACACGGAACAGATATTCGTCCTCCTTCGGGTGATGGACGCGGTCGACATAGGCGTCGATGTAGTCGAGTAGCATCACGACGGTAGACGCCGCTGCATGCGCGTCCTGCTTTGTTGCCATCGCCTCGCGCAGACTGTCGAGCGCGCTCGCGACCCGCCACATGCCGCGATGCTCGGCGCGAATGATGTCCAGTGCTTGCACAGGTGTCTCCTTCACGCCGACGCGCCGAGATAAGCGGCGATGACATCGGGATTGCGGCGCACTTCCTCGGCCGTGCCCTCAGCGAGCTTCTTGCCATAGTCGAGGACGAGAATATGGTCGGACAGGTTCATCACGAGTTTCATGTCGTGTTCGACCAGGACCACGGTGACGCCGGATTCGGCCACTTTCTGGATCAGGGCGTCGATCTCACCGGTTTCGGTGTGGTTGAGGCCCGCCGCCGGCTCGTCGAGCAGCAGGATCTTCGGCTTGGCCGCAAGGGCGCGGGCGATTTCCAGGCGCTTCAACGCGCCATACGGCATCTGGCTAGCATGGCTCTTGATGTACTTGCCTACGCCGACGAAATTCATCAGCCTTTGGGCTTCTTCGCGGCACGCCCTGTCCTTCCGGCGCAGGCTGGGTAGCCGGATCATTCCCGCGAAAAGGCTGGTGTTGAGCGTGAGGTGCGCGCCGACCATGACGTTCTCGATGGCGCTCATGTTCATGCACACCTGCAGGTTCTGGAACGTGCGGCTCATTCCGCGTCGCGCCAGCTGGTCGGGCGTCGCACCGGCGACGTTTTCGCCATCGAACACGATTTCGCCATCGCTCGGTGTGTAGACACCGGTAATCAGGTTGAACAGCGTCGTCTTGCCTGCTCCATTGGGGCCGATGACAGAATGGATGGTCTTGCCCCGGACCGCGAATGTGACGTCCTGGACGGCCTTGACTCCGCCGAAGGTCTTGGAGAGCCCGTTGACCTGCAGCATCACTTCTCCTCCTTCGCGAACCTCAGGCGCAGCGTAGGTACGACGCCCTTTGGCAGGAAGATCATCGTCAGCATCAGGATCAGCCCGAAGATGACGGTTTCCCAGCCCTCGAAAGTCGACAGCAGTTGCGGCAACACCGTGAGCAGCGCCGCACCGAGGATCGAGCCGAACACCGACGCCATGCCGCCGACGACCACCATCGTCACCAGTTCGATCGAATGGAAAAAGCCGGCAAGCCCCGGCGTGACGAAGCCGATGTAATGCGCTGTGAGCGACCCCATCAAGCTCGCGAGCACGGCCGAGAGCACGAACACGCGGACCTTGAACGCGGTGGTGTTCACGCCGACGACCCGGGCGGCGACTTCCGATCCGTGGATGGCCTGCAGCGCACGCCCGGCCGGGGCCTCGATCAGGTTCAACGCAAACCACGTAACGACCACCAACAGGCACGCGACCACCGAGTACCACGCGTGCTCGCCGGTGATCTGCCACCCAGCCAGGGAGAAGCCGCCCACGGACATGCCGTCCGGACCGCCGGTATAGGCGGTCTCGTTGACCAGCACGATCGACGCGATGATGCCGAGGCCGAGCGTCGCCATCGCAAGGTAGTGGCCCTTGAGCTTCAGGATCGGCCTCGCGACGACAAAGGCGAGGAGGCCCGTTCCCGCGGCACCCGCGACCATCGCCAGCGCCGGTGGCCAGCCGAACTGGGTGGTCAGGATGGCTGACGCGTAGGCGCCGATGCCGAAGAATCCGGCATGACCAAGGCTGATCTGGCCGGTGTATCCGATCAGCAGGTTGAGGCCGATGGCAACACAGGCGTTGATCGCGATGCGGATTGCCACGTCGTAATAAAACGGGTTGGGCAGCGCCAGCGGCAGCAAGGCAAGCACAACAACCAGGGCGGTGAGGCCGTACGAGGATCGGCTCACGGTCACACCCGGTCCGTGGTCTTCTTGCCGAACAGCCCTTGCGGCCGGAAGAAGAGGATGAGAAGGATCAGGACGAAGGGCATGGCGTCCTTGTAAGCGGACGAGATGTAGCCGGCGGTCATCGCTTCTACCGCGCCCAGCAGCAGGCCGCCCACGACGGCGCCGACGCCGCTGCCGAGGCCGCCCAGTGTGGCGGCGACGAAGCCCTTCAACCCCATCATGATGCCGGCGTCGTAGCTCGTGTAAGTGATGGGTGCCACGAGTATGCCGCCCAACGCGCCCAGCGCTGCGGCCAGTCCAAACGACAACAGCAGAATGAAACGCGTGTTGATGCCGACCAACTGTGCCGCGAGCTTGTTGTAGGCCGTCGCCAGCACGGCCTTGCCGAGAATCGTTCGGCCGAAGAACCACGCCAGCGCCGCCACCACGACCAGCGTCACACCCATCACCCAGAGGCTCTGCGGCAGCAGCGTGGCGCCAAGGACCGCGATCGGCGTTTCGCCGGAGAATGGAGGCAGCGCGTGGTTGCCCTTGCCGAGGAAGATCTGGACTAATCCACGCAGCGTCAGCGACGCGCCGATGGTGATGATGATGAGCGTCACCACCTCGGCGTTGCCTGCGGGCTCAATGGCGAGCTTTTCCACGACCAACCCGACCAGCGCCGCGATCGCGACCGCCAGCACGATTGCGACGGGGAGCGGCACCCCGGCTTCGGTGAGGAAGACCGCCGCCATGCCGCCCAGCATGATGAACTCGCCCTGCGCGAAATTGATCACGCCCGACGCGTTGTAGATCAGCCCATACCCAAGTGCCGCGAGCGCATACATCGCGCCGACGGTCACGCCGGAGAACAGGAACTGAAGGAACTCGGATAACACGGGAATCCTCCTCCTGGGTGCGGAAGGCAGGCTTCTCGCCTGTCCTTCCTCGGAAACGCGCGTGGTCTAGTCGACCAGCACCCAATCACCCTTGCGGATCTCGAGCAATCGGAACGCTGACGGGTCGAGGCCCATGTGGTTGTTGTCGGACAGATTGAACGTTCCGGCAGTGCCGACGTAGCCCTTGGTCTTCTCGATCTCGCCGCGCACCTTTTCCTTGTCGAAGGAATTTGCGCGCTTGACCGCGTCGATGTAGATCATGAGCGCGTCGTACGCATGGCCACCAAAGGTCGATACATCTGACTTCGTGCGTTCGGTAAACGCCTTCTTGTACTCGGTGACAACCTTCTTTTGCGGGTCGTTGGCAGCGAGCTTGTCGGCAACGAGAAGCGCGGCCGCCGGCAGGCGTACGCCCTCCGCAGCCGGTCCGGACAGCTTGATGTACTCCTCGGAAGCGACACCGTGCGACTGATAGATCGGCAGCTTGATGCCAAGCTGCGCAATGTTCTTGGTCACGACCGCAGGACCCTGGCCCGCGCCAAAGACGAACAGCGCCTGCACGTTCGGGTTGCCCTTGATCTTGGTGAGCTGCGCGGTGACATCGGTGTCCTTGGGACCGAAAGTTTCATCGGCGACGATCTCGATGCCGAACTTGCTCGCGACTGCCAGCGTTTCCTTGTGGCCGGACTGGCCGAAGCCGCCTGTCTCCGAAACGAGCGCCACTTTGGTCAGGTTGCGTTTCTTCATATCCGCGAACACACGCTCAGCCGCCATCCGGTCGGTCGGGGCCACCTTGAACACCCACTTCTTCGTCGGCTCGATGATTGGCACTCCGGCCGCCATCGAAATGAATGGCGTACCTGACTTCTCGATGACCGGGATCGCCGCCATCGTGCCGCCGGTCGTGGTCCCGCCGAGGATGACGTCGACCTGGTCGTTGTCGATAAGCCGCTTGGCGAAGCTGTTGGCCTTGTTGGCCTCGCTGCCGTCGTCGTAGTGGACGAGTTCGATCTTGCGGCCAAGGAGGCCCCCTTCCTTGTTGATCTTCTCGATGTACATCTCGAGTGTCTTCAATTCGGGATCGCCGAGAAACGCGGCCGCCCCCGTCACTGACAAAAACGATCCGATCTTCACCGTTTGCTGCGCGAGCGCCGGCGCGGCCGACAGGGCCAATCCGGTGAGCGCGAGCGCGAATAGCTTCTGCGTGCGTTGCATGTGCCTCCTCCTCTATGGGTCGCGATGTCCGGGCGGGAGCTCACCACGCTCCGCTCCGGCCTGCCTCAGTTCTGTCGCCCAGGCCTGGGCGATCAGCCCTAGACAGAATCCTGCTCTTGAATTAACCATTAGTCAATAGATTTGTTATAGCCTAATTTCATACCGTATAAGGCGATTTGTTCATCACAATTTGTTTGCCCTTAGCAGAGTCGTTAGATATAGGATAATCTTTAGAAATTCCTGCAACCCATACCGGCTCATAGCCGCCGACACCGTCGAATGGGGGCCAACGTCATGATCAAAGAGCGCCGCGGCATCCAGTCGATCGAGGTCGGAGGGCAGCTTCTGAATGCACTCGTTAAGAGCGGCACGCCGATGATGCTGAAGGACCTCGCAAGCGAGGCAGGGATGCCGCCGGCGAAGGCTCACCCCTATCTCGTCAGCTTCGCCAAGCTCGGTCTTATTGAGCAGAACCCGGCAACTGCCCGATACGAGCTGGGGCCGCTGGCGCTGGAGCTGGGTCTCGCCAGTCTGCAGCGGCTCGATCCCGTGCGCATTGCAACGCCCGAAATCACGACGCTTGCGGACCGCATCGCGCACTCCACTGCACTTGCGGTGTGGGGCAATCAAGGGCCAACGATCGTTCGCTTCGAACAATCGACGCATCCGATTCATGTAAACATGCGGACGGGGACCGTAATGTCGCTCCTCAATTCCGCGACCGGACTGGTGTTTGCCGCGTTCCTTCCGCCCAAGCTGACCGAGAGCATGATCGAGGTCGAGCTGGAGCGCACCGCGGCCGCAAACCACGCGAAGCGACTGTCTTCGAAAGAGATCGAGGCGGGGCTAGCGGAGGTACGCTCTCATGGTCTCGCCCGGGCTGTCGGCAACCCGATACCCGGCATCAATGCCTTCAGTGCGCCGGTGTTCGATCACACCCGCAACATCGTGCTAGCCATTACGGCTCTAGGGCCGGTCGGGACGTTCAGCGCCGATTGGCGCGGCCCGATCGCGCAGGCCGTCAAGAAAACCGCCGCCACAGTTTCGGCGCGCCTAGGTTATCGAGCGTGAAAGCGCGGCAAACCTTCCTGGGATTCTCCAGATTCAGGTAGATCGTCGCCGGTGCCGCACGCACTGATTGTTGCTCGCACTGTTGATGTCGCCGGTGCCGTTGTACTTCGGGTACGCCGGGTATTGACAGAGCGGTCGCGTGAATTGCGTCGCACCGGAAGCGTCCACCTTGGATGCGACGATGGTGCCCGGATCGATGCCCTTCTCTACCCATGCCATCATCGGCGTCAACAGGTCGAAGGTGTCGGCGCCGGGTCCGCCCCCGCAATGATTCACACCCGAAGCGATATACAGCTTCGAATTGGAGGCGGCCTCGTCTGCAGCCTGCGCGACAACGGGCTGCCACGTCCGGATCGTGTCCTTGTGCGACAGCAGCGCATCGTCAGACCCATGCCAGACCATGATCTTCTTCCCCGCCTTGAGAAAGTCGGCCAGTCCGCTCACGGACGCATCGAATCCGTACTCGCCGTCGATCACGCCCGTGATGGTGGGGTAGTAGGTGTCGACGTTGAACGAAGACGGCGACCAGAAGGGGTCATTGAGGACAATGTTCCTCATATGTCCGACGCCCAGTGCAGCATATGCCGGACCCCACTGGGCCATGCTCCCGATGCCGTAGCCTGAATAGATCGTCGTGCCGTCCGCCAGCTTCAGGTCCGTCATGAGGGCTTTGACCGCCGCAGCCTCCGCCGCGGAGAGGCCGACGGAAGCCGGAACATCGGTGGTGGGGTCGAACTGGCAGGCTGCCCAGTTGGAAACCACTCCATCGATTGCGCCGTCGAGCGCGTCGCACTTGGCCACCGCCGCAGCATTGACCGCGGCCAGCTTCGTTGCGGACGGCATGGTGAGCGCAGACGCGCGCGTCCACTGCTCGATCTGGCCTGGCAAGTTCCTGGTCGGCGCGCCCGCAATGACCGCATCGAACTCCGCCCCGTACTTCGCAGCGGCATTCAGGGCGCCCCGGCCGCCGTTGGAGCAGCCCTGGTAATACGAATAGCTGGGGCGTCGCCCATAGTACTTTTCTGCGACAGCCTTGCCGAACTTGGCGGCGATGGGGATTGCGCTGTGCGCATAGAGCTGCACGAGCTGCGGGTTATTGAGCAGCACGGCCCCGCTGGGGTCGCGATTGCCACCATTGTTGGCGGTGAGCACTGCGTGCTGGCTGAGCGCAACGTTGGTCTTCCCAACCGGGGGAATCGAGCCATCGAAGCCGCCACCACCCTGCTGCACGAAGCGCTGCTGCCAGTCGTCCGGCAGGCGCACTTCGATGTCGTTGGCCACGGCTAGCACGCCGCGCACGCGGTGAGCAGCCTCCTCCGCCGCCCATTTCTTGGTGTACGATTCGACCCAGCCCGTGAGCGTCACGACGCCGTCTTTGACGGCCACGCCGATCTCGTTCGGCTGCACGCGTGGCTCCCACTTCAGCTCGTTCAGGACGTCTCGCTGGATGTCCTGGTCGGTTTGCGTTCCGATTCGTGTCACTGTTGCCATTCCCATGGTTCCTCCCCCTT
>Ga0137415_10000798_pt1 | contig 30787 bp, 33 predicted proteins | sample CZODoug3_1_1_16f_FD_183082 | JGI IMG/M metagenome (GOLD analysis project Ga0137415, IMG submission 183082) | Vadose zone soil fungal communities from Angelo Coast Range Reserve, California, USA - CZODoug3_1_1_16fungal (Hybrid Assembly) | ecosystem: Environmental > Terrestrial > Soil > Vadose...
GCCCTCGCCGATCATACGCACAATCTCGTACCGATTCGCGAGCACGGTTCCGATTTCGAGCGCATCAGACGATTGCCGCGCAGTGGAATTCGAGCGCGAATGAGTCGCCCGATTCTCGCGGCCAGCCCCCATGATGGTTTCATCCATGGCAGGAGCTGCCGCCGCACCGGAAGAGGCAACTCCCAGAACTGGCGAGGTACTCCTTGGGGCGCCAACCGGCAAGGGAGTTATGCATTGCGTGCAGACAGTCGAATTGGGCGCGGTGGGCGACCCGCAACGTGGGCATTTCATGAGTGCTAACTGCCGGGGATACGGCGTGACAATATACTAGCCTTTCCTCCTGTCAATGGGAAGCTTGTTGGGCGGCCCCTGCCCTTGCCCTCGCAGTTTATTGTCCGCGAGTGGGACGGTTAAACACCGAACCGCAGAAGAGCTCCGAGCAAGCCCATCGCCGCGCCTACACTCTTGGACGACTTCAGACGGCAACATGTAGGCTCGGGTCGAGCACTACGTCCGCAATCGCAATCCGAGGCAGAGTGTAAGGCCGAGCAATTCCATCCAGCGGACTTTCGTCCAATAAATCGCCGGTTCGGAGCAGTTCTATGTCCCCAGATACTTCGAGAACGGCGCCGTTAGGAGTTTCCTTTGGGGTCATGACCAGCTTCTTGATCCGCTTCTGAATTTCTTGACGTGCAATCTCAGGATCACCCTTCAGCAGTTCGCAAAAATCCTGAGATTCCTTTCGCAAGAAACCTCTAATCCGCTCATCTGTGAACGTGGGCAGCTTCGGCGTCGGCCTTGGCTTGAAGCGTTGTAAGGTCTCGCGCGAAGCCCAGATTTCGCAGGTTCCTTTTGCGTGAGCAACAAGCGGCGTGTGAATGATGCCCGGAGCCAGCCCATAAAGTTGATCATGTCTTGTTTGGTCACATCTTCCACGTAGGTTCTGGCGCAATTCTCAACGAACGGATCAACGCCAGTGCGGTATGTTCGGATGGTCTTGGCGTCTAAGCCACGAGCTTCGAGATTCAGGAAGTACTTCGGCGCTGCTGCCAGCAGCGGAGTCTTGCCGGACGCCGTTGCCCTGCCCGAACTTTGCACGGGCGCCGTCCCGCTGAGCCGTTGGTATTCCGCCAGCGACACTCGTTCCCGGCGCCGGCGCTCCGCCTCCAAAGCGTTGTCGCCCAAGGGGATCCACTGCCCTACGTTGGCGAGATAGTAGGAGCCCTCGGGGTGTTTTTCCTCGTGCTTATCTTTTCCGACGATTACGATGTTGGGCTTAATCTTGCCGTTGTCGTGGAATGCGGCCTTGCGGTGCCTCCAGCCAGCTTGGAGCTTGATGTATTTGTACAGAGTGAATTTGGGCTGAGCCATGAAAAATCTCCTCGCTGTCCAATATTGCGATTTGGACAACTTGGAAGATTTCTTAGGATGGATTTTAGGAAGGCTCCATCCCGTTGATTCTAAAGGAATGGCGGAGAGGGTGGGATTCGAACCCACGGTACGGTTTCCCGCACGCTCGCTTTCGAGGCGAGTGCTTTCAACCGCTCAGCCACCTCTCCGCGGTCGGTTACAGACTTAATCGTAGCAGAGCGTTGCATTTCTCGGCAATCGGACGCTCGCCCAATGTGACGAGGAAGAGCGAGCGGGTTCCTTCGGCTTCGCTCATGATAAACAGGGCCTGGCGCTGCACAAACAGAATCCATGATTCGAGGGATGCGTGCGGGTTAGCGGCGTTCGGCGAAGAAGGACTGGAGGATCGCGGCGCAGTCAGCGGCTAGAACACCCCTCGTAACTTCCACCAGATGGTTGAGTCGCGGGTGGGAGAGGATTTCGAAGCAGGAGCGGACGGCGCCGCCTTTGGGGTCGTCGGCGCCGTAGACGAGGCGGGGGACGCGGGCCTGAATGATGGCGCCGGCGCACATGCTGCAGGGCTCGATGGTGACGTAAAGGGTGGTGTCGGCGAGGCGGTAGTTGCCGAGGAGGCGAGCGGCCTCGCGGAGGACGATGATTTCGGCGTGGGCGGTGGGGTCACAATCGCGGGTGGTGCGGTTGCCGGAACGGGCGAGGATCTTGCCGTCGTGGACAAGGACAGCGCCGATGGGGACTTCGCCGGCTGCCGCTGCGGCGCGGGCTTCGGCCAAGGCTTCCTGCATGAATTGGGTGTCGGCTTCCATCTTGCGCGAGAGAATAACATGCGGAGGGACGAAAAACGGGCCAAGTACTGATAGAGTGCGCGTAGGAGAGCGACAAAACGCGTTGCTTGACAATTGGGGAGGGGAGAAACAAACTAAGCGCATGCGGGAACTCCTGGAGCGATTGTTTCAAGTGGATTTTCTGAAGGGCCTCGCGGTCACCTTCCGTGCGCAGCATCCCAAGAATATTGTTACCGAGCAATACCCGCTGGAGCGGCCGATGGTGGCGGAGCGCTATCGCGGGGCGCCGCGGCTGAACAATAATCCCGAAACGGGCGAAACGCTGTGTATTGGCTGCAATTTGTGCGCGCTGGCCTGCCCGGAAAACCTGATCGTGGTAGGTTGGCAGCGCGACGACGCCACGCGAAGAAAAGTGCTGACGAATTTTACGTATGACACTTCGCGCTGCATGTTCTGCGGACTTTGCGAGGATGCTTGCCCCGTGGACGCGCTGGAACTGACGCAGGATTTTGAAATGGCGTACTTCACGCGCGAAGGGGCGATTTGGGATCGTCACCGCCTTGAACAGGGCCCCACACCTGCACGCTACACCCGCTAAAGATACCGAATGGAACTTCGTAAAGATCCCATCACACAAAGCTGGGTAATCCTGGGACAGAGAGAAGCACGCGGCGATGCGCCAGAGGAATGCCCACTGGAGCCGGCCAAGATCGAGAAGTTGCGGTCCATTATGACGTGGCCGGCGGAAGGCGCATGGCAAGTACGCGTGCTGCCGCACCCGGATCCTCTCTATCACATTGAAGGGGAACCGGGTCGCGTCGCCGAAGGGATGTACGACAAGATGGTCGCCCTCGGCGCCCACGAAGTTGTGGTGGAAACCCCGCAGCACGACAGACGAATGTCGCAGTTTAGCGACGAAGAGATTGAGCGCGTGTTATGGGTGTGGGGGGCACGCATTGCCGACTTGAAGAAGGACGCGCGGTTTAAGTACGTCAGTGTATTCAAGAATCAGGGCACGCTGGCGGGGGAAGAATGGCCGCATGCGCATTCGCAGGTGACGGCTACCATTTTCGTGCCGCGGCGAATCAAGTACGAACTCAGCTCCGCGCACGAATGGTTCAAAGATAAAGAGCGCTGCATTTTTTGCGATACCGTTCGACAGGAAGAGAAGCAGGGGAAGCGCATCGTGGACGTTCAGGGCGAATACTATGCACTGTGCCCGTATGCGTCGCGCGTGCCGTACGAAGTATGGCTGATGCACAGGCGGCACAATCATCTATTTGAGCAACCGCGGCCGGGATCGAACCGCCGCCAGTTGGCCGCGCTGCTGGGGCGCGTATTGCGCCGGCTGGAGAAGGTGGCTCCGGCGTATCACCTGGTGGTGCACACTTCACCCAATACGAAGAATAAGAAAGGTGAATTGGCGGGCTACTGGAAGACGCTGCCGGATGATTACCACTGGCACATTGAAATCCTGCCGATCGTGGAGAAGACCAGCAAGTCCTATAGCATCAAAGAAGTGTACTTCAACGCAGAAATGCCGGAGCAGGCAGCGGCGAACCTGCGAGCGTTGGACCCCAATTCATGAAGCATGGTCCCTCGAATCCAGGCGAGTCGGGCCGCATCTTCCTCAACTTACTCGTTTTGCTTTTTCTTGCGGTTTTTTGCTTGGCACTGTACCTGGTGCGGCACCCGCTTCTGCGCTTTATGGCGGAATCTTGGATCATCGAGGACAGTCTGGACAAAGCGGACGCGCTCATCGTTCTAGGTGACGACAATTTTTATGCCGATCGAGTCACGCGAGGAGCGCAATTGTTCCGGGAAGGGAAGGCACCCGTGGTTGTCGCCAGCGGACGACGCCTGCGGCCCAGCGCGGGGATCGCGGAGCTGATGGAACACGATCTGGTTGAGCGAGGAGTACCGAGAGAGAAGATCGTGCGGTTTTCGCACGACGGTGAAAGCACGTTGGAAGAGGCCCAAGCGCTTGCGCGAATTGTAAAAGAAAGAAAATGGCACAGCGTTATCGTGGTGACGTCCAATTTTCACACGCGGCGCACGCGTTATATTTTTCTGCGTGTTTTTCCACAAAGCGTGGAGGTGCGCGTGGCCAGCGCGCGAGATGGAGACTTTGATCCCGAGCATTGGTGGGAAAAGCGTAAATCTATCAAAGAGTTAACCAAGGAGTTTGCCGGGATGGTGGTGGCGGTGTGGGAACTGCGAGGAAAAAGCGAAACATCCGAGAAAACGCAATCCGTAGTGGAATGGAGGGGACCGATTCCACTATGCATAGTATAGCCTGTTAGGAAACACGCTACATTTGCTACCCGCCATTCTTGTTTACTCCGGCTAAGTCGTGTACTATGTTGACTCTTCCGAGTCGCAGTTCCAACCAGCCCTGCGATAAGCGGCTTCGAAAATCCAATTTTCGATGTCGAGGTGTGAGATGTGGAAAAAAGAAGATGCGAAGCCTGAAGGAGTTTCCGCAACTCCTGTAAATTCTGCGACTTTATCCGGCTCTGCTACTGCTAGTACGCCCCCAGTTTCCAGTGCTCCTCCAAGTTCATCGCGTGTGGCCGCATGCATCAGCCACGGAATTCGAATCAAGGGCGAAGTAACAGGCAGCGAAGATCTCTTCGTTGACGGCGTGGTGGAAGGAAAACTGAGTCTCACGACAAACAGCTGCCTGACAATTGGACCGAACGGCCATGTGAAGGCGGATGTTCTTGCGCGTGAGGTTATTGTGCGGGGAAAAATCGAGGGAAAAGTCACTGGGCGAGACAAGGTTCAACTGTGGAGCACGGGGCAGGTTACGGGAGAAGTGCAGACGGATCGCCTGGCGATTGAGGACGGTGCGCTGTTGCGCGGAAGGGTCGAAGCGGGCAGGCAGCCGCAGCCGGGCAAGACTCCGGAGATCAAGGCGTCAGCGGCGACGGCATCAGGAACGAGCAAAGCGGCTGACACGACATCGACAGCATTGAACTCCGGAACGGCGGCGGCAAACTGAAAATGAGTTTTCTGAACAAACTGGGGCTCGGAATGGGGAACGGGACGAGCCGTGGTATTTCCCTGCCGCTCCATTCAGGCTCGCGTTCGCGCACTCCAGGCGCGCCGGTTTCCGCCGCGGGCCCCACTCGCGCGCCGGAATCGCCCGAACCAACGCGCGTCTCGAACGGATTGAAGGAATTCTTGTGGAATCTGGACGGTCTCGGACGGGGAACGCTGCTTGACTTGGGGCCCGCCTGGCAGACGACTTTGAGCTTTTTCATCGAGCGCGGTTTCCGCGTCTCATCGGAAGACTTCCTTCGCGGGTGGAAAGCATTTCTAACCGAAGAAGAGAAGCGCCTGCGCGAAGACATCGAGGCCCGTGAGAAGATGGACATGACCGCGAATGGGCGCGCGGTGCGCTTCCTGGCCGAAAACCTTCAATACCCGCGAGCATCGTTCGATGCCATACTGCTGTGGGACTTGCTGGACTATCTTGAACCGGCGTTGGTGAAACAAATGGTCCCGAATTTGACGGAACTCTTGCGGCCTGGCGGAGTGATTTTAGCGATGTTTCACAGCAAGAAGCCGGAAGGCTTTCAGCGCTATCGAGTGGCTGATTCGAACACGCTTCAGGTGATATCGACTGCGCTCGTCTGCCCGGCGCAAAAAGTCTATCAGAACCGTGAGATTCAGGACCTCTTCTCCCGCTTCCGAACGATGAAATCATTTGTCGGGCGCGACCAGCTGCGCGAAACGCTCTTCATCAAGTAGCCGCTGCAAATTTCCGACTTACAGGGCCTTGTGGAAACTGCGCCTTCACTCTCTATTTGCTTGCGCTCCGCGAATCAGAGGAGTACAAGCGAGACGTGAGCTCGAGGAGCTCCGGAGGGACGGACGATGACTCCACCGGGCTTAGAGCTGCACTACAGCTGATCACACCGCTTTTGCGGTGCGCGTCGCTCGCGAAACATACGTGCTTTTAGCGCGCTTCCGAGACGACACAGTCAAGAAGCGAAAGGGGGAGCCGCCTGGTTCCCCCTTTTGCTTTCCGCGTCGATAATTTCGAATCAGTGCTGGGTGGTGGCTTTGTGATGATGGCGGTGGCGTTTTATGCTGCTGTGTTTCCGATGATGACGATCATGCGAGGACGCCTGGTTGGAGGGCTGTGCCTGGGTGAGACTCGAACTATTCTGTGGCGCCTCTTGCATAGCGGAAGCTTGCTGCACCGAACCAATGAGTGCCACAGCTGACGCTACCAAGAGGAATCGAGCGAAACGTTTCACGGCAATTCTCCTGAGTGAAATTCTCCGTAACGCTATTGAATCACAGGTTTCCGCGAAAGTCTCTGGGATTTGAGATGACAAGGGCAGCAGGAATCAACGTGCGGTGGCGCGGCTTACGCAGCGCCAATTGTTTTCAGTGGCAGGGGCAGGTCGTGGGAGATCGCGCGAGTCGACCGGGCGGGCTGGACTAGCCGCCGAACTTGAAGCTTTGGAGCCATTGGATGGCCTCGCGTTGGCTGGCAATGATCTGCGCCTGCCAGACCAGGGCCACGGACATCATGCTCAGCGAAACAACGCAAAGCATGAGCACGAGGGTGACTTTGGATTCGTGGACCGGAAGGGTGAAGGCGCGGCGAAGCCAAGACATGGTTAGGTATCTCCTAGTACTCAGTTCGGTGTCCCCACTCTTGCCCGCCAACCGAGTCGGCAGCGCGAGAGGCGTAGCGCTTGCCGGATAATCTGACGGCAATCGAGGGGCCAAGTCAGAGCGCACCAGCGCAACCTCTTATCTCACGGAAAATAGATGGTTTGTGAACCGGTGACGGGAAATCCGCTCTTAGGTCCGACGTCAGAGTGTGTAAATCCACGCGCTTTTGCGCAACATTTCTTCCGAAGCCTCTAATTCTTTGAAGTAACGGCCGAGAGCAGTTGCTCCCAAACATCGGGGGCCGAAAGCGCCAGGTGACGCGCGTGAGGAGTGTCGGGCCGGTCTTGGTAAGTCCCTTCGGCCTTGCGATCGCTCAGAAGGATGGTGCGCTCGCAAAAAGGAAATAGTCCGGCGGCTAAATCAGGTGTGGCGATCCCCAAAGTGTGAGCATGGTAACGGAGCGCGCGGTCGTAAAGTTTCGCAAGTTCTCGGATGCAGCGCTGGACACTGGGGCCGATGGCAGCCGACCAGAGAACGCCTTGCTGGCGAAATCGCAGGTTCCGGTTGCGGCCCTCTGCCAGGAATTTCTGGACCTCCGCATCCGAGGCGCCGGCAAAGAAAAAAATATCGTCGAAGTCGCGTTGCCGGGCAAGTTCGGCCTCCCTTTGTGGCAGACCCACGTTCTGCACAAGTTCGCGGGGAGAGAGGGAGCGCAGAGTTACAACGGGCACGCTGGTGTCATGGGAAAGTGTTTGCAGAGCATCAGCCGCTGCGGGCAAGGCTTCCGCGACGGGAATGCACGTGAAGCGCCCGAGCCGCACCGTCGCGGCCTTCCTGGCGCGACTGGGGTCGGAGTCGGGCCGTAGATGGAAATAGCCCTCCGGCAGATAAACCGCGCAGCCCTCTTCTGCGATAAAGGGTTGAGTGTGGCCGTGTTTCCGGCGGGCATCGTCGAACTGGAGACGAGAGCGGCTAGTGAGCCAGACTGCGGGAATGGCTTCGTGATCGAGCACCGCAGTGAATTCATCCAGGCCAAGGAAGCTGTGTCCGCGGAGGGGAATCAGAGTATCGACAGCGATGTAGAGCACATTGGATGTCTGGCGCAAGTATGGCTCCGAACAAGCGAGTCCATTCTAGCGGAATATGTAAAGGCGCTGGTCTCTGGAAAATGGAAAAGGCGGGCAGATTGCTCCGCCCGCCTGATGGGGTTACGGCGATTAGCGCCGGGGTTCTGCCTAGGGAACTTAGCTGCCAGACTTTGTGGCCGCAGCAGCCGTTTGCGAATTCGCCTTCGGGATGCTGAGGTAGCCGCTGATCGAGTTCTTGCCAATCTTGTTGATGACGATTTCCTCGGGGATGTGCGTGCCCGAGAGGTAGAAGAAGATTGGCTCGTTCATGGCGCGATTCTTCTTTTCGAAGCGCTTGTCTTCGATGGTTACGGCGGCGCTGAACTGGTTGTGCTTTTCGTTCACGCCACGCAGTTCCACAGTGACATTCCCAACCTTCTCAGGCTTGCCCCTGCCGGCGACGGTGAATTCAACGTAGTCCCGTTCGCCGAGGCGTCGGAGCTGGTCAATTTCGTCATGGTTGCGGGCGATGAGCGTACCCATCTCGCTGCGCGCCATCTTCAAGTCCTCGCGGGTCGCATCCAAGTCCGTCTTGACGCCGACAACCTTGGTGTCCACGGTTTTCACGTCATCGCTGGTAGCCTTGGTAGCGAGTTCCGAGTGAACCGAGGTGTCTAGCGCAGCCACCTTTTCGGTGGTCGCGTCATTGAGTTTTACTGCTTCCTGGCGAGCCTTCTTGAGCTGGCCCTGCGTAATCTTGAGCTTATCGGTGACCACCTTCAGGTCGCCCTGTAGATCCGTGTTAGCCTTTTCGTCTTGCGCAAGACGGTCCTTCAACGAGGACATGTCCTGCTGAACAGCCTGTTGGGTGGATTTCAGTTGCGTCGCAACTGCCTGCTGAGTGCCATCCAACTTTGAAGAAGCACTCCAGCCAAATGCCAGTCCAGCAATGGCGATCAAGCCCAAAACAACCACCGCCGGCAATGTCCAAGCTGGTGATTCCGTGTGCGTTTCAATTCTATCGTCCGACATAGTCAATCTTTCTCCTCACCCCGGTTCGGGGAATGCCGCTTTGATCGGCCTGTAACCAGGAGGTTGCATGCCAGCAGCCAAAGAAAGCAAAGCCAGACTGGCCGTAAGTACAGGAGGAATGGACGGTTGCGGGAAACTGAAAAACAAAGGGGCAGTACTAGTCCTAGCAAAGTTTACGCGAAAAGAGAGCGAACAGCGGATTTTTTGCTTAAAGAAGCATCAGTCAAATCGGATTCCGAGGCTTCGGAGATCGGATTGCAGTTGCTCGGGCGACTGGAAGACAATTCCTGTCATCCCGAGGCGTTGGGCCGCTTCCGCGTAGGCGGCAACGTCGTCAATGTAAACGGCTTCCGCAGCCCGGACTTTGCAAGCGCGAAGGGCCTCGCCATAGATAACCGGGTTGGGCTTGCTGGCGCCAACGCGGTAAGAATAGACGCGGTTGGGAAAGAAGCGGAAGAAGGGAAAACGAGCCTCCTCATGCGACATGTGGATGGGGTCGGTGTTGGAAAGCAAAGCGAGGCGGTAGTTCTTCGAAAGTTTCTCCAGGAAAGATTCTGAATGGATCGGATTGGGATCAAGGGCCAGATTCCAGACTTCGCAGAATTGCTCGAAAGTGAGCGAGGTGCCAAGACGCTTCGTTAGGTGGATGTGCCAGTCGTGAGGAGAAATCCGTCCTTCTTGCCAATCCAGCCAATGGGGATCTTTCTCGATCGCGGACCAAACTTCTTGCGGCGTCAGCGGCAGTCCAGAAGCCAAACCAGCCATGGCGCGAGAGATGTCAACTCGGATCAGCACGCGGCCAATATCGAAAATGATGGCCCGAAACTTGGAGACTGCCACGGTCTATTTTTCCTCGGTACGGGGGACTGGAGCGGCGCGCCGCGCGCGCGCAAGACTGATAATCACGGGCAGGACCGAGACCAGAATCACCGCGGCAATCACGTAGTGGATGCGCTGGCCAATGTTAGGGACCGAATGGCCCAGCGCATATCCACCGAGGATCATTGCGCCAACCCACAAGATGCCTCCGCAAATGTCGAAGGCCACGTACCGCGCATAGGGCATCTGTGCGGCGCCGGCGACGGGCGGACAAAAGGTACGAACGATAGGAACAAAGCGGGCGAGAATCACGGCGCGGCCGCCATATTTTTCGTAGAAGTCATGCGCGCGATGAAGATGGCTTCGCCGGAAGAAAAATGAGTCTTCGCGCCGGTACAAAGCGGCGCCTGCCGAGCGGCCGATCCAATAGCCAATCTGGTCTCCCACGATGGCGCAGAGCATTACGGGCAGAAGAAGCCACTTCAAGGGGATGACGCCGGCAGCGGAAAATATTCCCGCGGTGACGAGCAGGGAATCGCCCGGAAGAAAAAATCCTACAAAAAATCCCGTCTCGACAAAGACGATCGTGCAGATAAGCGGTGCGCCGCCCGAGCGGATTAGCTCCTTGAGTCCTTCTGGGTTGTAGAGCGAGCGGAAAAAGTGAAAGATGGCCTCGAGCACTCGGCGTTGTTCCTCGCGGTGAATGGATAAACTGAACTTCTTACGGGCACGGGAACGAGCGCGCGTGAGCGCAAATTCGTAAAGGCACCCAGACCTATACGGTAGCAGAAAACGCCAATGTCCTCTCCACATTCATGCCAGAGAAGGATTGGAACGATAAAAGCCGCCAGCCAGATGCCGATGCGAGTCATCAATGCGCCTCCGCAAGCCAGAGATAACCTTTGTCTTCAGCTTCGAGCCGGGCCTGGAGATGTTGAGCGGCATTTTCCTGCTGCCCCAACAGCTTTTCGATACGAGGCAGTGCGCGGAGCGCGGCAGAAGCGCCCGCGGCGATAGCTTCTTCAGCGCGGTGAAAGTCGTCCCAGGCCAGTGATTGCACGTCGGGCCGCAGGACGAGATCGGCATGGCGCTCCCAGATTTCGAGCTGGTGCTTTTGCGCCGCGTTTACCGCCCTACTTACGACTTGAAAGATATTCGTCGGAGCGCCGCGGTGGCCGTCCTGCATGCCCACGGAAACTCCGATGACTACGGAAGCGCCGAGTTCGCGAGCAGCATGCGTCGGAACCGGGGCGACGAGTCCGCCGTCCGCAAGGCATCGCGTACCAATTTCGACGGGTTCGAACAAGCCTGGAAACGCGCAACTCGCGCGGATGGCATCCACGAGATTGCCCTGCGTGAACACCACGGGTTCGCCGGAGGTTAGGTCCGTGGCCACAACTGCCAGAGGAATGCGGAGGTTCTCAAACTGTCGCGACTCAAACACCCGCTCGATCAAATTCTCCAGGCGTTGATTGCTGGCCAAGCCGAGGCGCGAAACGCGCCAACGGGCGATGTCCCGGAAGCGGAGCTTGCGGCAGGTCTCAATAATGTGCGAGAGCGGTGCACCACTGGCGTAGGCAGCACCCAGGATGCTCCCCACACTGGTTCCTGCGATGTGAGAGATGGGAATGTGGTTCTGTTCGAGGACTTGCAGAACGCCCAGGTGTGCGAAGCCGCGCGCGAAACCGCCACCAAGGGCTAGGCCGATGCCTGCCCGCCTAGACATAGGGGCTGCACCTTCGTTCAGGGTCTTGCGCACCGCGTGCCCTTGCCTCGTCATGCCCACAGGATCGCAGGACCGGCATCCTCATCCTATGGGTCCCGCGTCCCGAAAGAGCGGTACTTCTGTACTGGGGTGGAAACCGCGCAAGTATCAGTGGGGAATACGCATATATCAATGTCCGGTCTCCCGACAGTACCTTCTTACTAGTCCGGTACCCTCTCTGTACCATTGTCGGCAGCGGCGCGCCGCGCGATTCTCTCTTCCGTCAGGCTGCTGAATCATTGAGGGGGCCAACGAGAATGGACGATGCGTTCAAGGCTTGGGTCGGACAGCCGGTGGTCCTGCAAGTGGCGCTCGGAGACATTAAGGTGCCGCTGCGCGGAAGGCTCCTGAAAGACGGCGACGACACTGTAAGGATGCGCATCGGCGATGGCTGGGACGTGGATATCTATAAGGCCATGATTCTGGCGGTTGAAGAAGATTCGATGGTTCTACTTCCGGCGTGAGGGAGCGACCATGAAAACACAAGAACTCAAATATGTAACCCGGCGCCGCGCGGCAGTTCTGCTCGGCCTGTCGGAAATGGAATTGAGCCGCATCTCGAGCGAGTCGGGATTCGGACACAAAGAAGTCGCAGGCGAACAGGAAGAGACGTATTTCACGTACGAAGAGCTGCGACAGATTTGCATGCTGGCTGTGCACCAGGTGCACTAAGCTAAAACGAGTTTCCTCCGGCCCCCCTCAGCAATACCCCCACCCCGGGTCGCTCCCCCCAGCGATCCGGGGTCTTTCTTTCTACTGAAGGCCTTGCTACCGCACTTCGCGCTTATTGAATCAATCCAGAAAACCTTTGACAGACAGAGTCTGCGCGAAGAGACTTAGCCCCGCACGGGAGGGTTGTTGGTCAAATGTCACGTTCAATCGTTCGTGGATGGTGGAAGTGGGCTGTGGCGGTGCTGTTGCTCGGTGCCGCCTTTGGGATGTCCGCGAGAACCGGTGCAACCAACGGCGCCGGAATCTACGACTTGGTTATCGCCAACGGAAGAGTGATGGATCCGGAATCGGGGTTGGATGCGGTGCGGAATCTCGCGATTCGCGGCGGGAAAATCGCGGTCGTTTCGAGCGAAGCGCTCCAGGGGAAGCAGACGATTGATGCCAAGGGGCTGGTGGTTGCGCCCGGGTTTATCGATTTGCACCAGCACGGGCAGGACGCGGAGAATTATGCCGCGAAAGCCGCGGATGGCGTGACCACGGCGCTGGAACTGGAAGTCGGCGTAGCGGACGTCGATCGATGGTACGGCGAGCGGGAAGGGAAGGCGCTCATCAATTTTGGAGCGAGCGCGGGACACATCGCGGTTCGCATGGTTGTGATGCACGACCCGGGGGGATTGCTGCCGAGCGGGGACGCGGCGCACCGAGTCGCAAACGCGGCAGAACTGGGAGAGATCAGCGCTCTACTCGAGAAAGGATTGAAGCGGGGCGCGGTTGCCGTAGGGTTGGGGCCCGCGTATACCGAAGCTGCGACCAATCAGGAAATTGTGGACGTATTTCGCGTGGCGGCGAAGTACAACGCATCGTGCCACGTACACATTCGCGCGCCACTTTCACAAGTGGCGGGGAATTTTAGCGGGTTTGAAGAGGTGCTGGCGGCCGCGGCGATCACCGGAGCCCCGCTCCACATCGTACATATCCAGAGTACCGGCGGGCCGAACGTGGCGCAGGAACTTCAAATGATTGCGGATGCCCGATCCCACGGCATGGACGTGACCACGGAAAGCTACCCTTACACGATGGGGATGACCAGCATCCAAGCCGCCATGTTCGATCACAAGGAGGAAGAACCCGCTGCGTATTATTCTTCGCTTTTGTGGCCTGCCACCGGAGAGCACCTGACGAAGGAATCATTTTTGCGCTATCGCAAGCAAGGTGGAATGGTGATTGTTCCCGGGAATACACCGGAAAACGTTCATGCCGCCATCGTAAGCCCGCTGACGATGATCGCCAGCGACGGCCATCTTGCGAATGGCAAGGGGCACCCGCGAACCGCGGGCACTTACGCGCTGGTGCTGGGCCGCTACGTGCGGGAAGAGAAGGCGCTGGACCTGATGACCGCGCTGAAGAAAATGACACTGATGCCAGCGCAGCGGCTGGAGAAACGCGCACCGATGTTCAAGGACAAAGGGCGAATTCGCGCGGGAGCGGACGCGGACATTACGGTGTTCGACGCGAATCGCGTCATCGATAAAGCCACCTATGAAAAGCCACTGCAATACTCCGAGGGGATCCAGTTTGTACTCGTGAGCGGCGTCACCGTCGTCAAGGATGGGAAGCTGGTTGATGGAGTATTCCCCGGCCGATCCGCGCGCGCCCCGGTTTCTCAGTGACCTTGCCGAGTTGCAGCGCGTGCTTCTGCGAAATTGCGCAGAAAACAGAAAAGACCATGATGCTAACCTCTCGCAAGTGCTATATAGTACTGCGCACGGTCGCCTTCTTGAGAAAGGACTCCCTTTGACACTCGCCGCCTCCGACTGGGCCGCCATCGTCGGCTATCTGCTCATAACTTTATTTCTCGGCTTGTACTTCCGCGGCCGCTCTGGCAAGAGCACGGAAGACTATTTCGTGTCCGGCCGGAACGTTTCCTGGTGGCTGGCGGGAACCTCGATGGTGGCGACGACCTTTGCTGCGGACACGCCCTTGGTGGTCACTGGACTGGTCTACGCCAACGGCGTCGCGGGCAACTGGCTGTGGTGGAGTTTTCTGCCCTCGGGAATGATGACGGTGTTTCTCTTCGCGCGTCTGTGGCGCCGCTCCGGACTCATCACTGACGTTCAATTTGCGGAGATGCGTTACTCTGGCAAGCCTGCGGCGTTTCTGCGTGGTTTCCGCGCCGTTTATCTTGGCTTGCTGATGAATTGCCTGATTCTTGGCTGGGTCACCAAGGCCATGGTCAACATCATCAGCACGTCGATGGGCATCAGTGATTTCAAAGCCTTGCTGATTTGTGTTTTCTTTCTGATGCCTTTCACGGGCATTTATGTTTCGCTCGGCGGTTTGTGGGGCGTTCTGTGGACCGACCTATTTCAATTCGTTTTGAAAATGGCCATCGTGATTTCGGTGGCCTGGTATGGCGTTCGCGCCGTTGGCGGAATGCCCCAGCTTCTGGCGAAGCTCGCGGAGCGCCGCGCCGCCCTTGGTTCCGGCGCCAGCGACATCACCGCGCTGCTGCCCGATTTTTCGCGCGGGCTCACCGGCGAAGCCCTTTGGACGCTGCCAGTGATTACTTTCGTCGTGCATTTGGCCGTGCAGTGGTGGGCCTTCTGGTATCCGGGGGCGGAACCGGGCGGCGGCGGTTACATCGCACAACGCATTTTCAGCGCGAAGGATGAGCGCAACGGTTTGCTCTCCGTCCTGTGGTTCAACCTTGCCCACTACGCGCTGCGCCCGTGGCCCTGGATTCTTACCGCTCTCGTGGCGGTTATTCTGTATCCGAATCTGGCGCAACCTGAGCGCGGCTTCATGCTGGTGGCCATTCACCAGACCCCGCACGCACTCTTGGGAATCCTGCTTGCCGGATTCATGGCCGCCTTCATGTCCACGGTGGCTACGCAGCTCAACTGGGGCAGCTCCTATTTGATCGAAGATTTCTACCGCCGCTTTCTGAAAAAGGAGGGAAGCGAATCGCATTTCGTCAACGCTTCACGGTTGGCGACGGCGTTTTTGGTGTTGGCGGCTGCAGCCGTCGCATGGCAGCTGACGTCCGTCTCCGCAGGCTGGAAGATCGTGCTCGAGCTTGGGGCAGGAACAGGCGGCGTGTATCTACTCCGCTGGTATTGGTGGCGCGTAAACGCGTGGAGCGAAATCTCCGCCATGCTCGCTGCGATGACTACGACACTCGCGCTCCATTCCAGCACGCTTTGGAACGCGCTCATTGGCCGTCCGCAACCCTTCAGTGGCTCGGACCCAGTGATATTCGCAAAGACCACGCTGTGCACGACAGGCATCACCACGCTGGTGTGGGTAGCCGTCACCCTCTTCACTGCGGCCGAGCCAAATGATACGCTCATCAGGTTTTACACCAAGGTGCGGCCGCAAATCACCGGATGGCAACCGATCGCCAAGCTCGCCGGCGAAGTGCCGGTCACGCGCGACCTGGGCAGTAATCTTCTCAGCTGGATCCTTGGCTGCGTGCTCATTTATTCCGCCCTTTTCAGCATTGGGAAGCTCTGTTTTGGTTTCTATCTGGAGGGGCTGCTGCTTGCCGTACTCGCCATCGCGAGCGCTCTCGTCATCTCGCTGCTGATGCCTAAGCCAGCGGAGTGGCAAGCAAACTGAAATGGCCGACGCGGCGCAGCCGGTTCGTTCTGGTGCCCATCATGCAGTGCTCGCCGGGTTCCTCGGCTGGACGCTCGACGCGTTTGATTTCTTCATTGTAGTTTTTCTCTTCGATACGCTTGCTCGCCAGTTCGGCGTAACCAAGAAAGAAATCGTTCTCACCACAACCGCGACGCTCGCCATGCGGCCTGTCGGGGCGCTGGTATTCGGCCTGCTTGCGGACCGTTACGGGCGCCGCATTCCGCTGATGGCTAACGTAATCTATTTTTCCATCATCGAGGTTTTGTGCGGCTTTTCTCCCAACTTCACGGTCTTTATTTTCCTGCGCGCGCTGTTTGGCATCGGAATGGGCGGCGAATGGGGTGTTGGCGCGTCGCTGGCGATGGAAGCTGCGCCGGTGCGCTGGCGCGGAATCCTCAGTGGAATCCTGCAGAGTGGTTATTCGATCGGGTATCTGCTGGCGGCGATGGCCGCACGGTTCCTCTTGCCCGTGTGGGGGTGGCGTCCCATGTTCTGGATCGGCGCGCTGCCCGCGCTACTCGCGCTTTACATCCGGACGAAAGTGCCGGAATCGGAAGCCTGGAAGCAACATCGCGCTGCGAGCACAGGACAAGTTTTGCGTATCGTGGCGGGAGAGGGGAAGCGCTTCGCCTATCTCGTTGTGCTCATGACCTTCATGATGTTCCTATCTCATGGAACGCAGGATCTTTATCCGGACTTTCTGAAAGAAGTGCACAAGATTTCCAGCGCAATGGTAGCCAATATCGCGATGATTTATAACGTCGGCGCCGTGGTGGGCGCAATCATCTTTGGGCACATCTCGCAAGTGGCCGGTCGCCGCAAGGGCATGATCGCGGCTTTGGGATTGTCGCTCGTGATGATTCCCCTGTGGGCGTTTGGCGGCGGCCTCGTGGTGATTATTTCATCTGCATTCTTGATGCAAGCGGGAGTGCAAGGCGCCTGGGGTGTAATCCCCGTGCATTTGAGTGAGCTTTCCGCGGACTCCGCGCGCGGGTTGATGCCTGGCCTAGCCTATCAGTTGGGAATTTTGTTGGCCTCGCCGACAAATTCGATTCAGTATGTGCTCCACGAACGCTTTGGATATCAATGGGCCATGGCCGGCTTCGAAGTAGTTACGATTCTGACGCTGGCGGCCCTGCTCTGGCGTGGCTCCGAATCGCATAGCCGAAGTTTCGTGCGCGAGGCGCACGCGCCGGCCGAATCTGCGTCGTGATTCAGCGTTACTTTGCTGTCAGATTCGTTCTAATGGTATTTGCGACAAGTTGTTCGCAAAACGCGGATCTCCGCCGTCGCTGGCTGCCAAGTGTAAGCCTGTGATAATATTTATTTACCGCGCGCCCGTAGCTCAGTTGGATAGAGCGTCTGGCTACGAACCAGAAGGTCGGGAGTTCGAGTCCCCCCGGGCGCGCCACTTTCTGCTTAGTTGCCACAGGTTCCTTGCTAGCAGTTATCCGATGGCAGGCGGTGCTGCATCTGCCCCAGCGTTACTCCCTCCGTCTCCGGGTAGAAGGACAGGACGAGGGGAGTTATCTGCACTTCTTATATCCGTGCTTTTCTGGCTGGAACTCACATTTCAGCTTCAAACGCACGAAAACGCAGTTCAAGTTCCCACTGCTGCTGGGCTCTCTCGCTGGACTTGAGAAAAGCTGCGCACGCGGCGGAAGGTTTTTCCGCGCCTAGAGCATCGTGCGAGCATGCTGGAATAACGCGACTGAAGGCATCCGGCGCGCTCCACAGACTTGCGCCGGGCAGGAAGCTGTGTTCCAGGCTAGTGCGAACCATGTGCTTGAGGTCAACGTAGTGGAGATCGTAAGTTTGAACGGCGCGGACGTACTCATGTGTCAAGTCGATGCGCGAAACGCCCTCATCGTCCGTGGCAAGCGCCACCGGGACGCCGAACATCCGGTACATCAAGAAGGGATGATCTCTTCCGCTTACGCCAAGAATCACGTCATTGCTTGTCAAACTGATTTCCACCATCACGTGATTCGCGGCCATCTCCCTCAAGAGCGCGTGAGGTTTATCCTCGTACATGATGTCGACACCGTGGCCGATGCGCTCCGCCTGCGCTTGCTCGACAGCCAGGCGAATGTGGCAGCACAGGCCCTCGTAGGGAACAAAGCCCGGCGCGAGTTCGCCGGCATGCAGGGTCACATGCGTCTTCGGATATAACTTGCGGAGGTAGGCGACGAAGCGCATGTGCAGCGCGTAATCGGTCATGGCCGTATAGCCGTCCTCCGGCATGACGAGATTGATGCCCACGAACCGCTGATCAGCCAATGCCGTCTCGAAGCACAGTAGCGTTTGCGCAAAGACCTGTTCTTTTGCGAAGCCACGCAGAACTTGGCAGAGATAGCGGACCTCCACGCTGCAGGCAGAAGCTACATTCGGCTGTCCACAATGCTCGCGCGACCGCCGCAGAGCTTCCGCTTGATCGAGAGCGGCTTTGGCGGGAGCGATATCGTCACGCAACCCGCGAGCGAGCAATTCATCGCGTAATTTGCTGAGCTCGTCGTGCCAGCCGATCTCTTTGGCGATCGTCGCGGTATGACTGAAGTCCGGCGTATGCATTAGTTCCAGGTACTGCTCATTTTGCGCCGCCGCGCGGGTGGCCACCTCATCAATCCACTCGCCTAAATGGCGATGATCGGTTCCGCCGAATTTGGCGAAGGTGTCGAAGAAGTGATCGTGGCCCGTCACTCCGGGTGAAGGGACAAATCCGCGCATCGAGAAAGCATCAACAAGCGCGTCAAAAAGGTGTTGGTCTTTGTAAGCAGTTGCCGCCGGGACTTTTCCCTCCCAACATACGGGTTGCTCTGCTCCACTTTCTGAAGCCGGCTGTGGCTTGGAGAAAGCCATCTTCGCAACATCCACGCACAAATGATCTTCAGCCGCCGCGCGAATCCAGGATTCCGCGTAAACCGCGCCACTCAAATGATTGTGCAGATCACCGCCTTTCGGCATGCCGAGCAAGAAGTGACGAAGCTGGAGCGGATTTTGCCGCGCGGCTTGGAGGTCAAGCTCGGCGCGTTGTTCGGGACTTTTCTGCGCTGCCGGAGCGGTGGAAGGCTTCTCTTGCGACAAGGTAGAGGAAGCGATCAGCAACATGAGAACTAGAAGACGCGATGAACTGAGGTGCGGAGGGATGCGTAAAGGATTTAATTCCGAGTTGTTCATGAAGGTTCCTCCAGCAAATAACCGAAACGGTCGGACGGCAAGAAACAATCAATTTGCGAGCTTGCAAGCTGTGGTATAGATTCACATTCGCCCAACATCGGCCTTCAATCCGAGCGCTTTCAAATATCCTTCATTCACGCGGCACTTTTGCAGGCGCACACTCTCCAGCAATTTGCCGAAAGCGCGTGTGATCGTCTCCTGTTCCGGCCGGGCCTTCAGGCGTTCTTCCGCGTGCGCGGTGCCGCGCGGCAGCTTGGCGAACTCCACGATCTTTTCCCAGTCAGCAGGCGGAATGATGCTGACCACCGACGACGGTTTTCCCATCTTCTTGTACGGCCAGAAAGCCCATCCGATATTGTTTTTCTCCAGAGCTTTCACGAATTGCGCGATCCACTCATCGGTATTTTCCCCAGACTCGCCCATCCAGATCGGCACATCGTAGCGCTCGCGAAAATCAATGTATTGCCGGATCACGCTTTCGTCCGGTGCCGTCCAGTATTTGTGGAGCGTGTACGCGACGTTCGCATCGAAAGGTTTGCCGAAGACTGAAAAGTTACTGTCCCACTGCGCGCCTCCAAGAAAGAGAATATGGTGGGCATCCACCTTTCGTATCTCGGCCGCCACCTTCTTGTAGACCGGTTCCAGCGAAGAATTCAGCGCCGCCAGCTTGGGAAAATGCGGGATCGGCTCATTCAGCAAGTCATAACCGAGCACTGCTGGCTCATCGCGATAGTGGGCCGCCAGCCGCCGCCAGATGGCTACCAGGTGCTCCTGCTCTTGTGGACTCTGATAGAGCCAGGGATATCCGGAGCTGTCATCGATGTTCGTGCCCGTTTGTCCGCCCGGTGCGGCATGCAGATCAAGAATCACATACAGATCTTCAGCACGGCTCCAGGCGATCAACCGGTCCAGCAGCCTGAAACCTTCCGCGTCGTTGCTCTCAAACAAGCTGTAATGCAAAGGAACTCGAATGGCGTTGAACCCGGCGTGATGCAAGAGCGCGATATCTTCCCTCGTGACGTAGCTATCGCGATACTTCTGCCAGAATGCCGCTGACCCTTCCGGTCCAAGCAGCTCCAACACCAAAGCGCGGATCTCGGTAGGAGATTGCGGGCCGTCCTGGAACAGCCACATATAACCCTCTGGTACCATCCAATTGCCCAGGTTTGTAGCGCGAAGAAGAAGCGGTTTGCCGGCGGCATCGACAATCTGTTTGTGGTCGGTGTGCGCGAATTGCGCCTTCCCCTGCGAAGTCCATGCCAGAAGAAGCAGCGACAACAAAAGAAGTCTGAACTTGAACATGATTTTCTCCCGCCGAAAGCCTACACCAACTTGCTGCCGCTGAAGCAGAGTCCCTCGTTCCCGATGGTCACTCAGGATAGGCCCCCTTTCTGACAGGGTCGGAATCTTCGATCATCGGGCGCGCCCCCGGTGTTTTTTGTAAGTGTTGCAGCTAAAGGACTTAAAGGAATTGAAGGCAGTGCCCCCGACTGGGTCGGGGCAGGAGGATGACGCAATCGTGAGGTAAGGATGTAAGGAGGTAACAATGTAACGAAAGGAGCGCGGAAATTGTGCGGCGCGGGGAGCGGCGGTCTGCAGTCGAAGATCGGCTCGAACTATCAAACGACATGGTAGTACAAAAGTTAATGGACGTCAATAGTAACTTGAACAGCGGGAACGAATCTGGCCCGGCAGCCTACGCGACCGAGTCGGGGCAGGCGTCATCGAAGGCTGCGGCGCAAAGGTCAGCGAATCTTGAAAGTAACTTCAACCTCGACTTGGCAAGTGACGGGAGTGCCGTCGGGCCCATCAGCGGGCTTAAACCGCCAGTTCTTGACGGCCTCAAGGGCTTGCCGTTCCAATCCAGAGCCAGGCCCGTTCATTACTTGGACGTTTTCCGTTCGGCCGTCCGCAGTTACGACAACTCTTAGAACGACGGTTCCATTCAACTTGGCCGCGCGTGCTTCATTGCTGTAAGCGGGTTGCGGGCAGTAAACACAACGGGGCGCTGTAACGCCACCGAAGCCGGCGCGCGCCATTCCCGCCGTGGTCCCGTATGACCATGCTGAATTTGCGGGAGGAGTACCTTCCGGAGCGCCGGAACCTTGCGCCAGCGGTTGCTGCACGGTTTCCTTGATGAGCTTGTATTCGTCCGGGATGGCGAAGAGGGTGGAGTCTGGCTCCTGCCTCACAAGCTCAGTGACACGAACCGTCTGCACGCCGTAGCGGGGATCTGTGCGCTTGGTCAGCAAATTGATTTTGAGATCTCCGGAATACCAGGATTCCGTGATGATGATAAGAGGACGATCGTTGCCGAGCGCTCCCGGAGGGTAGGTTTGGCTAACGCGTACGCCACGAACGGGAAGACCCTCGATGGAATCGGAGCCGATATTCTCAGTGGTTGTTTCCGGTTTCGCGGGCGCACTTGACGGGGCGGTGGGAACGGTTGTGCCGACAGTCCATTGCCTGGCCGTTTTGGCGAGGGGAAATACGTTTATTCTGGTTCGTGTAGCAGGGTCGTACAGCTCAATGCGGATCAGCCTGGGTTCCGCGCCCAGCGCGGGGTTGATCCAGGTGCGCGCCTCGTTGCGCGTCCGTCCCTGGGAATTGCGAGCGTCGAGGTTGTAGGTTTTGTGAGTGATGAGGGTGCCATCCTGGAGTTGATTGACCAGTTCCAGCTCGACTTTGGCGGAAAACGGCAGCGCGGGGACTGGGGGGATGTGCTCACCGTACATCCACTCGGCAACGCGACCGTCACCGGGAGTGGTAACTGCAGGAGCGGCGGTGGATGAGAAAAGCCCGGTGGTACGGAGCAGGGAACAAGGAGGAGGAATCCGAGGCTGAGTGGAACACGCATCGTGAAAGCTCCCAAGTCAGTTAAAAGGATATAGAAAAATATAGCATCAGGCAACATCCCACTGAAGGCAAAATACAGCTCAGCCGCTCTCCATCAGGATTCGCTGAGGACGCGCTTGTAGTAGGACTCGTAGGCGGGGATGACGTCGTTGGCGCAGAATTTTTTCTTGGCGTTGAGGCGGGCGGTTTTGCCCATTTCGCGGCCGCGGTCGGCGCGGGATAGGATTTCGATGGCGTAGCGGGCGGCTTCCTTCACATCACCGGGTTGCACCAAAAATCCATCTACACCATGCTCGACAACTTCGGGGACGCCGCCGACGTTGGTGGCGATAACGGGGACTTCGCAGGCCATGGCTTCGAGGGCGGCAAGGCCGAAGGATTCGAGTTGAGAGGGAAGCAGGAAAAGGTCGGCGGCGGCGAGCTTTTCGTAGACGGAATCTTGTTTGCCAAGGAAGAAGACATCTTTCTGGAGGCAATGTTTGCGGACGAGGTATTCGGCGGCGCCACGGTCGGGACCGTCGCCGATGAGGACGAGCCTGGCGGGCATTTTAGCGCGGACGAGGGCGAAGATTTCCACGACGTCGGTGAGGCGCTTGACGGGGCGGAAATTGGAAAGGTGCATGAGGATGGGTTCGCCGTTGGGAGCCCATTGTGCGGCGAAACCTTTGTCGGCGGTGCGATTGTAAAGATCACAGTTCACGAAATTGGGAATGATTTCAATGGGGCGCTTGATTTCGAATTCTTTGAGCGTTTGCTTGAGCAAATAGCTGGAGATGGCGGTGACGCCGTCGCTTTGCTCGATGGAAAAGCGCGTGATAGGAAGATAGCTGCGATTGCTGCCGACTAAAGTGATGTCTGTGCCATGAAGAGTGGTGACGAAAGGGAGCCGGCGCGGCGCGGCCATGGAGCGCGCGAGCATGGCACTGACGGAATGAGGGATGGCGTAGTGAACGTGGAGCAGGTCGAGCGATTCGGATTCGAAGACTTCGAGCATTTTGGTGGCGAGGGCGAGCGTGTAGGGCGGATGGTCAAAGAGCGGATAGGAGACGACTTCGACTTCGTGGAAATGGATGCGCGGATCGTTTGGGTTCATGCGGATCGGCGGGGCGTAGCTGATGAAATGGATATCGTGGCCGCGCGCGGCGAGCTCCATGCCGAGTTCGGTGGCGACGACGCCAGAGCCACCGTAAGTGGGGTAACAGGTGATGCCGATGCGCATAAGATGTGCTTTCGAGTCCCCGTCGCGTTATTAGGAGCCGCTAAGATACAACAGATTCCTGGCGGACCAGCTTGCAGGGCAGGGAGCCGAATGCTAGAGTCGCGCGCACCGCGTAGAGCATGAGGCGGCGGTGCGACGTCCCTATTAGACGCGGGAACGGGGAAATCCGTGACACGACTTTCTGGCAAAGTAGCGTTGATTACCGGCGGTGGGACGGGGATCGGGCGAGCGATCGCGCTGGCGTTTGCGCGGGAAGGCGCGAGCGTGGCCGTGGCGGGACGACGATTGGAGAAATTGCGCGAGGTGATTGTTGAAGTGCAGAAGGCCGGCGGCGCAGGTTTGGCAATGGAGTGCGACGTGACGCGAGCGCGGGACGTGGAGCGCGTGGCGAAGGGAACGGTGGAGCGATTTGGGCGGCTCAATGTCTTGGTGAATAATGCGGGGACGCTGCACGTCTCGACAGTGGAGGGGATCAGCGAGGAAGAGTGGGACCGGATGATGACAGTCAATTTGAAGGGGCCGTTTCTGATGTCGCGGGCGGTGCTGTCTGAATTTCGGAAATGCGGCGGGGGAGCGATCGTGAATATTGGGTCCGTGCTTGGGCTGGTGGCGGTGAAGGATCGCGCAGCGTATTGCGCGTCGAAAGGCGGAGTGACGATGCTGACGAAGGCCATGGCGCTTGATCACGCGCATGAAAAGATTCGCGTGAATTGCATCTGCCCTTCAATCGTCGAGACGGAACTGGTGAAGGGCGTATTCAACGAGACGGAGCAGGGACAGGCGCTGCGGAAGGCGCGGATTGCGACGATTCCTCTGGGCCGCATCGGAAGTCCCATGGATGTAGCGGAAATGGCGGTTTTTCTGGCGTCGGAGGAATCATCGTGGCTTACAGGGGCGGCGATTCCGCTGGATGGCGGGCTGACAGCATACTGATGGAGCGGCTAGACAAGATGACCAAGAAAATGTCGAGAGAAGAGAAACGGGTCACGGAGCTGGTTCGTCAACGGATGAAAGAAAGCCACTCGATGGAGATGCTGGGATTTGACGTGGAAAGCGTGCGCGAGGGGCGAGCGATTTTCCGGCTGGACGTCAAGCCGAACCACAAACAGATTCACGGCGTGGTGCACGGCGGAATTCTGGCGGCGTTGGCGGATACCACAGCGGCGATCGCGGCTTATACGGCGATTCCCAAGGGAGCGGAAATCGCGACCGTGGAGTTGAGCATCAATTATCTGGAGCCGGTGCCGGGCGGGCGCATCAAGGCGGACGCGCGCGTGCTGCGCGCGGGGAGAAATTTCGTCGTGACCGAATGCGAAATTTTCAACGAGGATGGATCGCTGGCCGCAAAGGCCCTGCTCACCTTCGGAGCCAAGTCCGGACATTCTCTGCACAAATAGAGAATTTACTCGTCGCCGCCCTGGGCCGATTCTTCGCCATCCTTGTGGACGTACTTAATCACGCGCTTAAAGATGAGCAGGTTGGGACTGCCCTGGCGTGTGAGCTTGATGCAATCGCGGTCATACCACTCGACCGTACCGCGAAGGACTTCACCACTGTCCAGGACAACGGCCATCGCGGTATGGGACTGCATCTGCTTGACCCAGTAGAAGTTCTCAGCGTGAGTCGTTTCCGGCGGCGCGGGTTTCTTGCTTGGGATAGGACCGTTGTGCTGAGGGCGGGGAATGCTCGGCTCCTTGACGTCCGGGAAACCCGGACGAAACATACGACGGTTCACCATGACAGCTCCTTCTAACCAAGGGGTGGAATATCTGCTGACTAAGATGCGTGCGGTTGCTTGTGGGTTACAGTCTAGCGATTTAATTTTGGAATGGCGAATATTTGGCAGCGCGGATCAGGGGCGAGACTCGGAAGTGCGCGAAAGCGGAGGCGCAAGAGATGCAGCAAGAGCGTCGAGGCCGAGTTGGCGATTCAGATTGCGGCGGGCGCCAGCATAAAGTTCGTCAAAACCGGCGATAGCGCGGAGAACCCAGGCTGAATTTACGGATTTAGCGAGCAATTCCAGTTCTTTGGCGAGCGGGGCATTGCGCAAAACGGGTTCTTTCAACTTGGACGTCAGTTCAAGGAGATCGGTGAGCAAGCCGTAGAAAACGGAGACTTGATCCTCGAAGGAGGAATCGCGGTCTTTGGCTAGAGCCGAAGTATCAGAGAACAATTGACCGAAACCATGACCTTGAGCGGCACGTTCGAGAATGCTCAGTGCGTTTCGACGGCGCTGAGCCGCGGCATCGACATCCATTTCGATGGCGAGGCCCGGGCTGCCCTCGGCGAGTTGCGCGGCGAGCTTGATTTCCGTGGGTTTGCGAGCGGTTCTTTCTTTCAGGATTTTTTCGACGGCGGCCTGCGGCAGAGGCGCAAAATGAAATTGCAGGCAGCGCGAGACGATGGTCGGCAGGAGTGCGTACGGAGAGGGTGCGGTAAGGACGAGCGTGGCTGAGCCGGGAGGTTCCTCGAGAATTTTAAGGAATACATTGGCGACATCCCAGCGCATTGTGTCCGCGCCGTCCAGGATGAAGACACGGCGGCGTCCCATGGGTTGGAAGTAGGCGGCACGTTGAACGGCGCGCAACTGGCCGACACGCAACATGGGGCGCGCCACGGGGCTCTTCAAGCGAACGGGATCGGGCACGAGGGCCCAGACGTCCGGGTGCGACTGCAGAATCAGAGGAACGCGCTCGACGGTGGCAGCATCGGCACTTTCGCCGCGTTCGACGAGACCCTGTTCGAGAAGCGTTTGAGGATCGGCGAGTTGGGAGATGCGCTGGCAAGTGGCGCACTCGCCGCAGAAGTCGTCCGAGAAGCGTTCGCAATTGGCGGCTTGCGCGAACATGCGGGCGAGAGTGAACTTGCCTACGCCACGCGGGCCGGTGAAGAGCAGGGCATGGGGGACACGCTTACTGCGGAGAGCGCCGCGGAGTGCGGTGACGATGCGTTCGTTGCCAAGAAATTCCGCGAAGCCCATTGCTCAGCGCTCTTCTTTCCGTGCGGATTGCGAGAGTGCGATTAAAACTGCGCCCAGAATTTCTTTGGCGATGTCTTCGGCTGCGCGCATTTGATTGCGTTTGGGATCGAAGCATTCGATGGTGTTCCAGTTCGGGCGTTTTGAAAGAGAATCGTACATGCCCGCAGCGTCTTCAAGATGGCTTAGGCTAGCTTCCAGCAGATCCTGCTTGACCGCCGTGTAGCTGCGGGCGGACTTGCGAGCAACCAGGGCTTGGGCTTCTGGTGGCGGCACACGCAGATAGAGTGCCAGAGTTTCCCGCGGCAATCCGTAAATCATGTATTCGAGATGCTCGATCCATTTAAGAAATTCGGAACGCTGTGTCGGAGGAACGCGAGCAGTCTGGTGAGCAAGGTTGGAGCCGATATAGCGGTCCACCAGAACAATTTGGCCGTTGTTCAGGGCGGATTCGAGTTTAGGCTTGGCTTCGAAGCGGTCGCCGGCATAGAGCATGGCCGTGAAGTGCGGGTCCACACTTTCGAGCGGGCCGAGGTCGCCGTTGAGGAATTGGCCGACCATTTTACCGAACCAGGAGTGGTATTGAGGAAAACCAGTGGAGTAGACGGAGTGGCCACGCGCCTTGAGGCTGAGCGTCAGGAGTTCGACTTGCGTGCGCTTGCCACTGCCATCGATGCCCTCGACGGCGATGAGTTTTCCGGGAGCGGTCATTTTTTGAATGCGACCGCGGATCGAATTGCGGCCAAAAGCCAGTCTAACCGCAGAGACTCTGCGCTGCAATGCCATGCATGCTAGGATTCGGTTTCGAATATGACGCAAACTTTGGTACGAGAAAATTTGCTGAGAATTCAAGAGAGAATCGCTGGCGCGGCGGCGTGCGCGGGGCGGCGCGCGGAAGAGATCACCTTGATTGGAGTGTCCAAGACGCATCCGGCGAGCGCGATCGTCGAAGCGTATGAAGCGGGGGTTCGACACTTTGGCGAGAATCGCGTTCAGGAATGGGAAGGGAAGCACGCTGGAACGGAAGGATTGGTGGCGACGTGGCATCTGATTGGACATTTGCAGAGCAATAAGACGGCGCGGGCGGCAAAACTTTTTCACAGCATAGATTCCGTCCATGATTTCGCGGTCGCGCAACGGCTGGACCGAGTGCGTGCTGAGGCCGGTATCACGGGCAGACTGCGCGTGCTGATTGAAGTCCATGTTGCCGCAGAAGAGACGAAGAGCGGGGTGGAAATTCGCGAGCTTGCCACATTGGCTGAGAAGTGTGCCGAACTGCCCCGGTTGCAGCTTGCGGGACTAATGTGTATTCCTCCCTTTCTGGAAAAGGCCGAGCAGGTTCGGCCGTATTTCAAACGCTTGAGAGACCTGCGCGACGAGTTAGTTGCAAAATTGGGGGTCGAATTACCCGTTCTGTCCATGGGAATGTCGCATGATTTTGAAGTGGCGATCGAGGAAGGCGCAACAGAAGTTCGCGTGGGTACCGCGCTGTTTGGGGTCAGAGATGCGAAATAACAAGTCGCAAGGAGCCGGATGCTAGAGGTCCAAGAGAGGGAAGGTGCGGTGACTTTTCTTGTGCGAGTGCAGCCGCGCGCGAGTAAGGACGAGATTGTTGGGGAAATGCGGGGCGCGTTGAAAGTGCGGCTGCGAGCGCCGGCCCTCGAAGGTCGGGCGAATGAAGCTCTGGTGGAATTCCTGGCGGAGCTTTTGAAAACAGCCAGGTCGGCTGTTAGAATTCAGAGCGGCCAAAGAAGCCGCACGAAACATATGGAAATCCGCGGTGTAACCCGGCAGCAGATCCTCGCGCTGTTGGTGCAAGAAGCTTGAAACTTGACAGTTGATGTTGTCCGAGCGATGGAGCTGAATTCCCAGTGAGCGCAGATATTCAAGGCATCCAGAGTGACTTGTGCGCCGCCAAAATCGATGGCTGGCTCTTCTATGATTTTCGCGGACGCGATCCGATCGCGCAGAACATTTTAGGCCTGCAACCGGGGATGCGAACGAGGCGGTGGTTCTATTTCGTTCCGGCGAAGGGAACACCAAAAAAGCTGGTGCACAAGATTGAGACGCAATCTCTCGCGGAGTTGCCCGGGGACACGCTGTATTACTCGGCGCAAGAGGAACTGCGAAAGAACCTGAAAAAAATGTTTAGCCGCGCGAAGAGCGTGGCGATGCAGTATTCGCCGAAGAACGCGATTCCCTACGTAGCAATGGTGGATGCGGGCACGGTTGAACTAGTGCGCAGCTCCGGCCCGAAGGTGGTCAGTTCGGCGGACCTAGTGCAGAAATACGAAGCTTGCTGGAGCACGGCGCAGCTCGAATCGCATCTTTCGGCCGGCGGGGCCATCGACCGGATCGTGCGCGAAGCCTTTCTGCTTGCGGCCAAAAGCGTGCGCGAGAAGAAAACGTTGACGGAATTCGATATGAAGAACTGGATTCTGAAAGAGTTTGAGGCCGCGGGAATTTGGGCCGAGGAAGGGCCGGACATTGCGGTGAATGCGCATGCCAGCGATCCGCACTATGGACCAACGGCGGAGTCCGCCGCGCCGATTCGTGAAGGCGACCTGCTTTTGATGGATGTTTGGGGAAAGAAGAAGACGCCCGGAAGCGTCTACTACGACATCACCTGGATGGGATATGTGGGCGCGAAAGTTCCGGAGAAATATGCAAAAGTATTTGACGTGGTACGCGAAGCCCGTGACACGGCAACCGAATTGATCCGCAAACACATCTCGGCAGGGAAGCCTTTGCAAGGATGGCAGGTGGACAAAGTGGCGCGGCGCGTCATTGAAAAAGCGGGTTACGGGAAATACTTCTTTCACCGCACGGGCCACAGCATCGGAGAAAAGGTGCACGGCAACGGCGTGAATATGGACGGGCTCGAGACGCACGACGTGCGGCATCTGATTCCGCGCACCTGCAATTCCATTGAGCCGGGAATTTATTTGCCGGAGTTCGGTGTGCGCAGTGAAGTGAATGTGTATATCGGGGATGGCGAAGCTCGCGTTACCGGAGCGGCGCAGAAAGAAATTCTAGCTTTGCTGGCCTAAGCGGAAATAGAAGGAAGTGGGATGGCAAACGAGACAGTAGTACCGGCGGCTGTGCAGCAGGATTCCAGGCGCGAGACGATAGCCTTCCTAATTGGAGTGGGAGGATGGCTCGTGCCAGGGCTAGGTCATGCTTTGTTGAGGATGTGGGGCCGGGCGGTGATGTGTTTTCTGACGGTCGGCGTTCTCGTGATCCTTGGGGCGGGGATGCGAGGCAACGTATTTAGTTCGAGCGGTAACGATGCTTTCGATACCTTGGGGTTTTTGGCGGACCTGGGGACGGGAACATTTTATCTGGCGGCGAGATCACTCGAAGCCAACGGGGCGGACGTCTCGCACGCCGGCGGCGATTACGGGACGCGTTTCCTGGCCACGGCGGGAGTATTGAATCTGCTAGCGGCACTGCACTCATATGAAGCAGCGCGAGGACGCAAAGCATGAACGCCGGAATGGAATTTAAACTCAGTCATTTGCAGTCCATGCTGCTTTTCGCGCTGCTGATCTCCATCGCGTTTGGCTTCCTGAGCCGGCGCCGGCCGATCGACCGCGTGAAATATATCGTGTGGTCGCTGTTTCTTTTTCTGCTGATCGGCGTGGGAATCGGATGGGCAATGTATCCGTTTTCACACTAAGAGAACGCGATTTTCGCGGATGAATTGACAGTAATTTTCCGCGGATGCAATTGGGATTAGAGCGGGCCGAGGTAGCTCAGTGGTAGAGCAGCCGATTCGTAACCGGAACCTGCCCCAACGCAAACAAACGGAACCTACCTACACCTAGCGGAATCAATAAGATAGACAATCGCTCATGTTGGCTGTGTTTGGTTGTTTTGGCATGTGTTAGGGTCTGACGATGAAAGTTCGATGAAAAACGCAAACTGGATTCCAAACTTAGACCAACTGATGGATTGTGACAGGGCAGCGTTCGCAATCTTCCAGACCTGCCCTACCTCAATGAAATAATCGAACTCGGAGGAATCACCATCGGGATCATTCTTCCGGTCGGGGAATGTGTCGCCGTGGCCCACGAGGGAAGAAACACCTTGGCCATGCTGGTACGGCGAAAAGGCGAAACCCTGGCCCAGTTGCTCACTCGCTTGGATCTCGCCATCGCCAGGGCTCAAACAGACGACATTTTCACTGACGAGATTAACCCGGCAGCTATGTCGCGGAAGGAGGTGTTTCGAACTCCGGCCAGTCTACTGGTCAATGCCGGTTTTCCGTGCGGGTCAGAGAATAGCGGTGCTGCCTCCAGCGCGTCTTGGATAATATTGCTGTTGCACTTCAGGGATCTTGAATATCCCGCAGCCGGTTACATCGAACAAACAACTGCGAGCGACGGCTGGTTGACGCTCCCTCAGATTCCATATAACAACGACCCGATGCCACTCGGTTTTCGAGCTCCATTCGTCATCTGCGTTCTTCCAAGAGCGCTGTGTGGCGACTGACAGCACGGTGAATTTCGAACCGTTGCCTTTCGCTTGACGTTGCTCCGGGTCAGAACCAACGAACCCGACGAGAGTTATAGAGTAGATAGGACATTTTGTTTTACCTTTCTTTCTGCCCCGTTTTCTTTGGGGCACGAGAGAGAGCGAAGGGCCGTGGAGTCGCAGGCTAGCGTCTGCTTTATGGGAGGGACCCATGCTCTCTGGTGAGGAGCCGTGAAAGCAGAAGACGCGTAGGCCGGAGCGGAGAGGAATTACCCGAGCGGTGAGCCCAAAGAAAATCGG
>Ga0137415_10000799_pt1 | contig 30779 bp, 28 predicted proteins | sample CZODoug3_1_1_16f_FD_183082 | JGI IMG/M metagenome (GOLD analysis project Ga0137415, IMG submission 183082) | Vadose zone soil fungal communities from Angelo Coast Range Reserve, California, USA - CZODoug3_1_1_16fungal (Hybrid Assembly) | ecosystem: Environmental > Terrestrial > Soil > Vadose...
GAGCCCGAAGGATCCAGGACGATACCAGAAAAACTGCCTGTCGCCTGACCATACAACGTCGGAGAGAAACAAAGAGACACAAACACAACGAGAACCCACCCTAACTTTTTCATTTTTCCCCCTGACACTTTCCCCCGACTTCGTAATCGCAAAAGCTTGCGATGACTCGACGACCTTACGAGGAACACGGATGGCAGAGAGTTTAGGTCAAGAGTGTTCCAGTCGGCAAGCGTTTGGGCTGTGGAAAGTTTGGCACGGAGGTATCGAAAAACCAGAGGGTGAAAGGCTTGCCGAAGGAAGATTTCAGGGCTTGAGGAAGCGGGCGGGGACGCGATCGTCGCGGTCAAACTGCACGTCATCGAAGGAGGTGGCGATTCCGTACCAACCGGGCATGGCCGCAGTTTCGCAGCGTTGTACGTGAGCCCTGGAGGCGAGAAAAACGCTGCCGTAACCCATGGGCTTGCTGACGAGAACGATATCGATCTCGAGCGAAGCTCCGATGGCGAGGGGTCTCGGGCAAAGGAAGTAGACACCAGTCGAGCTGACGTCGCGGGTAACCAGAGTGACTGGAAATTCTTCGGGGACATTGTTGACGCTGCGCAGTCGCAAAGGGAGCTGCAGGGTGGCGCGCGGGTATTCGCGGTGCTCCGGGAGGACGCCGACTGCGTGAGTGGGCACGCGGACGAAGCGACGGGGCTGAGAGTCGGAAGATAGCGCCGCCAGACCCAATGGCGAGACTGCCGCCGGCTTCGGAAGAACTTGCGGAGCGGCAGCACGCACGGGCCGAGCTTTCCCCGCATTGTCTTCCGGCAACGGCCACAACGGTCTTGCGCGGTTTTTCGCTCTCATCTCGCCCTCAGGAGATGCGGCTATAAACTTGTTGCGTGGTCCCCCAAAAAAGCCCGACCTGCTATTTCGATACAGCGGAGTGGGCCGCTAAAATGCCACTAAACCGGACGGAGGTCAACCTGTGGAAAAGTCCGGAAGTGTCTTAACCCAAACTGCTTAGTTATAGTACCTCTCCGGGCGACAGCGCACTGTTGATTCATTTTTCTTGACGCGACGGCAAGAACTTCTCATCCAATATGGCGCTCGACACGCGGTCGTTGGCCGTTTACGTTTGTAGTTTTAAGGTGAGCTCACGATGTCTACCACTCTGCTCGAACGTGATCCTGCGCCACTGGCTCCCGATGCCGAGCCACCGGCTTCACGAACCTCTGCGCCGGTGATTATCGCGTTCGGGCTTGTGTATGTGGTTTGGGGATCGACGTATCTGGCGATTCGCGTGGGAATCGAATCGTTCCCGCCACTCCTGCTGGCCGGTTCTCGTCATTTGCTGACAGGTTTCATTCTGTACCCTATCCTGCGCTGGAAGACCGGCGTGCGGCCGACAGCGGCACAGTGGCGTATGTCCTTCATTACGGGCTTCTTACTGTTGTGCGTTGGAAACGGCGGCGTTTGCCTGGCCGAACGTACGGTTCCTTCGGGAGTCGCGGCGCTGCTTGTCGCGACGGTTTCGTTGTGGATGGTTCTCATTGATTGGCTGCGACCGGGAGGCACGCGACCTGGAGCGCGCGTGGTGGCTGGGCTGCTGCTAGGCTTTAGCGGGTTGGCGCTTTTGGTAGGGCCTAAAAACCTGGGTGGGTCTTCTCGGGTCGATCCCGTCGGAGTTGGGCTCCTCGTGGTTGCCTCGCTGGCGTGGGCTGCCGGATCCGTTTACTCCAAGCATGCTGGGGGACTTTCCGGTTCACCCTTAATGGGAGCGGCGATGCAGTGCCTTGCGGGTGGAGTTTCGTTGTGGATTGCGGGAATAGTGTCGGGAGAGGTTGGCGCTCTCCATCTTAGTGCGGTCTCGGCGCGTTCTTGGGCGGCGCTTGGATATCTGATTGTGTTTGGGTCGATGGTGGGTTTCACCGCGTACATCTCCATTTTGAAGAAAAGCACGGCGACGCGCGTGGCGACTTATGCGTTTGTGAATCCGGTGGTGGCGCTTTTTCTCGGGTGGCTCCTGATTGGGGAAACCATCAACTTGCGTACGGTGATCGCCGCGGGAGTGATTTTGACGGCTGTTTTACTGGTGATTACCGCGCCTCACCAAAGGCCGCTGCGAGCGAAAGGCCGGGCCGTTGAACCCGTGGAAGCCTGATCCCGCGTCAAATAAAGACCTGTTTTTGACGGGCGTTCGCGGATAGATTGGTTTGCGCGCTGTTGCTAGTGTTGGCGCATGAACATGAACCGCAAGAACCAGCAAATTAAAACCGACATTCCACCGCGCGCCGCGGCTCGCTATTGGCGCGCCACGATGACTCGCGATGCGCGCGCTGACGGCACATTTGTGCTGGCTGTCCGTTCAACACACATTTACTGCCGTCCGTCTTGCCCTGCGCGCCGGCCGCTGCGGCGCAACGTGGTTTTCTTTCACAGCGGCGCCGAGGCGGAGCAGCAAGGATTCCGGCCGTGCCGGCGCTGCCGGCCCAATGAAGTGGCAGGACCGGTGGCGCTGGTCGAACGCGCCTCGCGGGAATTGGCCAAATACGGAGAAGACGAAAGCGTTGGGTTTGCAGCACTCGCTGCGAGGTTGGAGACGACACCGGGAACCTTGCGGCGAGCATTCGTGCAGGTGACGGGGTTGCGTCCGCGCGATCTGGCGGCGGCGCTGCGGCTCGCACGCTTCAAGAAAATGCTGCGAGAAGGAAAAGGAATCGCCGAGGCGCTTTACGAAACCGGTTATGGCTCGACGAGCCGCGTCTATGAAAGCAGCAACGCACAGCTGGGCATGACCCCTGCAACCTATCGAAAGGGAGGGAAGGACATGAAAATCGGATACGCCATCGCGAAATCATCGCTGGGGAAAATTTTGGTTGGGGCGACGGAGAGAGGCATTTCGGCCGTCTATCTGGGAGACGCGGATGCAAAGCTGGTCGACGAACTGCGCGAGGAGTATCCGAAGGCGGAAATTTCCGCTGCTGGAGATTCTTTCGAGCGGTGGGTAAAAGAGATTGTGCATCGCGTGGAGGGAAATCCGCCGCGGCTGGAGCTGCCGCTGGATCTGCAAGCGACGGCATTTCAACGGCGCGTCTGGCAGGAATTGCAGAGGATTCCGCGGGGCACCACGCGCACCTATACGCAAGTGGCACGGGCGCTGGGGAGTCCGAAGTCCGTACGGGCGGTGGCGAGAGCTTGCGCCACGAATCCCGTTTCGATTGTGGTGCCTTGCCATCGGGTCATCCGCGAGGACGGCAGCCTGGCGGGGTATCGCTGGGGGCTTTCGCGGAAGGAGCAATTGCTGGCGCAGGAACGGGCCGCGGGCTAAGGCCGGGTCGTTCGGGACGGGCGAACTGCGCTTCGGGAAGCCCAGGCTATTGGTGAGGCTTCACGCGCGTCGCGTTTTTGGGCCAGTCGGGCTTGAACTTAGAATCGCTAATTTTCAGGTTTTTCATCATGTTGGAGTATTTGAAGAGAAAGTAGTCGCCGGAGCCGGCCTCGAAGAATTTCTGCTGAATGGGCAGCCATGAGGAAGAGTCGAGCCAAATCTGAATCTTTGTGATTTGCTTGCGAACGTCTTCGGATTTGGGTGTAAGGGTCAGCACAAAAGCCTTGTGTAGGTCGATTTCTTCTTCGCCGCTCAGCGCAATGTCGTAGCTCTTCTCCATATTCTGGCTTTTCGTGCCGAACCCCAGCAGCACGTACTGATCGACGAGAGCGCGGTTCTTGCCAAGATTGTATTCCTCGACGCGATTGATTTTGGGCGTAAACACGAACAGGGAATCTCCGGAGCGGAGAATGACGCGAGGGTCGGGTTTGGTGAACTCGATGCGCATTTTCTGGTCGCGGCGCACAAAAATCTGGCCGATTTCCGTGGAAGTGTCCTTCACCACCTCGGTGTATTTGATGTGCTCGATGTCCGCGGTCAGGCTGCGAAAATCGGACGCGGACTTGTCCATCATTTGCAGGACACTTTCGGTGGTCCAGCGAGGGCTCTCCTGCGCGGTAGAGGCACACACTTGCTCCACACCGGCGAACGCACAAAGCCCCAGCAACGCAACCAAGGAAACGGCATTTTTCAAGCTAAACCCCTGCTGCCGGAAGGATGAGCCGGCGGTTTGAAATGGGTGTAATCGTAGCACATAGAAATGGATGCGCGCGTCGAGGCAGGAGTTTCACGAATGGAAAAGCAAGCGCGCACCGATCATCGACGAATTTCGACTTCGTAGGCGATCACGGTGCCCCCCTCGTCGCGCACGGCTTCGATTTTAGCAATGGAGAATCGGCCGTTGCGCAAATCGGGGAGAGCGCGCTGTAGAGCCTGGTGCAGTTCGTTCTGCAAAGCGGGAGTCTGCTCGGGCGGGGCGAGGACGCGAGCGTCAACGCGGTACTCCTGTCGATGGCCATCATCGGAGAAGAGCACGAGCTGGACTTGATCGGACGCGGCAGGCAAGCCGACTTGCGGCTGGTCGCGGAACCAGCCCCGAGGGGTAAGCAAGACAAAAACGAGGACGAGAGCGACGGCGACGTCATACTGCCAGGTTCCGCGTTCGTAGGACCAGAAAAACGTCCTGGAGAGAATCCGCTTCAAGCCGGCCATATCAATCCGCCGGGATGCCATTGACGATCACACCGTCGCGCATATGCACGACGCGGTCGAAGTAGGTGACCGCTTCGGGGTTATGGGTGATCATCACGACGGTTTGTCCCAAATCCTTGTTGAGCCGGCGGAGCATCTGCAAGACGATTTCGGAATTTTTGGAGTCTAGGTTACCGGTGGGTTCGTCGGCAAGAAGGATTTTGGGCTCGTTGATGATGGCGCGGGCGATGGCCACGCGCTGCTGTTCGCCGCCGGAAAGCTCGGAGGGTTTGTGGTGCAAGCGGCCCTCGAGGCCCAACATCTTGGTGACGACGTCAAAGCGATGGGGATCGAAGCCGTCGCCGTGAATGAATTGCGCGATGGCGATGTTGCCTTTGGCGGTTAGGGTGGGCAGCAGATTGAAACGCTGAAAAACGAAGCCAATCTTATGGCGGCGGAGCTTGGTGCGCGCGGCGTCGCTGAGCTCGGTCAAGTCATTGCCATCGACGAGCACACGGCCTCGCGTGGCCTGCGCCAATCCGCCGATGACGTAAAGAAGAGAAGACTTCCCACAGCCCGATGGGCCCATGACCGCGACCGATTCTCCCGGCAATACTTCAAAGTCAACGCCGCGCAGCGCAGGCACTTCCACTTTGCCAGCCCGATAGAGCTTCCACAAACCTTCGGTTTTGAGTATCGGCTCCAAATTATTTTGCCGTGGAGAAATCAATGCGCCGGCAGGTAGCTGTATTGTAGCTGCGATTGCGGTGCTATGCCTAGTTGAGCCCACTGTTAAATATCGCCGCTTTTAGTCATATGAAAGCGCCTCCACGGGATCTTTCCGGCTGGCCACCCACGCCGGATAACTGGCCCCGATTATCGCTCCCGTCAAAGCAATGCCCGCCGCGCGCAGCACCCATTCCGTGGTGATCTGAATCGAGAGTGTCGGAAACCCGGCCAGGAATGCGGCGCGCCCGGCATAGCTCAGGCCAACGCCGGCGGCAATGCCGAAAATGCAGAGCGCGGCAGATTCGGTGAGCAGGGCGCGCACGATGAAGCTGCGGGTGGCGCCAAGCGATTTCAGCACACCGATATCGCGTGTGCGCTCGATGACGGTGGTGTACATGGTGAGGAAAATGACGAGAAGGCCGATGGCGATAGCCAGCGAGATCATGGCGTGGATGAAGGTTTCAAGGCCCGGGATGTTTGTGGACGTCATGAGCGACAAGAAATCTTTTAACGGGCGGACGGTATAACCAGGCAGCACGGTGCGAATTTCCTCCATTACGTCTTCAGTGTGCTCCGGGCGCGTGCACTTGAGGAGGAAGATGGAGGCTTTGTCGTGGGCGCCCACCAGATCCTGCAGTGTGGAAATAGGCACGAACAGGCGGGCGCCTTTGCCATGTTCGATGATGGCGACGACGTGCCAATCGTGATTCAAGAGATTGTACGTGTCGCCGACTTTTAGATTTTTAGCTTTGGCAGCCCAGTCATCGACCAGCAAGTCGTCTGGACCCTCCATATCGTGGCCCTTCAGAAAGACGAAGCCTCCGGAAACGTTGCGGAAACTTTCGGGGTCAATACCGTAAATCACTTCGACGCCGCCGGTCGAGTTGAATTGAAGAAGGGCGGGAGCAACCGCTTGCACGTATTTCATCTGCGCGAGCTTGTCGCCGATTTTGATGGGCATGGGCGAGCCGCTGAAGCCCAGAAAAATGGAGGCGGCGGGCGGCTGCAGCATGATGTCCGCGCCGATTCCTTCGATGCGCTTGGCGGTTTCCGTGAGAAGGCCGGAAGTCAGGCCAACGATCAGCACCACCAGGGCGACTTCGACCGCGACGGCGATCACACCGACTATGGTGCGCAACGGCCGATGTAACAAATTGCGCACAATGAGCTCGCCCATCATCGCGGCTTCTCCTCCGCAGCCTCGCCCACGCGCACGAGATCGCTGCCCGGCGGTTGTTCGAGATTGAAGCGGTCGAGAGGCACTTCTTCCTTCAGGGAGAGTTTGAGGACTTGCAGGTCGAGGCGGTAGTCATCGTGGGGGCGTTCAATGCGAATCTGACGCGGAAATGCACTGACAGCGCCGGGTGTTGGGGACGACAGAGTCTGCTGGTCGCTGACGATAGGCTGCCAATCCGAAACGTGGACGTCGGAGAGCAAAACGCCCCTGGGACCGAAGGTTTGCAGGCGGGAAACCTGCAAATCGGCGCGATCGAACCAAATCTTGCGGAGTATCTCTGTGCGGTAGCCCCCGCGCAGCACGGTCAGGACGTAGTAGCGCGCGGCTTCGTCGTTGAATTCCTCGAAGAGCACACTCTCTTCTTTGCGAACCTCGGACCAAAGAAGGGCGTCGAGCAAATGCTGCGGACGGAGATTCTCGATGGGCTTGTCGCTGGTGCGCTCCGACGCAATCGAACCGATGATAAACTTATTCTTCGAGGGGATAGACACGCGAAAAGTTTCGCCGTCGCTGGCCATATCGAATATCGTCGTGCCGACAACAGGTGCCTGGCCAATTACGCGGATTTGCGCGGGGCGCCGCGCGAGGATGAAGGCTTTCACCTCGTGGTACTCCTCGATGATGCCACTGTATTTCGAGCCGGCCGTGGGCTTGAGCTCGACGGTGGCGTTCACGCTTTTCACTGCGCGGGCGATTTCGTTGTATTTGTCGAGGAGTTCGTCGCGAGTGGCGTCGCGAACGACGGGCCTTACCTGCGGCGGTAGTTTTGTTGTTGTCTTGATGGTGGGGCCCCCGCAACCGCAGGAAAGCGACGCCAGTGTCGCCCAGACCATCCAAGTCAGCACACGTATATTCAATCCGGCCGTCCTCGTCTGTACAAATGAAGCAATCTAGCAACCACAGGAACGCGCGTCAACGCAGCGGCGCCGCAGGCCACGATTTCAGTGGGGCCGCGCAATGTAGACGTCAAATTTTTGCACTGCCGGGCGAATGCGGCGGATGACTTCGGTGGGCCAGAGGGTTTGGCTGAGCAGGGTCGCCCAGCCGTCTTCGGGCTCGCAAACGGCACAAAAGGTGTAACGGGCATATGCGGATTGATAGGCGTCGAGGCCACGGCGCGAGAGCTCCTTCTCGAGCTCCGCGTCACCTTCTTGCGCCGGGCCGCCGACGCGCGCGCCGAAGGTCTCGCCTTCGAAGCGTTGGAAGAGTTCCTCTAGCTGTGTTTCGCCCGGCTGAGGAAGTACCAGGCAGCGCTCGGCGGCTTCGCGGTAGTGAATTTCGTGAAGCTTGCAGAATTCGCGAACGCGATCGACGTGGCTGAAGAAATCCACGACGAAGAATTCATTCGCAGCGAGAGCGGGAAAGACGGCGGCCCAAATGGAGGCGGCGTCCTTGCCACGAACGGGTTCGCGGCTTTCGGTTCCGAGCAACTCGAGACCGACGGCTTTAACATCGGCGCCGAGGTCGAGGGCTTCGACATCGAGGGAAAACGGCGGCAACTCTAACGCGCTGGGGTCGAGCGGCGGTTTGCCGGGAGCGCTCATACTTCGGATTCCGTTTGGGGAAATTTCGCCTGGAAATCCGGCGCTTGCTTGCGCACGTCGAGCCAATCGAAGAAGGCGTCCGGAGTCTCGAGCCAGATGCGGAACCAGTTGGCGATCTCAATTTTCTCGACGCGCTTGCTGGGCTCGACCTTGGGATTGCGAGAAATCATTTCGGCGCGGCGCTTGCCGAGGCGTGCGACGTTCAAGACGCGTTCGACCGCGGCGCGCTCGCCGTGGGCCTGAAATTTGCGCATCAACTCGTCGAGACGCATGATGCTGAGTTCCGCATCCGCCAGCGTCTTGAAGTGCAGCAGGTCTTCGAACTCTTCCTCGTACTGTTCTTCGGCTTCTTCTTGCTGCGATAGCACAACGCGGAGACCGGCGCTTTTCAAAACGTCGGCGATGTAGTCCGCACCGGTTTTTCCCTCTTCCCCATGTTCGGCGATAAGGCGGCGGCGCACTTGCTCGAGTTCCGCGGGAGTAAATTTTTGAGCGCCGATGGCCCGCGCGGCCTGCAGAATCAGAGCCTTCTTCGTGCTCAACGTATCGTTCATTGGGCCGCGACCTTTTGCTGCTTGGGGTGAGCTTTGTGTTTGCCTTGAGTTTTCTTGCGGGCCACGGCGTGCTTGGAGGCTGGCTTCGCCGTCTGCTTGTGAGCCGTGACGGGAGCAGGCGGCGGAGTCGGCGGGTCGGCAGGCAATCCCGCGAGCAGGCGGCGGTACTTGGTTACATTGCGATTGTGTTCCGCAAGCGTGGCGGCGAAAAAGTGGCCACCCTGGGTATTGGCCACGAAATACAAGTAATCTGTTTTTGCCGGGTCCAAGGCGGCGCGCAGCGAAGCTTCGCCGGGATTGGCGATGGGACCGGGCGGCAGACCGGGATGCGCATACGTGTTGTACGGCGAGGGGAAGTGCAAATCGGCGCCCGTGAGTTTGCCATTGAATTGCCCTGCGTCTTGCAGCGCGTAAATTACCGTTGGATCGCATTGCAGCGGAATATTTTTCCGGAGGCGATTTTCAAAGGCGCCTGCGACAAGTGGGCGTTCCTCAGGCTTGGGCGTTTCGCGTTCGACGAGAGAAGCGAGCGTGACGATGGATACGACCGGGCGGCCATGTTCAAGACCCGTGGTGTCGTGCTTGCTCTCCGGTGGAGCGATACGTTGCCATTCTTCCTTGAATTTGTGCACCATCTCGGCGGTTACATCCGTTGGAGTTGGATGCCGTGGGAGGAAATATGTCGCGGGGAATAAGAAGCCCTCAAGCGTTTTGGCGCGCGGGGCAACGTCGCGGATCAACTCCGGATTTTGCGCGGCGGCCAGGAATTCGTCGGCGGTCATTAGTTTTTCTGTTTCCAAGTCGTGGGCGATGTCAAAGATGGTCTCGCCTTCGCGCACGGTGAATGGCTGTTCGTAAATGTGGCCGTCGGCAATCTTCCAGAATACGTCGTGACCACTGATGGCGTGGTCGAAGAAATATTCACCGGCTTGCAACCGGCGGCGCGGATGGCGGCGCGCGTAGACCTCGAAGGCAAGCGCGCTGCGAATCACGCCGCTTTGCTTCAGCAGACGCGCCACGGTTCTGCTGGATGCCCCGTGCGGCAGGTCAACAAACACACCTTGCGCTGAGAAGCCCTGGTATGGCTGTTCGATGCAGTCCCACATCCAGGCCGCGGCCCCCGCAACCGCGAGCAACAGTAGCACGGTGCCTAGTGCTAGAATCCTCTTCAATTCAGCCAGCTCCTTTGCGTTGGCGGCGGTCGATGGGCTTTACCTACCAATTTTGCCTGTTTCCGCAAGCTTTATCGAATTCGGCGGTTAGTATGAGAACCGAACTAGTTACGTTCCCGCAGGGCGGGAGGCCTAGCGCGTTTATGCGGTCCATGTAGATTAGATGCGCTATGGGCTACTTTTTCTCAAACGCCGGTGCTCCAGGTATTCCTTTAGAATTACGGCGGCGGCGACAGCATCGACGGACGCCCTGGCAGGCCTGCGCTCAGCTTTGCCGTGCGTTTTCGCATCATGGAGAACTCGTCCAGACTGCTCTTCGAGCAGGCGTTCCGCTTCCCAACTGGTGAGGCGCTCGTCGAGCATGTCCACCGGCAAGCTTAGTTGCTTGCGCAGGCGGGCGGCGAAGCGCGTGGCCTCTTCGGCCATTTCGCCGCGCGTGCCATCCAGACGTAGCGGAAGCCCGACGACGATTTGGCGGACTGCGTGTGCGCGCGCAAGTTCGCGCAATCGCCGCATGTCTTCATTGCGATTGATGCGCTCGAGAGTAAGGAGGGGCCGCGGAAGCTGTGCTTCCGTTTCCGCGATAGCCAGGCCAATACGCGCGCGGCCATAATCCACCGCCAGGATTGATCCAGCCATATTTTCGGTTTTTTGACGCTGCGTCTCCGTGGGCATTTCCTTCTTTACGGTTTTCGGCCTCTCGTGCCGTTTTGCCAAGGTTCCCAGTAGCCGAGTTGCTCCATCTTTTCGTCGAGATGCGTTTCTTTCAGGAGCCGTTCCAGCTCGATGCGCGATAAGCGTTTGCCCAGCGGCTCTGCGCGGTCGGCGATACCCCATGCGGTGACTGCAGCAAGTGCGGTGCTGATCTTTAGCTCGCGGATGTCCACCTTGTCGAAGGTGTCGGATGCCGCGTGATAGTTGGGCAGATAGTTGGCTTCCTCTTGCTCGGCGACCAGCGTGGGAACTCCTTCGAGAAAGAAATCCCAGTTGTCCGTGCCGATGTCGCCCTCGAGTGTGTGGTGGGTTACGTCCCAGGAATCGAGCGGCTTGAGGATTTCGCGAACGCCGCCCTCAATGTCTCCGCGTCCGGTCAGCGAGTAACCGGTCACCCGCCCTACGCCGGAATCGAAGACCACCACCGCGCGAATCCTGTCCAGCTCCGCACGGTGCGCCAGTGCATATTGCCAGGAACCGTACATGCCCTGCTCTTCCCCGCTGAAGAGCACGAAGCGGATGGTGCGCCGCGGCACCAATCCCGTGGCTTTGATGGCGCGCGCCGCTTCGACCACCAGCGCCGCATTGCAGCCATTATCGAGTGCGCCTGTGCCCAGATCCCAGGAATCGAGGTGCGCGCCGAGAATGACTGCTTCGTCCGGCTTCTCGCGTCCACGAATTTCGCCGATCACGTTTTCCTGCTCCACGGGGACGCCTATCTTGTTTGGCATACTGAAGCGCACGCGCACTTTGCCGGGATAGGCGGCAATCGTTCGCGCCAGGCGCATGGCATCTTCGCGGGCGACGACTGCTTGGGGGATGCGATCCAGCGATCCAGCGCCGGTATTTGTGTGCCGGTACAGCAACAAGCGCTCGCGAGCGCCCATCCAGAGAATCGCGGCCGCGCCACTTTTTACCGCACGATTGATTACGGCCGGCGGCTGCGTGTACTCGTTGAAAAGATCAGCCCAGGTGGACCCGAGATCGGTCCAAGCGAGAAGGATTGCACCCTTAACGGCGCCACCTGCGTGTACAAAATCCCGTTCGTCGCCATAGCCAATATTGATCAGATTCGCTTCGATACCGCCCGCTGGGGTGGCAGGCGCCCAGCCTTCAGCGACCAGGCGGACGGGAAATTTCACAGGGCTCAACAATTCCAGACGCGTGTCGCCCTCACTCCAGGTCACAGGCAGTGTGTACTTCTCTGTGTGCACGTCGACACCTTCAGCACGGAAAGCAGCCACCGCCCAGTCCACTGCCTTAGCCATCTCCGGCGAGCCCGTGACCCGACCTCCCACTTCGTCGGTCAGGCGTCGCAGATTTTCCTCGAGCGGCGACGGTCCCATCACCTGGGGCAGAATTTTCGCCGCTGCCTCCGCGCACGACGCCTCCGTGGCCGAGCATGCCGCTGTTCCCTGGCCAAGCGGCGATTTGGCCAATGGATCCGTCTTCGCCGCAGGCAATTGCCCGGAGAAAGCAGAAGCCGCGAAGCACACAAGGAAGGAAGCAGCAAGCAGAGCAAACCGCATGGTCTATACCTCTGGAACGATTCCGACCGTCACAAACAAGGTTGGAGGACGAATTATAGCGCATCGCGGAGTACCCTGTTCCAAAGGCCAAGTGACTCTCTGGCGGAAGCCTCCGGAAAAACAGATCAGGAGGAGACGTGGAGAGCCATGATGTTGGTATTGGCTGTTGGGGAGGCGTGTGATGAAAAGGAAGCTGCTCATCGCCGCGGGATGTATTGCCGGGATAGTCGGCGTGCGTTTACTTATCGCCGCGCCGGGCTGGTTCAAAGAGCGGCGCGAAAATCGGCAATTCATCGCCGTCAACAACTTGACGCCGGAACGGCTGATCGCGCGCTGCGGGCTACCTATTGGAGACGAGACCAAAAATCTCTACCCGATCATCGCGCGAGACATGCGCTACAAGTCAGATACTCGGGGAATCATCGTGTTCAAGTTCAGCAAGACCGCAGAAGAATCCAGCGATTGGGTGTTCACGTCCATGCAGGATTCCAATGGCGGCGGAGACTACGAAGCCCCCAACGCGAAGGTCTTGGCGCTCCCGTGCCTGGATTCCAAGAAATAGGCAAAGCCAAACAATCTTGAAATGTGTCTTCAGAATGCTTTATGAAGGCGCACCCTCAGACCTCATGCCGGTAAAGGCGCAATTCCAGAAGTTACTGATCGTAGCGCTTGCGCAATCGAGACTCGAGTCCGCCGGGCCTAAAGCGCGACACTATCCTGTTGCCTGATTCTTGCGGGTTCATAGGCACTCTATCTCGACATGCAACAGAGTTCCAAAGTGCGGCGGATGGTAAAGTGGGTAGCGTGTGCTGGCAAATGAGAAACGAGCGAGATTCTTGATGAGGGGAGATTACTTAACGGCAGCGGTGGAGATAGCGCGAGAGGCCGGCGCGATTTTGCGCGAGGAGTTTGATCGCCCGTTGCAGATTTCGTACAAGGGCGACGTCGACTTAGTGACGCAGGCGGACAAGCGCTCGGAAGCAGCCATTGTGCAGCGCTTGACTCAGTATTTCCCCGAACACGCTATAGCGGCTGAAGAGGGAACGGGGCACGAGAGCGCCTCTAATTCAGAATACCGCTGGCATGTCGATCCGCTGGACGGCACGACAAACTTTGCGCACGGCTATCCGTGTTTTTGCGTCTCTATTGCATTGGCGCGCCGCGACACGGTAATCACCGGAGTGGTATTCAACCCTTTTTATAATGAATTGTTCGCCGCCGCGCGCGGCGAGGGAGCAACACTGAACGGCAAGCAGATCCACGTTTCAAAGGTAGCCACGCTTTCGACGAGCTTGCTTTGCACCGGCTTTCCGGTGCACAAGCGCTTGGCCAACCCCAACATTCATTACTACTGGGACTTCACCTTGCGCTCCCACGGTGTGCGCCGCGATGGCTCCGCCGCTCTCGATCTCGCGTGCGTGGCTGCGGGGCGCTTCGACGGCTTCTGGGAGTTCGGCCTGCAGAAATGGGATACCGCCGCCGGTGTCTTGCTCGTAGAGGAAGCGGGCGGAAAGGTCAGCGATTTTTCCGGCAAGCCTTACCAGCTCGGCGGTCCGACGATTTTGGCGACCAACGGAACCATACACGAAGAAATGCGCGAGGTAGCGCTGGAGATTTCACAACGCGATCCGGCATCTCCGCTGCGCCGATAAGTCTGAAGCACGGGTTTGGCTCTAGATGCTCGAGTTGCTCGCTGAACAGGTCCGCAAAGTAAATCAGCGAACCCGAGCGACGGAAGCGGTCACCTTAGCGAGCAGCTCGTTAGGCAAGGTGGCGTAGCCTCGCTCTTGCGCGATCGTTTGCCCCTCAGCGTAAATCCATCTTAAATAGTCAACAACGACGCGGCCCCGCTCAGGATTCTTTGATTTCGCCGGAATGTACAGCCACGTGAAGCTGGCGATGGGGTAGCTGTCCCTCCCCGGGGCGTTAGTCAAGGAAACACGGAAGTCGTCGGGCATCTTCGCTCCGAGAGCCGCGGCAGAGATCGATTTCGTCGTGGGGAGAACAAACTCGCCCGCCGGATTCTTGATGCGCGCCATCCTCAAGGAAGCGCTCTGCGCAAGGTTTGATTCTGTGTAGCCAATGGACCAGGAAGTTGCGCGCACCTTGTCCGACATGTCCTGAGACCTGGCCGCGCTGAGGCCGACCGGCCACTTCGGCGATTCCCCTCGCCCTGCCTTCGCAAGGAACTCGAGACTCACTTTGCACAGAAAATCGGAGAGTATGTAGTTCGCGCCTTTGCCGTCCGCGCGATGAATCACCTGAATCGGCTGCGCAGGAAGCTTCATCGCAGGATTCAGTTTGGCGATGGCGGGATCGTTCCAGAACTTCGCCTTGCCCAGGAAAACATCCGCGAGCACCGGTCCAGAGAGCCGAAGCTCCCCGGGCGTATTGGGCAAGTTATACACGACGGCAATGCCAATGAGGACGGTCGGCAATTCGAGCACCGGGAGAGCCGCACTCTTTACGCCGTTTTCCGGAATAGGCGCATCGCCGCCGCCCAAGTCGCCCACGCCTGCAAGAATCTTGCTAGCGCTTTCGGCAGTGCCTTCGGGAAGATAGCGCAACTGTGTTTCTGGATGTTTCGCATGGTAAGCATCACCCCAGGCAACATACAGAGGCTCCGGAAGGCTGGAACCCGTGGCCACCAAAGTGGTCGACGTCTGCGCTTGTCCGGCGGGGAAAATGCCTGATAGCGACGTCGCTAGCAAGAAACACGACAGTCGTGCACACAATTGGGCGCGTCTGTTCACAATGCTTCTCCTCGAAGGGAAATGACCCTGATGTATCTACGCTAATACTGTGGAGCACTGCTGCCCGCGGAAAGATGGTATGGCGTGCCGAAACTTGCATTGCCCGTAACGCTCAGTTCCCTCTCGGAAGGGCTTGCTCATGCTAAGTATTCAAATTCAGCAACGGTTCCCCGTTACGCAGCGTCACAGAAGCGACACCACGACGCGCCGGAGGCAATTGTGCGAGCGATCTTGCTGCTGACCATCTCTAACATCTTCATGACGTTTGCTTGGTACGGCCACCTCAAATACCGCAGCGAAGCGCTATGGAAAGTCATCCTCGCAAGTTGGGGCATCGCCTTCTTCGAATACTGTTTCCAGGTTCCAGCAAATCGCATCGGCTCGTACGAGTTTACGACCGCTCAGCTCAAGACCATCCAGGAAGTGATCACGCTAGCAGTATTCTCTGTCTTTTCCATCTTGTACCTGGGCGAGAAACTGAAGTGGAATTATGCGGCAGGTTTTGGCTGCATCGCCCTCGCCGTGTTCTTCGTATTTCACAAATGGTGAGCGCATCACGCGATTCGGTGCGGTGCCCAGGCAACCATGTCCTGCCGCTTGGCGAAGTGCAACAGGGGCAGTTCCTCGGGCGCAGCTAGTGCTCCCACCGCCGAGGTCATTGAGTTTCGCGTGAATTGCGCTTCGGCTGGCTGTAGCAGCCAGGGCGGATGATGGATTTCGCCGCGGTAGATTTGTCCGTCCGAAGCTGCCGAATACAGGCAATAGCGCTCCGTCAGGAAGTGCTCCAGCGTTCCCTGCTGCGCTTCAAAGAATTCTTCGGCTGGCCGGTATCGCGCCTCAAAAGCAGCACCCGGCGCGCCTGGATGAGAACGATTGCTTTGATACTGAATCCAGCCCTCGACTTCGTTGCACCTCATGCGCGCATTGAAATAGGGCAGATGAAAGGACAGCCGTGCCGCCGCCACGGCTACAGGATTTGCAGCATCCAGGCTGAAGAACCAAACACCGGGCTTGCCCTCTGACGTGACATAAGTGCGAACATTTAACTCCGCAAACGCCGAGAGCCATGGCAGCGGAGGCGTCCAGCGCAATCGCACACCCGACATGCGGAACGGCACAATGCCGAGCCACGCCTGCCCCTTGAATGTGTCAATCTCAAGTCTGGCTGGAATGTGGGGCCGCAGCACCGCGGCATCCACTGCCCAGTGAGCAAACAGAAGATCGTGCCATGACTGCGCCATGATCCACGGCCCGGAGGGCAGCGGCCACGGGCGATGCGCAGTGCGATCAAGTATTGACGACATCATACGTGACGCGGGACTCTCGACAGCTTCGCCCGTTCAATATACCCTTCGTAGGCGGCAAAGAATCGAATCCTCGAGATTACAAATCGTTCAAAAGCTTCAAAAGCAGCAAGGAGAAATAACATGCAACGCAAAGGGAGTGCCGTCTGGCAGGGTGACCTCAAGAGCGGCAAAGGATCGATTTCCACCGAGAGCGGCGTCCTCAAGCAAACCCAGTATTCCTTCAGTACGCGTTTCGAGAACGGCGTCGGCACCAATCCCGAAGAGCTGTTGGCCGCGGCGCACGCCGGGTGTTTCACGATGGCGCTCTCTGCGCAGCTTGGCGGCGCGGGCTTGACCGCCCAGAAGCTGGAGACCACCGCAACCGTGAGTCTCGAAAAAGTCGGCGACGGCTTCAGCATCACCAAGAGCCATCTCGACCTCGTTGCTCGCGTGCCCGGCGCCGACAAAGCGAAATTTGATGCCGCTGTGAAAGCTGCGGAAACCGGCTGCCCCGTTTCCAAACTTTTCAAAGCCGAAATCTCCGTCAGCGCGCGTTTGGAATCCTAAGCCAGGGTGTTCCCCGCCTAGCCGACGAATTAATGACTTCCGCGATTCCAGCTCCGGGCGAATTTTTAGCGGGCGTTCTGCTTTTTCTCATCGTGGTCTGGGACGCCTTTGAAGCTATCATTCTGCCGCGCCGCGTAACGCGAAAGTTTCGCTTGACCAGGCTGTTTTTCCGGTTTACGTGGGGAGTTTGGAAATTCCTGGTGAACCTGGTGCCGGCGCGCAAGCCGCGTGAAGCATTGTTCGGCTTTTATGGACCGCTCTCGCTGCTGCTGCTCATCGGAGTCTGGGCCATCGGCCTGGTGTTCGGTTTCGGGCTGATGCAATACGGAACAGGCTCAGCGCTCGTCGGTGGAGGCTCGCATCCTGGCTTCTGGACCGACGTGTACCTGAGTGGAACCACATTTTTCACGCTGGGCCTGGGAGATGTTGTGCCTCGCTCCGGCTTGGCGCGCTTACTCGTGGTTGCCGAAGGCGGCTTCGGTTTCGGGTTCCTGGCGGCGATCATCGGCTACCTGCCGTTCATCTACAGCTCTTTCTCCCAGCGCGAAGTGAACATTTCACTGCTTGACTCCCGCGCCGGCACTCCCCCGACCGCCGGGGAACTGCTGCGCCGCCACAGTTACGAAGGCGGCCAGGATGCCTTGCGCGAGCTCCTCAAGGACTGGGAATTGTGGTCCGCTGAATTGATGGAGAGCCACCTCTCCTATCCTGTCCTAGCGTTCTTTCGCTCCCAGCACGATAACCAGTCGTGGATCGCTTCGCTTACCGCAATTCTCGACACCTGCGCGCTGCTCAAGGTCGGCATCGAGGACGCCTGCGAGCGCCAGGCTGAACTTACGTTTGCCATTGCGCGCCATGCCGTCGTCGACCTGTCGCAAGTCTTCGGCACCGAACCAAAAGCTCTTCCGCACGCTCGTCTCACACCAGCGGAACTGAGCCACATCCGAGACACGCTGGCGCAGCATGGCTTGAAATTGAAAGGAGGCGAGGAAGCGGATCACAAGCTCAGCGCGTTGCGCGGCATGTACGAGCCTTACATATTCGCGCTGGCGACTTACTTGAATCAATCCCTGCCTCCTTGGATTCCGCAGAAAAAAGGAAAGGACAACTGGCAGACCACCGCCTGGGGCGAGTCCGCAGGTCTAGTGGAAAAAAAGGCGGAAACGGTAAGCGTCGACGACCACTTCTAAATAGCGGTGCAGCCTTCCAACCGCGCTCTGCGTAAAATTTGTCTCCTAAAAGCTCTAGCTCGCAATTCTATGGAGAACTCACATGAAGGCAATTCGTGTACATCAATTCGGCGGCCCGGAAGTACTGAAACTAGAAGAGGTCCCCACACCCAAACCAGATGCGGGTCAATTGTTGGTGCATGTACGCGCCGCGGGCGTCAATCCCTACGATACCTACATGCGCGCCGGCACTTACGCCATCAAGCCGCAACTGCCGTACACGCCGGGCTCGGACGCCGCCGGCACGGTTGAAGCCATCGGAACCGGCGTAACGAAGGTGAAGCCGGGGGATCGCGTTTACACAGCGCGAACTCTGACCGGAGCATACGCCGAGTATACGCTCGCGCTCGAAGAGCAGGTACACCCCTTGCCTGAAAACATTTCCTTCGAACAGGGCGCTGGAGTTTGGGTTCCCTACTGTACCGCGTACCAGGCGCTGCATCACTTCGCCAAAGCGCGCGCCAGCGAAACGGTCCTGGTGCACGGGGCAAGCGGTGGAGTGGGCACGGCTTCGGTGCAAATGGCCCGGGCCATGGGGTTGACGGTGTTCGGCACCGCCGGAACTGACAAAGGGCTGGACCTTGCAAAGCGCGAAGGCGCGCGTCAAGCGTTCAATCACGCCAAGCCTGGATACCAGGAAGAAATCATGAAAGCGAGCGGCGGTCGAGGCGTGGATGTGATCCTCGAAATGCTCGCAAACGTAAACCTCGGCGGCGACCTCAAGATGCTGGCTCTGCACGGCCGCGTCGTGGTCATCGGCAGCCGCGGCGATGTGACCATAACTCCCCGCGACCTGATGTCGCGTCGCGCTTCCGTTCGCGCATTCACTTTGTGGGCAGCGCAGCCCGCGGAAATGGCGGAAATCCACGCCGCGCTCTTCGCAGGCATGGAGAACGGCACGCTCCGCCCCGTGGTCGGCAAGAAACTGCACCTCGCGGAGGCGGCTCGCGCGCACAAAGAAGTCTTGGAGCCAGGCGCCGCTGGCAAGATCGTCCTTATCCCTTGATGCCTGTGGCGAACCTGAGTGAACGGGCGCGGACGGGACTACCCGGTGTCCATCGTTGACTGTTTCGGTAGCCTCCGTATAATCGATGGCACCGCAGCCAGTCAGCAGCTCGGACGGAAAACGCTACTCGTGCACACACCCATTCTCACTTCGGCACTGCTCGCCGCGCATACCACCAGCGTCGGCCAGTATTGGCACAAAATCACAGACCCGACTTTTAAAGGCATTTATCACGTCAACGCCTTTGACTTGGCGATGATGATTCCCTACTTCCTGGTGCTTTTTGTTCTTGCGACGTACGGCTTGCACCGCTATTGGTTGGTGTACGACTACTACAAATACGCGCGAAACACACCCGGGCCGCCGCCGGAAACTACCCACTGGCCGCGTGTTACTGTCCAGCTTCCCATCTTCAATGAACGCTACGTCATCGAGCGTCTCGTTGAAGCCGTATCCCGTTTCGATTATCCGCACGACCTGCTCGACGTTCAGGTTCTCGACGATTCAACCGACGAAACACAGCAGGTCGCGAGTGCTTGTGTCGCTCGGTTCGCGGCCCAGGGGCTCCCGATCACGCATATTCACCGCGCCAACCGGGAAGGCTACAAGGCCGGCGCGCTGGAAAACGGTTTGAAAACCGCGCGCGGCGAGTTCGTCGCCATTTTCGACGCGGACTTTATTCCCGCTCCCGATTTTCTACGGCGCAGCATTCCTTATTTCCAGAACGAAAAGATTGGAATGGTGCAAACGCGCTGGACATATTTAAATCGCGATTATTCGCTGCTCACGCAGGTTGAAACGATTTTGCTCGACGGTCATTTTGTTGTCGAGCACGGTGCGCGCTCGCGTCGCGGCACTTTTTTCAACTTCAACGGCACGGCGGGCGTTTGGCGCCGGCAAGCCATCGAAGATGCCGGCGGCTGGGAGCACGACACGCTGACCGAAGACACCGATCTTTCCTATCGCGCGCAGTTGTATGGTTGGAAATTTCTCTACCTTCCTGACATTGAATGCGCTTCCGAACTGCCCGTTGACATGAATAGCTTCAAGGTACAACAAGCGCGCTGGGCAAAAGGCTTGATGCAAACCGCGAAGAAAATTCTGCCTCGCGTAATGAAGTCCGATGCGCCTTGGCACATCAAAGCCGAAGCCTTCTTCCACCTCACCGCCAACATCAGCTATCCATTCATGGTGCTGCTCTCAACCATGCTCTTGCCTGCCATGATTGTGCGGTTCTATCAAGGGTGGGTCCAGATGCTGGTGATCGACCTGCCGCTGTTCCTGGCGTCCACCTGCTCAATCTCCAGCTTCTACCTTGTGGCACAAAGAGAGCTACGCCCGAAGAGTTGGTGGCGCACTTTCCTGTACATGCCTTTTGTAATGGCCACCGGCATCGGAATTTCCGTTCGCAACGCTCAAGCCGTCATCGAAGCCATTATCGGCAAGAAGAGCGAGTTCGCGCGCACGCCCAAATACAAAATCGAAGGCAAGCAAGACTCTTTCGTAACCAAAAAATACAGGAACAAAGCCGGCTGGATGCCTTATGCGGAAGTCCTGCTCGGCGTCTACTTCTTTTTCACCGTGCTCTACGCCATCTTCAACGAAAATTACGCCACCGTTCCGTTCTTGCTGCTCTTCGTGTGGGGGTATCTCTACACCGGCTTCATGTCCCTCGGGCAAACCTACTTCGCGCATCTACGTTTTGGCGTCAACGCGCCTGAAATGCGGCCCGCGTCTTCGGGTGCGCCCGGCTTCTAATTCCATCCAGGTAAAAAGAAAATCTCCGGGAATCGCGGGTGGGGTGTGTCGCGATTCCCGGAGGTCTGCCTAGCGCCGGGCTCCCTTCACTGAGCCGTCGCAGCAGAAACGGGGGTATACGGGGCACTCACTGGGGAGACTCGAAGAGCGCGCTCGCGCCGGGTCGCCGCCATGGCGTACAGCACGATGGAAAGTATTCCGCCAAACAGAATCAGCGCGATTCCCAGATCGATGACGGCCACCCGCGTGATTCCAGCCTCTAACGTTGCGTCCTCGCCGCTGACAACGGCCAGAGCGGAGGCTGAGTCGTTACCTTCCGTCTTTGCGGGAATATAGTTCTGCGCGCTCCGCACGACCGCCGTTTTTTGCGCCGCTGGTGTTCCAGGGTGGATGTCAAAGTAAGTGGGATCCATGTCCTGTTGTGCGCGAGCCGAGCCTGCCATCAACAGCGCAGCTCCCAATCCCACTAGCACCATCTGGATCCGAATTCTTTTTTGAGATTTCATGTTGCCCTCCACTTCGCCTCTTAAATTCCTGGGATGTCTTGAAAGATTGCAACTCCGCTGCCAATGACCTCGCGAAGCTCGATCTTTCCGGTGGTACGCCAAAATCGCTGGTACTGCGCAACTTACGAAAATGGTAGCGGACAACCATGTTGACGGCCGAGGCTCACGCACGTGCGTTCTCTCCATTCAGAGACAGCCCGCCTATCTGTTCGGATAGAGCTTCACGAGAGTGGTAGCCCCGCGAGGTTTGGGGCTAGAATACGCAGCAGCCTGGCGGCTCCTTTGTCTGCGCGACCCTGGCAAGGTTCAACCGTGCAACCTAAGCTCGTAACTCTCAGCGGTCCCCTCGGAAAGTCCGAATTCCGCTTCTCGGCGCCGTTGTCCATCGGCCGAGACGCCTCCAATCCAATTTGTATCGAAGACGTGGCCGTTTCTCCTCGTCACTGCCAGATCGCTTTCCAGAATGAAGGCTTCCTGCTTACTGACCTGGACACCGGCTCCGGGACATTCGTCAACGGCATCCCCATCAAGCAGCGCGTCCTAACTCCCGGCGATCAGATCGCCGTTGGCAGCTCCCTCTTCATCTTTCAGGTGGAGGGCGCTGCCGCTCAGCCAATCAGTCCCGTGCAGCTCGACGACACATCCTCGGCCAGCGGCCAGGAACAACAACTGCGCCACGACGAGCTGGTCTATTTGCATCCGGAATCGTTGGCAGCCCTGCCGCAGTCCGCCCGGTTGGACCGTGCGCTCAGTACGCTGCTGAAAATAAGCACGGCGATCGGCTCAATCCGCGACGTCGAGTCGCTGCAATGGCAACTTCTCGGCATGATCTTCGACGTCATACCCGCGGAGCGCGGCGCCATTCTCACGGTCGACAGTAGCGCCGCCGAAGTCTCTTCGCCCGTGGCTTGGGATCGCGTCTCCGGCCCGGATCATCCGGTGCACGTCAGCCGCTCGCTGGTACGCCGCGTGATTGAGGGCGGCGTCGCCATTCTTGACAATGAAGTCTGCGAGCTCGGTTCACCCTCGGGCGACCACGCTTCACCCGTGCGTTCGCTCCTCTGCGTGCCTCTTGCGGTTGCTGGTTGCCCGTTCGGGATCATCTATCTCGATTCCGCAAATCCCAGCGCGGCTTTCACAAAAGATGATTTGCACCTTCTCGCGGCGATCGCAGGACTCGCTGCAATTGCCATAGAGAACGCCCGCCAATTCGAGCGCCTCGGCAGCGAGAATCAGCGCCTGCGCGCCGAGGTCAGCCTGCAGCACGATATGGTTGGCCAGAGCCCTCGCATGCGCCAGGTCTACCAATTTATTGAAAAAGTTGCCCCCAGCGATTCCACGGTCTTGATCCACGGCGAAAGCGGTACAGGCAAGGAGTTGGCCGCGCGCGCTATCCACAAAAATAGCCCGCGCAAGGAGCAACCGTTCATGGCGCTAAATTGCGCCGCACTAACGGAAACACTCCTCGAAAGCGAGCTGTTCGGGCACGAGAAGGGAGCCTTCACCAGCGCTATTTGTCAGAAGAAAGGGTTGCTGGAAGTCGCCGAAGGTGGAAGCGTGTTCCTGGACGAAGTTGGCGAACTCTCCATGACATTGCAGGCCAAGCTGCTGCGTGTTCTTCAGGAGCGCGAATTCGTCCGCGTCGGCGGTACGCGGCCGATCAAGCTCAACGTGCGCTTTCTGGCCGCTACGAACAAAGACTTGCAGAAGGCGGTTCGCGAAGACGCTTTCCGCACCGACCTGTTCCATCGGCTAAACGTCATATCCTTCACCTTACCTCCTCTGCGTGAACACCCCGACGACATCCCGCTCTTGGCCGAGTATTTCGCCGCGCGTTACGCCAAACGATGCAATCGCGATGTCGAAGGGATTTCCGCGGAGGCCCGCGCCTGCCTCGCTCAATACGATTGGCCCGGCAACATCCGCGAATTGGAAAATGCGATGGAGCGCGCCGTGGTCATCGGCTCGTCTAGCTTTATTCTTCCAGAGGATTTACCGGAGACCTTGCTCGAAGGTTCGCCCACTTCTACTGCTGTTTCCGGCCGGTATCACGACGCGGTTCGAAACCTAAAGAAACAGCTCATCCTCAACGCCTTTGAACAAAGCGGAGCGAGCATCACGGAAGCCGCTAAGCTCTTGGGGCTAAACTCCAACTATCTGCATCGACTCATCCGCAACTTAGACTTACGCTTGGCCCTGAGGAAAGACACCAAAGTCTAGTCGGTCCGCTTAGCGCCAAAAAAGAACAGAGGACAAACCCAAGTGGCTTGCCCTCTGTTGCTTCAGACTATATCTTATGTCTGGCTCTATCTGTTATGTCTGGGAGGTTGCGCGTGTTACGCGACCGTTCGCCCGCGCAGGAAATGCACAATGATCGAAATAACCGCCAACACGAGCAGAATGTGAATGACCCCGGTAGTGACGTGAAACGCGACGAACCCTAGCAGCCAGAGCACCAGCAAAACCAAACCGATTAAAGCCAACACAGAACCTCCTGGACGAAATAATTCGTCTTCATCTGCCGCAGCATATCCCGTGCCGCGCTCCCCGCACATCGGGCAATCGTCGTACGAAACCGGCCAATTTGCGGTACCGACACCCGGAATGGCCGCTCTCTGCCAGGGTTTTCCTGTAGATGGATTCGGTGGGGTCGACTCCTGTCAGCGCAGAATTAACGTGGATTGGCTCGCAACGCGCCACCACGTGCCAATTTGATTGACCCCACGTCCGTCAAGCGTCCACGCCGCAGAAACGGTTTGCACGCCCTCCCTCCTCGCTTCGCTTCGGCAAGTCTTGTGCTAGCTTAGTTCAGCTCTATGAAGCTTTGGGAGGCGGTTGGCAGCGATAGCCGTTGAACCAACTGACCGAACCGGTGATCAACGATAGCAAGGGATCATGGATAAATCGCGTTTCGCGCGCGGCGTTTGGCTTCGCAGCGTTCCTTCTCCTGTCCTCTGTTTTTCTCGACGCGCAATCGACGAATGCATCGCTAACCGGGCGGATCACCGACTCAAGCAAGGCGGTTGTCCCAGGTACGAAAGTCGTCGTGATCAACACCGGCACGCGAATCCACTACGAAACCATCACGAATGAGATAGGAAGCTATTACCTTACGGACCTGCCTCCCGGAGGCTATCGCATCGAAGTGGAGAAGCTGGGATTTAAAGCGGTGATCAAGTCCGATCTTATTCTCCACGTGCAGGACGCCCTGGAAGTTAATTTCGAGATGGTGTTGGGCTCGGCTTCCGAAAGCGTCACGGTTCAGGGAGGGGCTCCATTGCTGGATACCGAATCTGCAACAATGGGTACGGTTGTGGAGCAACGGAAAGTCAATGAGCTGCCCCTCAACGGCCGCAATGTTTTTAACCTCATTGAGTTGGCGGCATCCGTGGTCCCGCAGGGCAGCTCCACGGGTACGCCTGTGGGAGTGAATCCGTTTGGGTGGGGCAACTACCAAGTGAACGGTTCTTTTGGGAACGAGAGCGCAGAGTACCTCGATGGCCAGCCGCTGAACATCGGTTACATTAACCTGCCCGTCTTGATTCCGACGCAGGATTCGATTCAGGAGTTCAAGGTTCAGACCAGCAATCTGGGACCGGAGTGGGGAAAGTTTTCCGGTGGCGTCACCAATCTCAGCACGAAGACGGGGACAAGTTCCATTCACGGGGAAGCGCACGAATATCTCCGCAACAAGATCTTTAATGCGAACGATTTCTTTTTGAACGCTGTTGGCAGATCGAGGCCTCCCTGGGTGCAAAACCAATTCGGGGCAAATGCCGGCGGGCCTTTGAATATTCCGCACTTTGAACGACGGAACAAGACGTTTTGGTTTTTCAGCGCGGAAGGTTTTCGACTGCGCACGGGCCAACCATTCACAGCCACGGTTCCCGACGCGAAAGAAGCCGCCGGTAATTTCTCGGAAATATGCAAGTCGGGTTTCACGGCAGGTATCTGCAACGATAGAGGCGTGGGCGCGAACGGCAAGCCGGTTGTGATCAATCAGATTTACGACCCCTGCGGAGGGATCGTGAATGCACAAGGGGCTTGCCCGGGGAGCACGGCTACTCCCACACCATTCCTAAACAACGTCATCCCTGCGACCCGGATTAATCCGACATCCGCGAAGCTGCTGAGTCTCTGGCCTGCACCCAACACCAGCAGCGCGACCGCCAACAACTTCACGACCGTCGCTCCCACTGGCGGAGACCACAACCAGGTTGTTGCGCGCATCGATCACAATATTACCCGCAAACAGAGGGTGTTCGTGCGCTTCAGTCATTGGAACGTTTTAGACCTACCCATTGATCCGTTAGGAAGCGGCTTGTGCGCCGACCGCTGCGCCGAGGACTATCACAGCCAGGCCATCGCCGCCGGTTACACGTACGGCGTTACTCCAACAACAGTGTTTGGCTTAAACGCCAGCGTCAGCCGTTTCAGCTATAACCGGAGTCCCAAGAATTCCGGCTTTGACTTAACGAGGATAGGTTGGCCGGCGAGCTATAACGACGTCGTTCCCCCCGAGATGCGCACCCCGCCGACTCCGTGCGTCGCGAACTTCGCGGACAACATCATGTGCACGCAAGGCCAAAGCTTCATTCAAGACCGCAACACGCAATACTACGTATCGCCGAGCATGTCGATGTTGCGGGGCCGTCATCAATATCAACTGGGTTTTCAGTTTGAAGTTGGCCGGGATGACTACGCGCAGTCCAACATCGCGAGCGGGGCTTTCGATTTCTGCGTTGCCGGCCAAGCGTGTTTCACCTCTCTGCCGGGCGTCTCCGGGACGGGTTTCGCTTTTGCCGATTTCTTGCTCGGGTATGCCGACAACTTCAACAATCTTGAAAACCATTTTTTTGCCCAGGCGGTTGTCCCCGCTTTCACGGCGGGACAGCAGATTTACCGGGCTTTTTATTTTGCCGATTCCTGGCACGCTGCGAACAGGCTCACCCTGAATTTAGGCCTGCGCTACGACCTGCAGGGGCCATGGTCGGAGCGGTTCAATCGGCTGTCGTATTTCGACCCCACCGCCACAAACTTCTTGATGCGGTTTCTCCCGGCGGACTCGCCAGCGGTGAAAGGGGACGTGTTTCTGGTGAACTCCGGCAACAGGAGCAATATTCCTCTGGAGAAGATCGACTTCTCTCCACGTCTTGGATTTGCGTACAGCATCAATTCTAAAATGGTGGTGCGCAGCGGCTACGGAATTTTCTGGATTCCGAACTACGTGTCGTTCAGCTTGAACCCGTTGAACGATATGGTTAACGCCGGGGCCACGACGTATACCGGAACGGTGGACGGGACGCACCCGGTGAACACCATCAGCCTGCCGTTCCCCGTAGGAATTTCCGCGCCGCCAGGGCGGAGCCTGGGCGTTGAGGGAACACAACAATTCCTGACCCAAGTCGTTCAGTCCGTAACAGAAGCAAATCCCAGCGACCATCCCGCAGGTTACGTTCAACAGTGGAACCTCGACGTGGAACGGGATCTGCCTGCGGGCTTTTTCGTCTCGGCGGCGTATGTGGGTTCCAAGGGAACTCACCTGGCGCAATATTCCCAACAGATCAATCAGATCTCCGACACATTGCTTGCCCAGGCGGCCGCGCAGGTCAATCCCTCCCTTGCGAATCCGAGGCAGAACGTCGCCTTGGTGCAGCCGACGCCGAATCCGTTTTTCGTCAATGGACAAGCGTTGGCGCTCACCGGCCCCACCACAACGGTCGGGCAGCTTCTTCGTCCTTATCCCCAGTACGCGGGCGTCCAGCTTGCCGGCCAAGGATCGTATGACAGCATCTATCATTCGTTTCAGCTCACGGTGCAGAAGCGCTTCGCCGGCGCTGGGTCCCTTTCGGTCGCTTACACCAATGCGAAGCTCATCAGCGACACGGACACATTAACGGCTTGGCTGGAGACTGGTGTGGGAGGCATCCAAGACAATAACAATTTGCGTGGAGAACGTTCTTTGTCTTCGCAAGATGTCCCCCAGCGCCTGGTGATCAGCTACGTTCTCGATCTTCCCGTTGGCAAAGGCAAGAAGTATCTCGCCGGCGCTGGCGGAACAATGGACAAAATCGTAGGGGGTTGGGGAATCGACGGCGTAACCATATTTCAACGTGGCTTCCCGCTGGTTTTTACCAACGGGCAGGTTAACGGCACTACGCTTTTTGGAGGGGGTTCACGTCCGAACCTTGTCCCGGGTTGCGATCCGTCGGCATCCGCGAGCACGACTTCGCGGCTTGCGAACTCGAATGAACCCAACGTTTCAAGATGGTTCAATACAGCATGCTTTGCGGCGCCAGCTGACTTCACTTTTGGGAACGTGCAGCGTGTGGATCCGCGGCTGCGGGCTGATGGGATTGATAATTTTGACTTCGCGGTATTCAAAAGAACCAGATTCGCTACCAACGAGAGGTTTGGTCTTGAGTTCCGCACGGAGTTCTTTAACATCTTCAACAGAACTCAGTTTGCCCCACCGAACACGATTTGCTGCACGGCCAATAATCAGAATTTCGGAGTGGTTACTGCTACGGCCCCAGGGACGAATCCGCGGCTGGTTCAATTTGCGCTGAAATTCTTATTCTAGACGCTGAGGCCTAGGAGAATTGCGTTTTCCCACGGGGCGGTATGGTGACCGGAAGGGCACGACCGATGCCCATCTTATGAATTACGCATTCGGAAGCCCTTCTGTACCAGAGTTATTGTAAATTTCCTTGCAGAATCAAAATTACTTCTCCGTATCGAAAAATCTTTTCACTTATCTTCCAGCTGGTGTATGTTTCTGAAAGCATCGGAGCTTCGCCGGGGGAGTTTATCGATGCCACGGGGTGTTTCGCTGAGGGTAGCCGCGACATACCGTCCAATTGGGGACATTCATGAGTTCTTCGCCGCCAGGACGCGCGCTCACATTTCCCATTGCTTGGGGCAAAAGCCAGGAGCGACCGGCTGCCCCGCCGGGCGTTCCCAAACGCCGCATTCCCAGCGATGAAGAAGTAATGGCCAGTCTGCAGTCGAATGACGCAAGCGCTTTGGAGATTCTCTTCGACCGCTATTCGCGTTTAGTGCTCAGCATTGCGCGAGGTGTCGTGCGCGATAGCGGCGAGGCCGAAGACATAGTCCAAGAAGCATTTTTCTATGTATATAAGAAATCGATGCTTTTTGACGGATCAAAAGGCAGTGTCAAGAGCTGGATCCTTCAAATCGCGCTCCACCGGGCGCTCGACCGGAAGTCGCACCTGGCTCGAAGAGGGTTTTACGCTGGTACAGATATTGGCTCCCTCGACGATACGTTGTTGGGAGAGACAGATCTGGACCGCGAAATCGGGGCGAAACTGAACCGGGCCCAGCTCGAGAGAGCTTTTGAACAGCTTCCCGGAACTCAGCGCTTAACCCTTGAGTTGTTTTACTTTGAAGGGTTAGACTTACGGGAAATCAGTGAGAAACTCAACGAGCCATTAGGAAATACGCGGCACCACTTATATCGCGGTTTAGAAAGGCTGCGGAAAAGCGCGTTTGTGCAGAGACTTCGGGAACCTAAGCGATGCTAGGGGATCAGCAAAACTGCGAAGACTGCGGGAAATGCAAGGAGCTCAGCTCCTTAGCTGGCACTGGCACCCTCACGCCTCGCGAGATTCTGGAGTTGAACGCCCACCTGGAGAGCTGCAAGGAGTGCCGTGAGGTTGCTCTCCAATATCTCATACTCACTACGCAAGGCATTCCCACTCTCGCCGCAACTTACAGTGAACGCCAAGAACATTGCTTCTGGGACGATGCTTCGACGCGACAGAAGTTGTTGGCGCGCGTTCGCGCGGACCGGCAGCCCTCTTTCGAGGCCGACAACGATCGCTTGGTTGCGGCGCAGCCTCGTCTTCTGCGCAGAATCGCCGTAAAACCTTTGGCGCAAACTCTACTGGCCGCATGCCTCGTCATTACCGTTGGTTTTGGAGCCTATGGCCTGGGCCTTCGAGCGCAAAACCGAGGGCCCGTCAGGGCGGTAGCGATGTCTCCTGACGTTCGATTTCAGAAGCTTGCGGCGGACAAGAAGTCGGTTGACGATCTGCTTGCCGTTCAGGCGAAGAGGCTCTCCCGCTTGCAGGAGGAGAGTTCGCAAAAAGAACAGGAACTCGCTAGGCTCCGGGCGGCGTTGCGCGCACTCGGCGATCATTCAACCGAACTCGCGGCTGCCAATGACCAGTCAGCAGGACAATTGCACGCGCTCTTGCAACAACGCGACGCTTTAAATGCCCAGCTTCAAGAAGCGAACCATGGCTACCAGAGCCTTCGCGCTGAACTCATAAGCCTTCGTGGCGAGCACGACAAAGCCGTTTTGCTCACAAACTCGTTCGAAGCCAGGATCGAAGAACTTAACGCCGTCAATCGCGATCAACAACGCCGGCTCAAGGACACCGAGCAATATCTGACTTCCGACCGCGACATTCGCGAACTGATGGGCGCGAGGAAACTCTACATCGCCGACGTCTTCGATGTGGACAGCGGCAGCCGTACGCGCAAGCCCTTCGGCCGAGTCTTCTACACGCAGGGCAAGTCTCTGATCTTTTATGCTTTCGATCTGGATCGCCAACCGGGAGTTGTCAACGCCAACGCGTTCCAGGTATGGGGCCAAAAAGAGACGGCACAGGGCCAGCAGGCGTTGCCGATGAACTTGGGAATTCTTTACATGGATAACGAATCCAATCGCCGGTGGATGATGCGATTTGACGATCCAAAGCAGTTGGCGGAGATTGATGCAGTCTTTGTCACCGTCGAGCCCCGTGGCGGCAGTCAAAAACCAACGAGCAAGCCCTTCCTATACGCGCTGCTCAGAAACGAAGTAAATCATCCCTAAGTCCGCGCCCCCGACGTAAGATGCCGTAAGGTAAACCTAAGTTCACACGGTTTCCGGTTTCCGGTTTCCGGTTTCCGCTTTTCGTTTTTCGCTCCTCGTGCTTCGTTCTCGTCTCAACTTCACGTTGGTACATATTTCCTTGGCGCGGCGTATCGATAGGTAAATACGGAAAAGTGTCGAGGAATTGTGTCGCGGAAAAAGTTCCCCTCCTGGAACTCGGGGGATTTGTGCGTCTCACTCAAAGAGTTTTCGCACGCGGTGAAGCGTTTTGGCGTCAGGAGAGCAGATCATGAAAAAATTACGTTTTGGAGTCATCCCCGCGCTCGGGTTGGCACTCTGTTTTTGCATTACGTTGATTTTCAGCCCGCCGCTGTCGGCGCAAACAAGCTATGGATCTATCGCAGGCACCGTCACAGATCCATCGGGAGCCGCGATCACCGACGCCCAAGTGACGGTGACAAACGTCGCCACGGCGGAGAAAAGAGTCGAGCCGACCGGGGCCGATGGACTCTATTCCTTCGTGAACCTGCTGCCCGGCCGGTATCGCATCGACGTGGAAAAAGCGGGTTTCAAGCGCACGACGCGATCCGATGTGATCGTCGATGTGGGGCAGAGCGTACGAATTGACCTCACCATGCAGGTCGGCGACGTCACGCAGACCGTGGAGGTCACCGGGGAAACGCCACAGCTTCAGTCGGAGACTTCCTCATTGGGGCAGGTGGTCGAAGAGCGCAAGGCTAATGAATTGCCGTTGAATGGCCGCAACGTATTTAACCTCATCAGCCTGGC
>Ga0137415_10000800_pt1 | contig 30772 bp, 27 predicted proteins | sample CZODoug3_1_1_16f_FD_183082 | JGI IMG/M metagenome (GOLD analysis project Ga0137415, IMG submission 183082) | Vadose zone soil fungal communities from Angelo Coast Range Reserve, California, USA - CZODoug3_1_1_16fungal (Hybrid Assembly) | ecosystem: Environmental > Terrestrial > Soil > Vadose...
CTGGTTCCCAGGTTGGATGAGCAAATGGCTCGGGGCAATGTCTTTGCCGGGACCCCGGATCAGGTGTTCGCCCAAATTAAAAATTTCTGGGAATACGCCGGAGGATTCGGCCATTTGCTCATGATGGGCCAGGCCGGTTTCCTGACGTATGCCGAGACACTCACCTCGATGCGCCTGTTCACGCAGGAAGTGTATCCGCGTTTGCAGGAGCTGACAGCCTCCTGCGACAGCGAGCGACTGCAAGCCCTGCGGGCCTGCCAACCAGACAGGGAGTTTGCCGATCTCGGGGCGTTTGGCGTTGAGTTCGTGCGCTAATGTGAGGGGGAGACAGCATACCTGTGGCTGCACCACGTATTCTCGTTGTGGGCTCGATCAATGTAGACATTGTGGCGTTGACCGAGCGTCTGCCGACCCCGGGGGAGACGGTCACGGGCGGGACGCTGCTCATCAACCAGTTCCATGACATCCTGCCGGGCTCGAGCATCGACTGGGTGTACGAGGAGGCGGAGGGCGACCTGTCGCACGTCGTCGAGACCGCGAACGCGGTCGGCGATCGAGCGACTGCGACCATCGCGGGCGACGGCGACCGCGTGGCCATCTTCAACTCGACCTCGCACCCGCGCGGTGGAGCGCCGCCATGCGGGTGGGCGGTGGTCGATAAGCCGCCGGAAGTCTCCAGTCGGTCGATGGAAAACGAATTTCTTCGGGTCGAGTGGAACGACGGCGGCCTGCTGACGTCGATCTGGGACAAGGAAGCGAGCCGCGAGGTCTTGAGCGGCCCCGGAAACGTGCTCGAGCTCCACGACGACAATCCGCGCCGGTGGGATGCCTGGGATATCGACATCGAGCATCGCGACTCCTTCGTCACGGTCGCTTTCGACCGCAGATTCGGCGACTCGATCCTCGAACAGAGCATCACGCTCGAGGCGGGCTCGCGCGTCCTTCGTTTCGAGACCACGGCCGACTGGCACGAGCGGCACAAGATCCTCAAGGTGTCATTCCCGGTGACAGTCAGCGCGCGTGAGGCTACCTACGAGGTTCAGTTCGGACACATTCGGCGGCCGACGCATATGGACACGCCGCAGGCGCGCGCGATGTTCGAGGTTTGTGGACAGCGCTGGGCGGACCTGGGCGATGGCGATTACGGCGTCGCGCTGCTCAGCGACTGCAAGCATGGATACGACATACACGGGTCGGTGATGCGGCTCTCACTGCTGCGTGCGCCCACGCATCCGGATCCGACGGCCGACCAGGGACGGCATCGTTTCACGTACGCACTGATGCCGCACCCGGGAACCTTTCGCGAGGCCGGGGTGATCCAGGCGGCGGAAGATCTCAACGCCCCCCTGCGCATGGTCAGGACCAACCTGCCCGCCGGCACGTCGAGGTCGCTGATCGAGGTCGACACGCCGCAGGTGATCGTGGAGGCGATCAAGCGCGCCGAAGATTCGGACGCGGTGATCGTGCGGCTTTACGAGGCCTGGGGGCGAAACTGCCTGGCCCACATTCGCACAACGCTGCCCGTGTCGCGAGCCTTCCTGTGCGACCTCCTGGAGCGCAACCAGGTGGAGGTCGCTGTCCATGAGGGCGTCATCGAACTAGAGCTACGTCCCTTCAAGGTCCTAACCCTGAAGCTGAAGCCCTGAACCAACTCAGGCGAGATCGACCAAATTAAGCCTGTGTTGGACTTTCGAGGCTTGCGACCAGCCGACGAATGGAGTCAGGCGTCTTAAAGTCAGCAACGCGATCAGATTCAGATCTGCCCAACCGATGGTCTGCGGCAGGCCAACATATGGCTTACCCCTCATTGCGCCGATAGGAATTGCGATCAGCCACCAACCAGCAGAAACTGGAACGACGATCCACAAGAGAACGCCGCGAACAAGCAGGATGAGAAGGAGTCCGATCAGCAAGAGCGCGCTTCTAGCTGACATGTGATGGCCGTAGGTATCGATGCGTTTTCTTCATATTCTTAACAGTCATGAAGCTGCTTGGAAATAGCGACCCGCATCACGCGAATGTGCCGCTGAAGCGGTTGTCATGGGCGTTTCCTGGGTATAACTGACTGATCGACCGGATCTATTAGAGACGGCCTTTCGGAGGGCGCGGCCTAACACCGCGAACACAGACAAATGGGCGCGATTTTCGTGCTCCTGAGCCAGACGCTCGCAATCGTTCTACTCGCCATGGCGCTTTACGTCTTCGCACGGTCGGTGATCGTGATCGGGCCAGCGGAGGTGGGCCTGGTGGTCAGGCGCGTCTCGTCCCGTCACAACACAACCGACACCCCAATCGCTTTCAGCGGCGAGGCTGGATATCAGTCCGACCTGCTTATGCCAGGCGTTCGTTTCAAGCTGTGGCCGACGTTCACCGTGTCGAAGTACCCGTGGGTGCAGGTCCCGGCGGGCGAGATCGGAGTCGTCATATCCCAGCTTGGCGAACGGCTGGCCACTGGCGCCAAGTCCGCCGTATACCGACCCGAGTTCGGCAACTTCACGGACTTGCGTGCGTTTCTGAGCAACGGCGGCCAGAAGGGTGTCCAGCGGCCAGTGCTGCCCCCTGGCACGCTCATTCCAATCCACCCGGTGGCGTTCCTCGTAATCACGGCCACAAAGGTTTATGGGCTGCCGATAGACAACCACATCATTGGCCGCGGGCCGCTCTCGCCCGATTCGTTCGGCCTGACACCGAAGCAGTTGCGCGTCACGATCATCGCGCCCGAGGGTGACCAAGACCTGGTCGGAATCGTGACCACCCTCGATGGTCAACCGCTCCCCCCGGCGGACATCGCCGGCCGTATTGGCGGGTTTGACGACATCCAAGCCTTGGAGGCGCAGGCGAGCGCGTCCGATTCAGAGCTGATCGAGGCGCTTCTCGGCGCCAAGAACCAGCGGCACAACAACTACCAGGATTTCCAGGCCTTTCTCGACAACGGCGGCCGAATTGGCTTGCAACACGACCCGCTGCTGTACGGCGCTTACCTTCTCAACCCGTTTCTCGTTCGGGTAGAGGCGGCGAGGATGCTCGTCGTGAACCAGGGGGAGGTTGCGGTTATCAAGAGCTACGTGGGCCTGCCCACGCTCGACACGTCCGGACCCGAGTTCAAGTTCGGGTCAATCGTGCAGCCGGGCCACAGGGGAATCTGGCGCGAGGCCTTGCGGACGGGTAAGTACCCGCTCAATCCGCGCATCTACGCTGCCGAAAAGGTACCGACTTTCATCCTGACCCTGAACTGGGCGGACGCAAACTCGGTCGCGCACAACCTCGACGCGCAGCTGAGCCCGATCGAGGGCAAGAGCCGGGAAGGCTTCGTATTCAAGATCGATCTGCAAGTGCAAATTCACGTTCCAGACACCAAGGCGCCGAAGGTCATTTCGATGGTGGGCTCGATGCAGAACCTGGTCAATGAGGTGCTGCAAGCCGCGGTTGGCAACCACTTTCGGAACACGCTGCAAGGGCTGGAGGCGATTCGATTCATCGAGACCCGAGACGAAGTGCAAGCCGCTGCATTGGACGCTATCTCGCGCTACCTGGCGGCATATGAGGTAGAGACGCGAGGCGTTTACATCCAGGATGTGACGTTTCCCGAGGAGCTGGTTGGTGTGCTCACGCGGCGAGAAATCGCCAACCAGGAGAAGGCGACGTTCGAAGAGCAGAAGGACGCTCAAACCGTCCGCATCGACCTCGAGAAGGCGCGCGGCACGGCAGATATGCAAGCTGCGCTCGCACAGGCGCAGGTGTCGGTCGACATCAACCGTGCTCGGGCCGATGCGCGCAAGGCAGAGGCCGATGGCGAGGCGGCTTACGTCGAGTTGACGGGCGCAGCCGAAGGATCGCGCCGGCGCGCCATCGGGCTGGGCGAGGCGGCCGCGACCGAGGCGCTCGGGTTGGCTCGAGCGAGAGGCTACGACGCGCAGGTGCGGAGCCTCGGCTCGGGACCGACGGCGGCAGTTGCAATCGCCAACGCTGTTTCGGACGGCAGGCTTCAAGTGGTGCCGGACGTCCTCGTGACCGGCGGCGGCGCAGTCGATGGGCTGGCGGCCACGCTCATGCGCGCGATGAACGGCTCGCATGCGGTAAAGCCACGGAGGCGGAGACCGCATTCGGCTCCTGGAGCGGTCAGCACTCCGGAGCTGGATTCGACGACACAGCCAACGGAAAAGCGATAACCCCTTGGTGACGCAACTGGGCCGGACATCCATCCGGCCCAGTCGGCTGCTTATTTGCGTTTTGCTAAGTTCCGGGCCAGCTGGTCGGCGTCGGCCAGAGGACCGTCCGGTGCAACCTCACACTGAAACTAATTCGTTGACTCAATGGCGAATTGAGAATTTACCGACTTAAGCCGGGATCGATTAACCAACACGCTGGATAAGCTGTCGGGATGACGGAGCCGACTCGTCAGATATCCCCCGACGGCGCGTACTGGTGGGACGGCCAAGCGTGGCGTCCGATGCCGTCACCTTCTACTGAAGCGCCACTCCAGCAGTCGCAGCTTGATGCTGCACGACCTTCTTGGTTGCCGGAGGGGACCGTCATCCCAGATCAGATGTCGGCATCCATGACGCCGGCCGCGGTGGAGACAGTCAACGATGCAAGTGCCTATGCGCACGCAGAACCTGTGCCATCGCCACAGTGGATGGCGCCTCAGCCCTCGGGAGCACGGCCTTGGCCGATCATCCTCGCAGCGGCGGCAGCCCTGGTCCTGATCGTCGCAGGCGGAGGCGTTTACGCCTTTCAATCACTGAGTCGACAGTCGAACGACACGTCTGGCGGGACGCCGGTCGCAACGTCGGCGCCACCCTCGAGCAATCCCTCCCCGAGCAGTTTGCCGCCCGTTGCATTGCCTCTCACCGCCCAGCTCGGTGGCGAGTATTGCCCTGTTGCACATCCCAACGACGCCGCGTGTTGGAAGGGGTCGTTGCTCAACACTGGGCCAGTGATACGCAAACTCGCTCTGATCTTCGTCGTAGGGGGCGGATACGACGATTGGTTCGCGCATCACGCGAACGGCACTCTGTCCGGCTTTTACACCACCGCCGGTTGCGATGTGGATGCCGCCAACCATCAGATGGTTTGCGGCAGCGTTGCGGCAGGAGGTCGGGTCGATGTGTACCTGGGAGGAGATGTGACCACCCGCGGCACATTTCACTACGCGGTCAAGTTTGCTGACATCTCGTCCGGGTCTCCCATGTATGTGAATCAGCATCCCGACGGAACCCACGATGTCGTCTCCTGGAACGAGGTCATCACTTAGGCGCTGCCCGCGTCGCGAGCCTTCTTGTGCGATCTTCTCGAGCGCGATCGCGACGAGGTCGCCGTGCATGACGGCCTCGTCGAGCTGGAGCTGACGCCGCTCAATATCCTGACGTTGAAGCTCGAGCGCTAGCGACAGACAACGACGCGTAACGGTGCAATTCGTGGGTACGAAAGTCCTATATCGGGCCACGACATGTCGCACATAGAATCGCGGCGGAGCACAAGTTTCGCCGCCACTTTTGTGTCGGCGGTTGCTGCATGCCGGGTCTCGGGGCGTCCGGCCGCCCCGCGAATCAGGGAGGGAAGGCCCCATGGGGGATCGGTTGAGACTTCGGCTTGGCATGTGCATCGGTGTTTTCGTGCTCTCCATGGCAGCGCTTGTGGTTCTTGCCGCCGGCGCAGACGCCGGCGTTTCTAGCTCGGGCTCGCTGGCCCAACCGACGGGCAGCTTGGCGCAGACCGGTCAGGTGCTCAACAAGACCCACTGGATGGTAGAGGCGGGCGACACGGTCAACGGAACGATCACTGGCGCAACGGATGCCGTCGTTGGCAGTGGCGGTTGTGTCGGCGGGGTCCTCGTGACCGTTCAGAGCAGCAACTTCGGAAACACTCCCCTCTGCGGCTCGCTTACGGGAAGCACCATCACCTTCACGTGGGTAGTGCTGTCCGTTGGGGTGTGCCAGACGACCATCGTCTCTTACAACGAAACCGGCAATCTGACGAACAATTTGCTCCTCGGTGGCGGCAAGTCAGCCGCCGGCTTCGCGATCGTGGACTCCAGTGGCAACGTGATCCCCGGGCCATGCAACGGCGGGACCACGTCACCGCCCGCGCTTCCATTGACAGTCAGCAAGGTCGCTTCAGGCGCGTTCGACCGCAAGTTCACATGGGGAATTCAGAAGTCGGTCGACCAGACCGAGATCGACCAGGGCGGTTCGACCGCCACGTTCAACTACACGGTCAGCGTGACGCATGACGCCGGGACGGACAGCGGCTGGCGCGTGACCGGGGTCATCACGGTCTTCAACCCGAACGTGGGCGACGCCATCGTGACGGTCACGGATGCGATCGCCGACGCGAAAGCCCTCTGTTCGGTCCCTGACGGGGAGAACGCCACGGTTCCGGGTTTGAGCAGCGTCGCTTTTCCCTACACATGCACTGGGTTCATCTCGCCGTCAGGCGCGGAAGTGAACACCGGAACGGCGGCCTGGAATGCCCAGTTCCTCACTGACGGCGAGGCCCTCGCGGCCGGCTCTTCGAACGGGACGAAATCGGTCGATTGGAGCGCCGTCACCCCGAACCTCATCGACAATTGCGTCGCGATCACCGACACCCTCGGCGGCCCTCTGGGCACGGTCTGCTCGACGGATCCCAGCCCGAGCGTCATCCATTACCCGGTCGCAATAACCGGCAGGCCGGGGACTTGCGTCACCGCCGACAACACCGCCACGTTCACCACGAACGCGTCCGGCGCGACCGGATCTGGCAGCCAGAGCGTCAAGCTCTGTGTGGGCGCCGACCTGGCCGTGAGCAAGACGGCGACACCGTCGTTCACGCGAACCTTCACATGGGGCATCGGCAAAGACGTCAACACCAACCGGGAGAACATCGCCCTGGGCAGCTCGGCCACCTTCGACTATGGAGTCGGCGTGACTCACGACAGCGGGACGGACAGTGGCTGGCAGGTCAACGGCCTGATCACCGTGAGCAACCCCAACAGCTGGGAGTCGATCACCATGACCGGCGTGACGGACACGATCGATAACGGTGGGGTGTGCACGATCACCAGCGGTGATCCGAACGCCACGCTTGCCGCCAACGGCTCAACGACGCTGGACTACAGCTGCTCGTACGCCTTGGCGCCGAGCCCGGCCGCCTTCAACAACAAAGCGACAGCGAGCTGGGATGCAGGCGCGGCTGCGACACCGCACGGTTCCGCCTCCGGGACGGCGATTGGGGCTTTCGGCGCCCCGACCACCATCGTCGATGGCAGCGTGACCGTCACCGATACGCTGGGCGGATCGTTGGGAGCTGCCTCCTACATCGACCCCAGCCCCATTACGTTCAGCTACCCGTTCACCTTCAGCGGCGACGCGGGCGGCACCTGCACAAAGCACGACAACACCGCGATGTTCACGACCAACACCTCGGGTGCCACCGGTACAGCCAACCGGGAAGTCACGGTGTGCGTCGGCAAAGACCTCAGCGTGAGCAAGACGGCGAACCCGTCGTTCACCCGCACATACCTGTGGAGCATCGCCAAGTCCGTCGACAAGACTGTGGTCAAGCAGGTGGGCGGGACGGCGACCTTCAACTACACCGTCACGGTCAGTGAAATCAGCGTGGTCGACAGCGCCTGGCAGGTCAGCGGGAAGATCACGCTGAGCAACCCGAACAACTGGGAATCGATCACGGCCGACGTGGCCGACGCACTTGACAACGGCGGGTCGTGCGCCGTCTCGGCCGGGACCGGCGTTTCCGTTCCGGCGAGCGGCTCCGTGACTCTCAACTATCTCTGTACGTACGCCTCTGCTCCATCCTCGAGCGCCGGCACCAACACAGCGACCGCATCGTGGGACAAGGTGGCGTACGCCACGCCGGCTGGCTTAGCTACCGGCATGGCTGCCTTTGCGTTCGGGGCTCCGACGAAAACTGTCAACAAGGCGATCAGCGTCACGGACACTTTCAACGGAATCACCAACACACTCGGGACGGTCGCGGGGAGCGACACGCCGCCGCTCTCACAGGCATTCCATTACGCCCGCACAGTCAACGTGCCCGCGTTCAACTGCGTGAGCTACACAAACACCGCGACGATCGTCGAAACTGGCCAGTCCGCCGGCAAGACGGTCACTGTTTGTGGACCTCTCAAGACCGGCGCGCTGACAATTGGCTTCTGGCAGAACAAGAACGGCCAGGCCATCATCGCCGGCGGATCCTCGACGGTCGGCGTTTGCAAGTCCGGGACCTGGCTGCGGCAGTTCGCGCCGTTCAAGGACCTCAGTGCCGCGGCCTCCTGCTCAGGGGTTGCCGCTTACTTCACCAGCATGTTCAACGCGGCCAACGCCGGCGGCACCAGCATGAATCCGATGCTCAAGGCGCAGATGCTGGCCACCGCATTTGACGTCTACTTCAGCGATCCTTCGCTCGGCGGGAACAAGATCGGAGCTCCCGCGCCCATCGGAGGCGTGGCGATCGATCTGACCGACATCGGTGGCTCCGAGAATGTCTCAGCCGCGTTTGGTGGCGCGACGAGCATGACGCCGCTGCAGATGCTCACCTACGCCGCCAGCCAGTCCAACGCCGGCGGCTCGGTCTGGTACGGCAACGTAAAGGCGACCCAAGGGCTGGCCAAGGATGCATTCGACGCCATCAACAACCAGGCGGTGTTCGGACCCTAGAGAGCCGCGCCGGCTGATTCGTCGAATGGGGTGGAAGAGGGGCCTCGGTGTCGAGGCCCCTCACTGCGTCCTATTCGGTGTTTGCGGCTCCGACCAATGCCAAGGATCCGGCCAAGCGGCGATCCTCTGCGTTGCGCCGCTCGCTGGTGCGGCGATCATCGACTCTGCGATGCCCGAAACGACGATCGCCGGCGCCCTGCGCGGGCCTCACGCGTCTTTCCACTAGAGCTCTCCGCTCAGCAGCCCTGCGATCCAGGCCGGCACGTCTACCCGCTGACCTTCTTTCTTCCACGTCATGCTCCCTCTCGTTTCGAATTTACTGGGGTTGCTGAGTCGTAGCCGGGAAAATTCGCGCGAGCTCCAGCGGTATCTCCAGCCCACGATCGGCCAATCGATCCATGATCCGCGGCCGGATGCTGGCCGGGGCAAATCCGCCGACAACTCTGCCCTCGGGGTCCAAGCCCGTACGCGTGAACTGGAAGATGTCCTGCATGCTGATGATGTCGTCATCCATACCCGTGATCTCGCTGATCTTGACGACCTTACGGCTCCCGTCACGCATTCGTTCGAGATGAACCACTACGTTGAACGCGCTCGCGATCTGAGAGCGAATCGCCCTCGGCACCAGGTCATAGCCGGCCATCATCACGAGCGTCTCGATGCGGGCCAAGGCGTCGCGGGGCTTGTTCGCATGGAGCGTGGTCATGGATCCATCGTGGCCGGTGTTCATCGCCTGCAGCATGTCCAGCGCCTCGGGCCCTCGCACCTCCCCGACGATCAGGCGATCAGGACGCATGCGCAGCGAGGAGATGACCAGGTCGCGCAAGGTGATCTCCGGCGTCCCATCGGGGCTCGACGGGCGCGACTCGAGCCTCGCCACATGACGCTGCTGCAGCTGCAGCTCGGCCGCGTCTTCGATCGTGACGATGCGCTCGTCGCTAGGTATGTAGCCCGACATCACGTTCAGGAGCGTGGTCTTACCGCTGCTCGTGCCGCCGCTTACCAAAATGTTCGCCCTCGCCATCACACATGCCTTGAGGAAGCCAAAGGCGCTCTCGCTGCAGCTCCCGAGCCGGATCAGGTCGTGCATGTCGAGCGGCCCGCGGACGAACTTGCGGATGTTCAGTAGCGGGCCGTCGATCGCCACCGGAGGAATCGCCGCGTGAACCCTCGAGCCATCCAGCAAGCGTGCGTCACAGATGGGGTTTTGCGCATCGATCCGGCGGCCGACCGATTCGACTATGAACCTGATGACGTCGAGCACCTGTTGCTCGCTCGTGAAGGTGACCGGTGTCAGCATGAGGCGGCCGTTGACCTCGACATAGACATCACGCCCCGCCACCACCATCACCTCGGTTATCTGAGGGTTGGCCACCAGGGCCGCGAGCGGTCCCAGCCGGGCGGCGTACTCGGGTTCCGCGGGATCGAAGGCTGGGGCGCTCATTGCGTGAGGTTCACCGCCGGTGGCCAGGTCCGGAGTGTTGCATCGGCCGTGATCGCCACGTTACCGGTGCCGATGATGCTGGCGGTCCAGGCAATGACGCCGCCGGCGATCGTCGCCTGGTAGGCGCTGTTGCCGTTGATCGTGATTGCCGCCGCCGGCATGTAGAAAACGCCGATGAGGCTCGTGAAGCCGGTGCCGTTGACCTTGTTGCCAGTGCATGCATTGGGCTGCGAGGACTGCTCCGGCCCAGGCTCGTACAGCACGACGCGCTGCAGCTGGTAACCACTGAACAGGTAAATGTCTCCAGTGCCGTGCTGGTCCAGGCACCCGCCGCTGGGAATGAAGAACACGACCGCGCCAGGAGTCCACGCTCCAGGACACGCGACACCGTTGCCGGTGGACGTATCGACGCAGTGCCCTTCGTTGGCAAGGTCACCGCGTGGCGGTGTGGCGGGCGGCGGGTTGGCGTTAGGGAGGCCGGTTGCGAGCGGCAGCCCTTCCTGGTCGGGTGGCGAAGGTTGGCCGGCGGGCCACCCGCCGGCGAAAGTGGCGCTGTTGATGGTGACCGTGCCGCCGTTGGTGAAGTTGGTCACGTACGCAAGCCCCGAGCATGAGCCGTTTTGAGCGATGTAGACATTGAAGTACTGCGCACCGGGATCGGTGGTCACCGACACCTTGATCACGCCTGAGGCACCAAGGGTCACCGTTTTGCACATCGAAGGTGCACTTTCGCGCAGATAGCATGTCGGCGTCGCCGGCCCGCTGCAGCTCGAGACCCCGTTTGGCTCCCAGCGCACAGCGGTGACCTCGACGGACCACGTGCCAGACAGGTTGTTCGAAGTCGACCCGTTGGGGACAGCCGAGAACGTACCGCTGCAGCTTCCATTCAGATCCCAGAATTGAGGCAGCGCCCGCACGGAGAGGAAGGAGCCGCTTGGAATCGTCCCCGCCACACTCTGCCTGGAGATGTGAATCAATGTCGCGCCCGCGGCGGCATTCTGCGACACGGTGAAGGTCTGGCCTTCCACGGCGACCTGCGAGTTCTGGGGAACCGCGCCCGGAAGCGCATTGACCGAGATTTGCGTCTGGTTGGAGCCTGTGAGGTCGGCACTGAGCGCCGTGATGTTGGGCTGGCCGGCTGTCGCCATGTTCGGCTCATCGGGTGGGCGCAGCTCGTTGCTCATGAATCCGCCCACCTCCGTGATCCCGGCCTGGAAGTCGTAGACACCGCCGCCCAGGAAGTAGCAGCCATTGGGTCTAGGGTCGGCGGTGTACGTTCCAGGTTGTTCCACGCTGCCGCTCGTCGAGCTCCATGTCCGGGATGTCGGGTTCAGAACCGGCATCGGATAGTTCGGGTCGGGCATGGTCCAGCCGTTGGTCTGCGCTCCCGTCACCGTCCATGGGGTGGGTGTGGTCAGGGCCGGAGGCGTCCCGCAGATGTCGATGACATTGCCATTGATGGATCCGCCCGCGGCCGCGCTGTTGTCGAAGACGCTGCCGTTCGACCAGACATCCCCGGTCACAAAAGTCTTGGAAGAGCCCTGGAAGGTCAGCGATTGGCCTCCATTGCCACCGCAGCCCGCCGGCGCGAGGGTCTGGATCGCAGCTCCGTTGGTGCCTGCCCTGCGCGCCACGGCGGTGGCGATCGCAGAGATGTTGATGGTCGTTGACGAGCCCAGCACCTGCATGATCGCCACTGGCATTGAGTGAGTTCCAGTCACCGTAAAGCTGACGCCCGCGATCGCCCTGTTCGTGACGTTGATGTTCAGCTGCTGGCCCCATGGGTCGCTGAAACTGCAGCTGGCGGCGAGCGTTCCAAGCCCTGAGCAAGTTGCCGAGCCATACAGCGCTTCATTGCTGGCGTAGGTTTGCACCGCAATCTGCTCTGCCTGTGAATAGTCGGTGGTGTTCATGTAGTTGTAGGCGGCCGCGAGCGCGGCAGCATCGACGGCGGCCTGAAGATGGCGGCGATCGAGATAAGCTCGCCCGCCATCGATGGCCAGGCCGACGAATCCAAACAAAACCAGGATCATCAAGGCGACGAGAACGATCGCCTGGCCCCGTTCAGTCGATCTCAAACGAGCAGCCATCTCAATATTCCGTCCGGTATACCGCGGCGGCACTGATGACGATGTTGCCGGCGAACTGCGCGATGAGCGGCGTGATCGGTACGAAGTCGTAGCGAATCGTCACCTGCAGGGGGGCGTGGTTGTAGGCCGGATTGGTAGCGCTACACGTACCGTTGTCGAAAGCCCACTTCTGTCCGCCGGGCGCATTCTCCAGTGTGGGCGACAACGTTTCGACCGCTGATGATGGATTTGGCTCGGTGATGTAGATCCAACCCTGATTCGCCGGTGGTGTCGCTGTGGTGATCGGCCCGTTCGGGCATGGATTGGCCAGATTCACGTCAACCGCATGGATCTTCGCGGCGCTCTCGACATCGCCATTGGTGGGCAGCAGCGCCGAATCGCGGATGGCCACCCGGACCGCCTCGTTTACAGCCTGGTTGAGGGTGATGTACACGTAGATCACCCGACCGAAGTCGACGATCCCGAAAATGAGCAGCAGGAGCAGAGGCGCGACGATGGCGAACTCGACCATCGATTGCGACCGTTGGCTTCGGGTCAACTGGTTTTTCGGCATCGGCACGTCAGAAGCCGCCAACGACCATGTGCGTATTGACCGCCAGGTGTACAGCGTTCCCCAGAACGCCCGCCATGAAGCCCGTCGCAAATCCGAAGCTCATGACGATGATCACGTTGACGTCTTGACCCCTGAGGCTGTTGTCAGTCGGAGCAGTAGTGAGATCGACGCCTGGCACGCCGTTGTAGCAGATGTACAGCAGCGGCTGGTTGGGGCCTCCCGCCGTGTAAGCGTCATTTGTATATGGCGGGTTGTAAAGGGAGTTGCCGTCGGACGTGGTGGGACATGTCGTGCCGGAAGGGTTCTGGAGAACTGAAGCCGGCAGCCCAGAGTTCGTCAGAACACCATCGACGGCCGCCTGGATCGCGCTGTCATACAGGAACGGGTTGGTGCCGGACTTGGGATCGAACCAGATCGCCTGCCGCGCTCCTTCACGGGCTGCACCCGCGAGCCCGACGTCGAAATAGAAAACTCGTCCCAGGTCCGTGAGGCCCAGCGCCAACAACAGCAGCACGACCGCGGCCAGGCCGAATTCGACCGACGATTGGCCGCGCCGCACATCGCTTCGCATCAACGGATCACGCCGCTGTGCATGAGCAGGATCAGGGCAGGACCAAGCAGGATCACCCACAAGGTCGGAAAGATGCACCCGACCATGGGGATCAGCATCTTGAGGGAAGCGCGAGCGCCTCGCTCTTGCGCCGTGATCAGGCGCTTCATCCTGATCTCGTCTGCCTGTATGCCGAGCACTTTGACGAGCCCGGATCCAAGTTGCTCGGACTGGATGACGGCTTGAACGAAACTGTTCAGCTCTTCGACTCCGCAGCGGACCGCCATGTCGCTCAGCGCTTCGAGGCGTGCCTTGCCGAGGCGCACCTCCTGCAGCACCCGTACGAACTCCTCTCCCAGCGCGTGGTCGTACTTCTGCCCCACCTTTTCCATCGCCGCCTCGAAGGTCAAACCCGCCTCTCCGCACACCACGAGCACATCGATCACGTCGGGCAGCACGAACTGGATTTCGTTGCGGCGGCTCCTCACCTTGCGACGGAGCCAGAGCGTGGGCAAGTAGAGTCCGGCGACCGCCCCCACGGCCGCCCCCAGCGCGATGATCACACGCGATCCGGCAAGCAGACCGATGCCTATTCCCACAATGCACAGAAAACCTGTCATCACGTAGCGGACCGCGATGAAGTCGCTGGTGCTCAGGCCCCCCGGCCGACCCGCGAGATGCAGGTCGACATTGATGCGGTGCCGAGCCTTCTCGGGCATCGTCTGCTCGAGGAGATGCCCGAGGCGCTGAAGGGCCGGGCGTAGGACGCGCTCACCAAACGGAGCCTGCAGCTCCATCTCGACCAGGGAAACCGGCAGCCCGATCTCGTAGGCGCGCAAGCGGCCTTCGACGAGGTCCGCGTTGCTCGGTGGCACAGGCGTCAGGCTCCACGTCGCGATGAAGGCGCCGCAGGCTGCGATCGCTCCCAAGGCCAGAGCCGCATAAAGGATCGTCACGGTCTAAACCCGGAAATTGACGATGCGTCTGATGAAAACGTTCCCGATCGCGACGGACACGGTAGCGACGGCGAGGAGCTCGATTCCGACCTGGTCCCGGAACATGGGTCGAAAGTAGGTCGGTGTGATGAAGTAGAGGATCGCGGCCACGATGACGGGCAAAAGGGTGATCACCCAGCCCGAAGCGCGAGCCTGGGCGGTCATGGCTGAGATCTGGCCCTTTATCTGCACCCGCTGGCGAATCGTGTGCGAGATGCTGTCCAGGACCCGCGCGAGGTTGCCTCCTACAGAGGCCTGGATGTTGATCGCGGTGACGATCAGGTCCAGGTCCTCGCTGCCAGCACGGCGCACCATGTTCGCCAGCGCGCGCTCGGCGCCACTGCCGATGTTCATCTCCCTGATCACACGCCCAAGCTCATCTCCGATCGGCGCAGCCGTGTTGTGCGCAACGGTTTCCATCGCCTGGGGTAGCGATAGGCCTGCTTTGAGAGCGTTCGAAAGCAGGCTCAACATATCCGGCAGCTGACGGTTGAGCGCCTTCAACCGCTTGCCCTGGCGGTACTTCACGTAGCGCATCGGCAGCAGATACGCAGCCACCGCCGAGATCACGAACTGGGGTCCGAATCCGAAACGGAGCAGGGAGATGAAGGCGCCGCCGATGAGAAATCCGACCTGGATCATGACGAACTCCGAAGGACGCAGCTTTAGATTCGCTCGGATGAGATGCTCCCCAAGCGTCAGCCCGCCATTGACCCGGCGGCGCCGGCTCGACCTGTGCGCCAGCGCTTCGAACGGCTGGTTCACGCGCTCACGAAGCGTCGGCGGACGGGCGCCGAAAGAGACGGTGGCCACATTTCCAAGCTCGTCCGCCTCGTGGATTCTTTGTGGCAGGGCAAGCGCGATGCCCGCGATGAGAACGCCGGCGGCCGCCAGTGCGGAGAAGAGGACGACGTCCGACATCTCAGCCGTTCGCTCCGGCGGTTGGAAGTGGCTCGAATATCGTGGTCGGCAATGTCTCTCCCCGCTCGGCGAAATGGTCCATGTGCACCGAGCGGTTGCCGGTCGCTGTGTGGAAGCCCTGTACGTTGCCCTCTTCGTCGACGCCTGTCTGGCGAAACTGAAACAGCTCATGCGTCTGCGTCTCGCCGCTGGTGAGCCCTGTCACCTCACAAACGCTCACGATCTTCCGCGCTCCGCCACGCACACGCTGGGTCTGGATGATCACATCGATCGCAGACCCGATCTGCTTCTGAATGGCGCGGGATGGAAGATCGGTGCCGGCCATCAAGACCATGGCTTCCAGGCGGCTGATCGCGTCTTGAGGACTGTTTGCGTGGACGGTGCTCATCGAGCCTTCGTGACCGGTGTTCATGGCCTGGAGCATGTCAAGGGCCTCGCCGCCTCGGCATTCGCCCACCACGATTCGATCGGGCCGCATCCGCAGCGCATTGCGGACGAGATCCCTGATCTCGATTGCGCCCTTGCCCTCGATGTTGGGCGGCCTGGCTTCCAGGCGGATTACGTGCGCCTGCCTCAGTTGAAGCTCCGCTGCATCCTCGATGGTGACGATGCGCTCGTCGGAGGGGATGTAGCCCGAGATGATGTTGAGCAGCGTCGTCTTGCCCGACGACGTCCCTCCGGAGACAAGAACGCTGAGCCGGCTCCGTACGGCAGCTTCGAGAAAGCGCATCATGTCGGCCGTTGCCGACCCCATCGCCAGCAAATCCGATGGCCGCAACTTTTCCCGCGAGAACTTCCGAATCGTCATGCATGGGCCTTCGAGGGCGAGCGGCGGCAAGACCACATTTACTCGCGAGCCATCACGCAACCGCGCGTCGCACATGGGTGAGCTCTCGTCGACGCGACGGCCGACAGTGCTCACAACGCGATCGATCACCTGTCGGAGCTGCGCGTCGCTCTCGAAGACCACCGCGCTGAGCATCACGCGCCCGCTGCGCTCGACAAATACCTGCCGCGAGTGATTGATCATGACCTCCGAGATCGCTGGATCCTCGAGCAAGGGTTGAAGCGGGCCCAAGCCAAGCACCTCATCGAGAAGCGCGTCAAGCAGGTGTCCGTAATCGAGCCGAGTCAGCGCGACCGCCGCGGTGCGGATGTACTCCTCGGCCAGGCTTGCGATCAGCCTCCGAACCCCTTCTCTATCACCGATGTCGATTTCGTCAGCGTGCCGTTCGACAAGGAGGGCGTGAATGGCCGCCTTGCTGCCCGCGAACGAATTGGGCCCACGCCCAGACTTTTGCGCCGACTCATCCGGGGTTGGCGTTGGGGCCGCAACAGCCTCGGGTTGCCGCCCCGGGATGACGCTCAAACCGCGCTCGGCAGCTTCGGGGCGCTTTAGGGCATCGAGCCTTTCTTTGAGCGCCATCAATCGACCTCCCGATTTCTCTTCATCGCCGGCTGAGCCTTCGAACGGCGTCCTGTGCGCTCCGCCTCACTCGTGGGTTGCGATCCGCGAGGCACGCCCTGAGCTGCGGCCCGGGCCGGTAGGCCGGAATCGCCCCGAGCGCTTTGGCAGCCGACATTCGAACCCACCAGTCGCGATGCTCCAGCGCGAGCGTCAATTCAGGTATGGCACTCGATGCTCCAAGCCAGCCAAGCGCCCGGCTGCTGGCCTTACGCGCTCGACGCGATCCGCTCCTGAGCTGCAAGATCAAAGCGGCGGCCGCGGTGCGCCGGCCGCGTAGACCTGCCGCCATCGCAACCGCCGGATGCGCGGCGCGGAGTTGAGACCCGCCGAGCACGGCCTCCAGGTAGAGGTCCGGAGCTGCACGTGCGAGCGCCACGATCAACGATGGCCTCGGGCCGATTCTCTGGATCGCCATCAGGATTGCACCAGCGCTGCGCACGCCTCCGATCCTGGCCAGCGCGCGCGCCGCAGCGTCACGCACCGCAGGCGCCTTCGACCACAAGAGTGATGTGAGCCACGGAACCGCCTGTTCCATTCGCATGGCACCGGCTATCCGGGCGCTTCTCGCTCTGACGATGGGGTCACGCGACCCCAGCCCGTCGATCACGGCGTCGGCCGCGCCCGAGCGCTTGATGGCGGAAGCGATCTGCCGAAACGCGAGGCTTTCGTGATCCAGCGGCGCCACCATCTCGATGAGCAACGCGGAGCTGTTGATCTCGCCGTCTTGCAGGTCGATCTTCAACGTATCGCTCTTGCCGGCGATGACAGCGAGGAGGTGACGGCGCACGAGCGCCCGGCGAATTGCAAGCCGGGCGGGCTCGAGCGGGCGAGCTCTGACAGCCCGCGTCAGCAATCGCTTTCCACCGCTACCGGTGCCCCACCATCGACTTGTTGCAACCGACGGCGGCTGTTTCCATGTTTGCCCTCGAGGATTTCCGCCAGCGCGCGAGCCCCACGCGTGATCTCACTGCGAGGATCCGTGAGGCTGAGGATCGTACCGGTCAGAGCGGCCTCATCCGGCTTCGCGCCATCGAAAGCAACCTCGACGTCGACATTGCGTTTGAGTGTTCGTTCGACAGCCGTCTTCATAACGGCAGGCTTGGCAGACCGGTTGTTCAGCACCACCGTCAACCGGTCGTCTGGTGTGCCCAGCTTTCGCAAGATGTCTATGGCATCCGCCGCGCTCTTGACCGCAGACAGCTCCGGCGCGGCGACCACGATTACGTGCTGGGTCAGATCCAGCACAGCCAGCGTCGAGTCATCGATGGCGATGCCCAGGTCCACAACGACGTATCGAAAGGTCTTGCGGAGGACCGCGACGGCACGGGCGATGAGATCCGATGTGACCTCGTCCGACTCTTCTGGACGAAGGGCACCAGGCAGGATCATCGGGCCGCCGGCGTGGTAGAGGATGGTGCTCAAGAGCGATTCCTCGAACGCTTCCGCCGGCATGGCCGCCATGCGCGCAAGGCAGCTCGTTGGCACCAGCCCTGCGAGAAGGGCGGCGTGGCTGTAGGGAAAATCGAGGTCGAGCAGAACGACCTGACCCGGGTGGATTCGCGAGAGACATCCGACCAGGTTGAGCGCCAAACATGTGCCACCAGACCCACCCTTTGGTGAGTAGAGACCGACAACCGTCGCTTCATCCAGGAGCATGCCCCAGGCCGCCTGCACCGCGGTGTCCGCGAAGGTTCGATAACGCTGGTGCGCGAGCCTGCGTAGCTCCTCGAGGAACTCGGTGTCTCGGCCGACGACCGAGGTCATGCTCTGCTTGTCGAGCGCGACCAGCCTGCAGTCAGTTTGAGCAATCACTGACGCTTGCTGCTCACGCCCAAGAACGCAGGACGCTTCTCCGAAGAAATCACCGGGACCGAGCACTGCAACGGTGACAGCGTTCGGCGGCCGCTCGATGATCACTCGGCAGCGGCCGCTCTCTATGAAGAAGATGGTGTCGCCGGGTTCGCCCTGGTAGACGATCGCGCCGCCGGCCTCGATCATGATCTGCCGAACACGGCGGGCCAGGTTTCTGATGGTGCTTTCGGCGAGCGTAAAGAAGACGGGCGCCCGCTCCAGAACTTCGACGCGCTCGAGCATGGCGTGGTACGGGGGCCAGCTGCTGTCGGCCTGCTCGCGGGCTCGGTTGAACGGCCTGGCGAAACGTTCGCCCTTCAGGACCGGGGGTGGATTCCGCGGTCCGATCGCGCGCGAACCTGTTACCGCGATGTGCGCCCTCATCGCCCGTCACCCCACATCGACTGAGCCCGCTATACCTTCGTGAACGCCCAGCGCGAATCTACCTGCGTGGGTCCTACGACCGCCGGGGCGGTGGTCGACGGGCAGGTTGCGTCTGGCGTGGGTGGCTTGACGTCGTAGTCCTTGTACGAAAGGAGGACGTATTTCAGGGTGACGTTCGCGAGCAGCCAGTTCAAGTACTGGGCGTCGCACTCGGTAAGGATCACGGTGACGCTCGTGGAGACACCGATGGCCTGCCCTTCCTTCGGGCTCGCAGAGGGGGGACCGACACGAATCACGTGGAGGTTGCTGAAGACAGTACGCGTGGCCATGTGCGGGTTCGTGGGATTGAAGATGCCGGTGTTGACGGTCGCGATGATGTTGATGTAGTCACCGGGGGTTACATAGCCGGCGACGCCCTGCTGCTCGCCAGAGGGCAGCGTCATCGCGACATAGCCCTGTGGGATGGGGAGATAGGCGTTGATGCCGCCTTGAATCTGATCCGGATCGGTCGCGACGATGTTGGCCGTGATCGCCTGGCCCTTGTATATCGGCACGACGGCGGAGTAACCACTGAGATCTTCCAAGCGGACGAAGGCGTGTGGCGGCAACGACGACGCGGTCGTCTGCCCAAGCGCCAGCATGGCGATGTTGATGGGCTCCCGCGCCTGGATGTCGACCGCCGCAACGATCACCGGCACCTGTCGGCCCGTCAACCCGCGATTCGCAAAGACGATCCCGAAGGCGAACATGCCTATGAAGGCGAGCAGAGCCATTCCCACCCCAAGCAGAAACAACGGAGTGCGAACCCCGGCAGCGGGCCGCGCGGGAGGGGGAATGGGCAGCGGAAGTGCCACGCCTAGCCCCTCACCGGTGGAAGTGTTGACGCACTCACCCAGCGCTTGCCATCCCAGTACTCGTCGAGATTTATGTCTGCCGGGTCCGAGGTCGGCACAAGCCGCTCCTCGCGATTGAACACCAGCGTGCCGGCTAGCAAGTCATGCAGCGCCTGCTTGCGCGGCGTGAAGGCGGCCATGATCCACCCCACCATGAGGGTCAGATTTGAGAGAACCTTGAGCCAGTAACGGGCGGTCGCCCGCCAGAAACCGATCGGGTCGCCGTGCCGGTCGGTGACATATATCCCCAAGGCGTACTTGCCCACCGTGCCCTGCATAGGAGAGCTCTCGAATAGGGCGAAATAGGCCCAGGCGAGGGCAATCGACACCAGCTCGAAATTCATGACGCCATAGAGGATGCCGACGATGCTGATTTGGCGGGGGCTCATCATCACGACCCCGATCGCCAGAACACCCTCGACGATGTAGATCAGCATGAAGTCGATGAGATAGGCAGCAAGACGCTTCCAAAAGCCGGCATAGCGGCGATCGGTCACAACAAAGCCCAGCGTCCCCGCCGGCCAAACCACACTCATGTTGGCCCGCTCACCTTTCGACTCTGTTGGTGCCGCAAAGCCCAAGGCATGCGAAAGCAACGAGCTCCACGCCCGTTCACCCCATTGGATGCGACTGCACTTGCCGGCGTGCGATCACTTCCCACCATAGGTCCCTAAGGTCGGGTTCACGTTAGTGATGGACCGACGCCGACACAATGGGGACTTTTGTCCCCATTTGATCAAGCGAGGAGCTGCTTTTGCGCGCATCAAGCTGGCGCGCGATCCGTTGGGACTAAAGACCCATTGAGTGCAAGACCTGCCGCGATTAGGGTCGAGGCTGGATCCTCTGAACAGATTTGTTCGCCTGACAAAATGCTGCACCGGCGAAGGATCACTACTTCGCGTGGTGATGAGAGAAAGGGGGGACCACCTTGCCGGAGGTGGCTCCCCTTCTCTACACAGACCATCTGAAGTCGGATCAGACGGTAAGGAGTCCAAGCCGCATCGCCTTCATGACCGCCTCGGTGCGATTACCGGCTCTCAGCTTGTGGAAGATTCGACTCAAGTGGTTGCGCACGGTCTTCTGGCTGATTCCGAGAAGATTTGCGATCTGCTTGTTGGACTGACCGGCGGCAACGTATGAGAGCACGCTCAGCTCGCGCTTCGATACCTCGGGCCTGCGCGCCGGCGCAACCATGTCCTTGGAGGCGTAGAGCGCAACGATTCTTGAAATGACGGCGTCAGGATGGACCTCTTGGCCCAACTCGCTGATGGATCCATTCGTCTGCATCGCGCGCATGGCCTCTTGATCGAAGCCGGCAGCCAGGACCACGACTTTGAACGTGGTCAGCTCGGAGCTGCTCCCACTGTTATCCACGCTCGCGACGTTCGGGACTTGAAGGTCCATCAGCACGAGATCGGGAGTGAGGTGGAGCGTCCGCTCGACTGTGTCGAGCCCATCGTCCGTAGGGTTGAGCACACGCACTTGGGCGTCGGCCGCCAGCAGCCGCGCAAGCCCAGCGCGGAAAAGTGCTTGGTCGTCGGTGATCAGAACCTTGGGTTGTATGCCAACAGCGCCGACCTGCGGAGTCGGCACGGAACCGGCCGGATCGACGCGGCCTGGGATCCTCGTCAAGCCTCGAAGTCGGTTGTGGGCGCGGTTTTTCCCCAACCGAACAGGCTTCGAAAACTCAAGCACTATCCCATCCGCTCCCTTCCCAACCCGCTTGCGATGTCTTAATCGAGGCTGAAGATCGCCCGCGGAAACCCAACTATGGGCGCCCTTGATGCAGACGTCAAGCGTCGGCTTTTCGGCTCCACAGGGGACCTGGCTCCCGTTAGGACAAAAGTCCTATATAAGTGACCCGAATTGACCATTGCGTTTTAAGACGGCCGGGTAATAAGACCTCCCGCGGCTTTAACCAGCGGAGGCGACCCGGCCACGGCGCAACGCGGTCTAGCCCAGGGCGGCGACTACGTTGGAGAAGACGTTTGCAATCTGGTTGCCCATGGTCAGAAGGACCACTATGACCACGATTGACACGAGCACGAGGATGAGGGCGTACTCCACCATTCCCTGACCCGTTTGGGCATTCGACGCATGGTCCGCACGACTTGACGACACTCGAATGCCTCCCCGTGACTGACGAGCGATGGTTGTCTTAGCCAGGCGCCCACCCTACATGAAATCCAAGCGACCCTAGCAGTGAAATCCACAAGCCGTCCATGGTGACGTTTGTCACCATTGCTCGCCGTTCCGGCTGAGATCACCATGGGCACGACGCGGACCAGCAGTCGTGCACTCGTGCAGAGGTGGTGGCCCTACTTGCAGCCTGGGCAGCTGTGACAACAACTTGAGGAAGGGCTAATCGGTCTATTGCGGCCCCTTTGCGGCCGCTTGGACTTGGGTCATATGGGAAGGAGAACGACACTTGCTTAATGGATTTGGGCTATCGAAGGCCCGAGGACCTAATCAGACAACGGCTGGCGCCGCCAGCGGCGGTGGCAGCATGCGAAAGGTTGGCTCCCGGATCGGAGTCATCTTCGCCATCGGGTTGCTGTTCGTATTCTTCGCGGTGCCGGCACAGGCCGTCCACAAGACCGGCGCATTCCAGCTCGACGGGGACGCCCAGCAGGCCACCAGCCCTCTGGGCAGTAACTCGACTGTCGGCGATGACTGGGACAACATCTGCGCGTCCAATCCGACGACGTGTTCATTCCAAGGCACATTCACGGCGTCTCCCTCGACGACCGCCACAGCGTCCGCGCACATCTCCGACACTGCGCTCAGCAGCACATGCGCGGGTGGTACGAACTGCACGGTCTTCACCGGCGGCGGCTCGAAGGACCCCTTGGACATCTCTAGCTGGAACTGGAAGACCGACACCGGCGGCTTGCCGTCAAAGGACAATCTGGCACACAGCTTTGCCGCCCGCTACTCGCTGTCGAGTACCGGATCGAACGACCCAACCTGTCCGATCCCGGGTACGTCAGCGGGTGTGTGTAAGGTCCTCTACTTCGGCTCGGACCGCATCGACAACAGCGGTGACGCGCAGGAAGGATTCTGGTTCTTCCAGAACGCAATCTCGCTCAATCTCGACGGGACGTTCAGCGGCCTGCACTCCGTTGGAGACCTCCTGATCCTGAGCGACTTCTCCGTCGGCGGTACGACGTCGACCATCAACGTCTACAAGTGGGTGGCATCTGGTGGCGACGTGAGCACGCACCTACTGTCTCTCGGCGGATCCACTGGTGCGGGGTGCAACAGCACCACGCCGCCCCTTCCAAACAACGACGCATTCTGTGGGCTCGTCAACGCGACTGACGGAACGACCGCCCCGTGGACGTTCACGGACAAGAGCGGCAACAACACTTATCTCAAGGGCGAGCTCTATGAGGGCGGCATCAACCTGAGCGCCTTCAACCTCGGAGGCGAGTGCTTCGCATCGTTCGCATCCGAGACCCGGTCCTCAACATCGCCCACAGCCACACTGAAGGACTTCGTCCTCGGCGGCTTCGCCAATTGCAACTCTGGCACCAAGACGACGCCTGAGGATTCGGGTAGCACAAGCATCTCAAACGGATCCGTCTCGATCGGTACTGGATTTGTCCAGGTCAAGGATCTGGCGGTCGTCACCGGTGTCGGATCCGCGATAAAGCCGACGGGGATGGTGAAGTTCTATCTCTGTGGCCCAGCAGCTTCGGATGTTTTGGCTCAGTGCGACACCAATAATCCTCCAACTGGTAGCGCTTACATCGTGCCCGACCAAACGCTGAGCCCCGGTGCGGACACGACCGCTACGGCGACCTCTGCGTTGGTCACCCTGACCAAGGTGGGCCACTACTGCTTCCGCGCTGATTACCAAGGCGACACCAACTACCCGAAGTCAAGTGACAGAAGCTTGACGGAGTGCTTCACGGTCAACCCGGTGACGCCGACCATCAGCACGAGCGCGACTGGTCCGGTTCATCTCGGCACCGCGATCGATGACACGGCGACGCTAGGCGGAGCGGCCAAGAAGCCCGGCACCGGCGGGCCCAGCGGCGACCCCTCGATCAACCCGACGGCGCAAGCCGCAGCGGGCGGCACAATCACGTTCTCGCTTTACGGTCCGTCGGCAACGCCGATCTGCTCGACGGCCATCGCCACGCGCGTTGTCAACGTCAGCAGCGGCAACGGCAACTACAACGCGAGCTCAGGTTCGGGTACTGGCTCGCTCACTCCGACTGCGGTCGGCACTTACTACTGGATAGCGACCTACAGCGGCGACTCGCCGAACACCAGCGGGCCAGTCAGCACCGCGTGCGGCGACCCGGGTGAGTCCAGCGTCGTCAACGACACCACTTCGGTCTTGACCGACCAGACGTGGGTGCCGAACGACCAGGCCCAGGTCAGCTCAGCGGGCGGTAGCACTCTGAACGGCTTCGTTGTGTTCACCCTCTACCCCAGCGTTGACTGCACAGGCACCGCCCTGTACACGAGTGGCCAGGTTGCAATCAGCGGCGCTTCGCCGCAGACCGCGAACAGCAACAACACCGTGCACGTCAGCGCGACAACCTCGGTTTCGTGGAAGGTTGTCTACACCAGCACTGCAAACAACGTCACAGGCTCGACAAGTTTGTGCGAGTCCACATCGCTCACCATAACCAATAACCCTGGATACCTACCGCTGCCGTAAACGAGCTCGATCAAACGGGAGAGGCCTCGGCCAAGCCGAGGCCTCTTTCATTTTTCTTGCGACGGTCTACGCGTACACGTGGATGGGAGTCGACATGATGTCTTTCCAGCCCTTGCCGTTGTTGTAGTAGAGCGTGGCGGTGCAGTCGGCGGCGCCACTCGTCCATGCGGAGCTCGAGAGTGGGAAGGTCTGCAGCCAGGGCCACGGAAAGTCTGCGTAGAAACCAGCCCACTGGTCGTAGACCCAGACCTGGTTCTGGTAGCAGTCCAGCTTCACGTACGGACGCGTGGTCACAGTCGTCGAGACCGTGAACGTTACCTGCTGGCCCCAGTGCGGCAGGCCGTCTGTCGAGTTGAGCAGGACGAGTGTCAAGCTCGACGTATTGCTGGTGCCACCGTGGCCTGGGTTATGCGAGGCAACCGGTACCAGGTTGACGCCACTCACACTGGTGACGAGGATCACGAACCAGATCCCAACGAGCAACCGACCTGCTCTGGACGCAAAGAGCCTGATCAATTGAAGACCCCCTTGAACCGAGATTCACCGCGCACAACGCAGGTATGTCGGGTTTCCTGCAAGCACCAGATCGAGTCAGCCCGGTTCGGCCGCAATTGAGTGCCTAGCCGAGCACTCAGATTTGCCGAAGCCACCGGGCCAAGCGACGGCATGTTAACGACGTCTGACGCGACGTGTCAACCCGGGGGCCGTCGGGTTTGGAAGCGATGACCGGAGAGGCTTGGGATTCGCCTAGCGGCCGAAAGCTGAGAGCACGGCCAACTCACTCGGCGCCGTCCGCTTCCAGCGCGGTCATCGCTCTGCGGAGCTGGGCGGCGCGCGCTGTGGCGGTGCGGGCGGTGATCAGTTTCAGGATCACGGCGTACCGCTGGGTCTTGCCCAGTGCGTCGAACGCCTTCGCCGCCCGCGGGCTCGCTGCCAGGGCGGACGCGAGATCGGGTGGGACGGTGGCCTCGCGCTGCGACTCATAGGCGGCAGCCCACCTGCCGTCGGCCTTCGCGGCCTCGACCTCGGCGAGGCCGGATGGTCGCATCCGCCCGGCCGCGATCAGCTCCTCGACCTTGGCGACATTGACCTGCGACCAGCGGCTGCGTGGCCGGCGGGGCACGTACTTCTGCAGGTAATAGACCTCGTCGAGAGACTTGCGCTGGCCGGAGATCCATCCGTAGCAGAGGCCGACGTCGACTGCCTCGTCACTGGTCAATGACGGCACGCCCGATCCCTTCTTCGCGATCTTCAGCCAAACACCTGCCTGCAGGTCGACATGCGCGCCCAGCCACGCTTCGAATTCCGCGGCGTCTCTGAACGCGGTGACCATGTGCTGCTAGACGAGCCTCAAGAGCCCGGCGGTGGCGGCGGCTGAGGCGACCACGACCAGGAACGGTGCACGCAGGAGCACCGCGACCGCTGCGACTCCCAGGGCGGCCGCGCGAACGTCGAGCACGAGATGATGACCGGTCGAGAAAGTCTGGGTCGCAACGAGCGCGGCGAGCAAGGCGACCGGGAGCAGAGGAACGGTTCGCTGCACGCGAGCGTCCTGCAGCCAGCTTTGTGGCAACGAGAGGCCGGCCAGCTTGAGGGCGTAGCACGCGGCGCTAGCTACGAGAACTCCAGCCCAAATCATCTAAGTAATCCCAAAACTGCGACGAGCACGGCGACGATCAGCAGCGGCACGCCCGCCGGCACGAACGTAAGGACGACGAGCGCCAGGAGAGCGGCGCCGAACGCGATCGCGAGCGGCTCGCGGGCCCGCAGGCGAGGCGCCAGGAGCGCAAGAAAGGCCGCCGGGGGGGCGGCGTCGAGCCCAAACACCTTCGGGTTGGGCAGGGCGTGCGTCGCCAGAGCCCCGACCAGCGTGCCCAGGTTCCACAGTGCAAAGACGGCGAGACCGGTCGCCCAGAAAGCGAAGCGGGACTTCTCCGCCGTGTCGCGAGCGATCGCCATCGCCGTGGTCTCGTCGATCACGAAATGGGCCGAGGCCGCGCGTCGCGGTCCCGCGACTCCGAGCAGCGACGACAGCCTCACGCCGTAGAGCGCGTTGCGTGTGCCCAGCAGCGCCGCCGTGGCTGCTCCGGCCCACACGCTCCCGCCCGCTCCGATCACCCCGACCATCGCGAACTGCGACGCGCCAGTGAACATCAGCACCGAAAGCGCGACGGTTTGGAAGAGCGTCAGGCCGGCGGCGGTCGAGATGGCGCCGAACGAAAGCGCGTAGGCGCCGCTGGCGACGCCGATGCCGAGCGCGTCACGAACGATGGCTCGCTTGGCGTCAGCCGATTTGCATTCCGTTCGGGCCGACCGCGTCCCACGGGGCCCCGAAGTTGTTCACTCCCTGCCCGGTCGTATCGCCGGCCTGGTGGTCGGTGACCACGTAGTACAGCGGGTGGCCGGCATACGTGACCTGCTTGGCGCCGTCCTTGCGCGAGGTGGTTCCCAGCAACGAAGCGTTCACGCCGGTGCCGGCATCGGGCGCGCCGGTTGTGAGGACTGGCGGCCAGTACGTGGCGCAGTCACCGTAGCAAGTCGACGCGGTGCCCTTGTCCGCTTCGAACAGATAGACGGTCTTGCCGCTGCCATCGACCAGTATCTTGCCCAGCTTGGGGTTATCGGCGACGGCGATCACTGTCATCGAGCCCTGCGCCGCCGGCGAAGCCGATCCTGTGGACGGATTCGACGTGCCGCATGCCGCGACTGCGAGTGAGATGGCCGCGAGGCCACCGCTGAGGATGAGTCTCTTCTGCATCTGAATGCTCCTGAATCGCTATTGGCTTGGGATGCATCCAGATACCCGTGCTGGTTACCCGCCTACTCAGGCGTGACGTATGCGGCGGTGAGGCCCCCATCGACCATGAAGGTAGCGCCGTTGACGTAGCTCGACTCGTCGCTGGCCAGGAACAGCGCCGCGTTGGCGATCTCCCGCGCTTTCGCCAAGCGCCCCATCGGCAGGTGCACCCGCCGCCGCTCATACGCGCCCGGCGTCTCCGAGAAGAGCCGCATCAGCAGCGGCGTTTCCACCGGGCCTGGGCACAGGGCGTTCACGCGGATGCCCTGCCGCGCGAACTGCACAGCGAGCTCCCGGCTCATGGACAGCACCGCGCCCTTGGAAGCCGTGTACGAGATCTGCGATGTCGCCGCTCCCACCAGCGCCACGAATGACGCGACGTTGATCACCGAGCCTCCGCCCGCGTCCAGCAGGTGCGGGATTCCGTACTTGCAGCACAGGTAGACGCCCTTCGCATTAACGGCCTGGACCCGGTCCCACGCGTCCGGCTCGGTGGTGAGAATCGAGTCGTCGTCGGCGGGCATGATGCCGGCGTTGTTGTAGAGGATGTCGATGCGGCCGTAGCGCTTGTCGGTCTCCGCGTACATGGACTCGACGCTCTTCGGGTCGCTGACGTTCGCCTTGACGAAAAATGCGTCCCGACACTCGGAGGCCGTCTTCTCGCCCGCTTCGACTCCCATGTCCGCGACGCACACGCGCGCCCCCTCGCTCGAGAAGAGGAGCGCAGCCTCGCGGCCGATGCCGCTCGCCGCACCTGTGATCACCGCCACCTTGCCGTCGAGACGCCCCATCAAGCCCCCTCAGCCACGCTCGAAGAGCCGCTCGCGCTCATAGCCGGTCACGACCTTATCGAACTGCGCCTGTTCCGTACGCGCGAAGTTTAGGTAGTGGTCGACCACGTCGTCGCCGAACGCCTTGCGCGCCATCTTTCCGTTCTCCAGCGCGGCGATGGCGTCGCGCAGCGCGTGCGGGAATCGCTGCACGTCGGATTCGTATGCGTTGCCTTTGAACTCCGGCGGCATCTCGAGCTTCTGCTCGATGCCGTACAGGCCCGCCGCCAGCAGCGCCGCGAACGTGAGGTACGGGTTGACGTCGGCGCCTGGGATGCGGGTCTCGGTACGCAGGTGCTGGCCGTGCCCGACGATCCGGAAACCGCACGTCCGGTTGTCGTGGCCCCACGCCAGCGTCGTCGGCGCCCACGTACCCGCCGCGTATCGCTTGTACGAGTTGATGTTCGGCGCCAGGAAGATCGCGAGCTCCGACGTGCATGCGATGTGGCCCGCGAGGTACTGGCGGAACGTCTCCGACTCGCCGTCGAACGTGTTGCGATCGCCCTTCCACAGGCTCGAGTGCACGTGGCACGAGCTGCCGATCCAGCGGTGGTCGGGCTTGGCCATGAACGTCACCGAGCAGCCGTGCTGGTTGGCCATCTCCTTGATGCCGTTCTTGTAGATGACGTGGTTGTCGGCCATTGTCAGCGCGTCCGAAAAATGGAAGTTGATCTCCTGCTGGCCCGGCCACGCTTCGCCCTTCGAGCTCTCGACGCGAATGCCGGCGGCCTTCATGCCGTTGCGTACCGCGCGGATGAACGGCTCGTCGTAACTGGTGGCGAGCACGTGGTAGTCGAGGTTGTAGGGCACCGACGGGGTGAGGCCGCTGTAACCCTTGGCATGCGCTTCGGCGAACGTCTCCTTGAGCAGGTAGAACTCGAGCTCCGAGCCGAACATGGGCTCGAAGCCGAGCTTGCGCGCGCGCTCGATCTGCGCGCGCAGCACCTGACGCGGCGACGCGGTCACCGGTGAGCGGTCGTGCCATGCCACATCGCTAAGAACGAGCGCGGTAGCCTCGAGCCAAGGGATGCGACGCAGCGTCGCGAAGTCCGGTACCAGGTCGAAGTCGCCGTAGCCGCGCTCCCAGCTGGCCATCTCGTAGCCGGGAACCGGGTCCATGTCCATGTCGACGGTGAGCAGGTAGTTGCAGCCTTCGGTCGGCTCGCCATGCGCGGCGGACTCCACGAAGTACTCGCCGTCCACGCGCTTGCCCATCAGCCTTCCCTGCATGTCCGTGAAAGCGACGACGACGGTGTCGATCTTGCCGGCCTTGACCTCGGCGGCCAGCTGCTCCTTCGTCAGCAAATCGTCACCGCGAGGGCTTGGTGTGGCGGCCTCGAGCCCGCGCGACGAAGCGCTCGAACAGCGCACGCGCCCATGGCAGGTCGGTGGTGAGCTCCTCCGGATGGCACTGCACAGCAACGATAAGGCCGTCGTCCGACTCGACGCCTTCCACGGTCCCGTCCTCGCCGTGGGCGGTTTGCTGCAGGCCCTCAGCCAGGTCCTTGATCGCTTGATGATGCAGGCTGTTGACCCGGATCTTGTGCTCACCGGCCGCTCGGCCCAGCTCGGACGACGGGTCGACCTCGATCGTGTGCGCGAGGTGGCTGCGCCCTAGCGCGCGCACCTCATGACCTTCGAGATGCTGCACCAGTGAGCCACCCATCGCTACGTTGATCACCTGCTGACCGCGGCAGATGCCCAGCACCGGCAGGTGACGCTCCCGCGCCTGGCGGAACATCGACAGCTCGGTCTCGTCGAGCTCGGGATCGGTCTCCCCGACCTTCTCGTCCCGCCGCTCTCCATAAAAGGAAGGATCGACATCCCAGCCTCCGGGCAACAGCAGCCCATCGACGTCCGGGAGCGCCTTGGTGCCTGGGACCAGGTCCACGGGCTCGGCGCCCGCGGCCGTGACCGCCCGGCGGTAGGGCCCGAAGTACTCCAGGCCCCGCCGCGGGTGGACCGTGATCCCGATTTTCGGTCTCTCTGTGCTCAGCGCCGCTCCGCGCCTATCAGGCGGCGCCGACGGCTTCGAGCTCGGCTTCGATCTTGGCAAGCTCGTCGGCTGATCCTTGAACCTTCGGCCCCTTGAACCAGTTCTTGGCGGAAAGGAACCAGTAGCCACCGGAATAGACCAGCACCACCGCGACCGCGAGGATGGCGTAGTTGAAGGTCGTCGGGGTGTTTCCGGGAGATACCTGCGGCAGCACGAAGAGGATGGCAATGAAGGCTATCCAGATCACCGCGATCCAGCCGATCACGTAGCTCCAACGCCCCAGGTGCCACGGACCGCGCTGGAAGCGCTCCCCTGCCAAAAGCCGGAGCAGGATTGGGATCCCGTACGCGATGTAGAGCCCGATCACGGCGATCGAGGTGACAGCGGCGTATGCGACGGGATTCCACAGGTAGGGCAGGCCGAGGATGAACGCCCCAACAGCGGCGAACCAGATTGAGTTGGTCGGAGTGCGCGTGCGCGGGTTGATCTTGTGCCAGAACTGGGAGCCGGGCACGGCGCCATCGCGCGAGAACGCGTAGATCATCCGCGAGTTGGCGGTCACGGATGACATGCCGCAGTAGAACTGCGCACCGACGACGATGAAGAGCAGGAAGGTGCCGAGGTTCTTGCCGACCGCGTCGACGAAGATCTGCGCGGGAGGTACCACG
>Ga0137415_10000802_pt1 | contig 30747 bp, 27 predicted proteins | sample CZODoug3_1_1_16f_FD_183082 | JGI IMG/M metagenome (GOLD analysis project Ga0137415, IMG submission 183082) | Vadose zone soil fungal communities from Angelo Coast Range Reserve, California, USA - CZODoug3_1_1_16fungal (Hybrid Assembly) | ecosystem: Environmental > Terrestrial > Soil > Vadose...
CGCCACGATGCGCAGGAGGTGCGTATGAGTATCGCGCTAGAGACGGGACGAATTCGGAAGATCGACGGCGGGGTGACCGCCCCGCAAGGGTACCGTGCCGCGGGAGTGCACTGCGGTATCAAGGCCTCCCGCAAGGACCTTGCGCTACTGGCGTCCGACCGGTTGGCCACCTGCGCTGCTCTGTTTACCTCCAATGCTGTGAAGGCGGCGCCGGTCCTGGTGAGCCAGGAGAAGGTCCAGTCCGGTGCGGCCTCGGCCATCGTGGTGAACAGCGGCATCGCGAACGCCTGCACGGGTGCGCCGGGCCTGGCGGATGCGCGCGAGATGACCGCGTTGACTGCGCATGCCCTCGGGCTGTCCGAGGAGTTCGTGCTGGTCGCCAGTACGGGCGTGATCGGGGTGCCCCTGCCCATGTCAGACTTGCGCCGGGGGATTCCGCAAGTCGCGCGCGCGCTCAGTCCCGACGGGGGCGCCGATGCGGCCGAGGCGATTCTCACTACGGACGCTTTTACCAAAACGGCCGCCGCGCAAGTGTTGTTGGGAGGCGTCCCGGTGACAATCGGCGGAATGGCCAAGGGAGCCGGGATGATTCACCCCAACATGGCGACGATGCTGTGCTTCCTCACCACGGATGCCGTCATTCCTCCGCAGCGGCTGCGCCGGGCGCTGCGCACGGCCGTTGAGCGGTCCTTCAACCGCATCTCGGTCGACGGCGACACCAGTACGAACGACTCCGTGTTCTGTCTAGCCAATGCATGCGCCGGCAACCCGCCGCTGGTCGAAGACGATGAGTCCTTCGCACTCTTCCAATCTGCATTAACCGACGTCGCCGAAGCGCTTGCGCTTCAGGTGGTGCGCGACGGGGAGGGGGCCTCGAAGGTGGCGACGTTGACGGTCCGCGGGGCGCGGTCTCACGAGGATGCCAAACGTGCCGCGACGGCCATCATGACCTCTCCACTAGTAAAGACAGCCGTCTATGGTGGGGAACCGAACTGGGGACGCATCGTGGCGGCCGTAGGCCGGTCGGGCGCCGCCGTTGACCCGGACGCGATCGAGATGTGGATCGGGGGTCACTTGGTCGTGCGCGAGGGAGTCGCCGCGACCGACGATCTCTCCTCAGCCGCAGAGACGATGAAACGGCCCGCGGTGGAGATCGCGCTGGATCTGCACTTGGGGAATGGGACCTTCACTGGGTGGTTTTCCGATCTGAACGAGAATTATGTGAAGTTGAATTCCGGCTACATGAGCTGACGGGCTCCGGGGCCTGAGGTAGGGTGTTTCGACAACACGATTCTATGGACACACTGGTGGCGACAACTCTTGGCACGTCGTTAGCGCAGGCGCTGCGCTACGTCAACGCGTGGAAGTCGAAGACCGTGGTCGTCAAGTACGGGGGCAGCCTGATGTCGCCCGAGGACGATTCACCGACGGGCGATACGCTAATCGAAGACCTCGTGCTAATCAAAGGGGCAGGCGTTGATCCCGTGTTGATTCACGGGGGCGGGCAGGAGATTACGCGCATGCTGGACCGTCTGGGCAAACGCAGCCGGTTCGTCAACGGCCTGCGGGTGACCGATGAGGAAACCATGGATGTCGTTGAGATGGTGCTGGCCGGGCGTGCGAACAAAGCCCTCGTCTCGACGATAGCTGCCGCCGGGGGATCCGCCGTCGGCGTCAGCGGCAAAGATGGGAGGGTGTTCCAGGCGCGGAAATTGCCCGGGCCGGAGGATCTCGGCCAGGTGGGCGAGGTCGATGCCGTCGATCCGACGCTGATTAAACTGTTGTCGGGGAATGGGTACATTCCCGTCGTCGCCTCGATCGGCATCGGCGCGGATGGCCGGAGTTTCAACCTCAATGCCGATCACGCCGCGGGCGCACTCGCCGCAGCGTTGGGTGCGAGCAAGTTCATCTTGTTGACCGACGTTCCAGGCGTGCTGGCCGGAGGGGAGGGGGGCGAGGTGCTCTCGACTCTCCAAGCCAAGGATGCGCGGCGCCTCATCCGCGAGGGCGTGATCGCCCGCGGAATGATTCCCAAAGTCGAGGCCTGCCTCGCCGCATTGGCCGCCGGGGTCCCCACCGCACACATTATCGGGGGGCGGACTCCCCACGCTCTCCTGGTCGAACTGTTCACCCAGGAAGGCGCGGGGACGATGATGACGCCGTAGCCGAAGTCGGCGACCACGAGGTAAGGAGAGCAGTATGGATCTGCAGACCGTCACCGAGCTCAGCAACAAGTATTTGATGCAGACGTATCGGCGGGCCCCGGTCGCGTTCGTCACGGGGCAGGGCGCCCGCGTGGTCGATACGGAGGGGAAGACCTATCTCGATTTCGTCGCCGGCATTGCCGTGACGGTGCTGGGACACAACCATCCCGCACTGACGGCGGCCATCCGGGCGCAGGCCGCCCGCTTGTTACACGTCAGTAACCTGTACTACGTCCCGCAACAAGCCGAGCTCGCGCGCTGGTTGGTGGAGCACTCCGCGTTCGCGCGCGCGTTCTTCTGCAACAGCGGGGCGGAGGCGAACGAAGCCGCCATTAAGCTCGCCCGCAAGTACGGGAAGAGTCAGCGAGACGATCGATTCGAAATTATCGTCGCCGACCACTCGTTCCACGGGCGCACGCTGGGGTCGCTCGCCGCGACCGCGCAGCCGAAGTACCAGCACGCTTTTGAACCGCTCCCGGCCGGTTTTCACGCCGTCCCGTTCAACGATTTGCAGGCGCTGGAAGGCGCCATCACGGATGCGACCTGCGCCGTGATGCTCGAGCCGATTCAGGGAGAGGGAGGCATCCACCCCGCCTCCCCCGACTATCTGCGCGGAGTCCGCAAGGTGTGCGACGCCCGTGGAGTGCTGTTGATCCTCGATGAGGTGCAGACTGGCATCGGTCGCACGGGCCGCCTGTTCGCTTACGAGCACTACGGGGTCGTCCCCGATGTGATCACTCTGGCCAAGGGGCTGGGCGGTGGCGTCCCCATCGGCGCGATGTTGGCGCGCTCGCACGTCGCCGACACGTTGGTCCCAGGGGACCACGGCGCGACCTTTGGCGGCAATCCTCTGGCCTGCGCGGCCGCCCTGGCCGTCGTGACGACGCTGGAGGCAGACGGCTTGCTTGAGCGCGCGGCCACGGTTGGAACCTACCTCATGAAAAAGCTCCAGGAACTGGCGCGCCGTCATCCGCTGATCCGGGAGGTCCGCGGGCGGGGGCTGATGCTGGCTGTGGAGCTGGGGGTCGAGGCGGCGCCCGTCGTCGATACGTGCCGACAGCGCGGCCTGCTGGTGAACGCGGTCACGCCCACGGCACTGCGACTGGTGCCACCGCTCATCATTACCCAAGCTGACGTAGATGAGGCCGTCGACATCCTCGATGCAGCTCTCGCAGCGATGCCCCCGTCGCCGACACCGCACGCGGAGGTGCGGAGATGAATAACCCGCAGAAAGTCGTCCTCGCCTATTCGGGCGGTCTCGATACCTCAGTCATCATCCCGTGGCTGAAGGAGACATACGGCTGCAGGGTAGTCGCGGTTGTGGCCGATGTCGGCCAGGATGAGGATTTTCCCGCCATCCGTCAGAAGGCGCTATCGAGCGGCGCCGAGGCAGCGTACGTCGTCGACGTGCAGGCGGAGTTCGCGACTGGGTTCCTCTTCCCCGCCCTTCGCGCCAATGCGGTCTACGAGGGGGAATACCTGTTGGGCACGGCCCTCGCGCGGCCGCTGATTGCGAAAGTGCAGGTGGAAGCGGCCCTGGCCGAAGGCGCCGACGCGGTGGCCCACGGCTGCACAGGCAAGGGAAATGACCAGGTCCGCTTTGAGCTCGCCTATCAGGCGCTCGCCCCGCAGTTGCAGGTGATCGCTCCCTGGCGCGAATGGTCACTGCGCTCGCGCGAGGACGAAATTGCCTATGCCGCGACGCACGGCATTCCCGTCCCTGTGACGAAGGCGAAGCCGTACAGCGTCGATCAGAACCTCTGGCACCGCAGTGCCGAAGCGGGCGTGCTGGAAGATCCCTGGCGGGAGCCCCCGGAGGACGTATTCGCGTTGACGGTATCACCCGCCCAGGCGCCGCAGCAGCCCGCGTACGTGGAGGTTTCCTTTAAAGAAGGCGTCCCCGTTGCCCTGGACGGGACCGCTCAGGATCCCGTGACGCTGATCCGCGCGCTCAACCGGCTCGGGGGAGCGCACGGGGTGGGCCGGGTGGACATGGTGGAGAACCGGCTGGTCGGGATCAAGGTGCGAGGCATCTTTGAGACTCCGGGGGGCACGATTCTTTCCACGGCCCATCGCGCGCTCGAAGCGATTGCTATTGACCGCGACACGCAACACTACGCGACGCTCCTTGCGCCTCGATACGCGGAGCTAGTCTACAATGGCCAGTGGTACTCGCCGTTGCGCCAGGCGATCGACGGGTTCGTCGACGTGGCCCAACGCACGGTGACCGGCACCGTGCGGCTCAAGTTGTACAAGGGGGTGTGCACGGCGGTCGGGCGGACTTCGCCTCACTCTCTATACCAGCAGGACCTGGCGACCTTCGGTGAAGACGCCGTGTATAACCAGAAGGATGCGGAGGGATTCATTCGACTGTGGGGGCTTCCCGCGCGTGTCTTCGCTCAGGTCAACCCGCAGAGGATGCGTCAAGGCCTCCGGCATCCCGTCCGCTGACGCCATCGCCCACCTCCAGTGACCGGGCCAGGGCGGTTGTCTTGGCCCTGTGATCTGATCCGGCACGTCTTCTAGGGAGTCACAGCATCGTATGTCAGGCAAAGACGCGCCCCATAAGATGTGGGGAGGACGGTTCCACGAGGCGCTGGACCCCGATCTCCTTACCTTTACTTCGTCTTTTGGGACCGACCGCCGCCTATTGCGGTGGGATGTGGTGGCCAGTATCGCCCATGTGCAGATGTTGGGGTCGACAGACATCATCCCTGACCCCGATGCCACCGCGATCGCCGGCGGCCTGCGGGCGTTGCTCGCTGACGCGGTGTCCGGAGTGTTGAAGGTTGAGGGGGCATACGAAGACATCCACTCCTTTGTGGAGGCCGTCCTCTATCAACGCCTCGGCCCCATGGCCGGGCGGCTGCACACGGCTCGGAGCCGCAACGATCAAGTCGCGACTGCCTTTCGCCTGTTCGTCAAAGATCAACTCGTCGACCTCGTCGCGCTGATCATCGACTTGATGAGAGCCACGGTGGCTCGGGCCGAGGCCACCATGGACGTCCTTCTGCCAGGCTTCACGCACCTGCAACACGCCCAACCAGTGCGCCTCGCGCACCATCTGTTGGCCTACGTCTGGATGCTGGACCGCGATGCCGACCGCATGGTCGAGAGCCACCGCCGCGCGGACGTCCTCCCTCTAGGCTCGGGCGCGCTGGCCGGGGTGTCGTTTCCCATCGACCGCCAGCGTGTGGCGGATGCGTTGGGGTTCGCGCGCCTCAGCGACAATAGTGTGGACGCCACCGGCGATCGGGACTTTGCCGTGGACGCGGTCGCCGCGGCGGCGCAACTGATGGTCCATCTCTCGCGGTGGAGCGAGGAACTCGTGTTGTGGGCCAGCGACGAGTTTGCATTCATTACGCTCGCTGATCGGGTGGCGACCGGCAGCAGCCTGATGCCGCAGAAAAAGAACCCCGACCCAGTCGAATTAATCCGCGGCCGCACGGGCCGGGTGTCCGGTGCGCTGTTGGCGCTCCTGACGACGTTGAAAGGGCTGCCGGCCGGCTACTCGCGTGACTTGCAGGAAGACAAAGAGATTGTCTTTGAGGCTCTCGACCTTGTCAGGGCCTCGGTGCGCGCGATGCAGACGTTCCTGGCGGGTGTGACGTTCTCCGCCGCCCGCATGAGCGAGGCTGCTCACCGCGGACTGCTCACGGCCACCGAAATTGCTGACTACTTGGCGCGCAAGGGAATGCCGTTTCGGGACGCGCATGAGGTCGCAGGCCGCGTGGTCCAAGAAGCTCTTGAGCGCGGTTGTCCGTTGTGGGAATTGCCGCTGGATGTGTATACCAAGATCACTCCCCTGGCGGGCCCCGATATCCTCGATGCGGTGCGTCCGCTGGCTGCCGTCGAGGCGAAGCGCGTGCCCGGTGGAACGGCGAAAGCCGCAGTCCAAGCTCAGCTCGCCGATGCCCGCAGGCAGGTCGCAGCACGGCGGGCGTGGGCCGAGGAGGCCGCGCGTCAGATGCAGCGCGTGGCCGCGCTGGGGGACCGTGGATGACCCCAGACCGCACGGCTGAGCGCACTCGCAAGATCCGGGAGATCATTACCCGACACAGCATCGGGACGCAGGCGGAACTCGTGGCCGCGCTGCGCCGTCGGGGGATCCGCGTGACGCAGGCGACGGTGAGCCGTGACATCAGGCACCTAGGTGTGGTGAAGATCCACGCAGGCTCCGGGCAGCCCCGCTATGGACTGGCTGACGCCGTGAGCGAGCCATCGCCCAACACCGCGGAACACCTTGCCAGCGTCTTCACCGAGTTTGCGACAGGCGTGGAATTGGCCCTCGATCTCATTTTGGTGAAGACCGTGAGCGGCGGCGCGCCGCCTGTCGCGCAGGCGATTGACGACATGCGGTGGGCGGACGTGGCTGGCACCGTCGCCGGCGAGGATACTATCATCGTGGTCCCGCGATCTCGCCGCGCCTCGCAAGGGCTGCGGCGTCGCCTTCGGCCGTTGGTGCCCCGCTGATCGCTCCGGCGTCGGCCGGCGTTTGGCGATGGGGACAGCGCGACCGGGCCTCCGTGAGATAGAGGATTGAGGATGCGGGTTAGTGTCACCGTTCAGGTGCGACGGCCAGGCATCACCGTGCGACGGCTGCAGCAGGTCGTCCGGCATGTGCTGCGGCGGCACCGTGGCAGGGTCGGGTCAGAGATCGGCGTCGCGCTTGTGTCCGACCGCACCATCTGCACACTCAACGGGGTGTTTCTCCACCACGACTACCCTACTGACGTCCTCGCTTTTCCCGCTGGCAAACGCAACGGTCCCAGGGCGGCGGGGACAGGACGATACATGGGAGACATCGTGATCTCTGTGGACCGCGCGCGGGCGCAGGCACGTGCGGTGGGCCATCCCGTGGGGACGGAGATTGCGCTGTTGGCGGTTCACGGCATCTTGCACCTCTTAGGCTACAATGATCACGGTCCCCGCCAAGCGTCTCGAATGGCGCGCCGCCAGCGGACGCTGCTGGCTGAGGCGGGGATCGAGGTCGCCGGGTGATGCGCCCTTATCGGTCCAAGTCCTTAGCGCAGGCCCTGGCCTACGCGGCGGAAGGGTTGCGCTACGCTGTGCGCACCCAGCGCACGTTCCGGGTCCAGCTCGCCCTCGCTGCGGCAGTCGGCGTTGTGCTGCTGTGGGTGCAGGCTCCCGCGCTGGAGGCGGCGGTCGTCGTGCTGGCTATGATCGTCGTGCTGGCGGCGGAGCTTCTCAATACCGGGGTCGAGGTCGTCGTCGATCTCTTAGTCGATCGCAACCACCATGTTCTTGCCAAGGTCGCGAAGGACATTGCCGCCGCGGGCGTCGTCGTCACGGTCGTCGGGGCGGCGGTTATTGGTCTTTTGGTGTTGGGACCCCGGGTCGGCGCAGCCATCGGGATAGATGCGCTGACATCAGCCCGCTGGTCTCGCGTGCTGGCCCTGGTGGCCGTGCTCGCCGGCGCGGGGATTCTTGCCCAGCCGCCACGCCGGTCACCTAGTGCACGGCCTGCCCCTCCGACACTCCCGCATCGCTAGTCCGGTGCCATCTGTGGAGAGTCTCACAGAGGAGCCGGTGTGCTCATGTCGTAACCAACTAGAGATCCTGCAGCGTTTCTGTTCCCCCCACATACTCCACTCTCAGTCGACGCGATTAGGGATCAAGAAAACAGTACAGGGCAACGCGCGCATGGTTTTCATGGCCGCCTTAAGATGCGGCAAAGAGGGCCGGATTTCGGTGCCGGATCCGGTCTTCACGCTGGCGTAACAACGGACCCGACCAGATAGAGGAAGCGTAGCCGTAACCACACAAGGGGGTGGGGATGTTGCGGAAAGTCATCATCTACGCGCTAGCAGTAGCGCTGACGGTGGGAACGGTCTCATATTCTGTGCTCGGCCAGGCCAAGACCCGGGTGGACACGGTTCGGGCCCGCGGCAAACTCATTTGTGGTGTCTCCGGCAGCACGCCGGGGTTTTCATTCCCCGATCCCGTGTCCGGTCGGATGGTCGGCTTCGACGCCGATTTCTGCTGGGCGGTGGCGGCGTTCCTCGATGTGCCTGACGTCGAGTTCGTCAACCTCACGAGCGCCTCACGGATTCCCGCGGTCATTGCGGGATCGGTGGATGTCGTGTTCCGGACGACCACGCAGACGATCAGCCGGGATGATCAGGTCGACTTCGGCCCCGTGACGTTCTTCGATGGCCAGCGGCTGTTGGTGAATGCCAGCTCGAATATCAGCGGGTTGGACGATCTGAACGGCGCGCGTATTTGTGTCGCCACCGGGACGACCAGCGAGCGCAACATCACCGACCAGCTGCGGCAGCGCAACCTGCGTTTCCAGCTGGTGACGTTCGCCGAGGCCAAGCAGGCGTTCGACGGGATGGCCGCCGGTCGGTGTGATGTGTTTTCGACCGATGCCAGCCAGCTCACGGCGTTCCGGTCGACCGCGCCCACGCCCGCAGACTTCAAGATTGTCGGACGGGAGTTCAGCGACGAGCCCCTGGCGCCGATGTTCCCGCAGGACGACTCCAAGTGGGCGAAGGTCGTCGACTACACCGTGTGGGGAATGATTCTGGCCGAAGAGCTGGGCATCAACCAAACAGTCGCCCGTGATGCCGCCCAGGTGGCAGATCTGTCCAGCAAAGACCCGATTGTCAAGAACCTGCTCGAACTCAAGGGTGGCGCGATCCAGCGCGTCGTCCGCCTCGTTGGGAACTACGGCGAAGTGTACGACCGCTACTTTGGTCCCCGTCAGAAGACCGCGGTCACACGCGCGGGCACGCGGAATGATCTCGCCAAGCGGGGCGGGGCCATGACCAGCCGCCCGTTCCGTAACTAAACAGGGCGGCGAGTGACGGTGGCGCGGGATGGTGTAATCCCTCCTGGGCGTGCATTCGGAAGCGCGCGCCCAGGAGGATGCCCCAGAGAGACCCTGACCGCCTAAATGCATTCCCCCGCCCGTCGAGCCCTCTGGCGGGACGCGCGCATGCAGGCGATCGGCGCGCAGATCATTGTCGTGCTCGTTGTCGCCCTGGCTCTCTACGGAGCCAGTGGTGCGCTGCAGCGCAGCTTGGCCCGCCGGCACATCTCGCTGGATTGGCGGGTTTTCGGCCAAACCGCGGGGTTTGAACTCAGCGCGCTGCAGTGGACGCTAGACCTCAAGACCTTCCGCGTCAAACGTTTCGATCCCACCAGTACCAACGCCGAGGCCATGATCGCCGGGTTATTCAACACGGTGGAGGTTGCGGTCATCGGCATCGTGGTCGCCACACTGCTCGGCACGCTCGTGGGTATCGCCCGGCTGTCCCGAAACTGGCTGGTGGGGAAGCTCGCGCTGGGGTATGTGGAGGCGTTCCGCAACACGCCGTTGCTCGTGCAACTGTTCTTCTGGTACTTCGCGATCTTCTTACAACTGCCTGACGGTTCGCCCTCGCACCCCCCGCTGCAGATGTGGGGAGGAGCCATCATCCTCACGAACTCCGGTCTCGCCGTCGGCGCCACGTTGGTCCCGCGTTTCGGTCGGCTCATCGCCGAGGGCGGCTATCAACTCACGCCGGAGCTTGTGGCGCTTGTGATTGGGCTCGCCTGCTATACGTCCGCATTCATCGCCGAAATCGTCCGGGGGGGGATCCAGATGGTCGCGCGGGGACAGATGGAGGCCGCGCGCAGTCTGGGACTGACGTATCGCCAGGGCCTCGTCTTTGTGGTCCTCCCTCAGGTGGTGCGGGTTATTATCCCGCCGCTTGGAAACCAGTTCCTCAATCTCACGAAGAATAGCAGTCTGGCGCTAGGCATCGGCTACGCCGAGTTGCTCACGGCGGCGAACACCATTAGTAGTCAATCCTTCCGCTCGCTTGAGGTGTTCACGGTCGTGACGCTCATGTACCTCGGACTGTCGTTCGCGATCTCCGCCCTCCTCAACCTGGTGCGTGCCCGCCTGGCCCTGCCGGGGACGATCTAGCTCATGGCCGCCGCCATCCCCGCCCTCGCCCCCGACCTGCGGCCGACCGCGCGCCAGTGGCTGGAACGCAACCTGTTTGACGGCGTCTGGAACACAGTGCTGACCCTGGCGCTCGCGGTTGTCCTCGGCGCGTTCTTTGCCGCGGGAACCCGCTGGGTGTTGCGGGCACACTGGGCGGTGATCGTCGCGAACCTGCGGTTTTGGTTGATTGGGTTTCTCCCCGCCGAAGTCGCCTGGCGCGCCTACTGGGCGGGAGGCCTGGTGGCGATGATGGCGATCCTGACGGCAGTAGGGCAGCGCGCTCGCGTGCGCCCGGGAACCCTCGTGGGGGCCTGGGGCGGGGTGCTGGCCGGAGCCGTGTGGCTTCTCGTTCCTCTCCGACTGGACCACTTGGGCGGTTTGTACCTCACGTTGGTGCTGGCGACAGTAGGGATCGCGGGGTCGTTTCCCATCGGCGTGTTGGTCGGGATGGGGCGGGTCAGTCGGCTGCCGGTCATTCGGGCGTTGTCCACCCTGTACATCGAGGTGATCCGGGGAATCCCGTTTATCACCGTGCTCCTCTGGTTCTCCGTGTTCGTCACTCTGGTCTCAGGCGACGCCCTGAACAAAGTCCAGCGGGCGATGATCGGGATCATCATCTTCGCCTCTGCCTACGTAGGCGAGATCGTCCGCGCCGGCATCCAGTCCGTGCCCCGAGGGCAGCGCGAAGCGGCGCGCGCCGTGGGACTTTCCCCGTGGCAGACGATGCGCCTCGTCGTGCTGCCGCAGGCCGTCAAGAACATGATCCCCGCCCTCGTCGGCCAGTTCATCAGTTTGTTCAAGGACACGTCGCTGACAGTCATCATTGGGCTCACTGAGTTGGTGGGCACCGGCCGGGCGTTGCTCGCGATCACCCAGTACCTGCACGACGTCCGGGAAGTCTACGTCTTCTTGCTCGTGCTCTACTTCGTGTTCTCCTTCGCCCTGTCGTCCGCCAGCCGTCGCCTCGAGAGGAGGCTCGGTGTGGGCGAGCGGTAGGGCATCCGCAGACAGACGCGTATACTGAAAGGCGAGGTGGCACTGGGATGGCCGAAGTCGGTGTGAGCCCCCGAGAAAAAGCGACCGCCCCCCCGCGCCAGGGCGGGCCGATCATTGTCATGGAGGATGTGCACAAGTGGTTTGGCACGCTGCACGTGTTGCGTGGCATCAGTGTCGAAGTCTGGCCGGGTGAAGTCGTCGTCATCGCGGGGCCCTCGGGGTCGGGTAAGTCCACGATGATCCGCACCATCAATCGCCTGGAGACCCATGAGCGCGGCCGGATCGTTGTCGATGGGATCGAGCTGACCGATGACGTCCACAACATCGACGCGGTCCGCAGCGAAGTGGGGATGGTGTTCCAATCGTTTAATCTCTTCCCGCACCTCACCGCCCTGCAGAACATCAGCCTCGCGCCGATCAAGGTGCGGCGCTGGCCGCGAGAGAAAGCCGACCGCATTGCGCGTGATTTGCTCGCGCGCGTCGGGATCCCCGAGAAGGCGGATGTCTTCCCGGCTCTGTTGTCCGGGGGCCAGCAGCAACGCGTGGCGATCGCGCGGGCGCTGGCGATGCAGCCGAAGGTGATGCTGTTTGACGAACCGACCTCGGCCCTCGACCCGGAAATGATCCAGGAGGTGTTGGATGTCATGCGCGGGCTGGCCGATGCGGGGATGACGATGATCATCGTCACGCACGAGATGGGCTTTGCCCGCGAAGTCGCCGATCGGATCCTCTTCATGGACGAGGGCGTGATCGTCGAGGAGGGCGCGCCCGAGCACTTCTTCACGAACGCCACGCACCCGCGCACGAAGCAGTTTCTCTCTAAAATTCTCCGCCAGTAACCTTCTCAACGCACCCGTCCTCCCCGTGGGGCCGCCGTGCTGTCTGCGCCCCCATGGTATAATGAGGCGCATTATCGAAAGGCAGGTGGCTCTTCACGTTGGAGCCTGCGAGTAACCCCCTAGGTTGGATAGGTCTGGTGTTGCTGCTATTTCTATCCGCGGTCGTCTCCGCGGTAGAAACGGCCGTGCTGGCTGCTAACAAGGCAGGTCTGCGCCAGCGCAGCGAGGCGAACGACTCCCGCGCGCGCCTGCTCTGCCAGCTTCTGGACGATCCTGGACACCTGCGCACGACGCTGCAGGTGGCCAACTACACGGTCAATACCGGCGCCTCCGTGCTGGCCGCCATCCTGTTCCTGACGTGGCTGGGGCCGGGGTGGGGGTTGTGGCTGGCCGTCGTCGCGATGACCCTCGCGTTGCTGGTTGTCGGCGAGATCGTCCCGAAGACCGTCGCGGCGAAAAATGCCGACTGGATCGCTCTGTGGGCGAGCTGGCCCGTGTGGGGTTTGACCGCCGTGCTGACGCCGGTCATCCGGTTTTTGTCACTGGTCAGCGCCCTCGTGGTGCGACCCCTCGGCGGCCGCGTCAACGCCGCCGCCCCCCTGGTGACTGAGGAGGAAATCCGCCTCCTCCTCAAGATGGGGCAGGACGAGGGGGTTATTAAGGAAGATGAGGGTCAGATGATCCACTCTATCTTCGAGTTCGGCGACACCGTCGTGCGCGAAATCATGACCCCCCGGATCGACATGGTGTGCGTGGCGGATACGACGACGGTGGACGGCGTCTTGCGTGTGATCCTTGCCGAGGGGCACTCTCGGATTCCCGTGTACCACGACACCATCGATCAGATCGTCGGGATGGTGCACGTCAAGGACATCCTCAGCCACATCAAGGCGGGACACTACTCCCTGCCTGTGACGGAAGTCATGCGGCCGGCGTACTTCGTCCCTGAGAGCAAGAGGCTCGACGACCTGTTCCGGGAGATGCGCCGCCGGACGCAGATTGCGATTGTGGTGGATGAATATGGGGGCACGGCCGGACTTGCGACGGTCGCCGACCTGCTCGAGGAGATTGTGGGGCCCATCCGGGACGAATACGATGTCGAGGAGAAACTCTTCGAGCGCGTCGACGGAGGCAGTGCCATTGTGGATGGTCGGCTGAGTATCGAGGAAGTCAACGAGCTGATGGATCTGAACCTCCCGGCGGGGGAGGTGGATACGATCGGCGGGTTCGTGTACGCGCGGCTCGGGCATGTGCCGGTGCCGGGGGAGACGGTGGCCGCTGGCGACACGGTCATCACCGTCGAGAAGCTAGAGGGCCATCGCGTCGCCCGGGTGCGCATCAGCCGGCGGGTGCCGGCGGAGCCCCTGCCTTCCTAAACGGCATGCGCGCCCGTCTGCGACGGTACTTCATCACCGGCCTGATCGTCATTCTGCCCATCGCGGTGACCGTCAACGTCCTCGTGTGGTTGTTTTGGACGCTGGATGGGTTCCTGGGGTGGCTGTTCACGAAGTGGTCCGGTCACGTCCTCCCCGGAGTCGGGCTCGTGGCCATGCTCGCCACGATCCTCTTGGCCGGGGCACTGGCCACCAACGTGCTGGGCCGGCGGATCGTGGGGTGGTTTGACCGCCTCGTCCTGCGGATTCCCTTCGCCCGCAGCATCTACTCAGCCATCAAGCAGCTCAGCGACAACATCCTCGCGCAGCGCGGCGCCACCTTTCAACGTCCCGTGTTGATAGAGTGGCCGCGCCGCGGTCTCTTCACCGTGGGCTTTGTCACAGGGGAAACCACCGGACGAGTCCAGGAGATCGCCGGGCAACGTGTTCTGAACGTCTTCATCGTCACCACGCCCAACCCGACCAGCGGGTTCGTGATCTTGGTGCCCTCCGACCAGATCTACCCGCTCGACATGAGCGTCGAGGATGCCCTCAAGCTGGTCCTGTCGGGAGGGATCGTGTCCCCGACGGAGCCCCGCGTTCCAGTGTCTGCTCGCCCCGCCGGCGATTCCTGATGGCTCGCCAGGGTACTGACGCGGCCCTCGTCGCTGCCGCCGCACGGGCCAGGAAGGCCGCCTACGCGCCGTACTCTCGCTTTCGGGTAGGCGCCGCAGTACGCACCGCCAGTGGAGAAGTCTACACGGGCGCCAACATCGAGAACGCGTCCTATGGGTTATCGCACTGCGCGGAACGCGTGGCGATCCACAAGGCGGTCTCGGAGGGCCACCGGCACTTGGAGGTGGTCGCGGTCGTCGCAGACGGCACCTCGCCGGCCATGCCCTGCGGAGCGTGCCGGCAAGTGATGGCAGAGTTTGGCGTCCGCCGTGTGATTGTCGCCACCCCCGCTGGCCGCCGGAGAGTCCGCACCTTTAAGCAGTTGCTCCCCGAACCGTTCTTAGCAGATCGACTCCCCCGGAAGTAACCCACCACCCGGGCCAGCAGCCGACGAGGGGATGGTCGAAACCCGACACGCTTCCCAGGTCCCCGATTCCCCGACGCCGACTTCCGGACCTGGAAGTTCAGGTCACCGCTCCGGATTCGTCGCTGTTGTTGGTCGTCCCAACGTGGGAAAGTCGGCCCTGGTAAACCGTCTGGTCGGGCAGAAGGTGGCCATTACCGCGGCCGCCCCGCAGACCACGCGGAGCCGGGTATCAGGAATTCTCACGCGGCCGGATGTCCAGATTGTCTTTGTCGATACTCCTGGGTTCCATCAGCCTCAGCATCGCCTGGGGGAGTGGATGGTGGATCAAGCCCTCCGCGCGATGGGGGACGCGGATGTCGTCTTGCTTGTTCTAGATGCGGCGAGGGGCGTGACGCCCGAGGACGAGCAGGTCGCCGCTAGGCTCCCGGTAGGGAGGCCGCCCGTCGTGGCCGTGCTCAACAAGGCCGATCGTGCTGAAACCGGATCCCTGAAAGAGATTGAGGCGAGGGTCCTCGCCCTGGGCGAGTTTGCCGGAGTCCATGCGGTGTCGGCTGCCACCGGGGCGAATCTGGACCGCCTGGTAGACCAGGTGGTGGGCTTGTTGCCCGAAGGCCCGGAGTACTTTCCCCCGGAGATGTTCACAGACCAGCCCCAGCAGTTCCTCGTCCGAGAACTTGTCCGCGAGCAAGCCATCAGCTTGACCAGAGACGAACTGCCCCATAGCATTGCCGTCGAAATCGAGGAGTTTGCGGAGCGCTCACCTGCCTCCGCCCGGGGAGGCCCCAAAGGAGCAAGCCCGCCCCTGGTCTACATTCGAGCAGTGCTGCACGTCGAACGCGAGGCCCACAAGAAGATGCTGATCGGCCGGGATGGCCGGATGCTTAAAGCCATTGGGCAGCGGGCCCGGCGGGAGATCGAGGCGCTCCTGGGGTCTCGGATCTACCTCGAGCTGTGGGTGAAGACGACGAAGGGCTGGCGAGAGCGCGACGACCTCATCAAGGCGTTCTACCCCGAGTAGTTCCGCAGGTTTCCCCCCGCGCAGGTGCCGATGGACCGATGCAGATGCGTCAGGTACAATTTTTTGGGCACAGTGAAGATGAAGCAGGGAATCTTTGCCGAGGCGTGGAATCCGTGCGCGGTTCTGGGGCAATGATTCGTGTCGGCCGCCTGGTCAACACTCCCTCAATCGACGCGGGCGGTGTCACACTCAGCGTGTTGGGACGTGCCGCAGTGGCCCCCGGTGGGCTCGGGAGGTCTGCAGGACCGGTCTCCTCCCGACGCGACTCTCTCAATGGGCAAGCTCAGGGCAGCAATGGAGAGCGCGCATGAAAGCTGAAATCCCCGAGATCGCTTCGCCCCCTCTTGTCCCTCCTTCAGTCCGCGACCGCGGGATGAGCGGTCTGGCTCGGTTGTTTTTCGCCTTTCGCCGGTCGTCCAAAGCGCTGCGGCTGTTTCTCGCGATCGCGGGTCCGGGAATCATCGTGATGGTGGCCGACAACGACGCGGGCGGCATTACCACGTACACCGTGACAGGCGCGCAGTACGGCATGCACCTGCTGTGGTTCTTGATTCTGCTCGGCCCGGTGGCCTATTTCGTCCAGGAAATGACCGTCCGCCTCGGCGCGGTCACAAAGCGCGGGCATGCCGAGGCGATCTTTACCTCCTTCGGGCGCTTCTGGGGATGGTTCTCGTTGCTCGACCTGGTGCTGACCGACTGGCTCACGATGATCACCGAATTCATTGGCATGACGGCCGCGTTGAGCATCTTCCACGTTCCGCCGGTCCTCACTGTGATGATCTGCTGGCTCATCATGGGGTCGATGATCCTGACCGGACAGTACTGGACGTGGGAGAAGATCACACTCGGGTTTGTCGTGCTCAATCTGATCTACATCCCCGCCGCGTTTCTGGTCCATCCGTCCGTCCCCGAGATCTTGCACAACAGCTTCATTCCGCACTTTCCGCCGGGCGGATTCACAAACACGCTCTTCTTCCTGCTCATGGCCAACATCGGGACCACGATTGCGCCCTGGATGCTCTTCTTCCAGCAGAGTTCTGTGGTGGACAAGGGCCTCAAAGAGAAAGACATCAACTACGGGAGAATCGACACGTTCATCGGCGCAACCTTGACCGTCGTGGTCGCCGTGGTGCTGATCATCGTCGCCGGTCAACTGTTGCAAGGTACGAACGTGGATGATGCTGCGAAGGCCGCCTCGCTGCTGATCCCCCAGAACCGCTTCATCGGTACAGTGATGGCGATCGGGTTGTTTGACGCCGGCCTGCTGGGCGCGGTGTGCATTTCCCTGGCGAGTTCTTGGGCGTTCGGCGAGGTCTTCGGGTGGGCGCATTCCTTGAACCGCAAAGTCCGGGAAGCGCCGTGGTTTTATGCGTACTACTTCTTCGATCTCCTACTCGCCGGCACGGTCGTGTTGATTCCGAAGGCCCCGTTGGTCCTCATCACGCTGTTCGTGCAGGTGATTGCGACCACATTGCTCCCGGCGGCACTGGTGTTCTTAATTCTGCTCCTGAATGATAAGAAGACCATGGGGAAGTACACGAACACGCGGTGGCAGAATGTCGCGAATGTCACGATTGTCGTGGCGGTCATTGTGACGTCTACGCTCTACGGCATCAGCGCCGTGTTCCCGGATCTCTTTCACTAATCCGCTCGGAGGAGGACGCGATGGGTCGAATTTTTGAAAGCCTCAAAGCGCAGATCCGCGAAGTCAATCGCCGGTACGCGACGCCCGCGATGACCATGACGCCGCTTGTCAAGTTCTGCCTCGTGAGCCTACGAGTGTACCTCCTGGTGTTGGTCACGCTGATGATTGTCAAATTCATTTTGGTCGCCCGGCAGGCGCTGTGACTGCGACCGTCACGGCCAACGCTCACACGCCGGAGCGGATTTTTCGGCTCAGCGACGTCGTACGCGCTCCTGTCTTGTTCGGGGAGGAGAGGATTGGTCGGCTCTCTGATCTGATCATTGTGGACCGGGATGTCGTGGCCGAGGTGACGCACATCTGTGTGCAACGTCCCTTTGGGCGGCCGCCCTGGTTTGTTCCCTGGGCCGAGATTGCCCAGTTCTCGGAGAAGCAGGTGATCGTGAAACCCGGAATCCCCACCGACACCCTCGAACGAGAGCCCGCGGGCGCCGTGCTCCTAGAAGATTACATCGTCGACAAAAAGGTGCTAGATGTCGAAGGCCGCGAGATTGAGGTCGTGTACGACGTCTCCCTCGCGCTGAAAGGCACACGCCTGTACGTCGTGGGCGTGGATATTTCGCGACGAGGGCTGTTGCGCCGCATTGGCTTGAAGTGGCTCGCCAATCTCACCGCGGGTATCACGGACCGGATCGAGAACGACATGATTGGGTGGGGCTTGGTGGAGCCGTTACCCGCCGGCATCGACAGTTTTGCGGGGGACCTCAAGCTCAAAGTGGTGAAACGGGAACTGGCCAAGATCCCGCCGATTGATGTGGCCCGAATCCTCGAGCAGCTCGGGCGCGACGAACGGCTCGCGATCTTCAACACGATGGAGCCGGGGCCGGCTTCCGATGCGCTCGAGGCCTTGGACCCGAAATCCCAACGGGAGTTGATCTCCGCCCTGCCCAGTGAGAAAGCGGGAAACCTCATTAACGCCATGACGCCTGGCCAAGCCGCGGATGTCTTGGCGGTGTTGCCGTGGTCGGACGTGTACCGCATCCTCGCCGTTCTCGACCGGGACAAGGCCGACCAGGTTCGGAAAATCTTGGCGGAGCAAGACCAGCGGGTCAAAAACTATGTCTCTTCCGACTACCTCAAACTGCGACCGGAAACCACTGTGGCACAGGCCCGTCAACTCCTCCGCGGCGCACAGGAGCGGGAGGCGGTGGCCTACCTATATGTCCTGGACGCCAAGGATCACCTCCTCGGATTGGTGAACGCCGTGGACCTCTTGGCGGCCTCCGACGACACGCCCGTGCGGAACATCCTCAAAGGTTCTCCGACCTATCTGAACGTCGAGGCGACCCTCAAAGACACCCGGGAGATGTTTGCCCGGTATGACTTCCGCGCGCTTCCCGTCGTGGATCGACACGGGAAAATGAAGGGGGTCGTCCTCTCGCGCGACGTGATGGGCCTGAAACATGCCGGTCTATAAGGCGGAAGCGATCGTGCTCCGCCGCACTAACCTCGGCGAAGCCGATCGGATCGTCACGCTGTTTTGTCGCGACCAGGGGAAAGTGGCCGCGGTGGCCAAGGGCGCGCGCACGCCGAAGAGCCGGTTGTCCGGCCGGCTGGAGTTGTTCTCGCATGTGCGGCTGCTGCTGGCGGTGGGCCGCACCCTCGATATCGTCTCGCAGGTGGACGTCGTGCACGCCCACTCCCCCTTGCGAGGGGACCTGGAGCGGTTAGGCTTTGCGGCGTTTGCGATCGAGTTGACTGATCGCGCCACCGCAGACCGCGAACCCGCCCCGGAGATCTTCGAGAGTCTCTGCGACGCGCTCGAACGCATGCAGGAAGCGGACCCGCAGTTGGTCGCACTATGGTTTGTCGCGCGATTGCTCGTGCACACAGGCTACGCGCCAGTGACGGATCGGTGCCAAGTGTGCGGACGAACCGTTCGCGGTGGGTCGGCGTTCAGTTACGCCCTCGGCGGCACGCTGTGTGAGGCGGACCGCCCCCGTGATCCCGACGCTATCGTCGTCTCCGCGGGTGCGCTGCAGATGGTGGGGGGCCTGCTGCACACGCAGGCCCCAGCCCTGGGGACGCTGACGCCTGATCGGAAGCTGCGTTCAGAAGTCGGGGGAGTCTTGCAGCGCTACGCGGAGTATCGGTGGGAAACCAAGTTGAAGAGTCCGGGGGTCATCGCGGCGCTCGCCCGACCTGCCCGAACGCCGCGCCGAGTGAACTAGATGTGAAATGGGCTTCATTTTCTCGGCGAGACGGTGTGTGCTATAGTGTGGGAGTGTGGGGGTGAACTGAGTGGAGATCGATCTTGAACGGGCCGGCCGCGCGTTACTGCAGTTAGGAACCGCGTTAGAAGATGCCCGCGGCGTGATCCGGCCCGGCCCCGATGGTCTTGTGCGGGTGAAGACAGAGGACCGGGTGGTGGAACTCCCCCTGTCATGGGCGGTCGCCGGAGCTGTGGCGTTCGCCGTGGCAGCGATCCTCTCGACGGTGCCCATGCCATCGGCTCGGCGCCGCGAGCGCAGCGAGGAACCTCTGGGAATCGGCTAAACGCTCGACCCGACCCGGTCACCGTATGCGTGCAGGGTTGGCGAGGCGGCGGTAGTGGAGAAGAGTAGCCTGCTGGTGTCCCTAGCGAGCCCGAGCATGGTGCAAGCGGGCGGCGCAGCCGGTGAACGGGACTCCTAAGACGCGCCGCTGAGTGGCACGAGGTTGCACGACGGCTCGTCTCCGTTAGAGGACGACGAGAGCAGGCCCCAGGCAGGGTGTGAAGATCACGACGCGAGCTAGCTGGGGTCTGAAGCAGGGTGGAACCACGGAGGCCCCCGTCCCTGAGGCGGTGGCCGTTTTTGTTTGCCGATCGCGGGCCGCCAGCTGAGCGGTGTGGTCGGAGGTGTGCGGTGACCCTCCAAGATGTGATCCTAACCCTCCAGCGCTTTTGGGCAGGCCAGGGCTGTGTGCTCGAGCAACCCTACGATGTCGAGGTCGGCGCCGGCACCATGCACCCCGCCACCTTTCTGCGCGCGCTGGGGCCGGAGCCATGGAAGGTCGCCTATGTGCAACCCTCTCGTCGGCCGGCCGACGGCCGGTACGGTGAAAACCCGAACCGCCTCTTTAAACACTTCCAATACCAAGTCGTCTTGAAGCCCTCGCCGGATGACAGCCAGGACCTCTATCTGCGCAGCCTCGGGCAGCTCGGCATCAAGCTGCCGGAGCACGATGTGCGCTTTTTAGAAGATGACTGGGAGGCCCCCACGCTCGGCGCCTCGGGACTGGGCTGGCAGGTGTTTCTCGACGGCCAAGAGATCACCCAATTTACCTATTTCCAGCAGATGGGCGGGCTGGAGACAAAACCGGTGTCGGTCGAACTCACCTACGGGCTCGAGCGGATTGCGATGTTTATCCAGCATAAAGCCAGCGTGTTCGAGATCGAGTGGGCACGAGGGATCACCTATGGCGAGCTCCGCAAGCAAGACGAAGCAGAGCAATCGGCTTACGGATTTGACCGCGCAGACGTCGCCACAGTGCGTCAAGCCTTTGCCAGTACCGAGGCGGAGGGTTTGCATCTGATAGAAGCGGGCCTCATCTTGCCGGCCTACGACCAGGTCTTGAAGTGCTCTCACCTGTTTAACCTCCTCGATGCGCGTCGCGCATTGAGTGTCGCCGAGCGGACGACGTTGATGGGCCGCTGCCGATCGCTAGCCCGTCGGTGTGCCGAAGGGTATGTGGCCAAGCGAGGTGAAATGGGGTTTCCCCTCCTGCGTGCGGCGGCTTCCCCAGCAAGGCGACGTCATGGGTCGAAAGGCACCAAGCCGGCGCATGCCTGACCTGTTGCTGGAAATCGGGACCGAAGAGCTGCCCCCTTTTGACATCGCGCCGGCATTGGTCCAGTTGGCCGCGCGCGTGCAGGGAGCCCTCACCGATTTGCGCCTCGAAGTCAGTGACGTGCAGACGATCGGAACGCCGCGCCGCCTTGCATGTCTGTGTTCGGGCGTGTCTGTGCGCCAGCGTCCTGCGGTGCGGGAGGTTCGCGGCCCCGCCGCTCAAGTGGCGTTCGATGCGGCGAGTCGGCCGACGCCGGCCGCAGTCGGGTTTGCCCGCAGTCAAGGGATCCCCGTAGAGCGCCTTCAGGTGCAAGAGGTCGCCGGCAAGCGCTATGCGGTGGCGGTCGTGGAAGAGAAAGGCCATCCTGCGTCTCAGGTGCTTCCCGCAGCGCTGGTCACGGCAGTCCTGGGCGTGTCGTTCACAAAAACGATGCGGTGGGGTGATCGCGACATCCGATTTGCGCGTCCCATCCGCTGGGTCGTCGCCTTGCTCGACAAGGTAGTCCTCCCGGTGGAGCTCGCGGGATGCCGGGCGAACCGCGTCACGCACGGGCACCGCACACTTCGTCCCGGCCTGCACTCGGTCTCCCATCCCTCGCGCTACGAGCCGGTGTTGAAATCCGCCGGCGTCATCGGCCAGCCTGCCGAGCGCCGGAAGATCATTGTCCACCAAGCCACCGATCTTGCCCGCCGGGCGGGAGGCGCCCCACTTCTCGACGCCCATCTGTTAGACGAAATTGTCATGAATACCGAGCATCCGCAGGCGCTGCGGGGCGCCTTCGCGGCGGAGTTTTTGAAGCTCCCGCGGCCTGTACTCGTGACGGTCATGCAGCACCACCAGAAATACTTTGCGATAGAAGATGCTCAGCATGCGCTGCGACCCGCGTTCATCGCGGTCCGTGACGGAGACGCCAAGCACCTGGCGACGGTCCAACAGGGCCACGAATGGGTGCTGCAGGCGCGGTTGACCGATGCGCGATTCTTCTTCCAGGAAGATCGCAAGCATCACTTAGAAGATCTCCTGCCTCGTTTGGAGGGAGTCACCTTCCTGGCCCAACTCGGGACGATGGCCGAGAAGACACGTCGGCTTGTCAATTTGGCCCGCCAGTTGTCAACCATGCTGTTGCTGGATGGACACACCAGTGAAGCGCTTCTGCGTGCGGCGACGCTGTGCAAGGTTGATTTGGTGACGAATTTGGTCAGCGAGTTTCCAGAACTCCAGGGGACAATGGGGCAGATCTATGCCGAACTCGACGGGGAGCCGACCGAGGTTGCCCGCGCGATCGGGGAGCATTATCGCCCGACGGGGGGAGACGACAGTCCCCCCAAGACGGAAGTCGGGGCGTTGCTCGGACTGGTGGATAAACTGGACACTTTGGTCGGCGCGTTGGGAGCGGGGCTCGTCCCCAGCGGCTCGCAAGACCCGTATGGGTTGCGTCGCGCGGGACAGGGGATCGTAGAGATTGCGCAGATGCTCCGTCTGCACCTGTCTTTGAAGGCGCTCGCCTCCGCTGCCCGCGCGGGCTATGGGAAGTTGCCCCGCTCGAGTGTGGTCGACGAGGTCGTCGACTTCCTGCGGCAGCGGCTGCGCGCGGTGCTGACGGAACGCGGCATACGGTACGATCTGGTGGACGCGGCTTTGGCGGTCAGTGACGACGACCTGTTGGCCGCCGCCGACCGCGCCGCGGCGTTGCAGGCGTATGTCCCCCGGCCTGAGTTCTCGAGGCTCTGGGTCGCCTACGACCGAGCCTCTCGCATCCAGACTGCGCCCGCCGGGGGAAAGGTGGATGCTAAGAAGTTTGAGTCGCCTACCGAGCACCAGCTGCACGACGCCCTCACCGCTGTCACGCCCAAGGTCGCCCTGTCCGTGGCGGCCGGGGACATGGTCAAAGCGATGGAGCACCTCTTGCCGCTGGCCGAGCCGGTGGATCGGCTGTTTGATGACGTCTTAATCATGGCTCCCGACCCGGCGGTGAGAGCAAACCGGCTGGCCTTGCTGCGGTCGGTCACCGACGTTTTTCGGATCGTTGCGGATTTTTCCAAAGTGGTCATGGCTGATGTGCAAGCCCCCGCGGCCGCACGGCAACGGGGAACAGACCAACCCGAGACGAAGAAAAGCTAGCAGTCCCCCGGTGAGGTGAACTGATGGCACAGGTACGGAACAAGAAAACTCTGCGGGCGGCGACCCGGCGAACTCCGGCGACCCGGCCCGCGCGGCGTGGGCGCGGCGGCCGCTGGACCCAGCTCTTTTCTGAAGGGAACGCGAAGATGCGCGATCTCTTGGGCGGGAAAGGGGCCGGGCTGGCCGAGATGAGCCGGATCGGGCTGCCAGTCCCTCCGGGATTCACGATCACGACGGAAGCGTGTTTGGAGTACTATCGGCGCAATCGCCAGTTTCCCCCGGGGTTGCTCGATGAAGTCCGCCAGAAGGTTCGTGCGGTCGAAGCGCGCACGGGCAAGCGCTTTGGGGATCCCGCGAACCCGTTGCTCGTGTCGGTGCGCTCGGGCGCCAAATTTAGCATGCCGGGGATGATGGATACGGTACTAAACCTGGGCCTGAACCAGGCGACGGTTGAAGGGTTAGCCCAACGCACCGGCGATCCGCGGTTCGCCTACGACTCGTACCGCCGGTTTATGCAGATGTTCGGCGATGTGGTTTTGGGGGTGAAGCACGACGAGTTCGAAACAGCCCTCGCGGCGGCCAAGCGACAGCGCGGGGTAACCTTGGATACCGAATTGAGCGCCGCGGATCTCAAGGCTCTGACTGAATCATATCGTCGGATTGTGCGTCAGCAGGCCAAACAGGCTTTTCCCGAGGACCCTTGGCAACAATTGGAGATGGCGATTCGCGCGGTCTTCGAGTCATGGAACACGCCGCGCGCAATCACGTACCGCAATTTCAACAAGATCCCCCACGACTTGGGGACAGCGGTCAACATCCAGACCATGGTGTTTGGAAACATGGGGAAGACGTCCGGGACCGGGGTCGCGTTTACCCGCAACCCCGCCACCGGCGAAAAGAAAGTCTATGGCGAGTACCTCCTCAACGCCCAGGGCGAAGATGTCGTCGCCGGCATCCGCACGCCGCTGCCGATTTCGCAGCTGGCTCGCGACCTGCCCCAGGTCTATCGGCAGTTCGCTGACGTGTGCGCCCTGCTGGAGAAGCATTATCGGGACGTTCAAGATGTCGAGTTCACGATTGAAAATGGCACGCTGTACCTGCTGCAAACGCGCAGCGGCAAACGGACGGCCCCCGCGGCAGTGAAGATCGCCGTCGACATGGTGGCCGAAAAGCTGATCAATAAAGAGGAAGCGCTGTTGCGCGTTGAGCCGGCGTCCCTCGAGCAGTTGTTGCATCCCCGGCTCGATCCGGCCGCCCCCCGTCGGGTTGTCGGCAAGGGGCTGGCGGCAAGCCCCGGGGCGGCGTCGGGCGTAGTGGTGTTTGATGCCGACGAGGCCGTGAAGATGGCCGCGACGCGGAAGGTGATTCTGGTGCGCCCCGAGACTAACCCGGACGACATTCACGGGTTGGTCGCGGCTGGAGGCGTGCTCACGAGTCGCGGCGGCATGACCAGCCACGCCGCCATCGTGGCCCGCGGGATGGGCAAACCGGCGGTGGTCGGGGCGGAAGGCGTCCGCATCGATCTGGAGGCCAAGCAGTTCGTCGCCGGGACGGCCGCGGTGCGCCAGGGGGAACTCATCACGATCGATGGGTCAACCGGGGAGATCATGTTGGGTGAAATCCCCGTCATTGAGCCGACCCTCACCGGGGAGATTCAGGAACTCTTGCGCTGGGCCGATCAAGCGCGCGTGTTGGGAGTCCGGGCGAACGCGGACTACCCGCGGGATGCGGCGAAGGCGCGTGAATTTGGCGCGGAAGGCATCGGCTTGTGTCGGACCGAGCACATGTTCATGGAGGCCGAGCGGCTGCCGATCATGCAGCAGATGATCATGGCGTCCACCGAAGCTGAGCGGCGGAAGGCCTTGGCGCCCTTGTTGGAGTTCCAGCGAGAGGATTTCAAGGGGATCTTTCGCGAGATGAAGGACCTGCCGGTGATCATTCGGTTGCTCGACCCCCCGCTCCACGAGTTCTTGCCGCGGATGGAAGACCTGTTGGTGGAAGTAACGGAACTGAGGCTGCGGGGAGACACTACGCATCTGCGGGGACGGGAAGCTTTGCTCCGCCGGGTGCAAGAGCTACACGAGTTCAACCCGATGCTCGGTCTGCGCGGCTGTCGATTGGGGATCCTGTACCCCGAGATCAACGAGATGCAGGTGCGGGCCATCTTGCAGGCTGCGATCGAGCTGAAGCGGGACGAACGCATTGAGGTGATTCCGGAGATCATGATCCCGCTCGTGGGCCACCCCAATGAGCTGCAGGTCGTGCACGAACAACTCCAAGCGATTGCGGCGCAGGTCATCCGGGAGGCGGGCGTGCCGGTGCGCTACATGTTCGGTACGATGATCGAGATCCCGCGGGCCTGTCTGGTCGCCGACCAGATCGCAGAGAGAGCCGAGTTCTTCTCCTTCGGCACCAACGACCTAACGCAAACGATCTTCGGGTTCAGCCGGGATGACGCGCAGGGGAAGTTCCTCCACGTCTACCTCGAGAAGGGGATTCTCAAAGACGATCCGTTTCAGACCTTGGACCAAGGCGGGGTCGGCCAACTCATGGAAATGGCTGCGAAGCGGGGCAAGTCGACGCGACCGAAGCTGGAGGTCGGGATCTGCGGCGAGCACGGCGGCGATCCTGCCTCCGTGGAGTTCTGCCACCGCATCGGGTTGGACTACGTGTCGTGTTCGCCGTTCCGCGTTCCCGTTGCCCGGCTCGCCGCCGCGCAAGCGCGGATCAAAGAGAAACTCGTTGTGGCGAAGGACGTGTGACGCACTCGCCTAAAGGATAAGATATGGGATCCGCTCCGTCGCAGAAGGCGCGCCGCCCCGGTCGCGTTCGCCTGCCCAGTCCGATGACGAGCACGTCCCGTCTGCTCACCGAACAGTGGGAACGGGAGCGCCTCAGCCCTCGGGCCGCCCTGGCGGGCGCATCGCGCGGTCGGGAGGTCCCCGAATCTGAGGACGATCTGCGCACCTGTTTTCAACGCGACCGCGATCGCATTATCCACAGCAAAGCGTTTCGTCGGCTCACCCATAAGACGCAGGTGTTCATCGCCCCCGAGGGAGACCACTACCGCACGCGCTTGACGCACACGCTAGAAGTCGCCCAGGTTGCGCGGACCGCCGCACGGGCGCTGCGCTTGAATGAGGATCTCACCGAGGCGATCGCTCTCGCCCACGATCTGGGGCATCCGCCCTTTGGGCATGCCGGCGAGGAGGCGCTCAATGAGGCCATGCAGCCGGTGGGCGGCTTCCGGCATTACGCCCAGAGCCTTCGGGTGGTGCAGATTCTGGAAGTCCGTACGCGGGCGAATGGGACCGTGGTCCGCGGGCTGAATCTCACATGGGAAGTGCGCGATGGCGTCGGGACCCATAGCAAAGGGCTCTCGGATCTGCAGAGCATGAACCGCGACACTGACGACCGCTTGCCCGCAACCCTCGAGGGCCAGGTTGTCCGGCTGGCCGACCGCATCGCCTACGTGCACCATGATACAGACGATGCGATTCGCGCCGGGCTCGTGACGGAGCGGGAGGTGCCTGCCGGAGTGCGGGCGCAATTAGGACAGACCCGCGGCGAGTGGTTGGATCGCATGGTGCGCGACCTGGTCTCGGCCAGTCAGGATCAGCCGACGATTCGTCTCAGTGACAGCGTGCGCGAGGCGCAGAATACGCTGAAAGATTTCCTCGCCTCGCGCGTGTACCGAGGGCCTGCCGCCTTAGCCGAAGTGGTGAAGGCCAAGCGCCTCGTGCAGGCTCTCTACGAGCACTACCTCGCGTATCCGGACGAGATCTCCTCTGAATACCGGGAGTTGATTGCGCGGGGGGATTCCGTCGGCCGAGTGGTGGGAGATTTCTTGGCGGGGATGACCGACCGATACGCCATTCGGCTGGCGGAGGCATTGTTCATCCCCCGCTCTTGGGCACCCTAGGTCGTGTGAAAAACTTGGCAGGGATGGCATCGCACCGAACCGAACAGCACGGCTCACACGGGGGAGATACTGTAGTGGCCACTGGCGGGATGCCATTAGCCCCGCGATCTCACACGGTGGGGGATTGCGCCGGAGGAAGGGAGAACTCTCCTTAGAGGCTGTCAGTCGCGATCATACGGTGCGCTAAGGTTGGATCAGCAGGGCGGGAGGGGCAGCGGTGCCGTCCTGCGAGACGATGAATGGAGAAGCCGGTGCCTGAAGCTCGTCAGGACGGGAGATCAGTAGCAGACGCTGCCGAGGAAGTCGTCCGCAAACTCCGCGGCGTCCAGGCAGTACGCGTAGAAACCGATGACGCGGGGACGATCCGAGTCGTCCACATCTTGGGTGGCCCGGACCGCAGCCCGAAGGTGATCGCCGTCGACGTCGTTTCTGCCTTGGCGGCACAGTTAGGGGTGCAACTGGAGCCGCGGCAGGTGCGGGTGGCCGCCCAGCAGCGCTCGGACCAGGAGTCCCCTCCCGATCAGTTGCGGCTCAAGTTTGTGGGGTTAACGGTCTCCGCGCTTCGCAGCGCGGCGGATGTGAAGGTCCATCTGGAAGACCAGGGTCTGATGTACGAGGGAATCGCCACCGGGCCGAACGCGACCCGCAACCGGCTGGACCTGGTGGCCGAAGCCACCCTCCGGGCGATCGAGCAGTACCTGCGCGCCCAGGGCCTGTTCGTGTTGGATGGCGTCACCACACAAACGGTGGGCACGCGGGAGGTCGCGGTCATCGTCGTTTCGTTGGCAGGACGGGACGAAGAGACACTTTCGGGATCGTCGCTCGTGCGTGAAGACCCGCGAGAAGCCGTCGTCCGTGCCGTCCTCAACGCGACGAATCGCCCGGTGTCCTGGCTCCTCGGTCGCTAGAAGAGTTCGCACGATCACCGCACCGCCCCGACCCACGCGACTTCTGTTCTGGAGCCCGTAGGCTCGCCCTCTAGCTTCGGTAGTGCCACTTGCCTGACCCCGGTATAATGTTCTTGTTATGGCGAACATCCTGGCGCGGCTGTGGGGCGATACCACGAGCCGCGACCTGCAGCGACTACAGCCTCTGGTTGAAGCGGCGACCGCCCTTGAGCCGGATCTTACCCCCCTGTCAGACCAGGCCCTAGCCGGCAAGACGGAGGAGTTCAAGGAACGTCTCGCGGGTGGCGAAACCCTGGACGATCTCTTGCCTGAGGCATTTGCAGTCGTCCGAGAGGCAGCGCGCCGCACGATTGGCCTCCGTCACTTTGACGTGCAACTGCTCGGGGGGGCGGTTCTGCACCAGGGCAAGATTACCGAGATGCGCACGGGCGAGGGCAAAACGCTCGTCGCCACATTGCCCATCTACCTCAACGCCCTCGCTGGCCATGGCGTGCACCTGGTCACCGTGAACGACTACCTGGCCCGGCGGGATGCGGGCTGGATGGGCCCGGTCTACCAGTTCTTGGGCTTGTCGGTGGCCATGATCGCGCACGAGTTCAGCGGACTCTACGATCCCGCGTTCCACGACCCCCAGGCGCACGCCGATGACCGCCTCAACCACTTCCGGCCGGTCGCGCGCAAGGAAGCCTACCAGGCGGACATCACCTATGGGACCGTGAGCGAATTTGGCTTTGACTACTTGCGCGACAACATGGCGGTGCGTCCGGAGGACCTAGTCCAGCGCGACCTGAGTTTCGCGATCGTCGACGAGGTGGACTTCATCCTTATTGATGAGGCCCGTACCCCGCTGATCATCTCTGGGATGGTGGATTCTTCCACCCGCGCCTATCATGACTTCGCTCGCGTGATCGAACGCCTCGTGGCCACCCGCGACTACACCGTGGACGAAAAGCTGAAGACCGCGGTGCTGACCGAGGAGGGGATGAGTCGGGTTGAGCATCTCGTGGGTGTCGCCAATCTGGCCGACATCGAGCACGTGAACCTCATGCACCACGTGCAGCAGGCCTTGCGTGCCCGCGCCTGTTTCAAGAAGGATGTCGACTACGTCGTGAAGGACGGCCAGGTGATCATCGTAGACGAGTTCACCGGTCGTCTCATGCTCGGGCGACGCTACTCCGACGGGTTGCACCAGGCCATCGAGGCCAAGGAGAACGTGCGCATCGAGCATGAGAGCCAGACGCTCGCGTCGATCACGATCCAAAACTACTTCCGCATGTACACCAAGCTCGCGGGGATGACCGGAACGGCCAAGACCGAAGAAGAAGAACTTCAGAAAATCTACAATCTGCCCGTCGCCGTGATCCCGACGCACAAGCCCATGGTGCGTGAGGACCTGGCCGATCTGGTGTATAAGACCGAGCGGGCGAAACTGCGTGCTGTGGTGGCGGAGATCGAAGAGTGGCACAAGAAGGGTCGCCCGATGCTCGTGGGGACGCGCAGCATCGAGAAAAATGAGCAACTCGGCGAGATGCTCCGCCGTCGAGGCGTCCCGCATGAGGTCCTCAATGCCAAGCAGCACGAGCGCGAGGCGGAGATCATCGCCCAGGCCGGGCGGCTGCGCGCGGTGACGATCGCGACGAACATGGCCGGCCGCGGAGTGGATATCATCCTGGGCGGCAACCCTCCCGATTCCGCCGAGGCCGCAAAAGTGCGCGGCCTGGGGGGACTGCACATCATCGGTACCGAGCGCCACGAGGCGCGGCGGATCGACAATCAGTTGCGCGGCCGGTCCGGTCGGCAGGGGGACCCCGGGTCATCGCGCTTTTACGTCGGGCTGGATGATGAGCTCATGCGTCTGTTCGCGGGCCAACGCGTGGCCGCGATCATGGACAAACTGGGCATCGATGAGGATACGCCGATTGAGCACTCGCTGGTGACCCGCCAGATTGAGAACGCCCAAAAGAAGGTCGAACAGTACCACTTCGATGTCCGCAAGCACGTCTTAGAATACGATGACGTCTCCAACGCCCAACGGAAGGTCATCTACGGCGAGCGGCGCAAGGTGCTTTTTGGGGAGCAGCTGCGCGAGAACATCGCCGACATGATTGAACGGCTGCTCGGCACGTTGGTGGATGCCCACTGCGCCCCCGACGCGCGGCCGGAGGATTGGGACCTCGCCGGCTTACAGGAGGCGGTGGCGCGGTTGATTCCCGCATTGGGGGCGACCGAGCTACCTGATGCGGACCGGCCCGATGCGTTGAAGGAGGCGCTCGTGGCTGCCGCGCTAGAGGCGTACGAGGCGAAGGAGCGCGAGATCGGCGCCGATCAACTGCGCGAGGTCGAGCGCCTCGTTTTGCTGCAGACGATCGACCGAAAGTGGATTGATCACCTTTACGCGATGGAGTCCTTGCGAGAGGGGATCGGCCTGCGGGCGTATGCGCAGGTTAGCCCACTCATCGAGTACCAGCGCGAGGGCTACGAGATGTTCTCGCAGATGTTGGCGGAGATTCAAGAAGAGGCCGTCCAGGTGCTCTTTCGGTTACAGGTCGACCCCGGGGCACAACTCGCCCCGCGCCCCATCGCCCGTGGCCTTGGGGGCCAGCGGCCAGCGGTGACCGGTGGGCCCCGCAACGAGCCAGCGCGCGCGCCGGTTGCCGTGGCAGAAGACGCAAAGCGAAAACCGGGCCGGAACGACCCGTGCTGGTGCGGCAGCGGGAAGAAGTACAAGAAGTGTCACGGCAAGGACGAATAGCCGCCTTCGTCCACACCCCCAATACAACTCCGGGGAGACTTATCGGGTTAGCCCTCGCGATCCTCAGCGGTTTTCTCATTGCTGCGGCGTTTCCTCCCTTTGATGTAGGCTGGCTGGCCTGGGTCGCTCTAGCTCCCCTCGT
>Ga0137415_10000805_pt1 | contig 30701 bp, 28 predicted proteins | sample CZODoug3_1_1_16f_FD_183082 | JGI IMG/M metagenome (GOLD analysis project Ga0137415, IMG submission 183082) | Vadose zone soil fungal communities from Angelo Coast Range Reserve, California, USA - CZODoug3_1_1_16fungal (Hybrid Assembly) | ecosystem: Environmental > Terrestrial > Soil > Vadose...
TTGAAGACTTAATCTCGGTAGTTGACGGGCGCCTTGAGCTCGTCGATGAGATGCAGGTGGCGCCGGAGGAAGTTCGCGCTTACATCGCTTTCGAAGTCAAGAAACTGCTCGACATCCGATCTTTTGTGGATGCGCTACCGGGCTACCTTCTTCCGGATGCGGCCAATCAAGTCCGGGTCACGACGCTCATGGCACGCTTGAAGCAGATCGCTGCACTTTAGTCCAGCTACAAAAAGGTGGTTTCCGATATGGAACTTTCCTTGTTGTTGTGCGAGCGCATGATCTAAGAAGATCGGAGAGGGACCCCGCCAAACGAAGCCGTCTCGCTCGCACCATGGTAGATGATTTTTTCTTGGATGGTCATGGAGGATCTTCAGAAACGAAAGTCTTTGGGTACTCCCCAAACTCACCCAGGTTTCGCTCTCATGACTCCCGGCCCTATTCGTGGCCACCATCATCCATTGGCCGGAGATAATTGCGAAACGTCCAATTACCAATCCTTCTTCCCAAGTGCAACCCATCGTGAACCGCTGAACGGAGATGGAAACCTACCAGTATGCGCGCCATTCCACACTCGGCGGCTGCCTGCGCAAAACTGGAATACGAGCGTACGGCAGAGTTAGGTGAGGTGCTCGTGCTGATGCTGAAGTGGAAGTCGTCGTCCTCGAAAAATAACGTAAGCACGGTGGCGGCCGCAGCGCTATAGATCGAATGGTTCGAGGGATAATCGGGAAACGCCGGTGTCGGTTGTAGCGGCAGCCAGCTTGGGTCTGGTGTGGTGAGCGGATTGGTAGCGGTATCGGCATTCTGAATCGCGGTGACCGGTCGCCAGAACTGGAAGGTTTGAAGCCCGCGATTATGCCATCCGCTCCCGCCATGTTGAGCAGGGCGAAAAGTCTAGCGTTCTCGATCAAGTTATTGTGGTGCGCAGCGCCGGCAATCCGCGCAATTCGGTTCCAAGTGTCGGTAGAGTTTTCCACCCAGAACAATGCCGTCTCGGTCTGATCCGCAGTGCGGGTGCTACCATACCAGTCAATGCGCCGACAGACTTCACCTGATTGAAGTCCGCGGCATACTCTTCGCTAGTTAAGTTAGGAACCAGCGCACCGTTCCTTCTCTCCCTCAGTTGTACCGAAGTTGTACCGAGAATCTGCGTGTTGACGTCGACCTGGGCGTTTCTGGCAGTGAGTTATTCGCCGTGAAAGACCAAGGTCTCGTCGGAACTAATAGTAATTACTAACACTTACGAGGCACCAGTCGAGCTGTTAGTCTTCGTAAGGAGTTATGGGAACGAAAACTTCGTGGATCGTCAGTGTATCTCGAAACCGGAACCTCCTTTGACATTTCGCGCCAAGGGCGTATCCAAAACCCCTGTCCTGCTGGACAGACTACAGGATAAAGTCGCAAAAGAATATGTGCTGCGCTGAAATGTGCTGCGCTGAAAGAGCGCAGTCGCAGTGCGAACGGATACGGGAAGCGCCTGGTCTGACAAGGAAGGCGGATATACTGAGAATCTCACCGAAGACTTGCGGAAATTGCCCCTTTTACGATTTCGAGAGCGCACGGCCAAGGAATTCGTTCCTGCTCCAAACGGATGTTTCTTCCCCAAGCGTGGCTGCGAAGTCCCTCGTATACAATACGTTCATGGTCCTTCAAAAGTGATAACTCCGCGTTCTCATTCTGCATAGGTTCATCGACCCACAGTTTCCGATAGTTGAAAAGTGTCTCTTTATCCATCAAGATTGATGCCAGACTTGGTAGAGCGCGACGCGCATGGGCCAAAATGGCATATCCGTGCGTGTCGATGTCGCCCCAGTACAACGCAGCGATTCCTTGCAGCCATGGAACAACACCGAGAACACCAACTGCAAGGCCGAGCTTCATCAAAGCCACGACACCGGGAAGGTCTGGCAAGGCTAGACCGGTCTCAAGGTTCTCCACAATAATGGCGGCGGCAGGAGCCAGCGGCAGGGCCACAATCTCTTCAAGAGGGGCTTCGAGATCTTCCAGTCCTCCAACGGACTTACGTAAACTGGGGCATAGGAGCCTCACCCTAATTCGGTGTCGAGGACCCCGAAGGCCACACGCTGCAAAGAAGTCGCGCTCCTGGAATTCGCCTCGGATTGCGCAGACTAGTTCAGTTACGAGGCCTTTACGTCGCTCTATCCATTTGGTGTCTAACCCTTCGACTGGCAGCTGCCGAAGGTACATGCCCGATCTGGGGTTGCGTTCGAGCCATAACATCAACGACCAGAGCCTTTCGAATTCGGTGCCGCTGTAGTCAGCGAGGACATCAAAGTGCCGTGGAAGCACGGAATTCCCGGCTAGTATCGGCCACTGAGTAATCAATCGTCCATGGCGCTCGCGGGCAAGAGCCCATCGCAGCTGCTGGCCAACTACTGTGGCTACTTGCTCGGATGATGCCAGCCTGAAACTCACGGGAATACGCTGGCGCCCGAGCCGGGGCCACTGGCGGTCCTTCCAAGCAATTTCACCTATACCACGCCAATCAGACCAGGCATTTGCCCAGGCTCGAATACTTCCAACATCTTCCTCAACGTCGTTTTCAGTTGGTGAGCCTAGCGCCATCACGAGAGGCCACCCGCCATTCTGGTTCAGCCAATTCCGATGTTGGTTATTGAACCGACGCGTCAGGGATTCTCGGATGTCTTCAGGAAATCGTAGTCTTTTGCGGCTCATGGACGTGGACCGGTAATTTCAATCGCTGCTGCTCGGTATCGTACTCGATCATCATGGACACCGAGTTCTTGCGGTCTCGGATATGCACAAAACACGCTCCACCGATGAAGGGCTCCAAGGTCATCACCGACTTCAGAGGTGTTGCTACAATCATCTGGAAACCAAAGGTCTTGAAGATGTTCATGGCCATCGTGGTGAATTCCGCATCGGTTTTGTCGAATGCCTCATCGAGAACCACGGTGGAAAAGCTTGGTAGCGCCCTATCCTGGCCGCCAAGCTGATAACGTAGGGCAGCTGCCAAGCAAGTAGCCGCCAATTTTTGCCGTTGACCTCCTGACTTTCCTGCACCGCTACGGTAAATCTCAACTTCAATGTTATAAGAGTCAAGTTCTCTGGCTACGAACTCCACATGCTGACGAACATCCAGAACCAATGACCGCCAGTTCTTATCTGAGGTTTCCTGGCTGGCAATCTTTTTGACCAAAGCACTCAATACTCCAAACCGCTGCTCCGCCATGGCGGGTTCATTGCTGAAGGAATGGCTGAGAGCTTCCTTGAGGCTCGCCTTGAACAGTTTCACGTCCTCAAGCGTTCTATCCAGAGGCTCGATCACAAGGTGGGTTCCCTGGTTGAACTCAGCGGTCAGTAGGCTCTCATTGACCAACTCCAGCCGATCGAGAATTGCCTTGCGCTCCTGGTCGAGCCGGGCCGAGAGCAACGTGAGATTTTGGTCGCTCTGCTCGCGCAAGAGTGTGAGAAAGCGTTCTTCAAATCGAGGAAGTCCATCCGTTTCCAGCCGGCAAAGCTTAGCAAAGAAGTCTTCTGCACTTTCCAGCCTCGCATCGAGGCCGCCGCCTTCTGCCGGCCAGTTCCTGTTAAAATCCGCGAAACGTCTCTCAATGGAGTTCTTAAAATTTTCCGCCTCTATCCCAAGCTTGTTCTTGTCTTCATTTAAAGCTCTTTCGACCTGCGCGGTTACCTGGTCGATAGATTCCAACGTGATGGGCCGGCCAACTAGAGAAAATCTTTCGCCGAGCTTGCTCGTTTGCAAATCGGAGAGTACGACAGAAAGAAGGTCGCCCGAAAGGTCTGCGAGACGTTTTTTATTGCTTTCGATTTCTTTGGTCTTTATGGACACCACTCCTGCAGCATCGTTTTTTTTCTTAACTGCGGCTTTATACAAAATATTCTGGGCTTCAATATCTTTGTCCAGCCGGGCCAGATCCGGCCTAGATGCCTTCTCAGCCCTGATCCGGTCATCGAGGCTGCTTATCTTCCCCAGAATAGAAGCAACATCGATATCGGACCAGGTAAGATTCGCCAGAGTTTGGCTGTAAAGCATTTGGTCGCGTTGCCTGCTCTCCTCCCTCTTGGCCGCCTCGAGTTTCTTGCGCAGCAACTCTATCTCTGTTGCCAATGCAAATGCCTGTTGCATGTACAGCTCAAGCTTGCTCTTATTGTCGAATCCCAGAACCCAGCGGACACGATCATCAACTCGAAAGCGATCATCTTTTTCGTGCCGAGTGGAACCATGTTTCGCCTGTCCCTGCACAGTGATCGCTCGCGGCGCATTGCGGAATGCATGCACAGTTTCCGCGCATTCGTAATCAAATCGTGACCGTAGCTCTTCACGAATCCACCCAGCATAGTTGCCTGGCGCCACATTTACTTTGCGAAACAGCGAATTTGGCGAGAGGCCCTTCTGCCCCGATGGTGGCTGTGCAAGCACTCGCAGATAGACCAGACGCTCGCCGATGTACTTGTCGTTCAGGTAAGCCGAGACGGATGAGTAATGCCTGTCATCCACGAGCAGCGATAGTGCGAAGCCATGGAGAACGCGCTCGATTGCGCCCTGCCATTTGCGCTCGTCTTCCCGGACTTCGAGCAACTCCCCTGCGAAAGGCAATTTTTCTGCGGCTATCCCAATAGCCGTAGCGAGCGCCTGCCGAAGATCAAGCATCCGGGAAGGGATGTTGGACGGTTGCCGTTCCATCGCCTCGATCTCTTTTCTGGCCTTCTGAAAGGCTTCGGTCTTTTCTCGTTGTTGATTTTTAAGCTCATCCTTTCGGCCTTCCAGGTCTTCGCTGAATTCCTCTGCTTGAAGAATTCTTTGCCGGGCGTCATCCGCGAGTTGCGCAAACGCCTGCGGGCTATCCGATAGAGGCCACTCCATTCCCTTGCAGGCATCGGCTGCCCGGTCGCGCTTTAGGAGACGATCGCCTTTGTCGCGTTCAGCATCTTCAAGTTGCTTTTGCAATTGCTCGATGAGACCACCACCCATGCCGTGGAGACGATCCTGAAGCTCCCCGAGCTTTGCAAACTCCTGGTCCAGGATAGCTGCTAGGCGCTGCATCTCTTGGCCGGCGCCTTCGAGTTCGACTTCAAGTTCACTCAATCGCGCTTTCAACAGGACCTCGCGGTGCTGTTCACGATAAGGGTCGACTCCGTTTAAGATACAGTCAAGCTCCGACAATGTGTTCTTCTTCTGCTTTAACTCCTTGAACTCAGCGCGTGCGGGTGCAAGCGTCTCGATCTGCTGCCGGGCGGCGACTACGGCCTGATGGGCCGCGTTCAGTTCGCCGAATTCTGCCACTAGCCTCTCGGCGATCTCGAATGTTTGTGGTACATCGAGCATGAAGTCTCGGAGGAAGATATTGAGGTCTCCAAGGTTCTTTGCTGACTGGGTCTTATGCAACAACCGCAGAGCCATCTCGTTGTCAATACCGAGCAGCCGCCGGAACCGTTCCTGATAAGTACTGAATTCATCCCGCACGAAGGCATCAGGCAGCGAGGGACGAATTTTCCGTACTTCGAAATCGCTCTTCGGAAAGAAATCGAACTCGCGAATGTCAAATCTGCGCTCCAGAATCAAATAGGCCTTTTTCACATCAGTGGTTGCAGTCGATTTACCACGAACCCACAACAGCTGTCCAAGGACGACATATTTCCCCCGCCGGTTGCGATATGTCTCTGCGATCGCTGACCAGGTTGTATCCGGTCGCAGGTATTGTGATACATATTCTCCGCTGTCTCCCGTTTGTTGAGCCCAGGCTCCTCGCACGTAGGTCACCACACTGCGATCTTTTCCATGGCGGTCTGCCTCGCGAGCGGCAACGTTGAAATCCACCCATCGAGGTGGGGTCAAGAGTGCTGCATGTGCATCAAGAATGGTGGACTTTCCTGACCCAGATGGCCCGACGAAAAGAAATCCCGCCTCTGAGATGGGGAAGTCGGAGATGCCCGAGAAGGTACCCCAATTGTATGTCTGGATTCGGACCAGACGAAATTGGTCTAACGCGCCTCCCGGCTCAGCGAGGAAATCCCCATTGGAATTCGCTTCCATCACGAGTCTTCCTCATCATCGGTGCCGCCAAGCTCTTCGTCATTGGAGTTCGCTTGGGACGCAGTACCTGCCAGGTTCGCGTAGATACCAGTTAGTGCTTGGACCTCTTCTGCGGGAAATAGAAGCTTTAGCGTGGGTGATACTTCGTAGCGGTCCTCGCTGCCGCGGATTTTCTGAAGGAGGCTATGTCTTTTCGCCTTCTCAATTGCATTGTCAACTTGTCGCTCAAACTTGGCGCGATCGACATTGCCCTGACACTCAAAGATAGTTAAATGCTCGACCATTTCGTCAATGGCAAGCACCGCACGTTCTCCTTGAGCATCGGATTGTGTCAGGCGCTGCCGTAGGAAGAGCAGCAGTACTGAATCCAGAAAGGTCAATGGGGCCCTGCGGAGCAAGACAGGAACATCAAGTTCGTCCGACAGTATCTGGCGCGTGAATGCAACCTCCTGGTCCCGATCAATTACCAATTCTAGGAACAGCTCATGAAGGCGAGACCGAATGATCGACTCATATCGCAACAAGATAGGCCACAACTTGGTTTGTCGGCGCGCATCGATGGCGGGGCCGAGGAGCACCTGCACAAGGACTCTTCGTGTTTCCAGTGGAAGGTTTCCCTGGTCATTTGTAAACAGGGCCTCATGACCTTCGCCGCCGGTAGCAAGGTTGGCTACATCTACAGTCGTGCTTTTAATCGGTGAGTTCAACATAGCGTTCCCTCAGAAAATAGATCGTAGGGACACGAGCGCGACGAATGACCTCATCATCTCCCTCCCAACATACCATTTCCGTATCTCCTGTTATCTCGCCATGCTTAGCACCGAGTGCCACGTAACCGACCACGCTACCCAGGCCCTGTTCCGCCGGAAAGCTCTCGAGCAACTGTCGAATGGATGCTTGTGTTTGGTTTGCAAGGAGCGCGCGAATGTGTTGCTTCAGTGTCCGGAAGTCGATTTCCGATTGACGAACTAGCTCACTCACGATGTCCAATCCTATCTCTGACGAGGTCCCTTCCTGCATGTCGGGATTGGCGATTCGCTGCGACGGGTCGTACATGACCAACTGCGACGCTGATCGAACTTGGCTGCTCGTGAGCATTAGCGAATATTCGAGAGTATGATTGGGCCGCACGTGTTCCTTCGTTTCCAGGGCAGCCCTCTGCGCCTCTTTCAGGAGTGAATGCAACCGCCGCTGCTCAAGATACTCACGGCTTTGCACGAAGGTCTTCAGACTACACGCAAAATTCTGTAAAACATCGTGAACACTGCTACCCTCATCTAAAAGAAGCCCAGTCAAACGCAACAAGAAACGCCGCTCTCGCCCCTCGAGAGATCGGGCGAAGGGACGGCCGACAATCTCGCTTAAGGAGGTTTCCAGTGCGGCAGATTGCTCAGGGTCGATTAGCAGACGCCAGAAAGCCGCGAAGGTCTTTCCGGCATCGCTCTCTCCAATCAGGTCGACACCGGCAAAGAGGGCAGCGAGCACATCACCTCGGTTTCCTTCGTTTTCCATTAAGCTTTCACGGAGGTGACGATTCAGCTTGTCAAATTCGTCCCGAACCCGGCGGAAGTCGCCCGTCAACTCATCAGCAAGAGCAATGATTTCCCGTATCCGCTCCAGTGCTCTGTCGTCTGGCAAGGCCTTCACCCCGCCGCGTTGCACTGACTGAATCTCGCGGTCGATTCGCTGCCGTTCGGCCATCAGTGCCCCCAAACGGGTCTTAGGGTTTGAGTCAGTTTCCTCCGCTAATCGTGTCAACTGTTGCATGACCACTGCCAAGCGACTCTCTGTCGCTGCCAATCGCGGTCTGAGTACCGTGGTGATGAAGCGGATGGCGTTGACCGCATCAGTGGTAAGTTCGTACTCTTCCTCACTCGCGCCAACAGGAAAGTGTCTAGTTATCCACCCCTGGGCCAGCCAGTCGGCTATATACTCCTGAGCCGTCCGGGGCAGTTCCTCTCCGCTGGCCCGCAATTGCTCGATCTCCCGGATGAGCCGTTCCTTTAGAACGGAGCTTGAGAGAGTCTTCTCGTTGTCGAGCAACAGCGTCTGCAAGATCGCAAGTATTAGCGGCGACTTGTCTGCAGCCAATAGTCGCCAGAGCGCCCGGGACCGTAGATTTCGGAGAGCGGCGACTGTGCGAAGGCTCTTCAATTCATCTCCTTGCGATCCGTCGCGAACCTGATTTTACAGGCAAGTCCTCCCGCATTCCGATACAGAAACCCGATCGGATTCGGTTCATCTTGCGCGTTCGTGCCGAACGACACGGTGCAACGTTATCGCCCTGAAAAATTCGATAGCATCACCATTTCTCTCGCAGCCGACAGCGAGAAAATCAACTTCAAGAGCCATGCTCAACTCCCAACGCAAAACATGTAGAAGCAGGATATTATAAGCGAATAAAAGACGAACATAACGTCAAATCTATGAAATCGATTCAGGCCTGAAATGTCGCGATGGCGCGGCACACCTACCTCAAGACCGCCGCGCTTCTATCGCGAACCCTCGAGGATTGGCCGTGAGGGCTGTGTCAATATAGTTCCATTATGGAACTATATTGACACGCGGTCACGAGCGGCGCATTACTCGAGACGTGCGCTCCCGCCTAGACGAACTGCTCCGCCTCGCCGAGCAGAATGAAGGATTGGTGACAGCAAGCCAAGCCCGTGCCATCGGCATCTTGGACTCTGTCCTAGCTCGCCTAACCCAGCGCGGAAAGTTGGAACGGGTCGCGCGCGGTGTCTATCGAATCCCTTACTATCCCGCAGATCGGCTTTCGCAATACCGGGAAGCGGTCTTATGGGTGCGCTCGAGCCATGGACCCGAAGATATCGCGCTCTCTCACGACACCGCATTGGCCGTTTATGGGATCTCCGACGTGAATCCGTCGCAGGTCCATATTACAGTCCCCAAAGGCGCAAGACTCCGGCGCCGGAGGCCGAAGTGGATCGTGATTCATCGCGGCGACTTGGCACGGACCAATGTGACCACGCACGAAGGCCTACCGGTCACGACCGTGGCAAAAAGTGTGTCGCATGTAGTGAACGAAACCGGCAGGTTAGGACTCGCTCGGCAAGCAATCAAAGATGCGCGCAGGGAAGGATACATCAGCGCGGCGGAAGCGAAGCGGCTTACGCGCCAACTCAACGACCATCATCGTGGCGATGGAAAGACGCAAGCAGCTAAGGAACATCCAACGGCGTGAGCGCAAGACGCGTAGAACGTCTCGAGAAGACCCTTGCCCGCGTCGCACGCGAGCAAGGTCTCGACCAGGAACGTCTGCGCAGATGGGTCTCCTTCCTCGCGCTCTGCGGAGTGCTGGAGCATGCAATGGAGAAAGGCGTGATTGACACCTATTACCTCAAGGGGGGAGTTGCCACGGAACTCCGTTTCGCGCGCGCCGCTCGCACCACTAAAGATTTCGATCTGGGCTCAGAGGGGAACCGCGCAGAGCGCCTATGGAGATTGGAGGAGGTGCTAAAGTTAGGATTTGATGAATTCGCATTCCGGCTGAAGCCCGAAACTCATCAGATGGAACTTGCCGACACAGTGCGGGTAGAAGTTGCGTGCAATACAGAACGCGGGCCTGGCAAACGGTAGATATAGATCTCGGCCCGGGAGAAGCGCGGGAAGTGGACTTGGTCGAACCAGCCGTTACGGGGCTGGCCGAGATGGGCTTACCGCTTGCGCCGCATGTGCGGTGCCTGGGCATCAACGAGCAGGTGGCTCGAAAACTACATGCTTGCACGGGACCGCTTCGACAGGATCGCGCGCGGGATGTTTTGGACATTCTGCTGGTGGACATGCTGGGCAAGCTTGACTATCCGCGGACGCGCGTCGCTGCGGAGCGGATTTTCGTGGAGCGGCACACTCATGGATTTCCTCCCGGTGCCAATCTCCCGGTAGGCTGGCGACAGGAATTGGAAAACCTGGCTCGGGAGCTTGGATAGCCTGTTACGAATGCAGAGGGGATTGAAGCGAAATTCGTGGCCGTGGTCCAAGCGATTGCAACGGCTTCCGTGGACTTGTGAGCGGATCCCTGCCGCGAGGCCATCGCGGCGATGGACTTCTTTACGGTGCCGACGCTCACGTTCGGTGTGTTGTATTGTTTCTTTGTCATCGGCCATGACCGCCACAAAATTCTGCGCTTCAACCTGATACGGAATCCGAGCTGCCCTATGGATCGTGCGGCAGATGCGAGAAGCTTGGCCATACGCATCAGCGCCACGGTTCCTGTTGTTCGGACCGCGACTCGAAATTCGGTCCATGATGTGCTTTCAGCCGTACGGGAGATGGGCAGCGAACCGGTGGGCACGGCATATCGCAGCCCGTGCGAACATATCAACTGCCAGTTCAATGACATGAGGTATGGCCAGGCCAATCAAAAGCAGAATACCGGCGGTCCCGTACGCCAGTGCGAGCAGACGCCGGGTGGGAAGGAAGTAGATCAAACTTGCCGACTGACCCAATATCCACGCTGTCAGTAACAATGCCAACCCAAAGAGGCCCCACTTGCAGCCTGAAGGCCAGCAAATCGCTTGCGCCATGGAGATACTGAGGTGAGAGGCGCCGAGAGCGCGCAGTATGCCAACATTCTCCGCGCAATCAAAGCCAGCGGTGAGGACCGCTACACCGGCCAATATCCATAGATGAGGCATACGGCTTCCATCTGCACGTACCGCGAACAATGTAATTGGCCCCTTAATTTCGTGTCTCATTTTTGGGGTGCCCTCCAGAACGTCGCCTTCGCCAACCGCATTCTGCAGCTTGCTATTGACCTCTCCCTGTTTCACCCCGTCGCCCGCAGCTATCGTCGTAGTTGTGTGGGAAAGTGGAAAACGCCGGCCGCGAAATCCCCAGATCGAATGGTCGAATAGCGGCTTGCGAACTACCTAAAAGATAAGGCCGGGCTCGGAGTTGGCCGTCAACTTGTCAACTACCCATTCCCCAAAATCCGAGAACATCAAGACGCGGTTGGCCGAAGACTCTCTCAAGCCCTCCGGCTTACCCTGTCGAGGGTCGAGGTAGTATTCTCCGAACTAGCCAGATTTGATCCGTTTTTCTATCTTCAGCCGGCGGGACTCTATCGTGATCCCCTGGTGCCTGCCCAGCGGATCACTAACTCTTTTCATGTCGTGCAAGTCACTGATGCAAAAGGAATTTGGTGGAGACAGGACCTGGAACTCCGATCCCCTGGGTGACTCATCCCATTTGGGGACAAAAGGTCGTTCCCAAGCCGTCATAGCATACGCTGGCTAAAAGCTGCATCAATTGAACGTCACGACAACAGCGCGATTGCTAGTCAAGGTCACGATACATCCTTGACCGGATACGGAATCGCAGCCCGACCAACCTCCGAACGTGAAGCCACTGTTAGCCGTAGCTGTCAATGTGACCGTAGTTCCATTGGCGAAGGCGGTGCTCGTGCAGGCCGATGCACAGCTAAGGCCCAGCGGCGAACTAGTCACGGTTCCCGCCCCGCCACCCAGGAAGTTCACGGTAAGGCTAAATCCTCCACCCCCGCCCCCACCAGGAGGGGTAGGACAAACCACATTTGCGGTCATGAAACCTGTGACTATCGCTCCCGACGAGGATACATTGTTGGTGCTCTTGTTCGTTTTAAAGGTCGCCGAAACCAGGGAGCCTCCACAAGCTCTGCCAGTAGCGGTGAGCAGACCTGTAGAGCTGACCGTTGCAAGTTGTGGCGTATTCGATGCCCAGATAACTTGGTTTGTAATGTCCTTGGTTACGGGCGGATGGATATAGGTGCCGAGTGCTCTGAGCTGAACACTCGATCCCGCGTTAGCGCTCACCGGAGTGGTTGTGGACCCGAACGTTTCAGTCCCGGGTTGAATGGTGATGTCCGTCAGTTGTTGCTCATATCCACAACTGGGCATGAGAAAAATCACAGCGCAAACCAGCGTTAGGCTAAACCACTTCCGAATCATGCCTTCTCCCGGAACCGGACGCGTCTGTCCCTTTTCTGATTAAACGCCGCCCAGTTGTTGAGGTATTCGCGCCAATTGTACCGTAATTTGTATACCCTCTTTGACGAATCCGTGTCGTCCAGGCTGAACATGGTTGCGGACCTCGGCATGTTCTTCATCGGAATGATCAGAAATCTCCCCTTTCCTAGCTCCAGGACGCAGATTTCTGCCCTTTGCCCCGGCTTGCGAATTGCAGTGTACCAGCCCTTACGCCCTACATTTTTGTATGCTCGCCTCAGCAAACAGAACTTCCCATTAACGTAGAGTTCCCTTTTATACCAATGGAGCGGGGTACGCTTCGAAGGTTCGACATTGAAACCCCGTCGTTTTGCGGCCTTAACAAATTCGTTCCTCTCAAATAAACCTGCCCGCAATAAAAAACGGCCACGATATTCTGTGACCGCTTGGGGAGAGCCCGGGAATCCGCGACTTCTTCGTCCGCTTCTAAACGCAGCCTGAGCCCTAATTTCTGCGGGACCAACATTGTGATTACGGCCTCCGCTTATGGCTCGCACATCTGCTCGACTCAGTGCTTTGCGTGGTACTCAAGACTGGTTGGTCACCGATAAGGCAATCGGCAAGAGGTACACTGTTTGTATTTGTTTACCGCGTCAGATCTCCGTATCTCTGGTAAGCCCGTGCGGGAATGGCTACGGCTGAAGGCGTGACGTTTTATGGCGGTGCCTACGCAGGGGCGGAAGCATTCGATTGACTTTGTCAACCGAAAAGGCTTGGGGGTCAAAATCGTCGCCGATCCAGTCGAGGATTTCTTCGCGCCGTTCGTGGTTGGGGTCGTTGAGGGCCTCTACCAGATCATAGAATGCGGGAATGCCTCCACAATCTTCTGGTGGACACGCGAGCTGACCATCCGTGCACACCGGATAGGTCATATTCGGATCATCTGGAAGCCGCTTCTCAAGGACGATGCTGTGCTCCCAGCTATCGCCAAAATCGTACGTGTAAATAGCCTTGGAGCCGACCCTCGCCAGTATGCCGGAGAGATGCACCGTACGTTCGTTTTCCACAGAGTGAATCCCCATGAGCCGGTCTTCGGGATCGGGTCGCCCAAAGCGCCGCTGGCCAATGGAAAATTCGTGCATGTGGCCGTCCTCCCACCCCATCGCGGCTTGCAGCACGTCGTGCAACTGCGCCAGAGTCACGTCCGCAGGCACCAGCAGACGGCGCCAGATCGGTGGGCTCGTGCCGAGCAGTGTGACCTTGAGCTGGTATATTTTCGGTGGAACCGCGCTCTTTTTCGTCGGCATAATGAGCTCTCTCGATGTTAATCCCCGCATAACCGTTGCCGCGCGTCATGCGCCAGCGGATAAACGTAAAACGAGCCTCGTGCGACATTTCCTGGAAATAGTAGACGGAAGATTTTCAGTTTTGGGTCCTGGAGTCGATCATAGTCCACCTGCCCTCGTGGGAGACTGTGTAGTAATCGACGCAAAACTGACACCCGGAGTAGCATGGTCGCACTACAAAGCTACGTATCCGGTCTGGTGGACCCCGGGGGCTCAGTTGACCGTAAATGAGGTTGTGCAGCCACCCTCGGCGGATGGTACCTTCAATTTGCAGATCGACGGAATAACCGAGGCAGCCGAAGTTGGCAGTGGCGGCAGCAGTGGACCGCAGAGCCTGACCGCAGGCGCACACCGGGTGGGTGAGACGGCGGGCTTTCATACGAAGCTCTCTGGCTACAACGTTAAGATCGGGGGCGACTGTGATGCCGATGGCAACATCACTCTCGCTCTTGACGATTTCAAGACTTGTACCATCACCAACGTAGCCGTGCAGTCGTGCACGGGTGGATTAACATTCTGTTCGGGTACCTGCGTCGATACTCAGACCGACTCTCACAACTGCCACACTTGCGGGAACGCGTGTAGGTCCGATGAATTCTGCCAAAATGGCGCATGCACAACTAAGCCATCAGACTGTTCGACCGTGACTTGCTCGGCGGACAAAGTCTGCTGTGATTGCACGATTACGCATTGCACCACCCAGACACAATGCCAGAAAGAGTGCCTAAAGTGACGTACTTAATGCGGCCCATCTCTCGCACGCCGTTTACTCGGATGATGTTTCTGCTCCGAGCTAGATCCGGAAAATGCTGTGATAAAAACGTGATAGTTCCATGTTCAGAACGGTTCAGTGCTCGATCTCCATGCGCAACGTACCCCGCAGGCTGCGGTTGATCCGCGCCGGCTCCCAAAGGTTGCCGACCTTAAAGTAGTCGAGGTTTTCAATCGTCTCGTCGCCCACCTGCCAGCGCAGCAGAGCGCCCCTTTCCGCGTCCATGCAGAGCTGATTGTGTTGCAAGGTGCTGCCGAAGTGGGTATCGAACAGAACGCATTCGGCAGGGCGGCCCAGCACACTCGTAACGTCAAATCGAGCCGATGACGTCTTCGTGGTCAAAGCGCCCGAGATGAACCGGTAACTGCGGCACTCATGAAAGTCCTGTGCACAAAGTAACGTGGACTGGATGAGGTCAGCTCGGGCCTCTCACTCGGAGACAAGTCCCTTCGCGCGAGAGGCATAAGGAAGCCTCTGAAACTCTCTGCTTTCCACTCCGGCTAAGGCTTTGTCGCCTCTTATGTCCGTGCTGACTGCGCCGGTCGGGGTTACAACGTTGAGTCGATAGACCGTTGCTCCAATATCTTTCTCATGCACTCCGTTGACATGGAAATGAAGCCATTCTTCCACTGGCACGCCGGCGCGATCCAGTTTCCGCACAATCGGAGGTAGCTTGCTCACGATATAGCGAAATGTCGTGCCGATCCCAATCGGCTTACGCTCCGTGACCAGTCCCCAGTTCGGAACATCGTCCAAAAAATCCGCATGTAGGGAATTGCCGTGCAAAACTGCGCTTAATTCATATTCCAGCACTTCAATCGGACGCATTTCCCGAAGCCTCAATTTCACTCGCAGAAAGATGTCGCAGTCGGCAGAAAAATTCGGGGTGCGGGAGGCTGGCGTGGTCTCCGCTTGAACGTGGATCTCTAGTATTTCGGCGTCGATGGCCGGCGGGCGGGCCTGCATAACAGCCAGCTTGGACCTGGTATATGTAAGGCTCTTACTCAACCCGGTGATAAATTGCTGCCGTTCTTGGTCAAGTTCGAACGGCGCAAGAACCAGCCTCAAGGTCAGGAACAAAACAAACAAGCCGGCGTAGGTGAGGAGAGTTGCGTACGTTGCGGCGCGCCACTTGTCGTCGCTCAACGCAGCACCCAGACCTGCGGCAATGAGGCCAGGCGCAATGGAGCAGAGGCACGCCAGGAGAACGTTGTCTCTGACCCATTTCAGTTCTTCCCCCGCCCAGAACGCGGCAATGAACCGCATCCAATAATGACGGAACTCCGAGGCCCGAGCGCCTCTCATTGCCTGCATCTCCTCCCAGGCCAAGTCGGAACGTTGGCTTGACCAGGAACAGGCAACGCCGCAGGCACGTGCAAGGCGTATCCTGCTTGATAATAACGTAATAATAATAAGGTAGACGCTGGGAACGGCGGTTTTGTTCCCTGTCAATAATCATCAATGTTTTCATAGCTTTAGATCACCGATTTACTCCTCCTCACCGTGAACCAGGCGACAATGATGACTGGGAGTCCCAACACGATCAGCCAGGGCGGCTGGGACCAGGCGCCGAATGCCATGGGATTGGCGCGCAAGTCACTGGGTGCAAACATCTTTCAAAAGACTCCAGCGGTTGTTGAGGTAAAGGCGTTACATCAACAATCGGGTCAATGCTATCGCGATTTTTCGCCAACTAGGTGTGGTCGAAAGCGTCACAAAATTGTTTGGACGGCCCTTTCTCCCGTTTGCGGACTTCGCCGCGATCAATGACGACGTCATGTTGGCGCGTAGAACCGTCGATCCGGATGGTGCCGAAGGAAAAGTGGTCGAAGCGCATATGCGCCCTCTTGCGTGGTGTCGTCACGCGCTCTTCTTGGAGGTGATGGTGGAAAAGGCGGACCAGCGCTCCACTTTCTTGCTGCCGCAGTGCGGGCACAAAACTTCGCCCTCTTCGCAGTCGACTAGGGACAGGACTTTCGAAAAATGACGCGTGGCAAAAGAATTCGCAGTGGGGCATGGGGCGGCCTCCGGTCCCTGGCGGGGACTGAAATGATTCTAGACCCCGCGGCCGGGCAGGTTCAACGCGGACCGAAGCCGCCGACGGACCTCTGACAGCGTCTGTCGGTGTGAAGGTTCTTGGCGCTGGCGTATTGGCTAGAGCCTCAGTCACGCGTGGCTCTTCACGTGGTATTGAGAAGCGAGGCCGCCATCACCGCCTTCTCCCCCGGTAAGGCCAATGACGGCGGCCTCGGCGTTAAGAGACAGTGGCGCTTTGAGTCGTCTCTGTTCTTAACGAATCCTTTCCGGTGCGGATGATACCCCTGAAACTCGCCCAACAAGGCCTTCGGCATAGAGGGGCCCGCGCCGGAGCCAGTCCTACATCTGGGGGAGTGCTCTACACAGCGCGGGCCAGTGGGCCGTCTTTCAACGGCACCACACTTCAATGAGATGTTCGGATATCAGTCATTTTACTGCAGCTCAACATGGGCGTGATCGGAAAAATCTCCTTCATTCCAATGTCCCAAAATTAGAACAAAGAAGCCGCGGTTGGCGGGTCGGGGTGGTTTGACGGAATTGGTATTTTGAGTTGTGTTGGGTCGCGGATTTTGCGTGGGGTTTCGGGGAACGGCGCGCGGGAGCGAGTTTTGTATGGGATGTTCAGGCATCTTCCGAAAGATGCCTACTAGGATTCCCCGCCAAACGGTTAGGCCCGGGCTATCCAGCCAATCGCGTTCGGCAGGTCGTCTCCCGACTGCAGCTCAAATGAGATCCATTTTGCCTGCTTCGCATCCGGCATGAGGATGCACGGATCGGCCTTCAGCGACTTGTCGAGGGAATCCTGGGCGCTTACGTTCAACGAGAAAAGGGCGACGGCCAACAGATGATATTGCGCTTCATATGGGCAGTGGGTTATGGTGCGCGACGAAGCGCGAGATGTCAAAGGAGATTTCTTACGAAATAAAAACGTGGCAGAGCTGGCTGGCGGCTCTGCCACTTTTGTCAGCGTTCTCCGGGATGGAAATACTACTGGCTATTGCCCGGTTGCTCGGATTGGGTGGCGGTCAGCGTGCCCAGCAGACCGTTGGCTTCATCGTTGGGACCGGCAGTGAAAAACAGGGTGTTGGTCTGCCCGTTGTTGGTGGCACTCACTCCGCCAAAGCTGATAGCCCACAAGCCGTCGATGGTGAGGGCTTGCTTGGTGATGTCATCGATCATCATGCCTTCGTGGTTTCCGGTGAACAGATTGAAGCCGTGGATCATGCCATCGCCGAAGTTGCCGATCAGCAGCCGATGCGAGAATTTGCCGAAGTCGCCCGGCGCAAGTGCCGCGCCCCAGGGTGCGTTGAACCAGTCTCCGTGCTCCAGGCGGCGCAACAGCCGCCCTCTGGGATCGTACACACCAGCAAAACCGAGCCCCGCACCGTGGTCTTCATCGTGGCTCCCCGGTGCCCGATGAGCAAACGTCACGACCAAGTCTCCACCGACGTTCTGAATGTTGAAGGGGGACCAGTTCATGTCGAGACCGGGAAAGCGGAAAGCGTCATCATCCTCCGAATGCAGCCGGTTAAAGCTGCTGTCGAAGACTTCGACCCGGCCCGTCTGAAAGTTGGTGGCGTAAAATCTCGCACTGCCATTTACCTGGGCAATCGTGCAGCCTTTGTAAACGGCCTTGCCAGCGCGGTTCTTGAGAATCACCGTGTTGGGATTCACGGTGGGATTCCAGCCGGCGATGGTGCCATCCTCAGTCACGAACAGGAAGAACGCCTTCGCTCCGGGCCCGACCAGAAATCCGGGCGTGGCGTTGAAAACCGTTCCCGTGGGAGCCGACGTGCCGGTACCATCGGGCGTGGGAATGGTCACGACCAGGCCTTGTGGCGCACCGGCCGCGTTGTACAAAGTGGATAAACCCGTGCCGTTGTCGGACACCCACCAAGGGCTGCCGCTCGCGCGCGACAGCCCCCACGCATTCACGAGGTTTGTGTCCAGGTTGGGCGCGGTGGCAGAAGCCGCCGACGAATCGGCGGTAAGGTCAGTGCGGTGATACTGCTGTGCCAAAGCGGAACCCGGCACCAGCAGCGCGAATACGGTGGCTGGGAGAACAACTCGGCGAACCACAGAAATCCTCATACGTGCACCTCTACTTCACTTGAATGAGATCTTCGTGACTTGCCAATGTCCGGGTGCGTTCGGAAGTTCAACGCGAAGCACATCCGTTTCGGTGTAGCCCAGCCCGGCGGGGGCCAGCGCCTGCTTGGCTTTGTCCGCCCTGTCCACGATGAGACGGGTCAACCCCTCGTTTCCGGACGCAGTGGTGAGACAGGCAAAGATATTCACTTTCGCATCACCGAGGACCTTGGCGATATAAGCGAGCGCGCCGGGGCGATTCTCATGGGAAAGCGTGAATTGGCTTGCTCGTGCCATACGCCTGTTTTGATTGGCAATTGGGTTCGCTCAGGAACCGGCGGCCCGTCACCTCAGGGGGTGCTGCATTCCGAACGGTTGGAAACTGCTCTTCGGAGAGGTGATTCGCACAAAATTGTGCTCCCGGTCCGTGGGCTCGTCAACCAGAAAATGGCGTTTACCTCTGAAGCTGGGACGAATGAAAAAGACCGGGGCTAGCGGTCTTGGCGGGTTGTGGTTCGTTGCCACGAAATCGGGTTAGAGAAGCGGCAGGTCTTCGAGCTTGCGAATGGCGAGCAGACGAAAGGTGCCCTCTACTTCGGTTCCAGTGGCTTCGACTCGCAGATTATTCTTCTTTCAAGAATGAAAGTGGATTTTATTGGCGACTGGGTACGAAAGGCCAAGATAGACCATCCTGGGACACGCTGCCATTCGGCAAACGACAAGCACGCGGAAGACATCAGGAGGCGCTAGGCCGATGGCGTTTTCCATGATGACAGGGCGCTGCTCTCGACATCAGCACTGCAGCTCCTGGGTCGTGCCAGCGCAGTATCGAGACTGTAGCGCTGACCAGCAACAGGGCTGACGCACCGAGTTCAAGGGTCATCGAGAGGGTCAGACGTCGAATAGAGGTCGAAGCCTTCTCACGGGCACCGGGGATTGAGGGGCACTTTTGTTTTGGATGGACTCGAACGAGGCAAGCGAGGAGTACAGAGCCCCCCGGTGAGAGGTTGTCTTCGCTCAGAGGGCCCAAACGCAGGCACTCGGTTTGTATATTCGTTATGGAACCAACGTGAACGCCGAGCCGACATCGGCGGCTCCGAGAAACAAGGTTGTACCGTACAACAAACCGTTGTGGAACATCACGATGGAAGAATTGGGGTTTTGTCCGCTGTTCGACCACTCGTGCAGGACAGTCTCGGTCCAAGCGCCGCCCCCTGAGGGTGGAGCTAGCTTGAAGACGGTGCCGCAACCGAGGTAGCATGCCGACGAACCGCCGTTGTCAGTCGTGCCGTACAGGTTGCCACTCGGGTCGAACGTCGGTGTTGACGCAGGAGTCGCTCCGTCGCTGCCTCCGGCAAAAGTGTGAAGCACGGCGTAAGTCCAGGCCCTGCCCGCGACCGCCGGTGGCGTCAACTGAAACGCCGTACCTGAATCATTGGCGACCCCGCTATACGAGGCGGTTCCGTAGAGCGCGCCATTGGTGCCGACCGCCAGGCCTCCGATGGGATACCCTCCGTCGCTGCCACCGGTAAAATTATGAAGCACGCTCTCAGTCCAGGCGCCGTTGACCTTCGCTGGGGGCATCAACTGGAAGACCGTGCCGTAGTAATTTGAGGTTCCACCGGCAGCTGTCGTGCCGTAAAGAGCGCCCTGGCTGTCGAACACAATGTCAGGGTTCGGGGATCGTCCGTCGGTCGCCGTTCCAGGAAAGGTGTAAAGGATCGTCTTGTTCCAGCTACGCCCTTCTTTGTCGGCGGCGTTAGCTGAAAGACGGTGCCGCAGCCAATCCGCCGACAGGGACCAAAAGCAGGCCCGCCAGAAGGAGTCGTACCGTATAGCGTGCCGTTCGGGCCGAACACTACCTGCCCAGGAGCCTGTCCGTCGAAGACTCCCTGAAAAGCATAGAGCACGCTCTGGGTCCAAGCGCCGCCCGCCACCCCCGGCGGCGTCAACTTGAACACCACACCGCAGCCGCCGCCGCAGGCTTGCGGGGTCCCGCCGCCGTTATAGGTTGTGCCGTACAGCGCGCCGTCCTGGCCGAACACCACACCGGTGCTGGGTTGCCGTCCGTCGCTGCCTCCAGTAAAACGGTAAAGCACGTTCTCCGTCCAGGCGCCGCCTGAGACCGTTGGCGGTATTAGCTGGAACACCGTGCCGTTATATGAAGTGCCGCCACCCGCGGTGGTGCCGTACATTGCGCCATTGCTGTCGAAGACCAGATGTCCGTGGGGGTAGGGGTACTCTCCGTCCCCATTGGAGCCTGTGAACGACCAGATGGTTGTTAGCGTCTGTGCCTGCGTCTGGATATGGCCGCCATAGACGGCGACTGCCAGCAACACGGCTGCTCGCAAGTACTTCTTTGCGTTGTGCGCTTTCATAAACATCTCCTTGGCCAAATTTTATGAAAAAGGTATTTGGCGCTGGGCAGGTGGGGGGCGTGCCCGTCGGAGCGCACACTATGAGCCAAGAATGGCCGTCTGCGCAACGTCAATAATTTGCAAGAATTTCGTAAAGCGGACGGACGGTCATCGGAAGCGCCTCCTCGCGGATCGCAGCTCCCACCGCCGTCGAGTCCGCGAGTGATCTCAGCGTAATTATGCTGCGCGTCAGCCAGAATGGCACGATAGGCTAGTCACCGGCAGCATCCCGGAACAGAAAAAAGCCTGCGTTGTCCCGGGAGCTTAGAGGCAAGCAGGCCAAAGATTGGAAGCTTTCGAGCCCACAGCCTACTTTCCATCCGAATGGACGCTGCAAGTAGGAAACCGCGCGGTCGCAGCGTGGCGCTTTCTACCGATCGTGCGCTTCTACCGGTTGTGAGTGTTGAATATTCGGAGCGTGTCAAGGTAGAGGTTTCTCGGTTGGAGGCGCGCTTCAACGGGATGGCCTTGTTGTCGCTTAGGAACCAGCACACCCTTCTTTCTCTCCCTCAGTTGTACCGAAGTTGTACCGAAATTTTCTCTCGCAGGCAGCGCCGATGCATCGGCGTCAGCCGCGATACATCATGCTTATTTGCTACCGGCAGAGCGCAGCCTTTTCAGGCCGTCTACCGATGATCTGTAAGGGCTTTGGAATCAGCGGATGTGTTCCGACTGAACGACTTAGAAGAAACGTGCCTTGCGACCATTTGCGCCCAGATAGGCTGTTTTTTGCTCCAGGATGTACGTATTTTGTACGTGACGACGGAAACTGCTGACAAGTCTTTGGCAAGGCCGCACTGGCGCAAACCGCCAGTTTCGCGGAGAATCTCGTTGCTTGGGGCAGAGAGGGTTTGGCGGACGGGTCGTAGAGGTGATGCATGTTCTCTCGAATCGGCGGCGGGATCGGAATTTTGTGTCTTGTAGTTTCCGGGTGGGCGCAGCAAGCACCTTCCCACCTTGCGCCGGGTGCCAACCCTGCGGCGCCGGTGGCGAGTTCCATACCGGCGGGGTCTTACGGCAGCACGCCGGCAATAGCCTCCTCCGCGACGACTCCTGACACTCCGGCTCCGTCCACGCCTGTCATCCGGGTCAGCGTCAACCTGGTGCAGGTGGATGCGACCGTCACGGATGCGAACGACAAGGTGGTGCGCGATCTGAAGGCGGAGGATTTTGAAGTTCTGCAGGATGGCAAGCCGCAGAACATCACGACATTTTCGTATGTGAACGCTCCTCCTCCGGCCTCGCCCCGGCCCGAGGCGCGGGGAGAGTTGCCGGTGGTGAATCCGAACAAGGTGCGGATGGAGGACATTCACCGGACGGTGGCGCTGGTGGTAGACGACCTGGGTCTGTCGTTTGAGAGCACGGCGCGGTTGCGGCAGGCGCTGAAGCACTACGTGGATACCGAGCTCCAGCCGGGAGACCTGGTAGCTGTGCTGCGCACGGGGGCGGGCGTGGGCGCGCTGCAGCAGTTCACCACTGACCGGCGGATGCTGTATGCGGCAATTGATCGCGTGCGCTTCAATCTGATGGGGCTGGGAACGCTGGGAGCGTTTGCGCCGTCGGAATCGCACCTGTCGAACTTCCCGACGGGTGTGAACCTTTCGGGGGTAAGCGGGATGACGCCGGCCGCTGACTTCGAGCAGGAGCGGCGGCAGATCTTCACGGCGGGCACGCTGGGCGCGGTGCGCTACGTTGTGGATGGTCTGCGGGCGCTGCCGGGGCGGAAAGTGCTCGTCCTGTTTTCGGAAAACACCCGGCTGTTCTATAGCGGCGAGCCAAGCCAACGTGTACAGGAGGCCTTACGGCAACTGGTGGATGCGGCGAACCGGTCGGCGGTGGTGATTTATGCGATCGACCCGGGCGGGCTAAGGTATTACGGGCTGACGGCGGCGGATGATACCGCGCTGACGAATCCGCAGTCGCTGACCACGGTGGCTGCCTCGCGGTCGTTCGAGGAGTTCGACTCGCGTGAGGGGATGGTCATCCTGGCGCAGGCGACCGGCGGATTGTTTCTGCATAACACGAACGATCTGGACGGCGCTCTGCGGCGGGCGATGGAGGATTCGGGCGGGTACTACCTGATCGGATACCGGCCAGATGCGGCGACGTTCGATGCGCGCACGGGACAGCCGCGGTTCCACAGCCTGAAGGTGCGGGTGAAGCGGACGGGGGTGTGGGTGCGGTCGCGATCGGGATTTTTTGGCGTGGCCGACAGCGGGCCCGCAGGGCCGGGGGGCACACCGCGGGAGCAAATGCTGCGGGCCCTGACTTCGCCATTCTCGTCGGGCGACATTCACGTGCGGCTGACGGCGCTCTTCAAGGACGAGGCGAAGACGGGGCCGGTGCTGGATGCGATGCTGTACATCGATGCGCGCGAGCTCGAGTTCGTGCCGCAGGCTGATGGCACGCGCAAGGCGACGTTCGAAGCGGCGGCGGTGACCTTCGATGAATATGGGACGGCAGTGGGGAACAGCGCACAAACGTTTTCCGTGGTGGCGAAGGAAGAGGAGTACGTTGAACTCGTGAAGTCCGGGATCGTTTATGTGATGGAGCACCCGGCGAAGAAGGCGGGACCGTACCAGATGCGTGTGGCGGTGCGAGATGCGGCGTCGGGGGCGATCGGGTCGGCAAGCGAATTTGTGGAGGTACCGGATCTGCACAAGGGACGACTGGCACTGTCGTCGGTGATTCTGGCGCAGGATGCGGCCGGGACGGCGGGCGGCAAGGCGCGGAATACGAGCCCGGCGGTGCGGGTGTTCCGGCCGGGAGCGGCGGTCGTGTATGTGTACCAGATCCTGAATGCGAAGACAGACGCGGCGAAGCATACCGAGCTTGAGGCGCAGGTGCGCGTGTTCCGCAATGGCGAGCAGATTTACGCGGGAGCACTGGCGCCGCCGGTAGCGGAAGAGCCGACGACGCCGGGGCGGCTGTTTTGTGCCGGGCTGATCGAGCTGGGAGCAAAGATGGTGCCGGGGGATTACGTGCTGCAGGTTGCGGTCACCGACAAGCTGGCGAAGGCCGGGCATGGAATAGCGGTGCAGGCGATGGATTTTGAAGTGGTGCGGTGAGCCGCCTCACACCGTCCGCACGTTAATGCGCGCGGAACACGTACCTAGAACCGATCGTGCCTGTCTACCAAGACATTGTCGTGCATCAGCCAGCGAATCTTCTCCGGGTGCCCTTGCGCCGCCAGAAATTTCTTTAGAGTTCGGTCAGATTCGCGCTCTTGGCTGGTGGGCGCAATTTTGCTCGTTTATTGAACGGCGAGCGGCCCACAGGCGCGGCCTGACGATAGGCCGGACGTTTCCCATGATTTGCTCCACAAAAAACACACGGTGCCTGAATCACGGGACGATTGTACGAGCGAGAGGCGGACGGTGGAAGGTTAGGATCGCGATACCGCCTGGGAGCCACTTGGTCACTTTTCCGCGAAGGCGCATCCCAGACAGCACACGACTGAAGCGGGAAGACGGTTCCTTCCGCGCGATTCGCCCAAGATTCCTCGTCACGGGGTCAAAGGAGCGTTGATGGTCCCGATGTTGCCCGTGCTGTTGTCACGCACGGCTAGACGCAACTGGTTGTTCTTTCCGGATTGGGCGTCCACGTCCATCGGCACCAGCATGCCCTTGTCCAGGATTTGCTGGTAAACCTCGGAAGGAAATTCCTGGGCAACCTTGATGCTGCGGTTGGCGAGCAGTTTCCCATCGGGAGAGAAGATTGCCGTATACAAATCGACATTGAGCTTCTTCTTGCCTCCCGAGGCGTCGGCGGCAGTGATGCTGTGCGCATCGACCAGAAACGCGACGTGCAACTTTCCCGGATCGCCTGGCTTAATCTGCGCTTTGAAGGTGACCAATGTTGCAGCAGCGCCATCCCGCAAGGCTTCGGCAAGTTCCTGATCAGGCTTGCGGTCTTTCATCTGAGAAGAATCCACCGCGAAGAAACCATTGCGATGGCGAACGATTACACCATCGTGATTCACCTTCACCTTGAGACTGCGATATTTGCCGTTCCATTTCTTGTCGTCCGGATAGTAGCCTAGGGTGTAAGCGACGCCGTTGTCCGCAAGAGCGGTGGCAATCCCGTCCTTGATCTCGTTCTGGTTGACGTAAGCTTTTCCACCGGTTTCGGTGGCCAGTTGGCGCATCGTCTCCTGGTCGGAGGTTGCGTCGGACATTTTCACTTGTGCAGTCGTGGAAATATCGGTCACGTGCCGGTTGCCCGCATCCGCAAAGGTCACTTCCATTCCGCTGGCCAGTCCACGCACGTCCACTGGGTAGAGCGCAATCTGTGCAGCCGACATTTGCGCAGCCGCTTGTCTGATCTCTTCGCGGTGGGAAAGCCGCGCGGTTTCCTCCCCCGAACCCGCAGCTTGGGTTCCTAGTCCGGTTGCGTGCACGCCCTGTTGCAACAATGCGGCTTCCGCTTCGCTGATGTTCCGATCCTCGGGCACCAGGTCGAAAGGGAAGGCAGCCGTCAGCCAAATGACTTCCTTGCGTCCCGGCATGCCGCCGAGCATGCGAGCCAGGCCACGCATCGCTTCAAGGGTGGTTTCGGTCCTCCGATCGTGGACGTAGCCGACTTGCACCGATTGGAAAGTGGCGATCTCATTCGTGGCCTGCGCAATGGACGCAGCGAGAGTTGAGGCCCCCGGACCTCCACTGTCGTTTGCGCCCCCGATCGCGCTGACGACAGGCGGCGCACCTCCGGACAGTACGGGTTCCTGCGGTTTGTAGCGGCGCAGAGCTTCCGTCAGAAGGCCCGGGTCACTGGTGAAATCCTGCACCACGTGCAGGCCGTTGGTCAGGGCGAAGATCGCCACGCGCTGATTTGGTGTGCTCTGTTCCTGCACGTACTTCAGCATCTGCAGACGGCCGTAAGCCTGATCGCGGAATGGGGTGTTCGCAGCGTCGAGCACGAACACCGTGATCGGTCCCCCGGGAGAGCGATACTCCGGTCCATTGGAATAGATGCCTGGGGGCAAAGATCCTGGGGCTACAGCCTTGACGGCGTCCTGGGGAGTTATGAAGACGGAAATCTTCTGCTTCTTGCCGCTCTCCTCGAGGACAAAATCCTCCGGCTTCAGCCCGGTGATAGCTTGCCCCTTCTTGTCTGTAACGACCACGTCGACCAGCACCAAACGAGTGTTGACGCGGATGGTCGGAGTCGAGACGTTGGCCGGGGCTAGCTGCGCGAGAAGCCGAAACGCAGGGATTCCCAATGCAATGACGAGCAGCCCTACGGCTGTCCAGCGGGCACGAAAGTCGAAGTGCTTCATCGTTCCTCCGGAGGCGAACCTGGCGCAGGCGGCATTGTAACCCCGAGAGCCTCATTCTGAAATCATTGGAGCGCACAAAGATGGTGAGCCGCTTTCATCGAAATACGCATCTACTATCTGCACATGTAACCACGTAAGAACTCGATACTAACACCTAGGGAGAATGGAACCATAGATGGTCCAAGTGCCCCAAATATCAACCTAGTACATCGCTGCCTTGGGTTCGTCCTGCGGAACGACTCTTCTAACTTGAAAACCAGCCCGAGGTGCGCCGGGGTTGAAAAGTGATCAAATATCCCCAGAACGTCTCCGATTGTTGCCTCTTCCGCGAAATAAATCTGGAGGACCGTGCAATAGGCTCTCAGGATCATGGGAAAAATTGACCGCACCCTCTCTTAAGAAGAATTAATTCAACTACTCCGCTGGGGTGGTATACCGCAACTTGTTCATGACCAGCGCGCCGTTTCCTGTGGCTGTGAACGCGCTGCAGAAGACGGCTGGGCCCAACGGCGTGGCCACAGTCAACGCTGTCTACCAGCCCTCACGGATTAAGCGTGCAACAGCAGTCGAATATGCAATCGGACTCGAAGACACGACCGTAGACGTGACCTGGTATCCGGACGACAACAATCATTTCACCGAGATGATCCATCCAGGCATTGGCAATCCCGGGCCGTGGGGTTGGAAATGGGCTCTGCTGGCAGGCTACTTCGACGAAACTCCGATGTACATTCACAAAGCGTACTTCACGCCTCCGACGACGCCCAACGGCTATCCTACTTGCTCGGCACTACTTTGATGTGGCGCGGATTTATACGCGGGTGCAAAGCTGATCGGGGCGGAGTGGTGATTACCTTGGCCTCATTACTCCACATCTTCCACAATGTCCAGATCCCGACCCAAACAATATAACCCGGCAACCGCAGACCGGCGTTCGCTGCTCAGGGGGCCGCCCTGCAAATCTCGGAAGTCCTAGCCCGCCTTATTCGTGAAGAGTGACCCAGGGAAGAGTTTGTGGAGTTTTTTGGGGAGAGTGAGACCGCATGCGACAAGGGGATGACTTCGATTGGAAATGGGGACTGATTCTGGAGTAGTTAGCAAGGTACGAGATCAGATTTTGACGTGCGAAGAGACACGCCGAGTAGTAGCGAGACGAGCCCGTTTTCAGGTGGCGGTTGGGGGCTTAGCCGCTGGGGGTAGGCAAGCGTAAAGCGAGACCGGCGGCGGCGCGCACCCGGTATCGGGGCACACGGTTGCAGACTACTTCATGCTCGGCGTGCCATTTGCGAAATCGCTCGATCCGGTGACGAAGGCGAACTGGGAAGGAACGGGGGTGGAACCGGATGTGAAAGTGCCGGCCGCCGATGCTCTGGCAACCGCAGAGAAGCTTGCGATAGAGAAAGTCCAAGCGAAAAAAGACAGCAAATAGCAGATTTGTTCGCGAACCAGATTTCGACGATAGGTACTTCTGAGTCGCCTGGCCGGTTCTGAGCGCGAAGGTCTGGTTCCGTCAACCCTCTGTGTCGTCCGACAAGCCGCTTAACTTCAAGGGTGACTTTCATCCGTTCACAGAATGATGATCGCGCTGCAAGATCCAAGGCCCTCTCGGACCGCAGGTCGTCTAGTTATCTGACCCAGGATCCGGGGTTGCGGTTCTTTCCGAGACAAGTTAGATTCGGCGTCGACCATCCCACTTAAGGGCATCCGCATCGCCGTGCAGGAACACGGCATGCCGAGCCGGGAGCTCTATGCTGGCCTTGAACAGCGGGGAACAGAGGTGTTCGCGGTGCCGGTCTACAAATGGGCGCCGCCGGAGGAAACCGAGGATCTGCGCGCGGCCATTCGAGATCTGGCTTGTGGTCTCTTCGATGTGGTTCTGTTCACTTCATCGGTGCAGGTGCATCATCTGTTTCGATTGGCCAATGAAAGGGGACAACACGCCGAAGTGATGATCGGGTTGCGGCGGGCGATCGTCGGATCGATTGGCCCAGTAACGTCGGAAACACTGCGAGAGTACGGCATTACTCCTAATCTCGAACCATCGTATCCGAAGATGGGGTTTCTGGTCAGAGAAACTGCGGAGGGCAGCGAGCAGCTCACTGAAGCTAAGAAGTGAAAAGCTCGTCTGGCCCGTTGTAGGTGCACTTGCGCGCGCGCTTGGCACCGCAGCGCTTCGACGAGCGTCTTACTTCAGTGCCTTGATCTCCTGGACGAGCGTTCTGATCTGCTCGGGGGTCAACTTGTCCTTGAAGGGCGGCATCTTGGGGGTTTGCTTGTCGTTGCCGTTCTCGATCGCCTTGATGAGTTCGTCCGCGCTCTTCCCGACCTTTTCTTTCATAGGCGGGGTTTTCATTTTCTCCCTGCCTTCCGCGGCCGCGCCGTGACACATGACGCACTTCGCCTTGAAGTTCGGGTCGTCGACCAGATCGTCAGCGAAGCACCTCAAAGAGATCGACCCGGTAACAAGCAAGATTGCCAGAAACATTTTCTTCATTCCACTTCTCCGGGGATATGTTTTTGTGCTGCTTATTTGTTTGCTGCTCGTAGTTGAATCATTTCACCGAAAGTAAGATTGCTCGTCCCGTCCTCCGTTCAGTCTGATTTCAAATGCTTTCATTTGGGCTAGCCTCGAATCCGCCGAAACGCAGGATTGGCGCTCTGGTGTGCATGACCATGGCAGCTCAGAGTGCACGAGTTCGTGGCTCGCGAGTATGAAATCGGTCCGCCTGCGATTGCGGCGACCACGTTGGCATCAAAGTTCACCATCCGCTCTCCGGAAACACTGCTGTTTTGACCTCCCATGCCGTGTGCCGTGTGGCAGGTGGAGCAGGAGAAGCCATCGTTAATATGACGGGCGTGCTCGCTGAAGCTGGTGTTGGCCAAAATCTGACCCAGATCATGGCACTTCGCACACAGAGCATACGGACCGTTTGCGGTGAGGTCGGGGTTGGGGAAAAGATTGGCGATAAGCTGACCCGGCGCCGGCGCCTGACTGAACTCATAGCGGCGTTCCAGAAGATGGGTGTATTTCGATCCATGCGGACCGTTTGCACCCGTGCCACCGAATTCTCGGTTGTCGTCGCTGTTGTGGCAGTCCGTACACAAAATGCGCTCGCCCAGGTTGCGTCCCAGCGTAATTCCGTCGAGGTTCAGCATCTGGGCCCGCAGGCTGGGCTGGGGCAACGCGCTGCTGCGGTCGTGGGTCACGGGATGGCTTGAGCTGGAAGTGGCGGCGAACTGCGGAATGATATTCAGCGGATCGCCGGCGGCGGCTGTCCATACGGGCAAATAGCCGTACTTCTTGTCGGCCACTTTGCCGGTGCTTGTTCCGTGGCAACGGAGGCAGTTTTCGTATTGGTTCACGGCCGGCGTCAGAACCGTCAGTCCGTCGGACGCGTTGATCCCAACAACTGCGTTTTGCGACGGACGGACCGCTGGCGCCGCGGCAAACGTCGTAACCGGCGAGGAGGCATGCGGGTTGTGGCAGTCGACGCAGGTCGCGTGCCGGTTATTGTTGAGGACCGCACTCTCGGCGCGATCATGAACATTGTTCCCAGTCGAGAAGGGGTGCCCCGTCTTGGCAAGCTCGACGAACACGTTAGGAGCCGCCGGCGAGATGTTCGTTCCGCCGTTGTGACATGCAAGGCATGCCTGCTCGTGGTTACCCCGAAGCAGCCGCGCCGGGCCGGCAGCGTTATGCGGCATGTGGCAACTCGTACAGGCATTGCTGGCCACCGTGCCGTATCCACCAACGTATGGCTGATTCGATGTAGTGTTGGTTGCTTTCGCGTGCGCGCTCACCGCCCAGCCGCCGAGGAAGTTCACGTTCCCGTTCACCACGCGGTTGGGGTCATGGCATGCGAGGCAGAGGGCTCCGTTCGAGCCGTCGCGTGTGAGGAAATCGAGCACGATCGGATCCTTGCCCTGGACGTGCGGATCGTGACAGGTGTCGCACTCCACGTTGCCCTTGACGAGCTTGACGGAACGATCTGCAGTGGTTGGCGGCGAAATCGAAAGAAGATTGCTGACTTCGGGCGAGTCCGCCAGTGGAATCTTCATGCTTACCGGATGCGAGCTGCGGAGATCGGCTCCGAACTTGGAGGTGGTCTTCATCGATCCCGTCATACTCAGCTTGCCGTAAGCGACGGTTTGGCCGGGCGCCACGGTTCCGTCATGGCAGCTCAGACAAAGTTTGGTGGTGCTTCCGAGCGGCGGCTGGATGCCCGTCTGGTGATACGTGCTGCTGGTGTAGTTCGTGTAGGTCTGCACCGAGAGCTGCTGATTCCATAGCGGAGTGGCGGGCCCGGCCATGCCGGAATGAGGCGCATGACAATACAAGCATGCGCCCGCGACGCGGCCCTTCACGGGAGACTTGCCGATCGGGGTCATGTCGTGGACGCCCAGCACATCGTTGAATCCTTGCCCCCGGGCCGCCAAGGACAAGAGGATGCACACGCAAAGCGAGATAAGCTTCCGGCTCACTGAGCACCACCTGGGCTTGGGTTTGCCGCGGGGTGATAGCGAAACACCTGGACGCGCCGATTCAGAGAGTCGACGACGAAGATCGCGTTGGCGCGATCGGTGAACAAGCCGGACGGAAGATTGAATTCTCCAGGGGCATCGCCACTCTGGCCGAAGTAGTAGAGAAGCTGTCCTTGGCGATCGAACACCTGGACGATTCCCCAAAGACCATCGACAACGTACAAGTTGTGCTCGGTATCGAGTCCGATGCCCTTGGGCCGGAACATCGTGCTGCTGGTATCACCCGGGTTCCC
>Ga0137415_10000806_pt1 | contig 30675 bp, 29 predicted proteins | sample CZODoug3_1_1_16f_FD_183082 | JGI IMG/M metagenome (GOLD analysis project Ga0137415, IMG submission 183082) | Vadose zone soil fungal communities from Angelo Coast Range Reserve, California, USA - CZODoug3_1_1_16fungal (Hybrid Assembly) | ecosystem: Environmental > Terrestrial > Soil > Vadose...
ATTGGTGCGGCCGCCGGGATTTGAATTCCCGGATTACTCCATAGAGGAGCAATCTCCCGGGTCATCAGCGTTCCGCAAGCCTTGCCTCAACTAATGGCAGGCTGAGATCATAGACCAGGCTAGACCACGGCCGCACTTGAAACGTGGCAGTAACTCTGGGACAATTTAAAGGCTAAGAGAATAAGATCTTGTCAGTGCTAGGTATATTCTCGCTAAGACAATTACGGCCTTAAATACATACGAATCGGCTATTTTCAAACCGTGTACTGTTAGGCTTGAGTGTCGTCCTTGAGAATCTGCGTCGCGACGCACGGATGCGTAGCGAAAGCGATAGGGCGATGTCAGTCGCGTGGATTCTCATCCCCATTGCGCCCTACATCTTGGTCGGGCTAATCTTCCTGCCCCTCCTCTTTGCCTTCACATTTCCCACGCCAATTACGTCATTCAACCAAACGGCGACAGGATCCAACACAGCAGCGTCGAGCGCCGTTTTCGCGTTCGTGGGTTTCTTCCTCCTTGTAATCGTGCTTTTCCTAGTCGTCGGAATACTCAGTGCAGTAATGATCTACAAACTAGTAAGAAGAAGGAATACTCATTTCGCGAGGCAAATCCTGTTGTACGAAGACCTTCTCAGTATGGCAAAGGAGCTTGCGAGCAGGAAGAATGTGGACCTTGCGATACCATTGAACAATCTGGACAGGACGATCAGAGAAGTCCGAACTGAGGAAACCGAGAAGAGCGCGGTCCTCTGGGCCATCCTCGCCTTCGTTCCGATCATCGGAATCTTTGCGGGATGGTACGTGAACTACTTTTTGATGAAGGACTTCTTCAAACACGAGCGCCGAGAAGATGGATTCTTCATGGACCTGAACGCGGCCCTTTCCGCATCCGGCGTGAACGTCAACTTACCTAGGAGAATGTTGCCTATCCCTGACCGGAGTTTCATCCTTTACTTGATACTCTCATGGATAACCGGGCGCTTATTTGATATCTATTGGGTCTACGTATTGATAACGGACCCCAACAATCATTTCCGTCAACAGTGGATGATTGAAGACACCATTATCGCTCAGGTTTCACCCCAGCTTGGAGGTCCCTCTATCCCTCCTCCGTCAATGTCTCCACCTCCTCCAGGTTCTACTTTCACCCTTCCACCCTCGTCACCCTGACCAGAATAATTCCTGGCGTACGGACCCTGTGATGACTATCGATACTCGGAGACAGGAAGCGGATCCATTAGTCCATTTCATCTCTCTCCGGACGAACACGGACTATTCGATACCTCCGTCTCTAATTCTAGCTGCCGTAGTCAGCTGGATTCTCTGGACGTTCTATTCGACAGAGTTTCTATTCAAGACAATCTCGAGAATCACCAGTCTTTCTCCGTCGATCGCATTGGGATCAATAGGCCTGCCAGCTTTCGTTGCGACGATTCCGGTGGCCTACATTGTCTACTCCGTCGTCAACAGAAGGAACAGTCATTTCCGAAGATCTGAGGGATTTCTTTGGGCAGCAATAGGACGATTGAAGAACAGTACGAATTCAACCGATACCACGCGTATGTTCGCGATCAATACTGCAGAGAGAGATCTCTGGGGAACCGCAGTCAACGAAAAGGAACGAAGCGCATACCTCTGGAGCCTCCTCACACTAGTCCCTTACGTGGGAGGGTTCTTTCTAGCCTACGCATTATACCGAGTCACGAATGATTTCCAAAAACATGAGGAAAGAGAGTTCGCTACCATAGAAGACGTGCAACGGGGGGTGGGCATGCCAGTCGGTCCGTTGCCAGCGCAAACCCGGCGATGGTTCCCCTCAAGAAATTCTGTAGCATATTTTGCCGCAAGTCTTGCAACGGCAGGTCTTTTCTCAATTTACTGGCTGTACGTGGCTATGCGCGATCCAGCAGCACACTTTCAGGTCCAATCCCATCTAGAGAACGAGGTTCAACCAATAGTAAGCGGCTTGAATTCCATGAGTCCATCCCGACCGGCCGCCGGAGCTATGTGACGGGCTAATGTTTGGCCTCAAGAGATTATTCTTTGACCGAATCCTCGAACGATCATTCTGGGTATGGAGACGACACCCGGTCATCATTGTTCCGACAATGCTCGGAACAGGCTTGTCCGTAATAGAGCAGTCTATCGTGACGATGGCACTCGTTGGGCTACTGGTGAATTTGGCCGGGCGAGGCTTGCTCACATCATTCGCCATTTTGGCCCTGACAGGAAACGTCTGCGGAGTCATCAGAGACTCATCATTCTTTCCGCTCGTAGCATTCGCGATAGTTGTTGGTGTCGTTGGGTATGTCTTAGTCACTACCATAGGCGGAGGATTCGTCTACTCGGCTGAGTACGGGACATATGTCAACGCCTGGAACAGGGACGATGTCTCTGTGAGCTCGGTTGTCGAAAATGGAACACGCCATTGGAGGCCCATGGCATGGACAATCCTTCTGACAAACCTTTTCACATGGAGCCCTCTCATTATCACGCTCGGTCCGCTCGCCTACTTTATCCTCTCTGCTTGTTCCAGCGCTACAAATTTCCTAGGTCTGACTCTCTTGATTTTTCCTCTCGAGATTGCAGCATTCGCCTCTCTAACGATCTCCATTTTCACCCTCTACACATATCCGGCGGTGGTCGTCGACGGAGTTTCAGGATGGAACGCGATCAAGTACAGCTTCCACGTTACGAGCCACAATTTTGGCACAACCATGACCTATGTCGTCGTTAGAGGGGCCTTTCAACTGATTCTTTTGTCCATTGCGGTTCCGCTCGGGAATGCCCTCCACGTCCCATTAACATCTCTACTGACTGTGGTCATCACTCTACTTCTGCTCCCAATCTTGCATTCGACAAAGACAATGATCTACCACTATGCTAGACCGGACGTCCCCGAGATGGAGTTTGCCGTAACTGACCCGATCATTCCTGACATGTATAGGAAGCTGCCCAGAGCTGCTTGGCTCAAGGTGAAGAGGGGATTGGTTGAGATTCGTACCTATTTGGGTGACCTCGGAAACATTCCGTATCACGTAGCCTCTGTAGGAGCTCTTGCCCTTGGGATTGTTCTCGGAAACTACGTCACTAATAACGGCTTACTATCAGCCTTATCGCAACTGGGCCTGCTTCATCCGGGCAAAGGGAACCCGAACGTTGACATTTCCAAAGTCGTGCCTCCTTTCTTGGGGGTTGACATTTTCTTCCACAACTGGCTTGTCTCAATCGGCACAGCAATGGCAGGAATAGGATTCGGCCTGCCCAGCTTCGCGGATATTCTCTTCAATGGCTTCATACTCGGAGTAATCCAGCCAACCATTCCAAGCGATACACTGTTCTATTCGGCAATTCTTCCGCACGGCATCATTGAAATCCCATCTCTCGTACTTGCTGGATCTGTTGGGATCAAGCTTGGCGTTGCCGCGTGGAGGGTCAAGCTCTGGCCCACTCCAGAGAATAGGGAGGCTCTCTCAAGAGACCTTCTGCAGGCAGTCTATGTCGTGGTCGGCCTAGCACTCCTGTTTCTCATCGCCGGTCTCATAGAGGGAGTCGTAACTCCACAGATTATGAAACTATATGGATGGACGTTCTAGAAGTAGTCAAATCCAATCGCACAAAGAAAACCTTTTCCGTTTCACGGGACTGTTTTTATCCAACCGTTTCCGGCGTAATTCTCTGTCGCACTGCTGCAGCGAAAACAGTCGATTCAAAAACAAGGTCTCTTACAAGAAGGTGGGCTCAAGCGATCACTTTTCAAGGCGTGGGAAAGAGATTCGGTTCCCTAGACGCTGTGAAGAATTTCTCGCTAGAGGTTGGAGACGGGGAGATAATGGGGCTCCTTGGACCCAACGGCGCGGGAAAGACTACGTTAATGCTTATGATGGGAACAGTCTACCGACCAACCAGCGGCAAGATAACGGTCCAAGGATACGACGTTCTAGAGAAGCCGAACAGTGTCAGGAGCATCATAGGCATAGCCTTCCAAGACCCAAGATTCGACGGCATACTCAACGGCTATGATGTCCTAGACTGGCATCTCAAAATGACCACAAGCCTAGGCAAAGAGGAGAGAAAACAAAGAGTCGAGGGCATCCTCAAAGCTCTAGGCCTGTGGGAAGCGAGGGGCAAAAGAACGTGGTTGATGAGCGGTGGCATGAAGAAGAAGATTGAGGATGCCAAGATACTAGCCCAAAGACCAAAGGTTGCAGTATTCGACGAGCCCACCGCATTCCTAGACGTCCCAAGTCGTCTATTGGTCTGGGATATGATACGCAAACTCAGGGAGGAAGGCTCGACAGTGATAGTTGCGACGAACATGATGGATGAGGCTGAACGATTATCCGAACGCGTCGCCATAATGAACCTTGGAAAACTCGTCACGGTCGGAACCCTGGGACAGTTGAAAGATACTCTGAAGGGCGGAGAAGTCTTGGAGGTAACAATAGGCAAGGATGGACCCAGATTGGAGGACGAGGTCCTAACACAGTTCAAGGAAGTCCACCATGTAAATCAAGTCGACAACAAGATACTTGTCTATCTCAACTTTGGACGATTAATGCTCCCGAAGATTGTCGAGGCCTTGACAAGCCAGGGCTACAAGGTCGAGAGCATCCACCTCAAGGAGGTCGCGCTGGAAGACGTCTTCCTCACATACACTGGACAGCAGTTCGAGTAGGATGGTCGAAACAGGGCCTAGGATTCAGAGCCCTCTCCCTTCTGGAAACCTAGTTTTCCAGATGGCACGCAGGGACATCGAGGTACTATTCCGGACGCCTTGGATTATTATTTCACGAGGTCTCGCATTCATCATCCAACTGTTCGTATTCGCTACGCTGATAAGCCGTCTCGTAAGCGTCTCAGGTTTCTTCCAATATTACGCGGTTGGCAGTATCATCTCAATGGTCGCTTCAATCTCATTCATTATTGGTTATGATATTTTCGAGGAGGCAGAGGAGGGCGTACTAGACTACCTACTAACGTTACCCGTCTCTAGAAGACAGTTCATCATCGGCCGAGCACTTGGTGGAGCAATCCGAGCCCTGATCTATGTCACCCCAATGTTCGCGGTAGTAGCGATCATAGAGGGTTTCGCTCAACCCGCATCGCTGGCGGCCGCTATGGCCTACCTGTTCCTACTCGCTTTCGGAGTCACAGGGTTATCAATCACGGTAGCCGTCAGCGTTCGAAGCGCGAACAGGTTCGACGTATTCCTCGCACTAATGGAACTGGCCATCGTACGGGCGAGCACAGCCCTATACCCAATCTCATTCATGCCAAGCTACGTAGCAAGTATCGCACCATTCTCACCGGTCAGCTTTGCAAGTAACGGGGCTCGCTCGTTGTTGCTCGGCCCCGGCCTCGATTTATCCACACTCGCCGGTTTGTTGGCTTTCGTCGTCGTCTTCCTCGGACTAGGCGCTGCGTTTTACTTTAGAAAGCTGGAAGGAGGAGTGTATGCATGACTGCACTCGCCGATAATTTCAGAATAGCCTCCAACATAGTCCAGCGAGATATCAAGATACTTTTCTCTGACAGTTTCCTTGTTGCCATAATGTTCGCGAACTTTGCTATCGATCTTTTCGTTACCGCTGCAACTTTCGGAAGATTGGTTCCTCCGAGCAGCGGCATACCTAGCTACTTCCAGTTCATAGCTCCCGGATCAAATTTCGTCACTTGCAGTGTCGCGGCCTTTCAGTCGGGGCGTGATATCTGGAGAGAACGATACATCAAGGACCTGACAAGTTACCTGCTGAGCCTCCCTGCTTCGAGAAGGCTGTGGTCGGTATCGCGTGTTGCAGGAGGTGTTGCGAGAAGCCTCATTGCAACTTTTCCGGGAACCCTAACCATATGCTACTTGTACGGTATTCTTCTAGACCCTCGTATCCTAGGAGCTTTCTCAATTGTTGGGTTGTTTTCCCTCGGAGTCGTTGGAATATCCATGGCGGTCTCAGCTTATGCTTCCAGTATCGAAGTCTTTGTCACTGTTCGGAGCACGGTCCAACTCTACTTTTCATTCTTCAGCACGTTGTTCTTCAGCCCGGACGTTTTCCCGTCATTCTTGAGGCCGATTGTCCTAGCGAATCCCATGACCTGGGCTGTCGAGGCCTTTAGACAGCTAAGCAAGCCAGGGGTCGGACTCGGGCCTGCATCAGTGCTCGTAGTCCCATCTCTCGCGTTTGCCGCTTTAGGAACGATAGTGTATCTGTATCACAACCAATTGTAATCTAGGGGGAGCACAGGCTTTTCGGCGTCTCAGATCAAAGAATCGGCAGCTATCTGCTACCAGTTCGGCCCTCGATTGTTATTGGCGCTACCAAATTGGGCAATGAGGAGGCCAGCACTCCGAGTGCCCTTTCGATCTGTTCCGTTTCAATAATCAGAGGAGGCAGTAGTCTGATTATGTTCCTGCCAGAGTAGAGCACTAACAGGCCCTGTCTTAGACATTCGAGAATGATCTCTTTAACCTCGAACCTTGTCTCAAAGGCTAACATTAACCCGAGACCTCTGACCTCCCGAACGACACTCTTCTCAGACGCGATCTTCTCCAATCCTTTCTTGAAGAACTCCCCTATTTCCTCGGCTCGCGAAGCCAGTTTGTTTTCAACGATGTAATCTATTGTTGCCGATGCCGCAGCACAACAGAGCGGATTTCCACCGAAAGTGCTTGAATGTTCTCCAAGCTTCAATGAGGACATCACCTCCTTGGTGGATAAGGTAGCCCCAGTTGGCAGTCCACCTGCGAGGCCTTTGGCAACAGTCATGATGTCCGGAGTAACGTTCCAATGTTCTCCTGCCCACATCTTCCCGGTCCGGCCGAGTCCCGTCTGGATCTCATCGAAAATAAGTAGTGAGCCGTTTTCGTCGCAAAGTTCCCTCAGTTGAGGTAGGAAGTCATCTGGTGGGATGTGGACGCCGCTCTCGCCTTGTACTGGCTCAACAATCACCGCTCCCGTCTCATCCCCTAGCACGGACTTGACGGTATCAATTTCGCCAAACTTGGCAAAATGAACGCCGGGGACGAGAGGTTCGAATGGTTCGCGATACTTCTTGGCCCATGTTATAGAGACCGCTCCCATTGTCTTTCCGTGGAAGCTGCCAGTGAAAGCAATAATCTCCTTTCTACCAGTGTATTTCCTGGCGAGCTTGATGGCGCACTCGTTCGCTTCGGCTCCACTGTTCGAGAGAAACGCGTGATCGAGACCTCTTGGAGAGATTCCGCTGAGCTTCTCTAGAAATTGTGACCTGACAGGATTGTAGAGTGCGGGATGACTTGTTATCAAGCGATCCGCCTGGTCCTTGACGGCCGAGACGACTCGTGGGTTGCAGTGTCCGACTAGAGCCACACCATAGCCCGCCATACAGTCCACGTACTCCTTGCCGTCGCCATCCCAGACTAACGCAGCCCGCCCTCGATCTATGACGACAGGAAGCTTCTGGTAGACCTGTGCGTAGTGCTCCTGTTCCAGCTTGATCGTTGTTGCGGCGTCGATCATCGTGTTATCACGGTGCAGTTTTTCTCGGCTAATGCTTGTGTAATGGGTTCTTCGACCTTTCCCGAGGCTATAATCGCCTTTCCTACGCCCATACGAACTGCTTCAACGCAGGCCATGAGTTTCTTCTCCATGCCGAATCCCACTTTTTTCATCGTTGATTCAGCCTCGCCAACCTTCATGTCGCGAATCAACTTGTCCTCCATGTATACGCCTGAAACATCGGTCAAGAAGACAATGGTATCCGCCTTCAGTTCGCCTGCCACGTAGGCAGCTGCTCGGTCTGAATCGACGTTTAGAAACTCAAACTCCTCACCTAAGGCGACTGGTGCGACGACTGGAATGTAACCGTCCTTGAGGATAGCGCTTAGAAGGTTGCCATTGATCTTGATGATCTGTCCTGTGAATCCGCCGTCTATGATCCGTTTCCGGCTGTCTTCGACAGAGATCAATCGCTTCTTTCTTTCGGCTCGGATCAATCCACCGTCCAAGCCGGAGAGTCCCAATGCTGGAATCTTTTCCCGTTCCAGTGCTACCACCAATTCCTTGTTGTTCTTTCCACACATGACCATAGTGTAGATTCTCGCTGTCTCTTCGTCGGTGTACCGGCTTCTTATTCCGCCGGGAGAAACTATGAATTTCTGCTTCTTTCCGAGTTTGTCGGCTATTTCCGTAACTTCGTCGCCGCCCCCGTGCACGAGGATCACGCTGTGTTGAGTGGATGTTCGTTTCAGATCGGCGAATAAGGACGGTTCTGGTTTCTTGATTATGTCACCGCCAAGTTTTACAGTGATAATCAAATCTATTTTCTCGATAGTGTTTCTTTGCTTCTCGTTATAGATTAGGTTGCGCATCCTTCAAAGGCGAAGGAAGGAATACTCTTCCATCTCTCAATGACTTTACTCGACTTGGGTCTCCGTTTCATGAAAGAGTAATCTAGTAGTGGCTGAATGGCCCGAATCGAATCGCGTTCGCCGAGAAGTGGTAAGTGCATGGCTCGGACCCGAAGACAAAAACCAAAGAGTCGTCGGTCCGTTTCTCGACTTAGAATTCGTCGAGCGAGACTGATCGATCTGGAACATCTTGTCCGTCAACGCCGTGCGATGTGGGCAGAGATCGGGATAACAGCCAAGCGAGAGCTCGACCGCGCAGACCGTGAATACCGTAGCTGGGCTCGGAATGGGCTTCGCAAGGGTACCTTGCTCGGTTGGATCGTCGAAGATGAAAAGAAGCAAGTAGCCGGTAGCGGCTGTTTATGGCTACAGCCGATCCAGCCCAGACCGGGAATACGCACCTCCTTTCAACCGTATCTTCTCAGCATGTATACTGAACCATCCTTTCGAGGGAAGGGAGTCGCTAGTAAGATAGTTGATGAAGCGAAGGTTTGGAGTAAGAAGAAAGGATTTCCCCAGCTAGTTCTCCATGCGAGTAAGATGGGCCGCGGGGTTTACAGTGGGAGAGGTTTCAAGAGATCTTGGGAAATGAGAGCCAATCTCAGCAGTCGGAGATAACTCTACTCCTGTAGATCCACTATTGACTTCGTCTAATCACAGAGATGCCTTGAATCTCGACAGTCATTCCGAACAATAGCTCGGCCTTCACTGTAGCCCTTGCAGGTCTCGGATCCGAGAAGAAGCTAGCGTATACTTCGTTCATACCTTGGTAGTCCGCTAGGTCTTTGAGGTATACAGTCGTTTGGACGACATCGTCCATCGTGGCCCCGGCAGCTTCGAGGACATCTCGGAAGTTCTCTAACGTCGCCCGTGTTTGTATCTTGATATCGCCGGCTATGATCTTCCCGTCTTTTCCGATCGGGCCTTGACCAGAAACAAAGACTAGATCGCCGTATTTTACTCCTGGACTTAATGGGAGTCCACCAATCCGATTCTTCCCTACAGATTCCTTGTTCATATTTTGGAGCACGCATCTTCGAAAGCTTAAGAGTTTGCAACTAGCTGCGGCCGAATTGGTGTGGGAGTATTAGTCCCGTCTCCAAAGCGAGGGAGTGGCCGGCTGACATTGTTAGTCCTCAGATGATTAGGGAAGCTCGCGAGAGGATCAAAAACTCGATCGTTAGAACCCCCTTAGTTTGTTTGAACGTGGACAACGCGCCTGCAAGTATCTTTCTCAAGCTTGAGAACCTTCAACCAACGAGCTCTTTCAAGGTGCGTGGCGTATGCAACGCTCTAGCTTTGTCGGGAAGAGCGTTGTCCAAGGGATTTTACACCGTAAGCGCGGGCAATATGGCGCAGGCTCTTGCTTGGCAGGCCAAGGAGATCGGGATCCCTTGCTCTGTGATAGTTCCCGATATCGCACCTGCGACGAAGCTTCAGGGCATCAAGCGATACGGAGCCCGGATCATTCCACTTGGATTCGACGAAGTTTGGGAAGTAGTAAAGAATCATCGGTACGATCCCTTGGAGAGAGAAGGTTGGAATTTCATTCATCCCTTCGCAGATGCTAGAATGATCGCTGGAAATGGGACAATAGGGTTCGAACTCCTTGAGGACATTCCTGATTTGGATTCAATAGTCGTCCCGTTTGGCGGCGGAGGACTCTCAGCTGGAATCGCATTAGCAGTCAAGAGTCAGAATCCGAAGGTGCGAGTTTACGCGTGCGAGCCCGAGACAGCCGCACCGTTAGCGGCCTCCTATTCCAAGGGTTCGGCGCAGCAGATCGATAGGATCCCGAGCTTCGTCGACGGTATCGGCGGGAAGAGCGTGGTTCCGGAAATGTGGAAACTCGTACGTTCTCTGCTCGAAGGTTCGATTGTCGTCTCTCTCAGGGAGACCGCTGCCGCGTTGCGTCTGATTTTAGAGAGAAACCGGGTCTTGGCCGAGGGCGCGGGAGCTGCTAGTGTGGCAGCGGCGTTAACAGGGAAAGCGGGTCTTGGAAGGGTGGTCTGCATCGTTTCGGGAGGCAACATCGACCCAGAGAAATTGGTCACCATCCTCCATGGAGGAGTCCCATCGACATGATTAATGCGAAAGCAGTAACGTGTACTTAGTGAAGACACCCTCATTGCACAACCCGTTACGAATAGGGATTGGGCCCAGTATCGGATGAATAATTAAGAATACGAGCGAACGGCAGACCTGTTGCGAGCACAGAAACCAACCCGCATCCGATCAACTTGACACTACCTGAAAACAAACCTAGATTTCACCTACTCCCTGCATCTCTTAGGATCCTAACTACTCCAGGAATCAGCGGCCATGCAGTAATCTTCACGTTCATTATGGCCCTACTCTTCGCCACTGTCTACGTCGGCAGAGCCATCCGATTCAGCGAGGCTTGGCCCATCGTGTTTGCAATCGGCGCCTCAACAGGTGGCACATACCTCGTTCTGTCACTGCTCACGTTGTGGGAAAGGACGAAGAAGATCATTTTCTATTCCAGGTTGAAAACGCGAATAATTGTCTTGGGCTTAGTGTTCGGTCCACTACTCACAGGTTTATCCTACTGGATCTATCAAGCAGGCAGTGTCGAAGCACTGCCGTTCTTTCCTGCATTTATCGTCATTTTCTATGGTTGGGTTCTCCTACAAGCCTACTTCATCGCAACGCCCGTGTCGCACCTCTTGACGAAGGTCGAAAAAGGGATGGACCAGAACGGCGGAAGAAAGAACTTGACCAAGACGCTCGGGGCAATCTCGCTCTTGATCCCGGTTGCTCCACTGGTTTACGGAGTCTGGATGATTTCCAGTTGGCTGAGTTCCTCATACCAGAACGTTCAAGGAGCAAACGAGAAGATAATTGCGTGGACGATCAGTGTACTTGTCATCCTTCTCTTGACATTCACGGTGGTTCTGCAATGGGGTTGGAAAACTCTCAGGGGAGGACGCCCTCAAGCATCAATTTTTGCTGGCGGAACTTTTCTGGCGTTATGGGGTTATCTACTCTACAGAGCTACGACTCTTGTGATCGGATACATTAGCCAGAATCAACCGCCCAACCCGGTCGCAGACACTCTCCTAATCGCGATCTCCATCGTAGGTGCGATGCAATCCTTTGCGGGGAAGACTATCAATAGGACAGATAAACGGTTGAATCAAATCCTGCCTTTCCTAGTTTTTGCGTTCGGCTCAATTTATGCGGTGGCTCAGTTCTATTTCATTCTCCAAGTGGCAATCACCAGGGTCGAACTGTCGATTGCAGTCAACGCTACAGTTTTCGTGACTGGTCTACTTGTGATGATGCTACTGATCCGGAGACATCTCATCGCGGCAGGCATTCCTTCAACAGCATTGTCAGTTCAAAAGAAGGCGATAGAAACAACATCATCTGTGTCCCAAGGCCGACTATCATTCTTCAACTTCTTACGCCAGAAGAAGAGAACGAGCAGGGAACACGTAGACCAACTCGCTCAGGATGAATCTTCATCAACTGAACAAATAACCACGAGACATCGGCCTAACCCTGTACGCACTGTTCCCCAATATCTAGGGTGGAGTAAGCCAAGTGACACTGTCTAATGATGCGTCCCAAGTGCCCGCGAGAATCCATGAGGGCTGGGAAGGAGATCCTACTATCGCGATCTTCCATATCTGATATGATTGGGGCACTCGGTCTCCGTTAGTGTCAAGCTCGGTCCAGCCAGTCAGTCCGTAATAATTCGAGGCGACGGTCGACATGATCGCTTGTATCTTAGTACCATCGTAAGAGCCGGCCTGCAGCGTTGCAAGGGCGGATAACCATACATCATCATATGCACCGAGACAATACTGATCACATGACTGCCCTGGATACAGACTGTTGAATCGATGGTAGAATTGGAGAGTTTTCGTATTGTTGACAGTGTAGAATTGTGGAGATGTGTATCTCAGCTGTGCTAGGAGCGGACCGGTAGTAGCATTACCCGTCAATACAGGATCCAGTGTGGTCCCGTCCGCTCCGAACCATGGAAGTTGGGTCCGTGGAAATCCGGATTGGTGGCTAGCTTGGATCACTAATGAACCAAGTTCTTCGAAGGAAACGAAGTAGAGAGCGATCTTGTCAGGACCATAGGTGCCGACATTTTGATTGAAGTCATTTTGAACTGTTTGCAAGACAGGAGTGAAGTCTGTCGTTGAGGAACTCGTAGCATCATATTGGATCGTGTCGATAACTTTCCCGCCCAGTGAAGTGAACTTCATCGCGGTCGCGTCCCCCACCGAAATTCCATAACCGTCATGTCTTTCAACAATGATGACTGCTCTCGCTCCCTTGTCAAACATCATCCTTGCGTCAGCACGACCCTGAGCAGCATCGGTAGGTGCGGTCCTGAAGAGATAGTCATTCGGAATACCTAGAGCTGTTGAGGAGGATGATGGGCTGACTAGTACGATGTGGTTGGAGTTCGCGAACGGAAGTATGAACTGGGCTGCGCCACTATTCAAAGGTCCAACGACAATCTGAATGCCCGAGGCTGAAAATGACTGCAGGTCCGACAAGGCTCTCGAGTTGTCAAGTGCGTAATCATCTACTACGAGAGAGAATCTGAGATTGCAGCCACCAGAGGAGAGGAGGGAGTTGACATCGTCTACCGCCAACAATGAAGACTCCCTAACTTTGATTCCTATATTCGAGAGTCCGTCAGAAAGATCTGTGAGCTCTCCTATAGTAAGCGTCTTTCCCGAAGAGCAGAGCCCACCAGTTCCACCGAGCTGATTCCTAAGCTGGATTATCTGATTCAGGAGTTGTGTATTGGTCGATTGAAGTTGGTCAATGTTGCTGCTCAGGTTTTTGATCTGTTGAGTTAGATTGGCGATCTGGCCTTTCAAGGAATCGATCTGGTCGTGTTGGGAATCATTCTGTGTATTCAGGCTTGCAACCTGATTGTTCAGGCCCACCGTCCGATTCTGATAGTAGTATCCCAAACCAGCGAGAGATGAGCTGAGAGCTACCAGTGATAGTAGTAATCCAATCTTGTAGAACGATACTGTTGGCATCTGATCCCGAGGCTGGGAGCCTGCGTTTTGGCTTTTTCAGTTTTTCTATCCTTTGCGTTAGAATATTTTCTTGGTGCCGAGGGCAGGGTTTGAACCTGCGACTGGGCCGGTTCTGATAGGGAACCGTCAACCCGGTCTTCAGCCGGGTGCTCTCCCAAGCCTCCCTCGATGGGAACAGGCTGAGCTTTCGAGGACGCGGCGTCTACCTCGGCGCCTGCTCGACACCGAAGTCGGAAATCGGGCATTGTCCAGAAATAAGAGTTTCCACTTCTAACTGGACTCGTCAAATGGCACAATAGACGGATAAGGAGGGCTTTCTTGGAAAGGCTCTTCAGCAACCCCGTTAAGTCAAACCGTTCTAGGTCCCCAGAAGGGGTCTTACGTAACGGTAGAATTCGAGTATGAATCTCTTGGACCAATCTTCGTTGCAGGGAGTCGGCGGAAAAGGACTATCCTGGGTAGCGAAGCTCGGGACATTGTCGCTTCTCTACGTGGCCGTGTTCCTCACTAGGATCGGATTCGGTACAATGATCATTCTCTTCCTGGCCGGACCACCCTACTACATCGAAGCTAGTGCTACAATCGTCGGGTTCATATTGGCACTTTACCCGATCGTGGAAGCGTTCTCTGCTCTTCCAGTTGGAGCTTACATCGATCGGAAAGGCAGACGACGTGCGTTCGTTCTAGGCTTGGCCCTGATCTCAGGCCTGACTCTACTGGTGGGACTGACAAGGAATGTCTTCGTTATCGGGTCTGCACATGGTTTGATGGGACTCTCCGCGGCGATGGTCACAGTATCGTCGCTAACCATGATCACAGACCTGACCGTCGTCGAAAATCGAGGAACTGGCATGGGAGCCTTTGACTTGTCGAACCTTACAGGCTACGGTGTCGGCATAATATTCGGGACATTCCTGTTCAGTGTGTTTCGAGCAGAGCTTGGCTTGGCCTTCATTATTGTTTCCGGATTATTCGCCGCAGCGACGTTCTTGATCATGCTTCTGCTACGAGAACCACCGCATGTTAAGGTGGGACGGAAAACCCTCAGGGAGACATTCACAGGTCTAAGCGGAGAGGTAGTAGCCATACTGCCCCTCTGGCTCTCGGTCACGATCATTCTCGGCTTCTACCTCTTCCTACCAAGAATAGGCGGACAACAGTTCGATATTTCAAAATCTGGACCTCTGCTAATAGTAGGCCTGGTTGTGCTAGGAGCTGGGGCTGTACTGTTTGGAAGGCTTTCTGACAAGATCGGACGTCACAAGACCATGCTGATCGGTGTCATAGGTGAGCTTGGTTTTCTCGTAATCTTCCCTGAATTCTATGGTCAGCTGATAAAGGCGCAAAACGAGAGAGACCTTCTCATAGCTATCAATATTGTCGGGCCGATAGGTATTTTCGCGGGTATCTTGTTCTTCTTCGGAACAGCTCTCGTCCCGTCCATGCTTGCCTTTGTCGGCGACAAGGCCTCTCATGACTTACGAGGCTCCGCAATGGGACTTTACAGTTTCATGCTGAGCATTGGGATGGCCGTTGGAACAATTCTGGCTGGAATATTCGCGGACGTAGGAGGAGTGCAGGCTGTCTTCTTTCTGGGAGCTGCAATATTCTCAGGCATGAGCCTAACAACGGGGTTGCTGTTGAGAAAACAAGGCCAACTTGCTTCTGAGGCTAAACGTCTGACGGACTCTGGCCAGAAACCTCTCTAGAAAACGGACTCTGGTTCCAAAGAGTCGGATCAGCTGAAGGCCAAAACCAATTTAACCAGCCCTCGGCGTCAGCGGCCGACATAGTGGGCCGGTAGATCAGCCTGGTATACAGCGTATCGTTGTACGCTGGCTGAAGATCGTCCGCTCGGCAAGTAGTCTCCGTCGAGGGTTCTCTGCCCAATATGCGGAAGGCCGCGGGTTCAAATCCCGCCCGGTCCACCAAATCAAAGCCCAATCCAGCCTAACATAGGTGGATTCCAGTTTACTAGCCTTCTTCTCTTATAGGAGCGAACCACTCTCGGACGGGATGATAAAGTGAGTCTTATGGCGGGCCAGACAATCAAGCGACTAATAGAGCAGATCAACCCGGCAACCGGCGAGGTCCTCCAGAGAGTAAAGCCAGCGACGCGAGAGGAGGTCGACCATGTCATCGAAAAAGCTGGGGAATCGTTCAGGAATTGGCGAGACGTCCATCTGCAGGAACGCGCACGACTCTTCGATAACGTGGGCAAGACTCTCAGAGAGAACAAAGAGAAGATCGCTAGACTCATCACTCTGGAGATGGGAAAAATTATTCGTGAGTCCATGGCGGAAGTTGAGAAGAGCGCTACGGCTTTTGCTTACTACGCCGAGAATGGACCCGGGTTCCTGCACCCCGAACCGGCGAAGACAGATGCGACTGATAGTTACGTAGACTTTCAACCATTAGGAGTAGTGGCTGCAATAATGCCTTGGAACTTCCCAGTCTGGCAATGCGTCCGATTTGCCGCTCCTGCCTTGATGGCCGGGAATACTACTGTGTTTAAGCCCTCCAGCACGACACCTCAGTCCGCGATTGCACTGCAATCCGCAATCACAGAGAGCGGAATCGACAACCATTGCTTCAACGTAGTAGTTGGAGGAGGTGAAGTGGCCAACTACATGATCGAATCACCTGGGACAAACGCAGTATCATTCACAGGAAGCGTAAGCGTTGGAGCCAAGGTCGCCGAGGCCGCGAGCCGACAATTGAAAAAATTCGTGTTAGAATTAGGAGGCAGCGACCCATTCATCGTTTTGGAGGATGCAGATATTGAGACAACCGCGGAGGGGGCTGTGAAGGGACGCTTCGTCAACTGCGGCCAGAGCTGCATCGCCAGCAAACGATTCTTTGTCGTGAAAAAGGTTGCCGAAGACTTCATCGAGCAATTCGTCAACAAGACGAAGGCTTTGAAAATCGGCGATCCAATTAGTCCACTGACGGATATTGGACCTATGGTCCGGAAAGACGCTCTTGAGGCACTTGACCAACAGGTAAAAGATTCAATCAAAGATGGGGCACATGTCGAGATAGGTGGAAGAAGACTTGACAGGCCCGGCTACTACTATGCACCGACCATCCTGACAAGGGTGAATCAGAATATGAGAGTGATGAAGGAGGAGGTTTTCGGCCCGGTCGCTCCGATCATGGTAGTGGAGAATGAGAAGGAGGCTATCAAAATAGCGAACGACAGCGAGTACGGACTCGGAGCCAGCGTCTGGAGCGAAGATATACGAAAGGCTGAGCGAGTGGCTCAAAAGCTCGACGCAGGACTTGTCACAGTGAATAACGTCGTCTCCTCGGACCCTCGAATGCCCTTCGGAGGAGTAAAGAAGAGCGGCATCGGACGCGAACTCTCACGTTACGGCATACTCGAATTTACAAACATAAGATCAGTACGGATCTACGAAAAATCGCCGATGGGCCAACAGATCAACACGGAATAATATAGTAGAAGCAAGGGAGAGACACTGCCGGGCAAGACCGCCCTACTCTGGGACAATAGGTTCCTCGACTACAACCTCGGACCTTCTCACCCACTACGACCTATTCGAGTGAAACTTACCTACGACCTAATCCAAGCGAAAGGAATCATAGACGGGAAAGAAGCCCGAGTAGAAAAGCCAAGGATGGCAACGGAGGGAGAAATCCTTCTTTTCCACAGTCAAGACTATGTTCGCGAGGTCAAGCGAAGGAGCGAGAAAGGCGGCGGGTTCCTTGACATGGGAGACACTCCCGGATTCAAAGGCTGCTACGAAGCAACGAGCTTGGTCGTCGGCGCCTCACTACAAGCCTGCGACTTAATAATGAATGATCAATACGCTCATGCCTTCAATCCCTCTGGAGGATTACACCACGCCCACCCTGATAGAGCCTCAGGCTTTTGCATCTTCAACGACCCTGCCATTTCGATAACTTATCTCAAGCAGAAATATGATCTGAAACGACTAGTATACTTGGATATCGACGCTCATCACGGGGACGGTGTAATGTACGGGTTCTATGACGACCCAGGAGTCTTGGACATTGATTTTCATGAGAGTGGACGTTACATTTTCCCAGGCACTGGCTACCCGAACGAGACTGGACGCGGACCGGCCAAAGGATTGAAGGTCAACATTCCACTCCTTCCAGGTAGTGGCGACGAAGCATTCCTCGAGGGCTTCGAGAGCATCGTCCCACCCTTGGTGAGGAGACATCACCCAGAAGCGATACTTGTCCAGTGCGGCGCGGATGGACACGACGGCGATCTACTAGCACATCTGCGACTTACAACCCATACTTATCAAGAAGTCGTAGGTACAATGCACGAGCTTGCACACGAACTCTGCCACGGCCGACTCCTTCTATTAGGAGGCGGGGGATACACCCTCGCCAATGTGCCACGCGTCTGGACACTCGCCTTCGCCTCCCTAGCGGGAAAAATTCCCGATGATGGTATCCCGAAAGAGTGGGCCACTATATTTGAAAAATCGACAGGCGAGGCCGCTCCGAAGAAGCTCTTTGACATCCCAACAGAAGAGGAATCGGACAAATCACTGGAAGAGGTGGAATCGGTTCTTATGCAACTGGACCGAGAGATAGGCTGGAAACCATCCGGAGTCTGAGCGAGACCAATCGTCCTAACGGTGGAACGTTTATCTCTTCAAAGTTCATCGCCGTTCACTCGGGACCTAAGACATGACCAAGGGTACAACCTCGTTCGGAAAGGCAGGCGGCAAGCCGACTCACATCAGATGCCGCAGATGCGGGCGACATTCTTACCATGTCAGAAAGAAGAGATGTGCTGCGTGCGGCTTTGGAGCCCAGACAACGATGCGACGTTATTCTTGGCAGAACAAGAAAGTCAACCGAGTCCGAATAGTATAACCTACTAGGAGGAAGTCTATCCTCAACTTTCCGACTGAGTTTTGATTAGTTATGGCAGAAATCAAGTGTCCCAGATGTGCGCGTCCAATGAGACACATCAGAAGAATGAAGGGAGTTTACTTCTGCGATACTGACGGATCAATAGTCAGAGACACCGATCCGTACGTTACTTCAGGAGATATGGTCACGCCGTACAATCCAGGCGGCGGATACAACTACTAACACTTGTAGCAAACAAAGTTATTCGGATAATCTATCTCAAAGAGGAAGCTGTGTTAACACACTCTCGCTATTAGTTTCGCAAATCTATCTTATCCTTATAGCCCGACACCAGAGATAAAATCCGAAGTATGCCTAAACACTAAGTTGCACGGTAAGAAGAAGTCTCTTGCCGTTGTTGAGAAGATTCTCGAAAATCCCGGTTTCTGGTGGCTGCTAGGATATCTCCAAGGAGACGGGTCGGTCGACGACCGGAACGGGGTGTGGTTTCATTCAACGGATCAAGAACTCATAGTCGTAGCGAGACAACTGGTCAATGCACTGTTCGGGCTCGACGGCGCTGTATATGAAGAAAGACGACCTCCTTGGAAAACAAAGCTTCGGCTAGTTGTGTATTCACGTAGCCTAGTCAAATGGTTGTATGGGCAGGGTTTCAAGTTCGGCAGAAAAAGTTGGAATGTACCTATTCTTCGGTTTGATCTATTTTGTTACTACATCGCCGGCCTGTTCGACGCGGAAGGCCAAGTCGTGCTACGGAAGAACCAGTCAGGAATCGTGAGGTTGCGCAAAATTGTCCTGCATAGTACAAACGGAGAATCCCTACGGGTAATTGGCACCATCGTTGGTCGGAATAAATTCACTTGGCGATTGCGAGAAAGACACCGAAAGGATAGACCAAGCGTGTACTATGAGCTGGACCTGTTCGGCAGTTCCACTCTCGAATGGTTCGTCAATCATGTTGGAGTCTGCAGTCACCTCACTCGCAGAAAGGAATACCTCAAGCCTGAATACTTGCCAAGGACCAGGTAGTTCCGGTAAACTGATAACTGGTGATTAGTGGGCCGGGAAGGATTCGAACCTTCGACCTTCGCCGTGTCAGGGCGACGTCCTAACCAGGCTTCGCCGAAGCTCCCGTTATATCACGGGAGGATCTTAGACGACCGGCCCGCGTAGTTTGACTGAACAAAACTCACAAGCTATCAATCTTTGCAACGGCCACACCCCTCGAATTCTCCTCGTAAGATTCATGGGATCTTCCCAAGAATTCAGAGCTCCACAGTGAATTTAAGCGCAGAACACTGGTACTCTTGCTCTGGTATGTATCGAGGTGCGACTGGTCAAGATGGAATGATTGGAACTATTCGCATTTTCTATGTCACATGTTGGAAATGAGATGCGTCGTGAGAGTCTCTCCTGATTCCTCATGCTTTGAAAATCGGGTAACATGAGACCTATACTACCGGGTCCGCGACATGCGATGCTATGAATCTGAAGAATAAGCTAGCAGTCACTGCGACGATATTGGCAGTCATGGCAGTAGTCATCGCTCAGCCAGCGCGCGCACAAGCAATAACCACCCGCACAGATCAAGCATCTTACACACCAGGCGGAGCAGGCACATTCTACCTTACCGTTGTCAACCAAAGCCCAACCCAGACACTGGAGATTCGGAACATTACAATCTACTTCCCGTGGGCAGGCTATGTCGACGGTAAATGGGCCGCCGGTGGGAATGTCTCATTCAATCTTTCGCCATACCAAGTCTTGACAACCAGCGGCTCCCCAGGCGGCGGCAACATCTACCTCTACAACGTTCAGTTCACGATTCCGGCGTGGTACGGCTCATTCAGTGGCAGTAGCAACTGTCCTGGAAGTACGAGCACGAGATATGGTATCTACTCGGGATGTGTATTGCTCGGGACCAACACGAATGGACTCCAGTACGAGACCACACGGTTCAGCATCTCAATGGCCATTCCAACATATGAAGCACCTAGCTTCATGACACAGATAATCCCAACGGCAACGTTCGCAGTCCTAGTGGTTTCAACCGGCGTACTGTTCATGGCCTGGACTAGCCTCAAACGGTTAGAGTCGAAGAAGTAGACTAGCCAACAACGCCAAGAAACCCGCAAACTCCCAAACTCCCGTTTTTCTTCTCTTCTCACAGTTCAAACTAACTTCTCCGTTAACAAGGCATTTTACCAACTCAGTCCCGTCCCCTCAAGAGCATATTGGGTCCGTAGCTCAGCCTGGATAGAGCGCTGGCCCTCTAACAGGATAGAGGGGACAGCCAGAAGTCGTGGGTTCGAATCCCACCGGGCCCGCTCAACCGGAAAATCCATCCTTTATCTGCACACTCTCCACAGACACAATCCGACAATAATTGCGGCTGGGAGTAATATCTAGGAAGGCGACCTACTGGGGAACGAAGAGGATCATACGGGCTGCACGAAATCGTGGTATCGACGCTCAACATCTGAAGACAGATGAGATTCAACTAATGGTTGACGAAACCAGAGCGGCAGCCGCCTATCATGACGTCCAATTGTCCGAGTTCGACATTTTCATCCCAAGGATCGGTCGAAGCCTAACAGAGTTCGGAGTCCTCTTGCTCAATCACCTGGACATCATAAACATACCCACCACGCTGTCTAGGAGAGGACTATTCCTTGCTAGGAACAAGTTCTTGGCCCTTCAAGAACTCAAAAGGGCCAAGGTGAAGATACCTTCGTCAATTCTGCTTGGATCGAGATTTGAAATGGGCGACTTGGTAGGACAGATGCCGACTCCGTTCATTATGAAACTCCTCTCTGGAACTCAAGGAGTTGGAGTCATGAGAGTTGACGATCCAAAGGATGCGCGTCCGATAGTTGATACTCTTGTGGAGTTGAAACAGTTGATCTGCGTCCAAAAATATGTTCCCAACCCGGGCGAAGACATCCGTGCATTTGTCGTTGGGGAGAACGTCGTCGCAGCTATGCGACGATTGGCACCTCCGAACGAGTGGAGGAGCAATATCCACCTCGGAGGAAAGGGAGTTGGATACAAACTGACAAAGGAACAAGAGGATACGGCACTCCAAGCGTCCAAAGCATTAGACGTGGAGATAGCTGGTGTCGATATGATCCAGTCCACCGATGGAACTTACGTGATCGAAGTGAACGTCTCACCAGGCTTCAGAGGCTTGTACGAGGCGACAGGGATCGATGCTTCGGACGCCATAGCAGAACACGTTATGCAGAGAATGAAAGGATAGCTGTAAAGAGTGAGAAGGAAGAAAGTCGGACTCGTAGAGAGAGTGCGCGTCTCTGGACCGAAAGGTGCGTTCTGGATCAATGCTAAGATAGACACCGGGTCTGAAAGGACAAGTCTAGATTCGAGACTAACCCGGAAAATCGGGCTCGGTCCAGTACTCGGATATGTAAAGATACGAAGCTCTCACCGGGACACATCCATGAAGAGGCCCGTGATGAAGATCAAATTGGATATTGCTGGCGAAAAATTCACACTGAACGCCGGAATTAATGACAGATCAAGATTGAGATACCGTGCAATCATAGGAAAAGATGTTCTCACAGCCGGACACTTTCTGATTGATCCCGCCAAACCCAAACCCAAGCCCATTCACAAGAAGCCCAAACCCTGAACAACAACTACAACGTTTGACTAAATTCCCCGTGAGGAGTAGCAAAACTCCTCCAAGAAGAAAGCTAACGCTGGAACAATTATGCCCGAGCTCTTTCTCCGAAATGCTCGTACCCACGCGGCTTGACGCGAATCCTCCGACCCTCGATCCTCGCAAATACTCCACTTCCTTTGGTAACTTTGCCAACTGGGATGAGGGATGGTACAGCTCTCAATGCCGATGGCCATCCTGCCTTTCTCACCGTCACTACCAACTCGTATTCTTCGCCCCCATATAGCGCTAGATCATAAGGTGAGAGTTTATGTTTTCGAGCATAGTCAACAGTCTCCATCGAAACAGGAACATTGTATAGCTCGACCCTCACACGTCCAAGCCTAGCTACTTCATTCAGGCTCCATGCCAGTCCATCACTTGAATCGATAGAACTCGTGACAGCTCGCGTTCTCGCAAGTCGTATTCCCTCTTCCAACCTCGCCCTAGGCCTCCTAATCGCATTTTCTAACACCGGAGAAGCCGCCCCACGCCCGTGACGTTCCTTCCTAAGCATCATTCGTAGGCCAGCGGCTGAATTTCCAAACTCGCCCGTGACAGCTACGATATTGCCACTTTGAGCGCCCCTCCTGGAAACTAATTCTCCCGGCTTTGTGTATCCAAATCCGGCTACGTCTATCACGATATCCTTGGATTCGTTAGTGTCACCCCCCACAATTGGGCAACCGTATTCGGTTGCTCCCTCTGCAAGGCCCCGTCCGATTTCTGACAGCTGCCTCTTGGAAATACTTCTCGGCAATCCGATGGACACGATCAGGGCCTTGGGCCTGACGCCTTTCGCCGCGAAGTCACTGACTGTCGACACAATTGATTTCCTGCCAGCCTCTGAAAGAGTCATGCCTGGAGGGATGTCAGTGCTCCGAACCAGCATATCACCCTTGACGATTATCCAAAGTCTCGGAGAGATTGGGACAGCGGCAACATCATCCTCATACCCGAGTGGGAAATCATGCCGACCGTAGCTCCTAGTTAAAAGTCTGATTGCTTCTCTTTCTCTAAGCGATTCCAATTTCTTCCTCAATGCTCATCTGCCAGTTGATGGTAGGAGTTTTAAGGGAAAGTTCCCCGCCCGGTCTGATCGGTGCCTCGGTGGCTCAGCCTGGTAGATGCATCTCGCACCAGAGAGCATCCGCCTCGTAAGCGGAAAGACGGTGTGACCATAGATCGTCCCGCAGGGTCGCGGGTTCAAACCCCGCCCGAGGCTCCAATAAAGCCTGTGAGGATACCCGAGTTAAAGAAGGACAGACTTTCGCAACGCAACATTAAACAAGCATAACCGATTCCAGCTGGTTTTCTAAGGATGGCCTTCATTCCAGACTATGCGACTGTCGTTGCGTCTTTCCTTCTAGCGTTCAAGGCGATCCTTGTCGAGGGGAGCGAAGTCGCGATCCTTTCCCTCGCAACTGTAAAACAACTTGGTAAGCGTAACGTCCTCCTAGGGGTTGTGCTTGGAGGCTTAGGCTCAGTGGTTACATTTCTTGTAATAAGCCAAGTTTTCGTCCTGTTACGCGGAGTGGCCGACTATCTTGTCAACCTGATCACAGGAGTAGTGATTCTGTATTTCTCCTATAGATTCCTTCGAGGCTTCGTCAAGTACCACTATCGTGGCAAATCGTTCCGGGTAAAAATGGAAGGCATGGCACACGATGTTGTTGAGAAGGACATAGAGCATATGCACGGACAAACACTTCCGACTGGAGAGATTCCATTCTCACTCGCAAACTCTTCGCCGGTTCTCACAATAACATTAACCGAGGGTTTTGAAGCCAGCCTTGTTGTCGCGGCAGCGGGAGCATTCAATTTTGAATGGACCCTCATAGGCGCCATTGCAAGCTTAGGACTCTTGATTGTGGTCTCAGCCATATCATACGATTACCTGATCAGACTTCCGCGTTGGGCACTCGACTTGTTAGCCGGTTCGGTCCTACTCACTTTCGGTCTATTCTTCCTAGTCTCCGGAATCCTGCTAGCCCTCGGCGTAATCTCGTAAACCGACTAGTTTAGCTGGCCCAGCCGGCAGGTAGAATCTGAAACTCTCGTCCAGCACTCTGCCTCTGGATCATCCAATTAGGATACATCTGACGAGGCTTGGTTAACTCCTCCAATTGGTCTAATTGATCCTTGGTGAGGTTCACGTCTAATGCTCCTAGATTCTCGTCAAATTGCTGAAGCGTTTTCGCTCCGACAAGAACTATGTGACGCTTCGATAGCAACCACGCAATCGCCACTTGCGCAGGCGTCACGCCTTGCTCCTTCGCAATCTCCTTCACCTTGTCAACGATCTCCCACCCGGTCTTCTCGTCGAAGAACGGGAAGAAGAGACCTCTATTGCCCATCCGGGTTCCGGAAACAGGCTTTTCATTCTTCGAATACTTCCCTGCCAAAACCCCTCCATGCAACGGGCTCCAGACAAGAAGGTTCATCTTGCTATACTGCATGAACGGTAATATCTCATGCTCAATGTCCCGGTTGAGTAGGCTGTAGTTCATCTGTGCCGTCTCATACCTGGAGTAGCCTCGTTCTTCCACTCTAGATTGTAGTGTTGCCATTTGCCAGCCGCTGAAATTGGACACTCCAGGATAATTCACCAGCCCACGCTCCACGAGATCTTGCATCGTCTCCAACGACTCATCCAGTGGTACATGCCAATCCCAAGAGTGGAACTGGTAGAAATCGATCCACTTTGTATCAAGTCTCTCCAGACTGTGCTGAATTCCTCGCTGGACGTGATGGCGTGACAAGCCAATCTCGTTCACCCCCGTTCCAGTCTTTGCACGGACTTTTGTCGCGATCAGCACCTGCTCTCTGTACGGTTTGAGCGCTTTTCCAAGAGTTTTCTCAGAGTCTCCTTCACTGTAAACGTCCGCGGTGTCGAAGAAGTTGATCCCTACGTCAATCGCATGCTTAACCATCTTGTCTACCGTCAACTGATCGAGCCCCCCAAGCTTCCACGGATTCTTCTCCCCAAACGTCATAGCGCCTAATGCGAGAATCGAGGCGTGCACGCCCGTCTGACCGACAGGTACATATTTCATGATGCGGACTTATGTTTCGCCTTCCTGTCTATCTTACTTAAGCCTCTTCTAGGAGAAGAGTTGACGCGAGCCTTGAGACTCAACACTCGAGTCGACAACCAATGCAAATGATGCTCAACCGCCCGTTCCTCGAGAAAGTTATGATAGGTTATCTCATGTCTATTGGAGTCTATTCGATAGCTTACATCCCGGTCATTGTCTTCACATTCATAGGCCTGTCCCAAACGCCATACTTAGTCGAGACAAACCCGAGGCTGAACGAGTTCATGCAGACTCACGGCCTGATTATCGGGTTATTGTTTGGATATCTGTCTACCCTTGAGATAGTCGGACCGGTTCTCGGTGCGGCTCACTTAGTCTACGTCAGACCAGTTGTGTTCGCCATTCATAAGGACATGAAATTCGCGAGAAAGATAGTGACCTCACTCACAGGTCTCCTTATTCTGTTCTGGGGATGGACCTTTTTTATCGATGCGTACAATGACCTGCAGATCTTATTACAATCCGAGGTTTGGAATGATGCGGCTCTCTGGACGATCTTTCTCCTCTGCCTCGGCCTATTCCTTGCCGGACTTGTCCTTTGGGGAGCAGTAATGATGACTGCAACCTATGTCTTGAGGAAAGACGATGTCGAAGGAGCAGTGGACAGTCGTGATGCGAATCCGGTCTGGGGAGACGATAAGGCGCGTTCTGAACTGTCGAACAGTAACATTCTTCTCGATAAACCGGACGGGACCGGCCCCCTTGTTTGATAGGTACTTACTCCTTAAACTTGCATTGTAGTAGAGATATCACATCAAAACTCGATAGGGGTTTCAGGGCCCGAATGCTCCAGCATGGCACAAGATCAAAGATCGCGGAAAGAGCCGCTCCACACCTTCCGTTCGAAGAGTTCAAGGCCGAGAGTCTGGAGGCTCTGCTAAGACTTCTGGAGAAGTATAAGGTCGCCAGTTCAAAGATACAGTTTTCAGAGTCAGAGTCTGCCCACTCATTCTGTCAGAAGCAACTGATTCACATTCTTGTCCCGTTTGATCACTACCCGGTGAACAAGCATGTCTATCGAGAGGTGGAGCTTCTCTACCAGTACTGTCCCAGCTGCCGCCTGGCTGTACGGGTCCTGTGACAACCAGACGGGGAAGGGCTAGCCTCAGTGTTCAGGCATCACAGCTTTTGCAAAACTTCGCATCGACTCTAGATACGTTCCTTCGGGAAACGGTGCGACAAAGTACTCACAGCCTAGTCTGACAGCTTTCTCAACCGCATCTTCATACATTTTTCCGTCATACTTGGGGTTCTGCTGCGGGAGGGGTGCAATGCCTGCGAACGAGACCTTGATCGCTCGATTATGCCGCTTCGCCTCGTCCAAAACGACCCTTTTCGCTTCCTTAGGATCGCGTTCCCCGAACGGTGATATCATGCAGATGTCGCCATATTTCCCTGCCGTCTCAGCATTCTTGTTCCCGTCCCACCGAACAACAGTGGGGGATGGGGTTTCTGGACTGGCTTGGGTTCGAGGACTGCTCCTTTCGCGTGATAGTATTTGCCGTTAAAGTCCACTTTGGGTTCATGCCAAAGCTTCAGAATGAGCTGCAATCCTTCTTCGGTCTTCTCCACTCGAATCCTGGGAGGGTCCCATACGCTGCACCCTTCGAACTCTGTCTGCGACCAGCCAGCTCCGACGCCTAGCACTGTCCTACCATTCGAGATAATGTCCAGAGTCGAGACGGTCTTGGCCAGTATTCCTGGCGGACGAAATGGAATGGGGGTCACGAGTGTACCGAGCTTAATCTTCTTCGTCCTTGCGGCGAGAAAGGCCAGAGCCGTCCATGTTTCCAACGTTGCATCTCCACCCATTCTCCCCCACATGTAATGGTCCGGCATGAGGAAGCTCCAGAATCCCAAGTCTTCAGCTTCTGGGACCGATGTCACCAGGCGCTCCCATTGAGGATACCAATTACCCCAACTTGCTAGAATGAATCGCAAGAATGTCCTACCAATGGTGGGACCGTTGGGTGATGATATAATCGTAGGGGTCTGCCCCCAGCCCTTCAGTGTAGCCGAGGTAGTTCATCGAATTCTTCTGGTTATGGTGATTGGGAAACTTGTTGTAATGAGCCAGCTTGTTAGATAGAGGCAAAGGGACAGTTGTAAGCTCGACTCAGGCGAGAACAAGCTAGAGCAGGACGGCGGATCAATCTTAACCTTGTATCTTGCAAAGTATCGTTCGAGGTTTCTCAAGTCTCGCATGAGTGGAGGCTTCGCAGTCTCGAATTGTGTATGCCGGCTGACGGGGACGAGAAGCCAATCGACGCGACCCGCCTATCACCAACGATTAGATTGAAGGTTTTCAATTCTCTCGGATATGCTTGGCCTCTTAGAGTAAAGGGCTCGGAGCCCTCGTCTCCCATCTAGGTTCGCAAGGTCTTCGGGCATGTTCCGGCTTATTACCGAAAGCGTTCTTAGAAACAAATCTTTCCGAACAAGGTCAGCGGCCATTCGATCCGCTTTTAGTCTAATCCGTTTTATGTAGGGGGCACTGATCAGATTTCCAAGCCCCAGCACGAGGAGGAACATTCCAACCATGAGTCCTACAAAGTCCCTAGTGACGTCACCCGGGTCATAGAGCACGGCCAAAAGTGTCCCTCCGATAAGTGCCGGGAGCATGACTCCCAGTCCCCATCTTTTGATCAAGTGCTTGGACTTTTCTCCGCCCAGCTTGTAAGTGTACATCAACGTCGCGGCTATGATGGGGCTCCATTCTTCTGGCTGGAGCACTCCTTTCATCGTTTCCGGTAGGACGAGCCCATTACGGTCGAAAGTACAGTCGTCAGACCATAATTTTTCGGTACCCCTTCCCAGCGGGATACGGCTCTTCCACGACACGGAGAGGGCATTTCCAAGCCTCAAGCCAATCTTCTGGCAAAGTTCAGACGTTATTCTTAGTATCTCTTGTTCTTGTGAGCTCGACTCCACCTCCCTGTTGGGTGGTGGAAGAATTTCGGTTGATGTTTCCACATTTTGGAGTCTAGACCCGCACACTCCGCACGATACTCTGTCGTCCATGTTATAACCACCGCATACTGGACATCTCCTCAAAACGACTGGCACCCAAAGGTCACGTCCCGACCTTCAATCCGTGTGTACACTTCTGTCGGAAAAGCACTAGCTCTCATTGCTCCTGGAGGTCGTTCACGCCTCCCAAGGTAGTAACTCGCGCCTGTCGTTGGGGAGAAGACCTTACTCGACTGCCAGTCGAACTCGATGACCGTCTGAACAGTTTGGACGTTCAAATCAATGGGCGATGCTGATGGGGAGAATGAAAAACTAAACTCCTGCTATTACTCCTAGTCGTAACGCTGGAATATGCCAGTCCGCTGCCGCGTACATTATGTGTCTACCGAATATTAGTTCTTCGATAACTCGGCCTCCGCGAGCCGAACGGGTCTCGCGTCTCCGGATATTGACTCTAACTTCCTATTGTTGGGTCGCCAATAGTCCACCATCGGAGCAGCTAAGCATCGCTTTCCTTCAAAAGTTTCTGTATTCTATCAGCCATTGATGGGACGTGCGCGAATCGTCCTCTTCGAAAGGGTACTGTTCGAGTCCTAGGGACTCGATTTTCTTCAGACAAATTAGAAGCGGGCCTCCGAGGCCAAATTCCCGAGACGTCATCCGATCTGCGATGAATATCAAATGTCTCATATAGGGTGACGTGATTGCGCCGACCAACCAAAGGCCTCCAATCAGCATAGCGATCAAAGGGAGTCCCAAACCTACGATTGAGGTATGATGGTAGTCCTCGGGGAAACCAAATTGAGAGAAGAATTGATGAGAGTAAGTAGGCGGCTAGAAAAACCAAAACGAATCCCGAAAGTGTCGCAGCACGGCCGAATCTCCGTTTCAACCGCAGCTTTTCGTCATATATTACAGAGGAACAGAGGAGAGCTCTCCAGTCTTCTGGAGCAAGCTTTCCCTCCAACTTGTCTGAAAGGAGGAGAGCGTCCTGATGGAATGCGGGCAGGTCCGGAAGAACATACTTCCCTTTGCCATATTTTTGTACCCATTGGACTCTTCGAGCTCTAAACTGCCATATTCCTATTCTTGATGAGACTTCCTGTCCAATTTGAAGTATAGTCCCGTTTTCATCCGACCTGCCATAGGAAATGTGGTCAGCATCATTCATGACATAATGCCCGATCCGGTGGTTTCTGTCAGCAGATGATAATATGTGGAGAGGATATTACTTCCCCAGTAACTTGACTAGATGCTCTGCGAAGACGGCGTCTAATACTGCTATTCCCCCTGATTTGAACAAAGTAATGTCGTTCTTCCTCTTCGAGAACAGCCTAGGCCGTATCACGAGGTCACCTAGTTCTCCTCGTATGTGGGATGCCTCGATCACGCCTTCCCGAATCGGGATCAATATGTCTCCATAGGTTGAGAGTGCTTGGTCGAGGGAGTCTACGAACAGAATAGAGCGTTGAACGAGATAAGAGTCGACTTCTCGAGTGGTAGGAAGAGCTGCACCTACTGCATTCACATGTGTGCCTGGTTTGACGAGTCGACCGTCGAACAAAGGCAACGATGAACTAGTCGCCAGCACAAGCACGTCAGAGGATTCTAGAACTTGGAGTGATGACTTTGCAGCGATCACGGTTACGTGATACTTTTTCGAAGCATTGCTTGCGAATTCTGCTAGCTTCTTAGTATTTCTCGAGTACACGAGTATCCTGGTGAGTTCTCTGACGTGCATGAGGGCGGGTATGTGGGCTTCAGCTTGTCTGCCGGTGCCAAAGATTCCTAGGACCTTTGAATCCTCCCGTGCCAGTTCGTCGGTAGCCACAGCTGTACTGGCTGCGGTCCTTTTCGCTGTAAGAGCCTCTGCATCTATCTCGGCAACACATTCTCCGGTCTTCGAATTATACAGGTATAACGTTGCCAGTGTGGACGGTAGGGACGAGACAGCATTGTCGGGCGCGACTCTCGCGATCTTGACTGCAATAGCCTTGCTTCCGAGTACATGGGCGGGCATACAATAGAGCGAGACTCCTCCGGGCACATTCAGCAGGGCTCGGCTTGGATTCAGAACCTTCCCTGTAGCCTGCAGCCTGTACGCGTCTCTGGCTAAGTCAATGGACGTGGAAATATCGAGAGATCCTTCAACTTGTTCCTCGGTAATTCTCAGCATCGTTAGTCAGAACTAGTAGACTACAGGGAGTCAGGCTGTAGCAGGGATTGTTATCTTCTCGATGTTCTTCGGCCCCGAGTTTGCAACAGAACTCTGCTGACTGGCTAAAACCCCTGATGACGCCCTTTCCCTTGACCCATTCCGTCTTGTCAACGACTCGATGATTGTTTTTGCAAGTTCAATATTCGTTATTACGGGAATACCGTACTCGGTCGCTTTTCTCCTGATCATGTACTCGTCCCTCAGGATCTTCTGAGATGTAATGTCTCCGTTGCTCGTGGGTATGTTGATTACGAGTTTGACATCCTTGTTGATGATACTGTCGATGATGTTCGGCTTCTTACGCTCACTGACTTTGTAGAGCGTCCTGCTTTCTATCCCGTTCTCACTGAACTCTTCTCCCGTGTGACGTGTTGCGAAGAGTCGGTAGCCATTGTCTGCAAGCATTCTTGC
>Ga0137415_10000809_pt1 | contig 30609 bp, 25 predicted proteins | sample CZODoug3_1_1_16f_FD_183082 | JGI IMG/M metagenome (GOLD analysis project Ga0137415, IMG submission 183082) | Vadose zone soil fungal communities from Angelo Coast Range Reserve, California, USA - CZODoug3_1_1_16fungal (Hybrid Assembly) | ecosystem: Environmental > Terrestrial > Soil > Vadose...
CACTCGTTCCTTATGGCAAATGCAGCGCCCGTCGCACAGGAATGGAGAGCGTGCCGGTCACCCGCATGGAATAATTTTTCTGCAAGCGCGTGATGGCGTCAGATACTTCCCCAGAAAACACACCGTCGATCGGTCCGCAGTAGTAACCGAGCCGGCGCAAGTCCCGTTGTAAGGCACCGACGTAAGCGGGCTGGCCGATCAGTTCGCGGCCGGACTCCAAATAATAAAGCGGGCGCCAACAATAGCGCGGCGCGAAATCGGTGGAATTGGGCGCAGGCATTTGGTGGAGCAGTCCCCATTCGTCACGCTGCGCCAACGGATCGGTGGAATGAAAGAACGGATCGTCCGAGGCTTGCACCAGAATGCCACTCAATCCCGTTGCGAGTGCAATCAGAATCGCCTTTTTCATACAGAGATCACTTGCTGCCTTTTACGACGTCTTTCACCGACGGCAAATCCGGCGGCGGCAATTGCTTGCCATCGCTCGTCTTTGGACAGTCCGGGCAATCATCCTGATCAATTTCAGGTCCAAAATGTGTTCTATCCTCCGATTTCTGGCGTAGGCGATAAAGATCAAGTTTCGTCAGCGTCACTTCCGGACGCATCAAGATAATTAATTCAGTCCGCATCTTGTTGTTGGTTGTATTGCGGAAGAGGGCCCCGATGTATGGGATGCGATCGAGAATCGGAATGCCGGAAGTATTCCTCGTTTTGCTGTCCTGGATCAAACCGCCCAAAACGATTGTCGCTCCGTTCGCGGCGGAAACATTCGTGCGGATGTAACGCGTCGCGATGTTCGGAATCGAATTTCCAGAGATTATCGTGGATCCCGCAAGGCTGTCGATCTTCTGCAAAATATCGAGCGACACTTCCTTGTCCGAGTTAATCAGCGGCACGACCTCGAGTTGCAGCGCGACTTTTTTGAATTCGATGTTCGATTGCTGCCCGACATTCGTCCCATTGTTGGTGGCGTTGACGAGGGATGAGAGCGTGCTCACCGGAACTGGGATCTCCGTTCCCGACGCGATGTTCGCTTTCTTGTTGTTGCTCGTGAAAACCATCGGCCGCGAGATCACGCGAAAACGTCCGGTCGAGGCGAGTACATGAACGACCGACGCGAGTGTGTTTCCGGCGGCGAGATAGACGTTTGCTCCACTGGCGGCGTTCGTTGCCAGCTGCGTGAAACTGATAAGTCCTTTCCCAGGGTTGAAGATGTTTCCACCAGTAGTCGTCGTAATGGGGGATGCCCCGGGGCTAGGACTGGTGGTGGTGGTACCGCCGCCGGCGAATGGATGAATGCCAGTGAAGTTTGTTGTGCCTGCGACCTTTTTGTTCGCCCGCAGAAAATAATCGACGCCGAATTCTTCATCCTTGTTCAGGGTCAATTCCCCGATCACCGTGCTGAGCGCGACCTGCGGCGCTTTCACGTCCATTTCATCGAGAATTTTTTCCACTTTCACCACCACCTCGCGATTGCCGAGCACGATGATGGCGTTCGCGCGCTGGTCAGCGATGATTTTGGCGTTACCCACCGTGACCGCTTTCGGCGCGGTATCGACCGCCTGAGTCTGGAGCTCTTCGGAAATGTTTAGGGTGCTTCCGGTCGAACTGCTCGACGTGCCCGCGGTCCCGCCCGTGTAGGGATTAGTGGCATTTGCCGTCGTCGTGCGGCGTGGCTGTGTTGGGCTGGCGCCAGGCGCCGCGCCTTCGACTCCCGGCGCTGTTTCCCCTGGTTCAGTCAAAGCTTGAACCAGAACAGGCAGGACTTCACCAGCGGAGATATATCGCAACGGACGCGTGACCGGTTTGGCAAATTCGACGTTGGCGTCAAACTCCGCGACCAATTTGCGAATGAACGGCATGTTGATCGGCCGGGTCACGACATGAATGCGGTTGGTGCGCACGTCGGCGGTGAGCTTGATTTTGCCCACCACCACCGCTTCCTCGGAGAGCGCGGCCAACGCGCCAACCTCATTTTCAACCGGCACCGGTTGCGGCACGGGCGCTCGCACGCCACGCACCCCGGCTGGATATTGGACGCCCGTTTTATCGCCTTTCTCGAAGATATCTTTCAACAGATCGACCACCTTGCTCGCGTCGGCGCGCTCCAGCTTGATGAACTCGCTCACCACTTCCGCCGGCGGGATATCAATTTGATCCACGATTTTGACCAGGCGCCGAACGATTCCGGAATTTTGCGTCACCAGCAGGCTGCCGGACTTCGGGAGCGCCAGGATCGGCGCGGGGTTGGTCCCGGCGCCGCTCAAATATTGCGTGAGCGCTTGCTGGAGCTCGATCGCATCGGCGTAACGCAATTTGAAAAGATAGCTGATGACCTGATCGCCCGGCGGGATTTCCGATTCATCGGAAATGACCGGCACCGACGCCGCTCGAGGATTCTTCCCCGTGCCGACGACTTCGATGATGTCGCCCTCGGCTGGCACGAGGGAAAAACCATTCAGCGAGAGATTCATTTCGATGATACGGATGGCTTCTTCGCGCGACACCGGTTTGCTGATGAAAATGTTTACCTTGCCCTGGACGAAATTGTCCATGACGAGCTTTTTGCCGGTAAGCGCTTCGTAAAAGTGCAGGACATCCTGGACGTCGCTGTTCGGAAATTGCATGTTCGGCACCGTGTCCGGCGCGCCCGGGGGCACATTGGGAACCACCGGAGGAGGCGAAGGAGGCGTGGCGACCGCCACCTCGGGAATTGGCGTTGGCCCGCCAGGGGCGACCTGGCCGAAAACGCCACCCGATAGGGCGAGCAGCACCGCAGCTAGGCAAGAAAGTCTGAGCACAGGCTTATTTACTTATTCACCATACCACGGTCAACCGGCTTCACCTAGAGCTGGTTTCAAAAGTCTAAACCACTTCACTTCCAAAAAAAGACCGCCGCTGTAAGCTCGACAGTTGAAACGGCGCGGCATTAAAAAAAATGTCGATGTTACGAAAAATTTCCGTGTTCATCTTGGCTGCGCCAGTTCTTGTAGCAGCAACCATTCCCGCGCCGGCATTTGCCTCAACAGTTCCATCCAGCGAACAACGGAGGGACCAATCCGTTGCCGAAATCCGAGCAGTCATCCAAGCACAGCAGGAAGCCTGGAATCGCGGCGATATCGACGGATTCATGAACGGATATGCCCGCTCAAAATCGACAATTTTTGTTTCCGAAGACACCGTCACCCGCGGCTGGCAGACTGTGCGCGATCGTTACAAGAAAAAATATTCCGATCGTGCCAGGATGGGCACGCTAAAATTTTCCAATTTGGAAATCATGCCGCTCGGCGCCGATTCGGCGGTTGCGCTCGGCCGTTGGAAATTGAAACGGGCGAAAGATCAACCGCACGGCCGCTTTAGTTTAATCTTCCGCAAAACCGCCGATGGCTGGCGAATTGTGCACGACCACACGTCGGCAGCTGCGCCGCCGCGTTGAACCGTTACATCGTTACATCGTTACATCGGCGATCGATTCACGAATTACGCTCTCAGCCGCGCGAGCAACTTCTCATGAATATTGTCGAATCCGCCGTTGCTAAAAACCGCCACGATGTCGTTGCGTCGCAACATCGGCACGATTCGATCGACAATTGCATCCGCGTTCTTTTCGTAAAATGCCGGCCGCCCGGCGGCCGCAATTGCATCGACAACTGCCTCCGGCTTTAATCGCTCCTCTTGCGGGATTTGCTCGAGCTTCGCGACTTGCGCGATGAAAACGCCGTCGGCCACTTTCAACGCGTCGGGCAATTGCTGCTGAAAAACGGCGCGGCGCGTGGTGTTCGAGCGCGGCTCGAAAATCGCCCAGATGCGATGGCGGGGATAGCGGTGGCGCAGCGCGTGGAGGGTTTGCCCAATCGCCGTGGGATGATGTCCGAAGTCGTCGATGACTGTTACCCCGCGCGCTTCGCCACGCACTTCCTGGCGGCGCGCGATGCCGGAAAAACTTTTTAGCGCGGCACGAATTTTCGGGCTTGGCACATCGTAAAAGCGCGCCGCCGTCGCAGCCATCGCCGCGTTGCGCACATTGAATTCGCCGGTGAGCGGGATCTCGAAACTGTCATCGCCAAGTTTGAAACGTGACCCATCCGGAGAATACGCAGCGTCGCGAATTCGCTGGGCGCAATTCTCCGAGAAACCGACCTCGATCATCTGCGCGAGACAATCGCGCGCGACTTCCACGCAATTGTGATCGTCGCCATTCAGCAAGACCATTCCGTTCTGCGGAACAACGTTGAGCAAACGCCGGAAACTCAGTTTGATCTCATCGAGATTGTTGAAGATGTCGGCGTGATCGAACTCGATGTTGTTTACAATCACCAATTCCGGCAGGTAGTGAATGAACTTCGAGCGCTTGTCGAAGAAGGCGGTGTCGTATTCGTCGCCTTCAATCACAAAATATTTTGAATCGTTCAGCCGCGCGCCTTGCCCGAGATTTTTCGGCAGTCCGCCAATGAGATAACCGGGCTTGCGTCCGGCTTTTTCCATGATCCAGGCCAGCAAGGCTGTGGTCGTTGTTTTTCCGTGCGTGCCGGTGACAACGAGATTGTGCCGGCCGCGCAGGAAATAGTCCTTCAAAACTTCCGGCAGCGAGAGATAAAAAAGTTTGCGGTTCAGGACCGCCTCCACCTCCGGGTTGCCGCGCTTGATTGCGTTGCCGACCACAACCACATCGACGTCGGCCGGAATATTTTCAGCGCGATAACCTTCCTGGAGCGCGACGCCTTTCTTTTCGAGAAAGATCGATATCGGTGGATAAATATTCTCGTCCGAGCCGGTCACGCTGAACCCGCGTTCGTGCAATGCCGCCGCCACCGAACCCATCGCCGTCCCGCAAATCCCAAGGAAGTGAAATTTTCTTGGCCCGCCCTTGGTCACGCGGATTCTTTACGCCGAGACTGCGAACTCCGCTACCTAAGGAATTTGACCGCGGATTACGCGGCTTTCGCGGATGAGGAAAACAGGCTTCCAGCCTGTCATGGCAGACAGGCATCTTGCCTATCGCTTGTGGCTCGCGCGGGTTGACAGGCGCGGACGCCCGTCTGCCATGACAGCCAAGGATGGCTGTCTTCCATCCGTCTAATCCGCGAAATCCGCGGTTCTATTTGCTCTTGAACACCTCGACCGCGTTCCATGCTTGGTCGGGCGGTTCTTGTTCGTATTCCAGCGCGCGTTCCAGGTACATCTTCGCCAGCGAATCGTCCGGATAGAATTCGAGAAAACGTGAGAAAAGAATCTTGGCTTGGGTGAAGTCGCGATCGCGAAATTTTCGGACTCCCCCTTCATAAACTTCCAGCCATTTCAGCAAATCGGGATCGACGGATTCATTACGCGCCGCGACGAGCGCGCACACATCTACCGGTTCGCTCTTCCCTTTCACCTGTGCGCGCGCGACGGTGCGCAAGTAAAACTCGTCGCGCACCACCTCGCAGACGGCATCGCCGAGTAAAATATCGACACCATAATTTCGCGTCAGGCCTTCGAGGCGGGAAGCGAGATTGACGGCGTCACCAATCACCGTGGGATCGAGCCGCTCGTGCGGTTCGTAGGAGCCGATGTTGCCGATGACAGCTTCGCCATGGTTAATGCCGATCCCGAAGGCGAGCTCCTCAACTCCTTGCGCCCGCCAGCTTTCATTTAACTTTCGCAACTCGCGCCGCATCGCCAGCGCTGTGCGCACCGCCGCTTTTGCGTCTTCCGCCACGCCACGGCTGCTCACATTTCCCCACACGGCCATTACGGCGTCGCCGATGAATTTGTCGAGCGTCCCGCCATTCTCGAAAACCGCGGCGACCATGCGGCTTAAGTATTCATTGAGCTGCTTGACCAGGGCCACTGGATCGGCGCGCTCCGTCATGGGGGTGAAGCCGACGATGTCGGAAAAAAGAACTGTGACTGGCTTACGCGAACCGAGCATCGAGCTGTAATAGCCGCCTGGGTTTTCAAGAATTTCCTTCACCAGGTTTTTCGAAACATAACGTTCCAAAGTGCGGCGGGTGCGCCGCTTCTCCAAGCGTTCGAGCGTGTAATCGAACCCCAATCCAAAGACGCCGCTCATCAGAAATGCCGTGAGCGTGGGCACGACCATCACCAGCACGCCCCATCGGTCATAAACGACCCGCGAGAAGCCGAGGTAAGCGGCGCCGATCCCGAGCAGCGTAATCAAGCAAAAAAGCGGACGCCGCAGAAACGCTACAAGAACCCATGCGAGCACACCGGCGCTGCAAACGGTCGCAAAATCGAGCGCGATGGGCGTATCGTACAAAAATTCGTGGTCGAGCGCCGCGGCTAGGGCGTGTAAATGCAGGACCGGCCCCGGCGTTTCCGGGCTCATCGGCGTGTCAAAGACGTCATGCGCGACTTGCGACGACGCCCCGACAATCACGATTTTGTTTTTGAAAAATGCGCCGTCACCATAATTGGCGTGCCAGGAAGGCGGCTCAAAAATCTCCCAAAGGGGCCGTGGTTGGTACGCGTTCAACGCACTAAAACGGAGCAGGTGCGCCTGCAAGTCACGAGGCACATCGGCGCCACGCCCCAGTTTTTCCAAGGCGCGCGCACCGAGCGACTCGTAAGGCTTTTCCTCCGGCAAGGGAAACTGCCCGGCAAGCTGCAAATCGGTAATCGTGTAGCGGACGGATCGGATTCTTTTGTCGAGTGAATCGGGAAAGAAGACGACGTAGCCGACGCGATCGTCATCCATCTGCGGCGGCGGAATTAACGTGCTGTTCGGCGGGACGTTCTGGGCGGCGGCGCCTTGCTCACGCACCAGCGAGAAATCGAAATTCGCGCCGAGAACTACCTTGTCGCGATAACGATCGAGCGCCGCGTGAAATGCGGCATCACCGTCGTTCGGCGGGCTGAAGATCATATCGAACATGACCAGTTTTGCGCCGGCGCCGAACAAACGATCCAGCAGCAGCGCCCAAACTTCGCGTGACCACGGGAATGGCCGTTCTGTCATCAATTGAAACGCGCGATTGTTTTCCAACAGATCCGGCGTGAACGGCTTGAATTCCAGCGTGCTTTGATCAATGCCCAGAAAAACGAAATCCGGATGCGTCGCGGTCTTTCGACCTTCCCGCCGAAGCAAATCTTCGAAACTTTTTTGGCCTCGCCAAACCGCGGAAAAAAACGGAACGCCCTGAGCGAAGTGTAAACTCAGCACCAGCAGCGTCCAAAAAGCGCAGATCGCACTGAGGATCGACAATCGATGGCGTCCGAGCCAATGCATGCATCTGATTTTACGGCGCTTGCAACTTACGGCCAAACGGAAAAATTTTCACGGTGCGAAAAACCGTTGTCATTTTCAACTAGCCACCTATTTTTCCCGTCCCGACAAACCATCGGAAGCATCTCTCCACCTGGTCCCGCACAGCGGGACTAAATCAGCGGGCGAGGTCGGAAAGATCGACAATGTAACAACAGCTCGCTGAACGAGGAGTCCGGCCACCGCCGGGCGAAACAAGATGCCAAGAGCCACCAACGCCCCGGCCAGCCGGGCCCGACGCAAACGCGTCATCAAAAAAGCCAAAGGTTATCGCGGACGCCGGTCGAAACTTTTCCGTTACGCCAAGGACGCGACCATGAAAGGTCAATACTGGGCCTATCGCGACCGCAAAACGCGCAAACGGACCTTTCGCTATCTTTGGATCCAACGATTAAACGCCGCCGCGCGCGCGCACGGCATGACTTACAGCCGTTTTGCGGAAGGATTGAAAGCCGCTGGCATCGGTCTCGATCGCAAAATTCTTTCCGATCTCGCTCTCACCGACGACACGACTTTCAAGTCGATTGTCGATCAAGCCAAGAGCGCGCTGGACGCGAAGTCCAAATCGAAAAAGGCGGCGTGATCTGTTAAATCGTGGTTCGTTAAATCGTGACTGGTTGTAACGATGTAACGATGTAACGATTCACGAATCACGTTTCACGTTTCCGCCCATGTCTCATCCGCTCGAACAACTCCGCGAAGACGCGCTGCGCGAAATCGAATCCGAGAGCGACGAGAAATCGCTGGATGCTGTTCGGGTGCGTTATCTCGGGCGCAACGGCAGCATCTCCGCGTGGGGCGAGAAGATGAAAACACTCAGCGCAGCAGAGCGTCCGGTCATCGGGAAATTGCTCAACGAAGTTCGCAACGCCGTCACTGCTGCGATCGAAGAACGCGCGCAAAGATTTCGCGCGCAAAAAGGATCGGCGGCACTTTCTAACATCGACATCTCGCTGCCGGGCACTCCCGACGAGCGCGGCTCGCTTCATCCCCTCACCCAGATGCTCGATCGCTCGATCGACATTTTTCGCCGCATGGGCTTCGCCCTCGCCGATGGACGAGACATCGAAGATGAGTGGCATTGCTTCGACGCGCTTAACACGCCACCCGAACATCCTGCACGTAACGAACAGGACACATTTTATCTGCCGGACGGGCGATTGTTACGCACGCACACTTCCACGGTGCAAATCCGCGCGATGCAGACTGCGCCACCTCCGATGCGTGTGATCGCGCCCGGCGCAGCTTACCGTCGCGACGAAATCGACGCGACCCACAGTGCGCAGTTTCACCAGATCGAAGGACTTTATGTCGATGAAAACGTCAGCGTCGCAGACTTGAAAGGCACGCTCGAGTTTTTTATGCGCGAATTGTTTGGCGCGGAGACCCAAGTTCAATTTCGACCGCATTATTTTCCGTTTACCGAGCCGAGTTTGGAAGTTTACGTGAAATCAAAGGCGCTCAAGAAAGGCGAACAATGGATCGAGGTCGCCGGCTCCGGCATCGTGCATCCGGCTGTTTTCGAAGCAGTGAACAAAGCGCGCGGCGACAAAGCATACGATCCGGAAAAATGGACGGGCTACGCATTCGGGCTCGGCATGGATCGGCTCGCCATGATTTTGTTCGATATTCCCGACATCCGCTTGTTTGCGCAAAACGATTTGCGGTTTCTCCGCCAGTTCGCATGAAATTTTCCGTTAACTGGCTGCGCGAATTTGTCGATCTCCCAAAAAACGCGGAGGAGATCGCGGAATTGCTCACCCGCGCCGGCGTTGAGACCGAAAACATCGAGACGCGCGGCGCGAAGATCGACAAGGTGATCATTTCCAAAATCGCCGCGTCATCGCGCCATCCCAATGCTGATCGCTTAACCGTCTGCGAAGTCGATGATGGCAGCGGAACGAAACGCCAGATCGTTTGCGGCGCGAAAAATTACAAAGCCGGCGACAAAGTCGCACTCGCGCTTCCCGGCGCGAAATTGCCGAATGGTTTGGAGATTCGCAAAAGCAAACTGCGCGGGGTTGAATCGGAAGGAATGCTTTGCAGCGCGATCGAGCTCGGACTTGGCCAAGATGCGGCCGGCCTTTTGATTTTATCGCCGGAAGCGAAAATCGGCGCGCCCATCGCCGATCTTTTTCCCGGAGACACGATTCTGGATGTCGAAATCACACCCAACCGTGGCGATTTACTCAGTCATTTCGGACTCGCGCGCGAAATCGCGGCGCTCACGAACAAGAAAATTGTAGGGCAAGCGCATCGCTTGCCGGTAGGCGGAGCGCCTGCCCTACAAAAAAAAGGCGTGACCATCACCGCGACTCGCGAATGTCCATTTTTCTCCGCCCGTAAGATCGACAACGTGAAAGTCGGACCGAGCCCGCAGTGGTTGCAGGCGAAGATCGAGAGCGTCGGTATTCGCTCGATCAACAACATCGTCGACATTTCAAATTTCGTGATGCTCGAGCTCGGACAGCCAACGCACGCGTTTGACGCCGACAAATTGAACGGCGGCATAAACGTGCGGCCCGCGCGCGACGGCGAAAAATTTGTCGCGCTCGATGGAAAGACTTACTCGCTCAAGCCGGACAATCTCGTTGTCGCAGATCAAGAGCGCGCCGTCGGAATCGCCGGAGTAATGGGCGGTGAAGAAACCGGCGTAACGGAATCGACTAAAAGTATTTTGCTCGAGGCCGCTTATTTTTTGCCGGCGAGCGTTCGGCGAACCGCGCGGAATTTGAATCTACCAAGCGATGCGAGTTATCGCTTCGAGCGCGGGGTCGATCCGGGGATGGTGCTTAGCGCCTCGCAGCGCGCGACCGAACTGATCCGGAAGATCGCGGGCGGAACGCCGGCAAAAGAAGTTGGAGCGGCCGGAAAAGTTCCGGCGAATCCAACAGACATTTCGTTGACTTACGAAAAATGCGATCGAGTCGTCGGCGTCACGATTAAACCGAAGACAGTCGACGAAATTCTCACACGCTTCGGGCTGAAGAAGAGCAAGAGCACGAGTAAGAGTGGAATATGGAAGATTCCGAGTTATCGCCGCGACTTGCAGCGCGATGTCGATCTTATCGAGGAAGTCGTCCGCGCATTCGGCGTAAACAAGATTCCCGGCACCGACCGAAGCCGGTTCACGCCTTCGAGTGAAGCCGATCGTTCGCATGATTTTGAAAAAGCACTTCGTCATCGGCTCACCGCCACAGGGTTGACGGAGGTACGAACCTCAAAATTGATCTCCCGTCGCGCAACGGAATCTGGCGAATCGACAATCATACTAAAAAATCCGCTGACGGAGGAACATGTCGCGCTGCGCCCCAGTTTGATAGGTGGGCTTGTCGGGGTTCTAGAGACGAACATCCGAAGCGACAACGATAGCGTCGCTATTTTCGAGATCGGACGCGTATTTCGTCCACCTGACGGCAAAGAAGAACGGCATCTTGGAATTCTGTTGTGGGGTAAGGCTTTCGATTCCAAGCCTTGGCAGCGTCGACGGCAGCGAACATTTGAATTTTATGACTTAAAGGACGCAATTGCATCCGCGCTTGGAAATGCTGACGGCCGCCAAACAACTACGGAAGCGAAAAGGCTTTCATTCCGGCAATCCGTGCATTCCGATCTTGCAATCGCAACGGCTGCTTTTTGGGGAGACAGCGAAATCGGATGTGCCGGACAACTTAGGGTGCAACGGGCCGCAGAGATCGATGCATACGGTCCTGTATGTATCGCGGACATTCGAATTGAACCTGAGAGCGGAACTCCGCCAGTAGACTCCGCGCGCGACACGATAGTGCACGTCGAGGGCGTTTCTGCCGCCGGGCTGCTTGGCACGGTGTCGTTCAAAGAAATTCCAAAATTCCCGCCAGTCGTCCGCGATATTGCAATGGTTGTTCCAAACGACCTCAGTCATGATCGTGTTATGGATGCAATTTGGGAATCCGCGCCAGACTGGCTGCAGCGAATTGGCTTTTTCGATGCCGTCGTTGGAAAAGAAGCCGATGAATTATTTGGAGCTGGTAACAAGTCAGTAGCATATCGATTGACATATCGAGATCGGAGTCGCACACTGACGAGTGAGGAAGTTGATGCAGCGCACGCGAAAATCCGCGCAGCGTTGCGCCAGATTCCAGGCGCACAATTGCGCGAGTAGTTCTTTGAGAGCGAGAGCTGTCCGTTGAGGGTTGGGCAGGAAACCAGTGTTTTTCTCTCAACTCTCAACCAACGGCTCTCGATAATCCCGGATGTTTTCGGGATGTAAAGATTTACCCTGCGATGTTCGAGATTACAGGTGTGATTCCCGAACCGATAGTTGATAAATTAAGGAGGCTTGGTCGCACGAAGAAGATGACATGCCTTAATTGGAAGTCAGACGCTGCGGCGACGGTCATCCGCCCGTAACCGAAAGGGAACGGGATATCCGCCTAAACGGCACCGGCGGGGTAAAATTTTGCGTTGCCCGGATCGAGAAATCGGTCCGGGCATTTTCTTTGTCCGGAAGCAAAAGCCGAACGCTCAACGTTCAACATCCAACGCCGCAATCGGAGCGAGTTTCTTCATTGAGCGTTGGACGTTGTGCGTTAACCGTTGGACGTTCTCTTTTGATGAAAGCGCTGCTCGCTCTCGAAGACGGTCGTTCGTTCGAAGGCGAATCGTTTGGCGCGACCGGCACGCGTGTCGGCGAGATTTGTTTCAATACCGCGATGACCGGTTATCAGGAAGTGCTGACCGACCCGTCGTATCGCGGCCAGATCGTGGCGATGACTTATCCGTTAATCGGGAATTACGGCACGAACTCACTCGATCAGGAAAGCCGCTTGCCACACGTGCGCGGTTTTGTCATCGAAGAGCTCAGCGAAGTCCCAAGCAACTGGCGCTCGGAGATGTCGCTCGATGAATATTTGCGCCGGTGGGATATCCCCGGCGTTCAGGGAGTCGATACCCGAGCGCTGACGCGGCATCTGCGGACGCGCGGCGCGATGAAAGCTTGCCTAACGACTGACGAAATCTCGCCGACTGAGGCGACGCAGCGCGCGGTTGAAGGCGAAGGGGTCATCGGGATGGATTTCGTGCGTGAAGTCACCGCGCCGGCGATTTACGAATGGGATCCAGACGATCGGCTGAGCCAATTTTGGTCGGTCACGAACGGAAACGCGAGCGCTTCTCCGAAGCAGCCGCTGCCACCCGCGCGATTTCATATCGTGGCCTACGATTACGGCATGAAGGAAAATATTCTCCGGCGGCTGCGACAGAATGGATTTCGCGTCACCGTCGTGCCGGCCACGACGGGCGCCGGTGAAACGCTCGCGCTCAACCCTGACGGAATTTTCCTTTCCAACGGGCCGGGCGATCCGGCAGCGCTCCCGTATGCGCACGAAGCTGTGCGCGGGTTGATGGGCAAAAAACCGATCTTCGGCGTTTGTCTCGGCCATCAGATTCTTGGGTTCGCATTTGGTGGATCGACATTCAAACTGAAATTCGGACATCGCGGCGCCAATCAACCGGTCAAGGATTTGCGCACCGGCAAGGTCGCGATCACCTCGCAAAATCACGGCTTCGCGGTCGATCCGGCGTCGCTGCCGTCAAATATTGAAGTCACGCACATCAATTTGAATGACGGCACCGTGGAAGGAATGCGGCACAAAGGGTTGCCCATCTTCAGCGTGCAATACCACCCGGAAGCCGCACCCGGGCCGCATGACGCGTCTTATTTTTTCGCGCAATTTGCTGATTTGATCGACAACGAGAAACAATCGAATCGCGCAAATTGACCATCGCACTGAACGGCGGATACTTCTCGCATGTTTAATTCAACCACGAACAATCCAACTGTTTTGAAAATCGCTGTGGCGGCGACTCTCACGGCAGCTCTTGTCTTCTCGCCCCTCGCTCTTGCCCAAGAGCAGGGCAAAGAGAAACTCGACGCCGCCGCAGGCAAGACCGTTACTGGCGAAGTGGTCGACATGATGTGCTATGTCGATCACAACGCGGCGGGAGACAAACATGCCTCCTGCGCGGCGAAATGCATCAGAGGTGGCGGACCGGTCGGAATCACGAGCCAAGGTAAAACCTATCTCGTCGTCGGCGATCACAGACCGATGAATGAACAGCTCGCCGAATACGCCGGCAAAACCATCACCCTCAAAGGCAAAGTTGCCGAGCGCGACGGCATCTCGATGATCGAGAACGCCGAGATCGTTAAGAAATAAATAGACCGGGTATTCGAGCAGGCGCGCAAGATCGACAACCGAATTGCGCGCCGCTTTGCGTACGGCCTGTAGCCGCCGCCCTGTGGGCGGCGCAATGCGGATGAGATTGCCGCATCTGCGTCGCGCTCGCCGCGGCGAGCGGCTACAGGCAGCGCAGCGCAATCACTTCGCGCAACATGCGCAGGCTATCGCGCACGAATTGGACTTTACTTCCTTCGTGATGATTCCAGCGCACCGGAATTTCGCACAGGCGCAGGCCGGCGCGCTGCGCGAGATAAAGCAACTCAACGTCGAAAGCAAAGCCATCGATCCGCGCGGCTTCGAGAATCGGGCGGCAAACATCGAGACGAAACGCTTTAAATCCGCATTGTGTGTCCCAAAACGGCAGACCGGTCGCGACGCGCACAAGCAGGTTGAAAAGGCGGCCGCCCTGCTCACGGCCCCACGGTTGATGATGACCGATCAAGCTGCGATCGAGCGAGCGCGAGCCAAAGGCGATGTCGAACTTTCCGGCTGCGACCGGCTCGATCACTTTCGGCGTCTCCTCGAGCGGCGTGGAAAGATCGGCATCGAAAAACAAGCCGATCGCTTTTTGCGCCGCCAGTAATCCCGTGCGGACGGCCGCCCCTTTGCCGCGATTCGGAAAATTTTCGAGTAAACGCGCCGGGATTTTCGCCCCAGACAAGACTTCCTGTGCAATTGTCCCTGTGGCGTCGGTTGACCCATCGTTCACGACGATTAACTCGTTTTTCGGGTTGACCTCCTGAAGATAATCGAGCGTTGCGCGAACGGTCTGACCGATACGCGACGCTTCGTTAAAGGCGGGAATGACGACGGAGAATGACGGCAGCATGGTTATGACAATCCCGCTCGTTCGCCGTGGCGAGGGCTACTTTTCTTATCTATAAATCTCGACGACGAACTCGCCGTCAACACCGACATGTCCACGATACATACCGGAGGTGTTGAAGGGCAAAGCGATGTTGCCGTCGTGATCGATGGCGATCAATCCGCCCGTGCCGCCGAGTTTCGCGACTTTGTCGAGCACCATTTGCGCTGCCTCTTGCAATTTCATTCCGCGATATTCCATCAGCGCCGAGATGTCGTGCGCGACAACGGAACGAATAAAGTATTCACCGTCGCCGGTGGCCGAGACCGCGCAGGTGGCATTGTTCGCGTACGTGCCGCCGCCGATGATGGGTGAATCACCGACGCGCCCGGCTTTTTTGTTCGTCGTGCCGCCGGTGGAAGTCGCCGCTGCGAGGTTGCCGTTTTTATCCAGCGCGACGGCTCCCACTGTCCCATGTCGATCTTGATCGGTGACAATGAATTTCTTTCCGCCAACCCCGCCTCTTTTCTCAGCCTCTTTCATTTTCTGCAAAGCCTGCCAGCGCTCTTCGGTGTAAAAATACTTTTGGTCGACAAGCTCAACGCCGTTCGCCGCGGCGAACGCCTCCGCGCCTTCGCCGTCCATCATCACGTGTCCCGATTTCTCCATCACCAGCCGCGCCAGGTTGATCGGATTCTTGATGTGTTTCAAACTGGCGACCGCTCCGGCCCGCAATGTTTTCCCGTCCATGATCGCGGCATCCAGTTCATTCGTGCCGGCATTTGTAAAGACGGCGCCTTTGCCGGCGTTGAAATGAGGATCGTCCTCGAGCACGCGCACGGCAGCTTCGCTGGCATCGAGGCTCGATCCGCCGCGTTTTAAAATCTCGTAACCCGCAGTAAGCGCGCGCTTAAGCGCGGCGTGATATTGCTGTTCGCCCTCCGCGCTCATTTTGCCGCGCTCAATGGTTCCGGCCCCGCCGTGAATCACAAGCCCGAACTTTTTCTGATTTGTCTGCATAATTTCGCTAGCCCCTCGCGCCGCGGCATCTTTCACACTGCTTTCCTGCGACTGCGCCAGATCGGCTGCCGTCGCGGCAAGGAGTGCGACTGCGAACAAGTATTTAAATGGCCAGGTTATTTTCACAACTAAGCCTTATCGGTCAGGCTCTTCGCCCGGTTTTAGCGCACTGGCAAGAAACGTGTCGCTAGGAAATACATTTCGACGCAGCTTTTCTCCTTTTCCACATCGCGAAGTGAGGCAACTTCCCCGTAAACATGGCGAACGCGCATCATCCGGTTGTAGTTATGCAAGGCATCGGTCAGCTCGGCCGCAATTTCCTTCGCGAAGTCGGCAGCGTCTTTTGGTTCATCGCCCACACCTTAGACGAAAGCATCGGCCGCATCCGGCGCGGCCGCGTTCCATTTCGCGCCGCCAGCTTTTTTCGTCAGACCGAGCGCGCTGGTGTCGAATCCGTTCCGCTGGTTGGTCTCGTCTCATTTTTTCTCGGCTTAACCATGGCTTTGCTAACCGGCTATCAACTTCAGCGCTTTGGGACCGAGCGGTTGATTCCCGGTTTGGTGGCAATCGCTTTTACGCGAGAACTGGGTCCGCTGATCACCGGAATCATGCTCGCGGCGCGAGTCGGCGCAGCCTTCACCGCGGAACTCGGCACGATGCAGGTTTCCGAGGAAGTCGAAGCGATCGAGGCGATGGGCATCGGGCCGCTGCGTTTTCTAGTCGCGCCGAGAATGCTGGCGCTTTTTTTCCTGATGCCTTGTCTTTCCACGGTGTCGAATATCGCAGCGATCGCCGCCAGCAGCCTAGTCTCGCGCGCCTACTTTCACATTGCCTTCGTTTATTTTGTCGATCTTGTGCGCGACGCGCTTCTTATCCGGGACATCATCGCCGGCGTGCTAAAAAGTTTTATGTTCGGCCTGCTTATCGGCGCGATCGCTTGTTACCGGGGCTTGACCGTGAAAGGCGGCGCGGCCGGCGTCGGGACCGCGACAACCTCGAGCGTAGTTACAGCGATTACAACCGTGATTGGGTTCGATACGCTCTACAACATCGTTTACACCGTGTTTTTTCCCACGTGAGCGCGCCCCCTTCGCATATGGTCAAGCTGCGCGACGTGACGATGCAGTTTGACGAAAAGAAGGTGCTCGACGGGCTCTCGCTCGAGGTCAAGCCGCAGGATCGCCTGGTGATCATGGGGCAGAGCGGCAGCGGCAAGAGCACAATCCTGCGCCTGATCCTGGGAATTTTGCAGCCCAATTCCGGCTCGATTTTTTTTAAGCAGTTCGAAATTACGCGGCTGTCGCGTCGCAAGTTGCAGCAGATTCGCAGACACATCGGAATGGTGTATCAATACTCGGCCCTGCTCAGCTCGCGGACCGTGCGCGATAACGTTGCGCTGCCACTGGAAGAGCTGACCACCAAATCACGCCAGGAAATCGACGAGATTGTCGATGAAAAACTCGCGCTGGTGGGAATGAGCAAGTCAAAAGACCTGATGCCTTCCGAGCTCAGCGGCGGCATGAAAAAACGCGTGAGCGTGGCACGGGCGCTGGTGCTGGAGCCGGAATTGATTCTCTTTGACGAGCCGGGGGCTGGTCTCGATCCGGTCATTGGCTCGGTGATCGATGAATTGATCATCAGCCTGAGCGAAAAATCCAAAGTGACATCGGTCACCGTGACGCATGAAATGGACAGTGCCTTTCGCATCGGCACGCGCATGGCTATGCTTTATCAAGGAAAAATCATTGAAGACGCCGAGCCCGAGCGATTCAAGCAGTCGAAGAATCCGGTGGTCGCTCAATTCTTGAGCGGAAGCACTGAAGGCCCCATTCTGGAAGAGAGCGAAGATGCAATTGCAACGAAATGAAATTTTAACCGGCCTCCTGGTCGTCGGCACGGTGGCAGTGATAACAGGCGTTCTCATCCTGCTCGGCGCGCCCGGGCTTTTCCGCCCGCTCGTGACGTACAAGATTTACTTCGACAACGCGGCCGGAATCAAACTTGGCGCGCCGGTTCTGCTGGCTGGTCGCAAGATTGGACAAGTCGAAAAATTGTATTCGCCGGTTTCGCGCGAAGAGGACGAGCGTGCACAAGAAGCCGCCACGGCGATGCACCCGCCCGATCCCAACGCGACCCCTACACCGTCGGACGGCAAACCGAAATTCGAAGTCCGCATCGACGTGCAGGTGGACAAGAACGCGAAGGTCTATCGCGACGCCAAGCCGCGCTTGATTACGCTCGGATTGCTCGGCGAGACGGCCATCGACATTTCCCAGGGAACCGATGCCTCGGGTCGCGCGAAAAGTGGCGAGATGTTTGCCGGGGAGCGCGTTCCCGATTTCAGCGAAGCGGCGGCCAAGATGCTCGAGATCATCAAGCCGGTGGCGACGGAAGCGACCGCCACGATGAAGGAACTGGAGACCACCGCGCAAAATCTCAATCACCTCACCGATGAAAGTTCCGACCTCACTCTCGCCATCGGCCAGTTCAAAACTTTCGGGGAGCATCTTGTAGATCTCACCGCGCCGGACAGCTCCCTCTCGGTTTCGCTCAAGAACATCGAGAAGGTCAGCCACGACCTTTCGGCCAATAACAACATTGAAGTCTCACTCCAGAACCTTCGCAATTCCTCCGAAAAATTGAAATCGACCGTCAACGATCTCGGCCCAGCTGGCCGCAACATCAAGGAATTCACGGAGACTGTGAAGACGCAGCCGTGGCGTCTCATTTGGCCAACCACGAAGAAATATTCCGAGAAGGAACAACCACAGATGGCCGGGGAACAAACCATCACCGTCCGCAAGAGCGCAAAGACCAAACCCACACCTACGCCGGCGCGGCGAGCAAGCCGCGAATAACGCGTCTCCGCCGAGGCTCAGGCTGCTTTTCTGGCCAGGCGCGCTTGCAAAAACTTCAAGACCGCGGTCTCGCTGGACCGTAAGTCACAACGATTTTGTGTAACGGCTTCTTCGGCTTTCTGCTTCAATCCTTCGATCGAATTCCCATCCAGATAAGCTTGGAGAATAGCCGGATGAACATAACATTTTCGGCAAATCGCCGGAGTGTTGCCGAGCAGTTTTGAAACAGTGCCGATCGCATCGTTAATGTTGGCCCTGGCCTGTTTCTTTGTTTCAAATGGATCGCGCACACTCAGCGCCATCGCCGCCAGCAACGTTCCCGCCCAGGTGCGAAAATCTTTGGCCGTGAAATCCTGGCCGGTCACCTCGCGCAAGTAATCGTTCACGTCCTGCGAAGTGATGTCGCGCACTTTGCCGTCATCGTCGACATATTGAAACAATTCTTGGCCGGGCAAATCCTGGAACTTCGAGACGATCTTCGCGATGCGCCGGTCGGTTAGATCGATTTGATGTTTAATCCCTCGTTTACCGCGGAAACGAAACCGCAGTTGCGACCCCTTCACGTCCACATGTCGATCTTGCATGGTCGTTAGGCCGAACGACTTGTTCTCGCGCGCATACGCTTCATTGCCAACGCGAATGAATGTTCGCTCGAGCAACTGCACCACTGTCGCCAGCACTTTGTTTCGGGGCAGACCGGACAAAGCGAGATCTTTGTTTACGCGCCTGCGGATTTTCGGAAGCTCATTACCGAAAACGACCATGCGATCGTATTTGTTTTCATCCCGCACCTCGCGCCAGCGCTCGTGATAACGGTATTGCTTGCGCCCGCGGGCATCGCGCCCCGTCGCTTGAATGTGACCGTTCGGCGACGGACAAATCCAAACGCGGGTGTAAGCAGGCGGAACGGCCAAACGCTTGACGCGCAGAAGCCGTTGCTCGTCGCGGATCAACTTTCCTTCCGTGTCGAAGTAATCGAAATCGTCACCTTTCGCTTTGCGCGTGTAACCCGGCTGAGCGTCGCTGACGTAGCGTAAACCGGCTTCTTCAGCAGCTTCGATCGGATCGCTAACGATGTTTAAATCGGCAACGGAGCCGGCGGGAGCCGAGCGACGTGGACGGGAAAGCCCGCGAGGGTTCACGCGCCGGGAGGCGAGTGAATCAATCTTCTTTTTCTCTTGCCGGATTTTCTTCGCGGACGCGTGCATTTATGTAGCGGCGCTCTGCGCGCGTGCACTGACTAGATCAACGGTCATAGACCGCCGCTACAGTTACGGGCCGTAGCTTTTCGTGAACTTCTTCTTTGATTCGGACTCGCTCGGAGCGAGAGGTGAAAGTGGCTCGGAAGCTTCCGGCTTCTCTTCGGGCGTTGTGGAGGAAGATGCAGATGGTTGGGGCCGCGGCGCCGGTTGGGCGCCACCTCTGGGCGCTTGCCGCGCAACCTCGACGTATGCCATCTGCAAATTTGAAAGCGTGTTGCGCAAAACCGTCGTCTCCTCGTTGGTCAAATTGCCGCGGGTCTTTTCCTGAATCATGGCGAGCTGATCGATGAACATCTTGGCCAGCTCAAGGTTCACTTCCCCTTCGCCAGTCTTGGGATTTGGAATCTGCCCGAGAAAAAGCGCGGCATTCTGCGCTTGCATCATAACAAACTCGATGAAGCGCTGGGCAAGCTCGCCGCTTTGCGTGCTGGTCTGGACTTCAGCCATGGCTCAATTAGTTTTCGGCGCTCCGGCATGATCTGGCGGTCGCACCGTCGCCAAAACATACGGTTGATCGCGAAAATATTTTCCGGCCACGCGCCTGATATCGTCAAGCGTGACTGCTTCGACATCGTGTTCGAGAGATTTGTAATGATCGAAACCGAGCCCGTAAAGCTCATCGAGCGCGCACTGGTAACCGAATGAGTCGTTGCTTTGATTCGCGATTTGCTGCTGGCCGATCAACTTTTTCTTGGCGCGGGCCAACTCTTCCCTCGTCAGGCCTTCACTTGCGAGTTTTTGAATCTCATCGAGCAGCGCCGTTTTCACTGGCTCGATCTTCTGCGGATCGGTCCCGAGATAGAAAGCGAAAAGCCCGGGCACCAGTCCTTGCATTTGACTGGCGCCGACGTAGTACGCCAACCCCATTTGTTCGCGGATGCGGATGAAAAAACGCGAGCCCAGATCGCTGCTCGCTTCATCGATGAGTTCGAGCGCATAGCGATCCGGACTGAACATGTCAACGCCGCGATATCCGACCATGATCACGCCTTGCGCTTTCTCTTTTTGGCTCTCGACATTTGTCATCTGCCGCAACGGCGCCGCCGGATGGGCGTCCGTTAAGGCAAGCGCACCCGGCCTCAGCGCGCCGAGTGTCTCCTCGAAAAGCTGTTTCACTTCCGCAGCTTTCACGTCTCCAAAAACGGAAATGACGCCGTTTTTTGCCGCCAGATAACGATCACGAAAGTCGAGTAAATCTTTCTGCGTCAAACGTTGGACGGAATCAGGCGATCCATTCGCCCGCAACGCGTAGGGATGATGCGCGAAGAGCGCGGCGCGCAAGATGTTGCGCGCGACGGCCGTGAGCTGTTCGTCTTCTTCCTTAATCCCGGCGATCTGAACTTCCTGTTCGCGCGCCACGGCTTTCGCCGGCATGGTCGCGTTTCGCAATACATCCGAGAGTAAATCAACGCCCAGTTTCAGATCGGGCTTGGTAAGGTGAAGCGAAACACTGAAGCTGTTATTGCCCGCGTCGCTGCCGATGCTGCCGCCGACCGCTTCGATCTGATTCGCGATCTGTTCCGCCGTGCGCGTCTTGGTTCCTTTGAGCAACACTTTGGCCATCAATCGGGTGATGCCGTTGGTCTGGGGCGTTTCGGCGAGCAGCCCACTGCGGAACACAGCAGTCATCGAAACCAGCGGCAACCGTGCGTCTTCGCGCACGAGAACGCGCAAGCCGTTGGCCAGTTCGAACTTTTGAATTTCGGTCGCCGTCGCGACCTTCGCGCCCTCCGCTTTTGCCACGAGCGAGCCCCGAGGGTTGAGCGATACGACCGTCAAGTTGTCGCTGGTGAGATAGTTCGTGGCGACGCGGCGAATATCGTCGAGCGTCACTTTCTGGACGGCCGCGAGATAGTCGCGACTGAAATTCAGATTGCGCGTGAGCAGCCAGTTCCCTCCGATATCCGACGCCTGGCCACGCATCGTGGCCAGAGCATCGAGATGATGACTGAGCGAGATTTTCTTCGCCTTCATCAACTCCTCTGGCGTAACGCCGGCCTGTTTCACTTCGTCAATGATCTGCAAGATCAGTTGCTCCGCGGCCTCGCGTTTTTTTGGATCGACCGTGGCATCGATGCCGAGCAATCCCGGATCGCCTGGTGTGTAAGAAAACGCAGAGACGCCAAAGGCAAGGCCAGCCTCTTCCCGCACGCGGCGGTACAAACGCGAGCTGCGCCCGTCGCCTAAAATCGTCGAGAGCAAATCGAGCGCGGGAACATCCGGATGCGCGATCTCCGGAATGTGCCAGGCCAACGAAAGACGCGTCAGCTCGGTGGCGAACTCGTTGTGTACTTCCCGCCGGCCCAGTTGCGGCGGTTCCTCGGGAATGAAAACCGGCTTGAGCGATTTTTCCGGATAAGGCTTGAAGAATTCGGCGAGTTGCTCGTGCACCTTTTCTGGATCGACATCTCCCGCCAGGATGAAGGTCAGATTGTTTGGGACGTAACGCGCTTTGTAATATTGCATCACCTGCTCTTGGGTGAGCTGGTCGTAAACTTCCATCTGCCCAATCACTGGCAGCCGGTAGGGATGCCGCTGATAGGCGGTCACGAAAAGAAGTTGCCCGGTCATTCGGTCGGGATCATCGAGATTCATCGCGAACTCGCGTCGGATCACTTCTTGTTCCTTCAAATATTCCGCCGGTGGCAATGTCGAGTTCATCATCGCGTCGGCCAAAACATCGAGCGCGGTGGCGACACCGTCCTTTGGAACGTCGATCCAGAAAACCGTGCGATCGAATGAGGTGTAGGCGTTGATGTAACCGCCCACGTCCTGAATTTTTTGCGCGATGGCGTTGGTCGTTCGTGTCTTCGTTCCTTTGAAGAGCATGTGTTCGAGAATGTGGGACAGGCCCGCACCCAGATGCTCGTCCTCGCTCACGCTGCCTGTGGCGCACCAGGCCTGCACGCTCGCCACCGGGGCGCTGTGATCCTCTTGCACAATGACCGTCAAACCGTCCGGCAAGACCCATTTCTGCGCCGAGCTCGGGGGAAAGGTAATAACCGCCGAATCGTCGGTGGGCGTGGCTTTCAAATTGGCAGTGCTGAACATAGTTGCCACGACAAGTGCCAGGCCCAATCCCGGCAGCCGCGGGATCATAACGATTTTGGCGCTGGCAGACCTGGCGGCCCCGCGACCGCGGGAGCAATTGGTTTCGCGGGCGCGAACGGCCTTACGAACGCCTCCTCAAAATCGTAAACATTCTTGAAGTCCTCCAGCGAATCTTCCTCGGTTTTCCCGAAAATTCCGGCCCTGATCAGATTGAAAACCATGTGCCCAATGTCCTCGCAGCAGTGGATTCCCCAATTATCAAAAACCGTGATCACCATCGGCCCGAATTCCTTCAGCGCGTACTGCCGGACGCCGTCGAGCAGTTCCGGACCGGCCACATGACGCACGGTGGCGCCTTTGATCTTCTTCTGCTGTTTGGTGGTGAAATCGAGCGCGTCGCGCAAAAAAACATACGCCTCCCGCTGATAACGTGGGTCGCTGGCCACGATGGAATCGAGAGCTTCGGCAAATCCAATTTTCTGCATGAGAATGAAAAAGACGCGGCTTAGTCGCGCGGCTTATGATAATCAGCAACCGCGCAACGAGCAACTGCCGCTGTAGCCGCTTCCGCGTAGGCCGACGCCCCGCGGAGCCATTGAATTCCCGTGCCCTGTTCGCCATCTCGCCAGCATTTCACGGCACCGAGACTTGGTGTTTACTCCGCCGTCGCGATCTTGGCGAGATTAGGAAGGCCAAATGAAACCGCTGGGCGATCGCCGATGCGACAATCACTTTTTGTCCGACCAAATGGCGAACTCGCCGCCGCCGGGCTCACGGAAGTGAAAACGGCGTCCGCCGGGGAATTCAAAAATCTCGCGTGTGATCTTGCCGCCGAGTTTCTTCACCTCGGCCAGCATCTTCTCCAGTTCGGGATGATAAAAGACCACAAGCGGCGCGCCCGTGTCCACTCCCGCGGTTTTTTCTGAAGCAAAAAAGCCGCCGGTCATTCGGCCATCATCAAACGACGCATAATCGGGTCCGTAGTCTTGAAACGACCAGCCCAATAACGCGCTGAAAAACCTTTTCGTCTCCGCGAGATGGCGCGAAGCCATTTCGATGTAATCGATCGCGTTCTTAAGCGATTCGTGCATTCGATCTTTTCAATTTTGAAATTGTTCTTCCAACGCGTCGAGATAGACCGAGAGTGCGTCCCGACGCCGCGGGCGCCCCTCATTCTGTTCTTGAGCCGCTTTGAGGTAATCGACAAATGCCCCGCTTTTTGTTTTGGATTGCGTCGCTTCGAACCAGTTCATGTAATCGTCGATCTCGCTCATGCACGTGGCGAGTCTTGCGCGAGCCGTTTGCACACGTGCGAGACGCGCAGTCAGTCCTTTCCGTTTGCCGTTCGTCAAAAGAGCCGCGATTTGCTGATATTCCTGCACAATCGGCCGCAGGATCGGATTCGCCCGCGCCGCTAGCAAGACCAAATCCTGGCTCGCCGCGGCGACCGCCCCACTCTCCGTAGGTGAAATCTTTCGCTGCGAAAGATCGCCAAGCTGGACAGTTTTGGTTAAATGCCCGATATCTGAAATTTTGATGCGCAACAATTCGTCCAGGTGTCGCTCGGTTTCGGCAAAGGTGAGCAATTGATAACTCTGCGTGGCACCCAGTCGAACTACGCCTGAGCGCCAGGTTTTTTCCGCCCCGCCGTTGAATACCGGAAACTGCGCCTTCAAATCGGCGAGCGGATCGGTTGAGGCGCGCGATAGATCGTCGATGTAGCGTGCCAGCCGCGCAGGTCCGCCCGTTGCATCGACCAGCAACTGCACAAGCGCAAATGAGTAAGCGCGATAAAGCAGCCGCGCGGGAGAATCGAGGCCCGAAATGCTTGTGGGCCGGAGAAGTTTTTCCAGCGGCATGATCTTGTCCGAGAGGAGAAGCGCCTCGACCAGCGGCCTGCGATCGCGGCCGGGCGTGAGCGCCAGCACGCCATCGAGCAACCAATCCGGCGGCTGCACGTACGGCGTGCCTGGAGCGATGTCCGGTTGGTTCCGATAAATGATTTCCAGCAGAATCGCGCGCAGCAATGCACGCTCGACCAGTGAGCCATCGACATCTCGAGCGACGGTCAAATCGAGCTGTAACTTGAGACCAAAGCCGGTCTGGCTGAAACGCAACGCGGCCGGCGGTATTTTAGGCGGGTTCGCTTGCGACAATTGCAAATTGATAAGCACGGGCGTCTTCCAGCGATCAGGCCGCCGCAGGAGCGCGAGGAAATTGGCTTTAGTCCGCTCCGCCAGCTCTGAAACCGCGCCGCGCCACGCGCCATTGGCACCGTAAATAATGAATTGCTGCGAAGGGCTCACGCTCCGCTCCGGAGGCGCCGCGCGGAGCAATTGCAGCGTGAAGACCGACAGTATAAAGATCGCGGGGCAGTTCACCTTCATCAAGATGCTGGCGGATGATAATCGGGAAGGGAGCACGCTGGCTAGTAAAACTCGTCAGTCGCACCAGTCGTCACTATTTACGAAACTCTGCCCATTTTGAGGTGTGTAATTTACGGACAACCCAAAACAATCTATGAATAAAAAAACTATACTTCTCTTAAGCGCTTTGGCGGCGGTAGCGCTGGCCGTGCCACTGGCGATGGCCGATCCACGCGGCGGGCGCGGCGGTGGCGGCGGCGGGCACTTCGGGCGCGCGCCCGCGCGAGGGGCATTCGCGATGACCCACAGCGCAGGAACATTCCGTCAGGGAGGATTCAATCGCTGGAATGGCAACCGCTGGAGCGGTGATTGGCGGCACCGCGGACACTTCCGTGACCGTGACCGCTTCATCTTTTTCGGCGGGTTTGGTTTCCCGTACTACGGATATCCCTACGGTTACTACCCGTACGGTTATTACGGCTACGACTACGGCTATGGCTATTATCCATATGGGTACTCCTCTCCCTATGGGTACGATTATGATTACTCTAGGGAGCCAGCTTACGGATATGACTATCGCGATCGTTATCGCGGAGGGTCGTCAGTCGTTGCGCTCCAGCGCCAAATGGCTCGAGCGGGCTACTATCATGGTGCCATTGACGGAATCATGGGGCCAGAAACGCGTCGCGCGATCCGCGCCTACGAACGTTCGCGCGGCGCAGTGAGTGTGCGCTAATTACGAATCCCAGTTGTCGATTCTTGCGGTTGGTGTTGACCGGCGGGCTCGCGGGGTGAAAGGGTGGGCCTGCCGGTCGCTCCTATTGCGGCGGGCGCGCTCAGCAAAACCTGCTTTTCGTGAAATTCGATCGCGCCCATTTTGGCGATTAGTTTCTGCTCCCGCTGGAGCGCCGACCACAGATCGGCGAAAATAATATCCATGAACTGCATGATCTCTGGATGAAAAGGAAGCCGGCCGATGTTGCCGCCTTTGTTCGAGACGACGATTTTTCCTTCTCCGGCATGGACCGCGTAAGCAGAGCCGCTGTAGAGCGAATATCCAAAAAGGGAACGTTCAGCCGTGATGGTAACAGCGCCCTCGCCGAATCCAACGATCGCACGCTTGAAATTCAGCAGCCGCTTGTTTAAAGCGGACTGCTTGCTCTTCAGCGTGTAGGCGAGATAAGCATTCACCTGCTCCTCCGTGTACTCAAGCTGAGCTGGTCGGTGGGAATAGATCGCGTTTTCCAAGTCGAAATTGATCTGCCGCGGCGCCACATCTTTGCTCGCCGATGGGACATCCGGTGGCAGAATCATTTGAATCACTGCGGCTGCCACGCAGGCGCCGAGAACCAGCTTGGAAATCGTGAAAAACAAGCGGCGGGACGCCACGTTTTGGTGCTTTAACATCTTCCGAACATGACGCTGCGTGTCCTTCAACTCTTTCTGCTGCGACGTCCGCGACGTGGTGGCGGAACGGTCGAGCCGCGCCCCGCAGCGATGACAATAAATGCGCTCCGGCTCGTTCTCATGCCCGCACTCGGGACAAACCAGCTTGGTCATGCGGTTGGTTCTTTCCCTGGCTTGTTCGTCGTTCTCGATGCTGCAGGCGGAGTCTTCGCCGCCGTCTCTTTCGCGGCGGGGACGGGGGCGGGCGCATCTTTCTTGGCCGCTTCTTTGTACGAGCTACTTCGATAATCGGTGATGTAGAAACCAGAGCCCTTGAAGATCAATCCAGCCCCCGTGCCAAGAAGGCGCTTCACCTTCCCATGTCCCCATCTGGGCAGCCGGCAAAGCTCTTTCGGGCACTCGCGGAATGGTTTGTCGCGCATGGATTGAAATACCTCAAAGGTTTGGTCGCACTTTGCGCAGGAATACTCGTAAGTGGGCATGGAAGGAAACGGCCGCGGAAGTCTGCATGAAAGCAAGCACAATTCAAGCCGAGGCCCGGGACTGTATCAGTTTCGCATCTAAGCGCCGTAGGCGCGCCACGTTTATAGAGCATTGTCTCGGAAGGGAGACAAGTCTTAAGGATGGGCTGCATGCTAGAAAAACAGGGCGTGCGCCTACTCCGCTACCGGCCAATCAAACTGGTACACTGCACGCGGGCGGCCATTCCTTGACTTTACCCGCTTCGAACGTTAACAAAATCCGTTTCGAACAAATCCTATGTCTCGTTTGTTTCTACGAATTTCATCAATGCCCATTTTCGCGGCCGCGATCTTTTTTATGAGTGGCTGCGAAGAAGACGCGCGCTTCGCCGCCCGAACTCAATATTTAGGGGGCATCTACGGAACAGCGCCGACGGCCGGCGCGCCGCACGACACGGTCTCATATTGGGATGGGGATGGGATTGGGGGGAAACCCGCCATCAAGATCAGTCTCGGAGAGCAGCGTGCGTATTTTTATAAGAGCGGAATGCTCGTCGGCATCTCCCAGCTTTCGACTGGCCGCGAAGGGCTTAACACTCCGGCAGGCCACTTCTCCATTATCCAGAAGGACCTCAAACACGTCTCGACCAAGTATGGCGATTACGTCGATGCCGCTGGCAACGTCGTCGTGCAGAATGTCGATGTGGATAAGGATCCGCGGCCGCCCGGCACTCATTTTCAAGGCGCGCCCATGCCTTATTTTATGCGCATCGTTGGCGGGGTGGGGATGCACGCAGGTTACTTGCCCGGTTATCCCGCCTCGCACGGCTGCATCCGCATGCCGGAGTTCATGGCTGAAAACTTTTTTAAGTCAGTCTCAGCCGGCACACCGGTTACAATCACAAATTAAACGCGACCGCCGGCTCGCGGTTGTCTTTGAAGTTGCGGTTGTTTCGGCGAAACATTCGCCGTGGAAAAATCGACGCCCGGTGACCTTCTAACGCTCGTTGCGCGGTCCGAACCGATCGCGGCGAAGTTGCGCCAGATCGAGAACCGCATACGGCCCATCGTCTTTTCCCACGTCATCGATTCGGCCCAGGCATTCCTCGTTGCCACCATTGCGCACAACATCGACAAGACGATTTGGGTCTTCTGCCCGAGCGTTCATTCCCAGGAATTGCTCTACGAGAGTTTGCTCAACTGGCAACCGGACGCGCTCTTCCTGCCGGAAGCAGAATTTGCCGCGGTCGAAAATATCTTGCCCGACCCGGAGATCGCGGCCGAACGCCTCGCCTTGCTTTCTCTCGTCGAGCGCAATGCAGGAGCGCACGTCATTGTTGCAACTCACGCCAGCCTCGATCAAGCCGCGCCTGAACCGGGCGCGCTCATCTCCGCTTCTATCCAACTTCGACGCAGGACGACGGAAAAGATGGAACGCATCCTTGAGCGGCTTTCCGGCGCTGGTTATGAACGCGTCGCTCAAGTAACCACGCGCGGACAGTTCGCTGTCCGCGGCGGGATTGTCGATCTTTATTCGTGGCAGGCGCCGCTGCCGGTGCGGGTCGAATTCTTTGGCGATGAAATCGAATCCCTGCACGAGTTCGATATCGATACTCAGACCTCGGTGAACGACTTGGGCTCGGTCGAAATCCTTCTCAGCACCGCGGTGAAACAAGGAGCGGCGGTTTCCAAAACGCCGGGGCGATTTGGAAATCGCCCTTCCTTGATAGAAGACCAAAGCGGTTTCATTCGCGATTACATCGACAATCACGATTTAAAGATCGACATCGAACCCGGCGAAAATTCCGACGCACAGATTCAGATTAGCGAAAGTTGGATCGAAAGTGGGCCCGAAGATTTCAGCGGCGCGTTTCAAGATTGCGAAGTCGGAGAGTTCGCGATCGGCGATCTCATGCTCGTGCAGGCAAAGCGCGCACAGTTTGCCGCGCGATTGAAAGAATGGCGCGCGAACAAGGCGAAGATCGTCATCTATTTTCAGACTGACGGCGAAATCGAGCGTTTTCGCGAAATCATGGGCGAGAAGGGCGCTCTCGATGATGTCGATCTTGTCGAAGGCACTCTCGCACGCGGCTTTTGTTTTCCGGCCGCTAATCTTGTCGTGCTTTCGGCCGCGGAATTATTCGGGCGGTTCGCCGCGCATGGCCGCCGGCGCTTGCGGCGCGCAGAACGCCATCGCGCGCAGATTGATTTCAGTGAGCTGCGTGAGGGCGACTTCGTTGTCCATCTCGAACACGGCGTCGGACGGTTCCTCGGTCTTGAAAAATTCGCGGTACAAAATCGAGCGCAAGAAGTTTTGGTCCTCGAGTTCGCCGATGAAGCGAAACTTTATGTGCCGCTTGAACAGGCCTATCTCGTTTCTCGCTACGTCGGTTTCGGCAAAAAGTCGCCGCCACTCAGTTCGCTTGGCGACGCAAAATGGGCGCGCGCGAAGAAAAACGCCGCGGCCTCCATTTTCGACTACGCCGGCAAAATGCTCGCCCTCCAAGCTGAACGCGAAACGCATCCCGGCCACGCGTTTGGTCCCGACACGAAATGGCAGGCCGAATTTGAGCATTCGTTTCCATTTCTCGAAACACCGGACCAACTGAAAACAATCGTCGAAACAAAAATCGACATGGAGCAGCCGCGGCCGATGGACCGCTTGATTTGCGGCGATGCCGGCTTTGGCAAAACCGAAGTCGCCATTCGCGCCGCGTTCAAGGCGGTCATGGACGGCAAACAAGTGGCGGTACTCGCGCCCACGACCGTGCTCGCCCAACAACATTCCGAAGTCTTTCGCCAGCGCATGCTCGACTACCCAGTGCGGATCGAAATGCTTAGCCGCTTCCGCTCACACTCCGAACAACGCAAAGTTCTGGAACTTTTACGTGAAGGCGGCGTCGATATCGTGATCGGCACGCATCGGCTCATCTCCGGCGATGTCGTTTTCAAAGATCTCGGCCTCGTCGTCATCGACGAAGAGCAGCGCTTCGGAGTTTTGCACAAAGAAAAATTCAAAGAACTCTTCAAACTTGTCGATGTCCTGACCCTTTCTGCCACGCCCATCCCGCGCACGCTTTATCTTTCGCTCGTCGGCGTGAAAGACATGTCAACCATTGAGACGCCGCCGCTCAATCGCTTGCCAGTGGAAACGGTGGTCTGCGGTTACGATGAGCGAATCATTCGCGACGCCATCAATCGCGAGATCGAGCGACAGGGTCAGGTTTTCTTTTTGCACAATCGCGTTCAGACAATCGAGCGCATGCGCGACAAGATCGCCGATCTTTGCCCGGATGCGAAGATCGACATCGGCCATGGCCAGATGGATTCGGATGAATTGGAAGCGGTCATGGCGCGCTTCGTCGCGGGAAAAATCGACGTGCTGGTTTGCACGACGATTGTCGAGAGCGGTCTCGATATTCCGAACGCGAACACGATTATCATCGATCGCGCGGATCGATTCGGTCTGGCCGATCTTTATCAACTGCGCGGACGCGTCGGCCGGGCCGAGCACAAAGCCTACGCTTATTTGCTCTTACCACGCGAGATGATGACCATTGGCGGCGCCCGCAAACGGATCAACGCCATCAAACAATACAGCTCGTTAGGCGCGGGCTTCCGGATCGCAATGCGCGATCTGGAGATTCGCGGCGCGGGCAGCATTCTCGGCACGGCGCAGAGCGGCCACATCGTGGCCGTCGGTTTCGATTTATATTGCCAGTTGCTCAAGCAAGCGGTGGCGCAACGCAAAGGTGAAAAATTGCGACTGCGGCTCGAGGTCGATCTGCGGCTCGATTTTGTCGCAACCAACGAAGCCGAGTTCGTTCCGCTTGGGCCCGAGGCGCGCATGCCGGCTTTTATTCCGGCCAGTTTTGTCGGCGACACCAC
>Ga0137415_10000815_pt1 | contig 30477 bp, 37 predicted proteins | sample CZODoug3_1_1_16f_FD_183082 | JGI IMG/M metagenome (GOLD analysis project Ga0137415, IMG submission 183082) | Vadose zone soil fungal communities from Angelo Coast Range Reserve, California, USA - CZODoug3_1_1_16fungal (Hybrid Assembly) | ecosystem: Environmental > Terrestrial > Soil > Vadose...
AGGGTGTGGCCAAAGCCACGCTCGAACGGCTCAATGACTACACGTGCCTGACGAGGAGCAACGGGCTGCACCTTGACAACACGGGGCTTCAAGAACTCGGTGACTGATCCCTGCATAGCGGCTCACTTTGCCGGCAGCGGTGCCGGCCCCAAAACAAACCAATTCAGAACGAATACTGTGCGAAGCCAACCGCCCTGCGCAAAACAGGGCAGTCGCTCACTTCGAATAGAGCTCGACGACGAGGTTCTCGTTGATATCGGGCAGGACGTCGTCCCGCGCCGGTGCCGTCTTGAAGACGCCACGGAATTCCTTGTCGTTCAATTCAACCCAGTCTGGCAGACCAACCTGCTGAGCCACGGTCATAGCGGCCTGAATGCGCAGTTGCTTACGTGACTTCTCACGTACCTGCACGACGTCGCCCGCCTTGACCTGGTACGAAGCGATCGTCACCGGCTTCTCGTTAACCAGCATGGACTTGTGGCTGACGAGTTGGCGAGCCTCGGCGCGAGTCGCCGCAAAGCCCATGCGGTACACAACGTTGTCCAGGCGGCACTCGAGCAGCTTCAACAGGTTCTCACCGGTGGCGCCCGCACGGCGTGCAGCCTCCGTGTAATAGTTGGAGAACTGACGCTCGAGGACGCCGTACATGCGACGCAGCTTCTGCTTCTCGCGCAGCTGGGTGCCGTAATCGGACAACCGTTGGCGGCGCTCGCCCTTGATGCCGCCCGGCGGCACCTGGAACTTGCACTTGCTCTCGAGGGGCTTCGCGCCACTCTTGAGGAAAAGATCCGTGCCCTCGCGGCGAGCGAGCTTGCAGGTAGGACCAGTGTAACGCGCCATACTTAAACCCTACGCTTCTTGGGCGGACGACAGCCGTTGTGCGGAATCGGCGTGACGTCGGCAATGCTGGTGATCTTCAGACCGCAGTTGTTCAGTGCACGTACCGCGGACTCGCGGCCGGGGCCAGGGCCACCAACACGCACTTCCACGTTCTTCACCCCGTGTTCCTGCGCGGCAGTGCCGGCCTTCTCGGCGGCAACCTGCGCGGCGAACGGCGTGCTCTTGCGCGAGCCGCGGAAACCGCAGCCGCCTGAAGTCGCCCAGGACAACGTGTTGCCCTGACGATCGGTGATCGTGATGATCGTGTTGTTGAAGGATGCATGGACGTGCGCGATCGCATCGAGCACGTTCTTGCGAGCCTTCTTCGGCTTCTTGGCGGCGTTGGCAGCGTTCTGCTGAGCGCTGTTCGAGCCTGATTTCTGTTCGGCCATTTAGCTGTATGCCTCTTAGGTCTTGCCCGGCGGTGCGTTGAGCTTGACCGCCTGCTTGCGCGGACCCTTCCGGGTACGTGCGTTAGTACGTGTGCGCTGACCGCGGACCGGCAGCCCGCGGCGGTGACGGATGCCGCGGTACGAACCGAGGTCCATCAGGCGCTTGATGTTCATGGAGACTTCGCGGCGCAGGTCGCCTTCGACCGCGAACTTCGCGATCTGCGAGCGGATGGCATTCACCTCCGACTCGGTCAGGTCCTTCACCTTGGTGTGGGGGTTGACCCCCGCGCCCTCACAAGCAGCCCGCGAACGAGCCACGCCCACGCCAAATATGTGCGTAAGCCCGACCCAGACGTGCTTGTTCATCGGTATGTTGATGCCAGCTATACGTGCCATATATCTCTACCGCCCACCAATGACGCGAAAAAAGCGCGGCATTGTACGTGTGTGAGGATTAATCACCAAATTAGCCTTGCCGCTGCTTGTGCCGCGGATCCGATGTGCAGATCACGTGGACCACGCGGTGACGGCGCACGATCTTGCAGTTCTTGCAGATCTTCTTGACCGACGGACGTACTTTCATGTCATGCGCTCCGCGCAGGCAAAATTAAACATTACCCACCACCCGAACCCGTTCGGCCGTAGCCGAGCAGATTGGCCTTCTTGAGCAGACCCGGATAGTGATGCGACATCATGTGAGCCTGCAGCTGCGACATGAAGTCCATCACGACCACCACCACAATCAGCAGGGACGTGCCACCGAAATGAAACGGCACACCCTGCGACGAAACCAGAATCTCCGGCAGCAGACAGACTGCCGTCACGTACAGAGCACCCCATAAAGTCAGGCGCGTCAGTACCTTATCGATGTACTCGGCCGTCTGCTGCCCGGGGCGAATGCCCGGGATGAACGCGCCGGACTTCTTCAGGTTGTCAGCCGTGTCGCGCGCGTTGAATACGAGCGCGGTATAGAAGAAGCAGAAGAAGATGATGAGCAAAGCGTAAATTACAAGGTGCAGCGGCTGGCCGTAGTTCAGCGCCTGTGACATGTCCTGCATGAACGTCGCCACCGGCCCTTCAGAGTTCTGTCCGAAGAAGCTGGCCAGCGTGGCTGGAAACAGAAGCAGGCTCGACGCGAAGATCGGCGGAATCACGCCCGACATGTTCAGCTTGAACGGCAGGTGGCTGGTCTGGCCCGCGTACATGCGGCGTCCGACCTGGCGCTTGGCGTAATTCACCGTGATCCGACGCTGTGCCCGCTCGACAAAAACCACAAAAGCCGTGGTTCCCAGCACGAGGATGACGACCAGCAGCGCAAACGGACCCGACATTTCTCCCGTGTTCACAGCCTCGGCTGTGTTGCCGATGGCACCCGGCAGACCGGCTACGATGCCGGCCAGGATGATCATCGAGATGCCGTTGCCAATGCCGCGCTCAGTGATCTGCTCACCGAGCCACATCAGGAACAGGGTCCCGGTCGTCATGGTGACCGTGGCCGTAAACAGAAACTGCCATCCGGTGACGAGCGTCAGGCCGCCCTTCACGAGAGCTCCCGCCGCCGCGAATGATTGGAACGTAGCTAGTACCACCGTCGCGTAACGCGTGTATTCGGTGATCTTCCGTCGCCCCGACTCACCCTCTTTCCGCAGCTCCATCAGCGACGGAATGACCATCGACATCATCTGGATGATGATCGACGCGGAGATATACGGCATCACGCCCATCGCGAATATCGACAGCCGCGACAGCGCTCCACCGGAGAACATGTTCACGATGCCCAGGATGGTGTTCGACTGGTCCGTGAAGAATCGAGCAACCTCGCTCGGATTGATCCCCGGGACCGGTATGAACGTACCCATGCGGTACACGATCAGCGCACCCACCAGAAACAGCAGGCGACCGCGTATCTCCCCGAAACGGGCAGCGTCGCCGAGGCCGGCGGCCGGATTGCTGAATGTGGAGTTAGCCAAGCGTGTCCTGCTCTATATGGGGCTTTCTAGTGTCGATTCAAATGGCGATTGGAAGGTTCAACCCTTGCCACCCTTCGGTCCGGGGCCCGCCTCAGCCTTGGCGGCCCGGGCGCTGGCCTTCGCGGCCTTCGCTTCGTCCTTGGCTGCCTGGGTGTCCACTTTGGCGGCCTTGGCGTCACTCTTGGCTTGCGCCTCGGCGTCGGCCTTGGCCTGCGCGGCCTCAGCCTTCGCCCGCTTCACCGGGTCGCGAGGCTTCGGCACGTCTGCCGGATCGACTTCCGGCGCTTCGATCGTTCCGCCAGCCGCTTCGATGGCCGCGCGCGCACCCTTGGTAGCGCCGACGCCCTTCAATGTTACGGCCTTCTTGACCTCGCCCGACAGCACAACCTTGGCGCGCTCGGCGAAGACCGGGATGATACCGGCCCTTTTGAGCGACTCGATGTCGATGATGGCGCCCTCGACCTTCTCCAGCTCGCTGAGGCGCACTTCGGCGCGCGTCCGCTGCATCTCGGAAATGAAGCCGAACTTCGGCAACCGACGGTCGAGAGGTGTCTGACCGCCCTCAAATCCGACCTTGTGGTAGCCACCCTTGCGAGCGCGCTGTCCCTTGACGCCACGGCCGCAGGTTTTGCCCTGTCCAGCGGACGCACCGCGCCCGACGCGAAGACGGGGTCGCTTGGATCCGAGGCCGGGCTTCAGTGTGTTGAGTCGCATATCGTTAGTCCTGAGCTGTGGTCCTGCTTACGCCTGCTTTTCCACTTTCAACAGGTGCACGGCTGCGTTGATCATCCCGCGATTCTCCGGGGTGTCAGCGACCGTGACAGTCTGGCGAATCCGCCGCAGGCCGAGGCCGCGAGCGGATGCCGCAATGTTTGCCAGCTGGCCATGGAGGCTCTTGATCAGCGTGACTTTGACGTGAGTCTTCTCGGCCATGATGGTTAGCCCGTAATCTCTTCGAGAGTCTTACCGCGCTTCGCTGCGATGTCGTCCGGCGAACGGATGTTTCCCAACGCCTTGATGGTCGCGCGAACCACGTTGATCGGATTGCGCGAGCCATAGCTCTTCGCGAGCACGTTGCGCACACCCGCGCACTCCAGCACCGCACGCATTCCACCGCCCGCGATAACGCCCGTACCGTCAGATGCCGGCTGCATGTACACGCGCGTCGCGCCGTGCACACCCCTGATTGCGTAGTGCAGCGAATCGTTTCGCAGCGATACGTTGATCAGGTTCTTGCGCGCCTGGGCCATCGCCTTCGAGATCGCGACGGGAACTTCGCGCGCCTTGCCGAAGCCGTAACCAACACGCCCCGAGCCGTCGCCCACCACTGTGAGCGCGGTGAAGCCGAACTGGCGGCCGCCCTTGACGACTTTCGCCGTACGGTTCACAGCAACGAGCTTCTCTACGAACTCGTCACCTGACTGGCTCTTTTCCGGTCTTGCCATAGGTATGCCTTCTTAGAACTCTAGGCCCGCTTCACGAGCGGCATCGGCGAGCGCTTTCACGCGCCCGTGGTACTGAAAACCTGCACGGTCGAATGCAACCTTGCTCACGCCGGCGGCCTTGCTCCGCTCCGCGATTACACGGCCGACAGCCTTCGCCGCCTCGACGTTGCCGGTGCCCTTGAGACCTTCCCGGACCTTCTCCTGGAGAGTCGAGGCAGCCGCAATCACCTTCGCGCCATCGGCTTCGGTGACCTGGGCGTAAATGTGCTGCGCGGTGCGATGAATCGTCAGGCGAGCGATGCCCAGCTGGCGAATGTGCTCCCGCGTCTTGATAGCGCGGCGCAGGCGCCGCTGCTTCTTCGTAATAATCACTTCTGATCCCCATGGCCTGCGGCCAGATTCTCATGGGCTGCGCCCAATTTTCCTGCCGGTCGAGGCGACCGGCAACAAGTAGCGGCGCTGCGCGCCGGTAAGAAGCCGATCATTTCTTCTTACCTTCTTTAAGGGTGATCTTCTCGCCCGAGTAGCGGACGCCCTTACCCTTGTACGGCTCAGGGGGACGGACATCCCGGATCTCAGCGGCAATCTGGCCCACCTTCTGGCGGTCGATGCCTTTGATGATGATCTCCGTCTGCGTCGGCGTTTCCATCGTGATGCCTTCCGGGATCGCGAAGGTCACGGGATGCGAGAAACCGAGAGTCAGATTCAGGGTCTTGCCCTGCACCGCGGCGCGATATCCAACTCCCACGAGCTCGAGCTTGATGTCGTAGCCCTTGGTGACGCCTGTGACCATGTTCGCAAGGTGCGCGCGCGTAGCGCCCGCCTGGGTCCGCGACAGGCCCGGATCGGTGTACTTGATCTCGAGCTTCTGGTCCGCCTGGACGACCGTCACCCCACGGGTGAGCGGCACGCTCAGCGTTCCCTTCGCGCCCTTGATGGTCACCGACTCCGGTGACACGGTCGCCGTCACGCCTTTCGGCAGATCGACCGGTGCTTTGGCAATTCTCGACATGCTTGTGTTCTCTACGTCAGGCCACGATGCACAGGACTTCGCCGCCCTGTCCGATCGACCGGGCCTGCTTGTCCGTCATCACACCTTTGGGCGTGGACACGATCACCGTGCCCATGCCACCCAGAACCTTCGGCAGCTCATCCTTGCCGCGGTAGATCCGCAGGCCAGGACGGCTGACACGCTCTATGCGGTCGATTACGGGACGGCCTTCGTAGTACTTCAACCCGATGGTCAACGTCGGCTTGCCGCCGTCGGTCTCGGTGCGGAAGTCCGCGATGTAACCTTCGTCCTTCAATACTTTGACGATGGCCGTCTTCAACTTCGACGATGCCAACTGCACTTCGGGCTTGCCAGCGGTCTGGCCGTTGCGAATGCGGGTCAGCAGGTCGGCGACAGGGTCGGTCATGCTCATAGCGCGCCCCTCACCAGCTCGCCTTCACGAGGCCTGGAATCTCGCCCCGGAACGCGACTTCGCGGATCTTCACGCGGGACAATCCAAATTTGCGATACACGCCGCGTGAGCGGCCCGTGATTGCGCACCGATTCCGCTGGCGCGAGGCACTCGCATCCCGTGGCATCGATTGCAATTTCGCCTGTGCGGCGGCTCGGTCGTCCGGAGACGTCCGGGGACTACGGATCTGCTCTTTGAGATCAGCCCGCTGTGCCGCATACCTTTTTACGATCTTGGCGCGACGTCGCTCGCGCTCGACCATGCTCGTCTTCGCCATAGCCCTTAGAATTCCTCTTACTTCCGGAACGGGAAGTTGAAAGCCTCGAGCAGTGCTCGGCCGTGACGGTCATCCACCGCCGTCGTCGTAATCGTGATGTCCATACCCCGGATCTGATCGACCTGGTCGTACTGGATCTCAGGGAAAATGATCTGTTCCTTCACGCCCATGCTGTAGTTGCCCTGGCCGTCGAACGAACGCGCCGACACGCCGCGAAAATCGCGGATGCGCGGCATGGCAATGTTGATCAACCGGTCGAGAAACTCGTACATGCGGGTTCCGCGCAGGGTGACCTTCGCGCCGACAGCGAGCCCGGCACGCAGCTTGAAGGAAGCGATTGCCTTTCTCGACTTGGTGACGAGCGGCTTCTGCCCGGCGATCTTCGTGAGATCCGTGACAGCAGCGTCCATCACCTTGCGGTCGGCAACGGCTTCACCCACACCCATGTTGATGGTGATCTTGGTGATGCGCGGCACCTGCATCGCGTTCTCGATCTTGAGGTCGGTCCTCAAGCGAGGCACGACAGTCTCGCGGTAAAAATCTTGTAGCCTGGCTGTGGCCATAATAATTCCCGGTGAGCGACGCTCAGGCGTCGATCATTTCTCCATTCGACTTGAAGAAGCGCACCTTCTTGCCGTCGGTGAGGGTCTTGAATCCAATGCGGTCCGCTTTCTTGGAGCTCGGATTGAAGATCGCCACTTTCGACAACGGCAGAGGCATCGTCTTCTCGAGGATGCCGCCCTGCTTACCCGCCTGCGGGTTGGGCTTCTGATGCCGCTTCACCGTGTTGATGCTCTCGACGACCACGAGGTCGCCCGGGAGCACTTCCAGCACCGCGCCCTGCCGGCCCTTGTCGCGGCCTGACAGCACGATGACCTGATCACCCTTGCGAATCTTTCTGCTCATTCACAGCACCTCGGGGGCCAGTGAAATGATCTTCATGAACTGCACGTTGCGCAGCTCGCGCGTGACGGGCCCGAAGATGCGGGTGCCGATCGGCTCGAGCTTGTTGGTCAACAGCACGGCGGCGTTGCCGTCGAAGCGGATCAGCGATCCGTCCGGACGACGTACACCATGCTTCGTGCGAACGACAACAGCGTCATACACCTCGCCCTTCTTCACTTTGCCGCGCGGAATGGCGTCCTTGACACTGACCTTGATCACATCGCCAACGGTCGCATAGCGACGCTTCGACCCGCCCAGCACCTTGATGCACTGGAGGGTTCGAGCACCGCTGTTGTCAGCGGCATTCAGGAAGGTCTGTAACTGGATCATTTCGGCACTCCAGCGGCCTTCTCGATGACCTCGATCAGCTGCCACGACTTGCGGCGTGACAGAGGACGGCATGGAGCGATCAACACCAGGTCACCCTCGTGAGACTCACCCTTCTCGTCGTGCGCCAACAGCTTGGTCGTACGGCGAATGAACTTGCCGTAAGGCATGTGACGGATCAGCCGCTCGATTTCGACGGTGACTGTCTTCTGCATCTTGCTGCTCACGACACGTCCGGTGAGCGTGCGCGCGCCTTTCGCTTCAACCGCGCCCTTGGCTGCGACGTTGGTTTCTTCCGCGCTCATTTCTTACTCCCAGCACCGGCGGCGACCTGTTGCTCGCGCTGCACGGTCTTCAACCGCGCGATGTTCCGGCGTACCTTCGTGAACTGGTCCGGCTTCGGAGCCTGACCCGTGGCGCGCTGCATACGCAGCGCGAACTGCTCTTTACGTAACTTCAGAAGCTCGTCTGTCAGCTCTGCAGCCGACTTGCCGCGCAATTCTTTGGCGTCCATTAGCGAACCTGCCGTTTGACGAACGACGTGGATACAGACAACTTGGAGCCGGCAAGACGAAACGCTTCACGCGCAGTGGTCTCATCAACTCCTTCCATCTCGAAGAGCACCTTGCCGGGCAGCACCTTGGCGACCCAGTACTCGACGTTACCCTTGCCGCTACCCATGCGAACTTCGAGCGGCTTCTTGCTGATCGGCACGTCAGGAAACACGCGGATCCAGATCTGACCGCCGCGCTTCACGTAGCGGGCCATCGCACGACGCGCGGCCTCGATCTCGCGGGCAGTCATGCGCGCGCGGCTCGTCGCCTTCAGGCCGAATTCGCCGAAGGAAACCGCGCTGCCGCGCTGCGCAAGGCCGGCCATCCGGCCCTTGAACATCTTGCGGTACTTAGTACGTTTAGGCTGCATCATGGCTAGGTACTCTCAGTCAGGCCGGCGCGGTCGCTTCGGCCGGAGCTGCCGGCGGAGCCTGCGGCGCGGTTGCGCCCTGCGCTGCCTCGCCTTCAGCCGCTGCCTGCTCAATCTGCGCCTTGTCGAACACTTCGCCCTTGAAGATCCAGACCTTCACGCCGATGACACCGTAGGTTGTCCGCGACTCCGACAGACCGTAGTCGATGTCGGCGCGGAACGTGTGCAGCGGAATTCGTCCTTCGCGGTACTGCTCCGTGCGCGCAATTTCGCCGCCATTCAAACGGCCGGAAACGCGAACCTTCACACCCAACGCGCCGCTGCGCATCGTGCTCATCACAGCGCGCTTCATCGCGCGGCGGAACATCACGCGCTTCTCGATCTGCTGCGCAATGCTGTCTGCAACCAACTGTGCATCCAGCTCGGGCTTTCTGATCTCTGCGATGTTCAAACGAACATCGCTGACCGTCATGCCGAGCAGCCGCGCTGTCTCCTGGCGCAGCTTCTCGATGTCCTCACCCTTCTTGCCGATCACGATGCCCGGACGTGCCGTCTGGATCGTGATGTTGACCTTCTTCGCCGCCCGCTCGATGTGGATGCGGCTCACCGAAGCCTCAGACAGCCGGGAGCGCAGAAAGCCGCGCACTCTGAAATCGGTATAGACGTGCTGAGGGAACTGCTTCTTGCTCGCATACCACTTCGACGTCCAGTCGCGAGTGATACCGAGGCGTATGCCCAGCGGATTGACCTTCTGACCCATGGTTAGTCCTTCTTCCCGTCGCTGACGCCGACGGTGATGTGACTGTTGCGCTTCACGATGCGAGCTCCACGACCCTTGGCGCGGGCAGCGAAACGCTTCAACACCGGTGCGGCATCAACGTGAATCAATGAAACTTTGAGATCGTCCACATCTGCGCCGTGGTTGTGCTCCGCGTTCGCAACGGCAGATTCCAACAACTTGCGCACGAGCTCAGCGCCCTTCTTGGGCATGAACTTCAACGTTGCAATGGCGTTGCCGACCGGCTTGCCGCGCACGACGTCGGCGACGAGTCGGCACTTCTGCGGTGAGATGCGCGCGTAACGCAGAACGGAGGTTACTTGCATGTCGAGTACTCCGCAGCCCGACGCCTCGGATGTTCATGGGCTGCGCCCAAACTTTCCTGCGGGTTCGAGGACGAACCCGCGGCATTCAGCGGCGCGAAGCGCGCCGGTTGTGCTTTTTCGCCCATCTGTTTACGACCCCGATTCAACTTTTCTATCGCCCGAGTGTGTCTTGAACGTGCGCGTCGGAGCGAATTCACCGAGCTTGTGACCGACCATGTTCTCGGTGACGAGCACCGGAATGTGCTGGCGGCCGTTATGCACGGCAATCGTCAATCCGACCATGTCGGGAATGACCATGGAGCGGCGCGACCAGGTCTTGATCGGCTTGCGATCGTTCTTGGCGGACGCAACCTGCACCTTCTTCGCGAGGTGCAGATCGACGAACGGGCCTTTCTTCAATGAACGTGGCATGTGTCTGTGGGCTCCCGTTCAACTTCTCATGCGCTGCGCGCAACTGTCCTGCCGGTTCGAGGACGAACCGGCAACATTGTTCGTAAGAGGCGCGTTCATCATCGCTTCCTGTTCTTCCGGCGTTGGACAATCATGTTGTCCGTGCGCTTGTTGTGACGCGTCTTGAGGCCCTTGGCCTGCTGGCCCCATGGCGACACGGGGTGCGGATTACCCTGGCCCGACTTGCCCTCACCACCACCGTGCGGGTGGTCGACCGGGTTCATCGCAAGGCCGCGGACTGTCGGACGAATTCCGAGCCAACGCTTCGCGCCGGCCTTGCCGTAGCTGCGCAGGTTGTGCTCGCCGTTTCCAACTTCGCCCAGGGTTGCACGACAGTCGATGTGCACCTTGCGCGTCTCGCCCGACTTCAAACGCAGGTAGGCGTAAATGCCTTCACGTGCGGTGAACGACACCGAGCTTCCGGCGCTGCGAGCGATCTGACCGCCCTTGCCTGCCTTCATCTCGACGTTGTGCACGATCGAGCCGACGGGAATGTGGCGCAGCGCCATCGCATTACCCGGCTTGATCGGCGAATCAGCACCCGAGCGGATGTCATCGCCCGGCTTCACGTCTTTCGGCGCAATGATGTAGCGACGCTCGCCATCGGCGTACTTGATCAGAGCGATGTGACTCGTACGATTCGGATCGTACTCAACACGCTCCACAACACCCGCAACGCCATCCTTGTCGCGCTTGAAGTCGATGACTCGATACTTCTGACGCGATCCACCGCCGACGTGGCGAGTGGTGATGCGGCCGGCATTGTTGCGAGCGCCCGTCTTGTTCTGGGCTTCCGTCAACGGCAGGTAGGGGCCACCCTTATACAGGTGCGAGCGGTCGATCTTGACGACCGTCCGGGTGCCCGGTGACGTTGGCTTGTATTTGATGAGAGCCATCTACATTCCCTCAGTTCAGCCCTTGGCCCTGGCTTCGTAATCGATCGCCTGGCCAGCGGCGAGGCTCACATACGCTTTCTTCCAGTCCTGCGTACGGCCAACCGTCTTGCCGAACCGGCGGGTTTTGCCGGGCTCGTTGACGACCTGCACCGCGCTCACCTTCACATCGAACATCAACTCAACAGCCTGCTTGATGTCGACCTTGGTGGCCTCGCGGCGCACGCGGAAGGTGTACTGGTTGTGGTTCTGCATCGCCAGCGACGTCTTTTCAGTGACGTGCGGCGCGATCAACACATTCATCAGCTGCTCGCGGTTCATTGCAAGCGCTCCTCGAGCATCTTTACGGCGCCGCGGGTGACCAACACCTTGTCGTACGCTGCCAGGGCCAGCGGGTTGAGACCGGAGGCCTCGATGACTTCGACATAGGGCAGGTTGCGGGCGGCCAGAAACAACTTCTCATCCTGTGCTTCCACAATGATGAGGGCCTTGTCCAAACCCCACTGCTTGAGCTGGTTCACCAGCAGGCGGGTCTTCGGGGCTTCCAACTCGATGCCGTCGGTCACCAGCAGACGATCGGTGCGCGCCAGCTCGGAGAGCATCACGCGAATGGCGCCGCGGTACATCTTGCGGTTGACCTTCTGCTCGAAGCTGCGGGGCTTCGCGGCAAACGCGCGGCCGCCACCCACCCAGATCGGGCTGCGGCTCGAGCCGGCACGCGCCTGGCCGGTGCCCTTCTGGGACCACGGCTTCTTGCCACCGCCACGGACTTCCGCACGGGTCTTCTGCGCCTTGGTGCCCGAACGTCCCGCATTGCGATACGCGGTGACGACCTGGTGCACCAGGGATTCGTTGAACTGTTGGCCGAACGCTGCATCGGAAACCTGCAGCTCGCCACCACCATTGACGAGTTTGAGTGTCGGCATAACGGCTTACTTCTTTCCAGCCTTGGCTGGATCCTTCGACGGCGCGTTGCCCACCTTGGTCGGAGCGACTTTGATGCGCTTCGCCAGACGGGCGGCCTTCAGGGAAGGACGGATGATGACCTGACCGCCTTCGGCGCCAGGAACAGCACCGCGGATCAGGAGCAGGTTGCGCTCGAGATCAACCTCGACCACCTTCAGGTTCTCGGTCGTCACGCGGTCGACACCCATGTGTCCCGACATGCGACGGCCCTTGAACACGCGGCCCGGAGTCTGACGCTGACCGATGGATCCGGGCGAACGGTGGGAGACCGAGACGCCGTGCGTCGCGGGCAAACCGCCGAAGTTGTGACGCTTCATTACACCGGCGAAGCCCTTACCGATCGTCGTGCCCGTGACATCGACAGGCTCACCGGCCTTGAACAGGTCCACCTTGAGCTCGGAGCCAGCCTTGAGGTCCACGCCTTCCTGGTCGGTCAGCCGGAACTCGACGAGCGCCTTGCCCGGAGCAACGGTTGCCTTGGCGTAGTGACCCGCAACGGCCTTGGAATAGAGCTGCGGACGACGATTCCCGTACGTGACCTGCACGGCACGGTAGCCATCCTTGTCCTGCGACTTCACCTGCGTGACGCGGTTCGGCAGAACCTCAATCACGGTGACGGGCACTGTCTCGCCGGCGTCCGTGAACACGCGCGTCATGCCAGCCTTGCGGCCGACCAGTCCGATAGCCATGTGTTATTTCCTCAGCACACACCCACACGCTGCGATTGGCGCACGGGCCCTATATTCAATTAGCTGAAATCGCCATCGGCGCTTTCAGCGGACATCACTTCGTCGCCCGCAGGCAAAAAGCGCGGTTTTTGCCTGCTGCTTCAATCGATACCTGGCGGGGTTTTGCAGACGACCGAAGATTCGCGCACGCCGGAACGGCGTAACGCTGATCTCGAGTGGTCTTGGAGCTGAAAGGCTTGCACCTGTGCTCCAACCTCGCCCGATGTCGCTTGAAGCGACAGACCCAGGGTTTGGCCCAAATTGAGCTTGGCCCGGGTCCACAGAGCCGCGCAGTGTACGCGGCGTTTCACACTCCTGCAACGGGGACGCGGGGTCCCCGACGCTAATTTTGCGGGGACTTGCCCCCGCCCACCGATGCAGCCGCCAAAAACCACGCTTTTTGGCGGCGGAAAAGAACCCGGGCTCCGCGCGGCCAGTGCCGCGCCAATCAAATCAGTTGAGCTTAATTTGGACGTCCACGCCCGCCGGAAGCTCCAGCTTCATGAGCGCGTCCACCGTCTTATCGGTGGGGTTCAGGATGTCCATCAGCCGCTTGTGCGTTCGCAGCTCGAACTGGTCGCGCGCATCCTTATCGGAATGCGGCGAGACCAGCAGCGTGAACCGCTCCATCTTCGTCGGCAGCGGCACCGGGCCCTTCACAGTGGCACCAGTGCGCTTGGCCGTCTCGACAATCTCGCGAGCCGAGCTGTCGATCAAACGATGGTCGAACGCCTTGAGGCGGATACGAATATTTTGATTAGCCATGATGCATTACCTTGGGAAATAAGTATCCGCAGCTCTTTTGCCCGATTACTTCAGGATCTTCGCGACGACGCCGGCGCCGACCGTTTTGCCGCCCTCACGGATGGCAAAACGCAGCCCGTCTTCCATCGCAATCGGGCTGATCAGCTCCACGTTAATCTTGATGTTGTCCCCGGGCATGATCATCTCCACACCCGCCGGCAACTCGATCGCTCCCGTCACGTCCGTCGTGCGGAAGTAAAACTGCGGCCGGTAGCCTTTGAAGAACGGCGTGTGTCGTCCACCCTCTTCCTTCGTCAGAACGTACACCTCGGCCTCGAAATTCGTGTGCGGCGTGATGCTCCCCGGCTTCGCCAGCACCTGGCCTCGCTCCACGTCCTCACGCTTCGTGCCGCGCAGCAGCACACCCACGTTGTCCCCCGCCTGACCCTCGTCCAGCAGCTTGCGGAACATCTCAACGCCCGTGCAGATCGTCTTCACCGTCGCCTTCAGCCCCACAATCTCCACTTCGTCGTTCACCTTGACGATCCCGCGCTCGATGCGCCCCGTCACCACCGTGCCACGACCGGATATCGAGAACACATCCTCCACCGGCATCAGGAACGGCTTCTCCACTTCCCGCTTCGGAATCGGAATGTACCGATCCATCTCTTCCACCAGCTTCACCACCGCCGGTACCCCGATCTCGCTCTTGTCCCCTTCCAGCGCCTTCAGCGCCGAACCAATCACGATCGGCGTGTCGTCGCCAGGGAATTTGTACAGCGACAGCAGCTCGCGCACTTCCATCTCCACCAGCTCCAACAGCTCCTTGTCGTCCACCATGTCCGCTTTGTTCATGAACACCACGATGTACGGCACACCCACCTGGCGCGCCAACAAAATGTGCTCGCGCGTCTGGGGCATCGGCCCGTCCGCCGCCGACACCACCAGGATCGCTCCGTCCATCTGCGCTGCACCCGTGATCATGTTCTTCACATAGTCTGCGTGCCCGGGGCAGTCCACGTGCGCGTAGTGACGCACCTTGCTCTGGTACTCCACGTGGGCTGTGGAAATCGTGATCCCGCGCGCCTTCTCTTCCGGTGCCTTGTCAATCTGGTCATACGCCATGAATTGACCGCCGTGCGTCTCGGCCATCACCTTCGTCAGCGCCGCCGTCAACGTCGTCTTGCCGTGGTCAACGTGCCCTATCGTCCCCACGTTCACGTGCGGCTTGCTGCGTTCGAATTTCTCTTTCGACATGACCAGGTATCCTCGGAATATTCTCTGTTAGAGCGTGGCAGTTATTGCTTGATGATCGTGTCAGCAATGTTGGGCGGCACTTCCACGTACTTCTCGAATTCCATGGTGAAGGTCGCCCGACCCTGACTCATGGAACGTACGGTGGTGGCATAACCAAACATCTCGGACAGGGGCACTTCGCCGGATATCACCTTTCCCGACACGCCCTCGTCCATTCCCGTGATCTGCCCGCGGCGCCGGTTCAGGTCGCCGATGACATCTCCGGAATACTCCTCGGGTGTCACGACCTCGACCTTCATGATGGGCTCGAGCAGGACCGGCTTGGCCCTGCGGAACCCTTCCTTGAAGCCCATCGAGCCGGCGATCTTGAACGCCATCTCGTTGGAATCGACATCGTGATACGAGCCGTCGAACGCGGTGACCTTCACGTCCACCACCGGGTAACCGGCGATGACTCCCGTGTCGACCGCTTCCTTGATGCCCTTGTCCACGGCCGGAATGAACTCGCGGGGCACGGCGCCGCCGACGATGCCATTCACGAACTCGTAGCCCTTGCCGGGATTCGGCTCGAGCTTCAGCCAGATGTGGCCGTACTGACCCCGGCCTCCCGACTGACGGACAAACTTACCTTCAGACTCAACCTTGCCGCGAATCGTCTCGCGGTACGCGACCTGCGGCTTGCCGACATTGGCCTCGACCTTGAACTCGCGACGCATGCGGTCGACGATGATTTCGAGGTGCAATTCACCCATGCCGGAAATGATGGTCTGACCCGATTCCTGATCGGTGCTCATGCGGAACGAAGGGTCTTCCTTCGCCAGCCGCTGCAGTGCCATGCCCATCTTTTCCTGGTCGGCCTTGGTCTTCGGCTCAACGGCCACTGAAATGACCGGAACCGGGAAAACCATCTTCTCGAGCGTAATGACTTTCTCGAGGTCGCAGAGCGTGTCGCCGGTGATGACGTCCTTCAACCCGACCGCCGCAGCGATGTCGCCCGCGCGGACTTCCTTGATCTCCGTACGCTCGCTCGCGTGCATCTGCAGAAGGCGCCCGATGCGCTCCTTCTTGTCCTTGGTCGGCACGTACACCGTGTCCCCCGAGGCCAGCATGCCCGAGTACACGCGAAAGAACGTCAGGTTGCCGACGAAGGGGTCGTTCAAAATCTTGAAGGCCAGTGCCGCGAACGGCTGCTCGTCGCTCGCCTTGCGAGTCGCCGGCTCGCCGCGCGAGTCAGTACCCTTCACGTCCGGCATCTCGGGAGGCGACGGCATGAACTCGATGATGGCATCGAGCAGCGCCTGCACACCCTTGTTCTTGAACGCGGTCCCGCACATTACCAACACGATCTCGTTCCTGATCGCGCGCTGGCGCAGCCCGAGGCGAATTTCCGCCTCGGTCAGCTCGGTGCCTTCCAGGTACTTGTTCGACAGTTGATCGCTGGCCTCGGCAGCCGCCTCGATCATCTTGGCCCGATACTCTTCGGCCTCCGCCCGGATGCCGGCGGGGATCTCGCGATACTCGAATTTCATCCCCTGGGTTTCCATATCCCAGTAGATGGCCTTCATGCGGATGAGATCGACCACGCCCTCGAATCCATCCTCCGCGCCAATCGGCACCTGGATGGGAACGGGATTGCCCCGCAGGCGGGTCCTGATCTGATCGATGCAGCGGAAGAAGTTCGCGCCGGCGCGATCCATCTTGTTCACGAACGCGATGCGGGGCACCGCATAGCGATTCATCTGCCGCCAGACAGTCTCCGACTGGGGCTGAACACCGGACACCGCGCAGAAAAGCGCAACGGCGCTGTCGAGTACCCGCAGCGAACGCTCGACTTCAATCGTGAAGTCCACGTGGCCCGGGGTGTCGATGATGTTGATCCGGTGCTCGGGGAAGCTGTTGTCCATCCCCTTCCAGAAACAGGTCGTCGCGGCAGCGGTAATGGTGATACCGCGCTCCTGCTCCTGCTCCATGTAGTCCATGACAGCGGCGCCGTCGTGAACCTCACCGATCTTGTGCGACACCCCTGTGTAAAACAGGATGCGTTCGGTCGTCGTCGTCTTACCCGCATCGATATGCGCGGAGATTCCGATGTTCCGATACCGCTCGATTGGCGTCGCACGTGCCACAGTAAAATACGGGTCCTATAGGTAGGGCTGACTGGCCCAAACAGGCGCTGGCCTTTTACCAGCGATAGTGAGCGAAGGCCTTGTTGGCCTCGGCCATGCGATGCGTGTCTTCGCGCTTGCGGACGGCAGCACCCCGGTTTTCCGCGGCATCCATCAGCTCGTGAGCAAGGCGGAACGCCATGGACTTCTCGCTGCGGTCACGAGCAGCCTCGATAACCCAACGCATAGCCAGTGTTTGGCGGCGAGTGGAGCGAACTTCAACGGGTACCTGGTAAGTGGCGCCACCCACGCGGCGCGACTTCACTTCGACGACCGGCTTTACGTTGTCCAGCGCAACCGACAGAACGTCGATCGACTCAGTGCCCTTCTTACCGGTCTTCTCACCGATACGATCGAGAGCACCGTAAATGATGCGCTCGGCAGCCGACTTCTTGCCGCTCTTCATGATGACGTTCATGAATTTGGCCAGCATGTCGTTGTTGAATTTCGGGTCCGGCAGGATGGTGCGGACGGGGGCTTGGGAACGGCGTGACATATCGGACTTCCCTTACTTCTTGGGGCGCTTGGCGCCGTACTTGGAGCGGGACTGCTTGCGGTCCGTAACGCCCGCAGCATCGAGCGTACCGCGCACCGTGTGGTAGCGAACTCCCGGGAGATCCTTTACGCGGCCGCCGCGGATCAGAACAACCGAGTGCTCCTGGAGGTTGTGGCCTTCGCCACCGATGTAGCTGGTGACCTCGTAGCCGTTGGTCAGGCGGACACGGCAGACCTTACGAAGAGCCGAATTCGGCTTCTTCGGGGTTGTGGTGTACACGCGGGTACACACGCCGCGCTTCTGCGGGGACGCGCCAAGTGCCGGAACCTTCGTTTTTTCTGACGGGGTCCGGCGCGGGCTCCGGATAAGCTGACCAGTGGTCGCCATACTGAGATTCTCTCCAAGATCCTGCGTCGAGCTGTTCGCTCGTTAGACGACCGGGCCGCCTTAGAGGCGGCCCGGTGTGAAAGTCGCTTGTTCGCCCCGGCGTGCAGTACGGGCCGGATCGATAAAGGCCGGCGATTCTAGGTAGGAGGGGCTGGGGTGTCAACCGCCTGACGGGACTGCAGCACCGGGGCCCCCGGGAAATCGAGCATCTTCATTGTCGGTTTTTGGAACGTAAAATGTGTAAAGGTCGATTTTCCGGGGTGGTTTATAGAATTCGGCCGATATTGGCGGCATTCGGAGCGCTATTGAACCCCAAGTCCCGACTGGCAGCCGGATTGGTTGCTGCATTGCTTTCCACGGCGACGTCCGCCGTGCCCAATGACGCTAGCGGCGCCAATCGCATTGGCAGCCCCTACACCTATGTGCACCACCCCGTCTCCACCGACATTCCGGCAGCGCAGTTCGCTTTTGACCGCGGACTCACGATGTTCTTCGCCTACCAGCCTGAAGAAGCCGAACTTGCGTTCCGCGAAGCTGCCCGCCTGGACCCGAATCTGGCTATGGCCTGGTGGGGGGTGGGCCTGAGCGTGGGACCTAATATTAATGAACAACCGACGCTCGAAAAGACGGTGAAGGCAGCGGATGCATTGGCCCGGGCTAGCCTGCTCGCCAAGCAAAGAGCCAGCGAGAGCGAATTGGACTATGTCAACGCCCTGAGCGCGCGGTATACAGCTGCAGCTGAGCCGGATTTCGACGGGCTAGCTACCCAGTACCGCGATGGCATGCGCGCACTGGTCAAAAAGTACCCGTCTGACGCCGACGCCCGCGCCCTCTTCGCTGAAGCCATCATGGACCTGCATCCGTGGCGCCTATGGCACTCCGCAGGTGCTCCAGAGGTGGGGACCGAAGAGCTGGTAGAGACCCTCGAGCAAGGATTAGCGAGCGAGCCGGACCACATTGGGCTGCTGCACTTTTATATCCACGCGGTCGAGGCCAGCAGCAACCCCGGACGGGCACTCCGAGTGGCTCATCGGCTGTCAGCCCTCCCGATGGAGCCGGCAGCCGCCCATCTCGTACACATGCCGGCCCATATATATATGCGCGTCGGCGACTGGGAGGCCGCCGTCGAATCCAACGAGCATGCCACTCACCACGCTCTCGGCTACCGCCTCAGCAACAATCCGAAAGCTCAGCACGCATGCGGTCACTGCGCCGACTTCCTCTCCTACGCCTACATGATGCAGGGCAACCAGGCGCATGCCCGCGAGGCCGCTGAGAATTACCGGAAAATGATGAACGATCCCACCAACACGCTTGCCGTGTTGATCCGCTTCGGGCGTTGGGATGAGGTGCTCGCGTTCCCCGACCCCGGCCCGGAATCCAGGACCGACGTGCACAACGTGCACGCCATCCGGGGGTTCTGGCACTTTGCGCGCGGAATGGCATTCGCCGGGAAGCGGCAGATCGGCCCATCCCGGAACGAGTTGACTGCACTGCGGGCCGAAACAGCCCTGGCGCCCGCCGAGGCCAGTTTTGCAGGCCCCCTGGATGTCCGACACGTGCTCGACAAGCTCGGCCAGACGGACGATGCCTTCGATCTGAAGATCGCGGCGGCGATTCTCGGCTCACGGGTCGCCGAGGCCCGCCGGCAGATCCCTGAGTCCATCGAGCTCATGCGGGCCGCCGTCAAACTCCAGGACGAGATCCCCTACAGCGAGCCGCCGCCCTGGTTTTATCCAGTGCGCGAGAGTCTCGGCGCGCTGCTGCTGCGACATGGCTCCCCTGCTGAATCGGCAACCGTGTTCACAGACGCCCTGCGACTCTCGCCCAATGATCCGCGGGCCCTCCTCGGGCTTTCGGCGGCGCTGTCGGCACAGGGCCGAAAGGCTGATGCGGCGGCGGCAAAGGCCCGGTTCGCGACGGCTGGCAAATTCAGCGATGTGCCGTTGAGCGTGCAGGACCTGTAGCACTGGTTGGCGAAAATCTGCGGCCAGACAACCATTTGTGTGCCCGTCGCCAACATCCTACGATGACCGTCCCTAAGAAGCCCGCATGGGCAGCGCGCGGGCCGTTACCGGGCCAGCGCCTGCGCAAGGAGAAATGATGGCCGCCGTCCGACTCAACATCCGCGCCCGTCCGAACATTCGCGCAATCGGCCTCGCCCTGGCGATGGCCGCGCTCGCCACAATCGCTGCCCCGGTTTGCGGTGCCGCCGACATCTACGCTGCTGCCGTTCGACACGCCGGCCGTACCGCCGATGATCAGAAGCGCGATGCCCTCGATCATCCCGCCGAAATTCTGCGTCTCGCCGGCATCGAGCCCGGCATGAAGGTCGGCGACTTCATGGCATCCGACGGTTACTACAGCGAGTTGTTGAGTTATATCGTGGGCCCGAAAGGCCACGTGCTGTTGATCAACAATCCATCATTCGACCGTTGGGCGAACAACGCCTGGGAAGCTCGCATCGCGCACAACCGGCTGCCGAATGTCGAGCATCAGACGATCGATCTCAACCACATGAACATCGCTGACGGGTCGCTCGATGCCATGCTGGTGGTGAAGGTGTACCACGACCTGTACTGGATCGATACCCAGGACAACAACTGGCCGAAGGTCGATACGCCTGCCGTGCTCGACAAGCTGGTCAAGACACTGAAACCTCATGGAATCCTCGTCATCGTCGATCACTCGTCGAAGCCGGGTGCCGGTAACACCGAGGCCGGCTCGCTCCATCGGATCGAAGAGAGCTACGCACTGCACGACTTCGAGTCGCGCGGTATGAAGTTGGTCGCCAAGAGTGACGCGCTGCGTATGCCGAGCGATCCGCGTACCCAGGTGTCCTACAAGGAGCCGATTCTCGGCAAGACTGATCGCTTCGTGCTGGTGTTCCGCAAGGGCGGCTAGCGCGCCGGCCGGCCGCCACCACGCCCGCCGATCGGCCGCGGTCGGCCGCGCCGCGGCGTCAGCGGGCGGATACAGATCACAGTACGGCGAGCCATTCGAGCCGCCGTCGCTGCAGTTATGACACGCTAGCGCCCTGATTTACTCGAGGCGCGGGAATGGACTCCTTTTCGGTCGAAACAACGTTCACGCTTGCCAATCACGCTGACGCGCGATCGAGCGGCGCCCCGCCGACAGGGCGGTCGCCCTGATGCGCGCCATAGATTTCCTTACACTTCGCCCACACAAATCGGCATCGACCCCGCCTACCGATTGGGCTATCGCCGGCTTCACGGTCGGCGGTTTGATCCTGTGGCTCGTCCTCGATCGGCTCCGTTACGGGAGGGATGCCGAGTTCCTTCCGTATGATGCGCCCGGGTTCGCCTGGTACATGCTTCCCTGTTTGTTGGCGGCATGGCTGGCATCACGCCTCACCCGGCCCCGGGTTGAATTCAGAAGCATCCTGTTTCTGCTCGTCGTCATCGCGCCGGTACTGATTGCGTGCGCGTTTCTTCTGGGACACGACGTGCCGCAAAAACTGGTGGCCGTGATATCGGCCGCTCTCGTGCTGTACACGATTGTGTACCTGGAGGTCGGTCTGCGAGCCCTGGCAGGCCGGCGGCAGGTTCGCGCAGCGACGGCAATCATCGCCATTGCTCTTCTGTTCGTGGCCGTCAACTCGAACCTCTACGTCTATCCAACTCTGTGGACGGAGCCGGATCCCGACAGCGCCGCAAACAGCGAAACCCGCGCAGATAAGGCTGAGGACCTGCTGATTTCACAAGGCGCCCGAATCGAAGCCGAGGTTGCGCGCATCACGCCGACGGCCGCCGGCACACCCGGCATCTATTTCGTCGGATTCGCAGGCGTAGGCCGGCAGAAGGTCTTTGCTGATGAAATCAAATTAGCCGCGCAGCGAATCGCGGACCACTACGGCTCAGCACAGCGGACCGTGCTGCTGCTGAATGATCGTCGCGACGTCAACTCATACCCCCTGGCCACCGTTGCCGGATTGCAGATGGCACTGAAGGGCGTCGCCGCAAAGATGAATGTCGAGCAGGATGTGTTGTTTCTCGCCCTGTCCTCACACGGCTCGGCGGATCCATCGATTTCGGTGTCCAACGGCGACCTGTCGTTGCGTGATTTGTCGGGGGCCGGCCTCGCGGACGCGTTGCGCTCATCCGGCATCAAATGGAAAGTGATTGTCATCTCCGCCTGTCATGCGGGGGCGTTCATCGACTCGCTCCGCGACGACAACACCATCGTTCTCACCGCCGCTGCGGCGGATCGAACCTCCTTCGGCTGCAGTGACAATCGCAGCCTCACCTACTTCGGCGAGGCCTTCTACCGGGATGCATTGCCGAAGTCGGGCACCCTGCAGGAAGCCTTTTCCCGCGCGACCACGGACATCGCCAGCCGCGAGCAGCGCGAGGGTATCCGGGCTTCCAATCCACAGTCATATTTCGGTCCGGCCATGCAGAAGAAGCTGGCCGAGGTCGAAAGTACCGCCCACTGCAACACTGGCTGCAATCAATCTGTGCCAGAATCACAGCCGATTCGCTCAACCCAACAACGAGATCGCACGCCGCCATGACATTCCCGATTCCGCGGAGCGCACGCTACCGCTGCTCAACAGCATTGCTCCTCGCACTCCTCGGCACGGCATCCATTGCGCCAGTATCGCTCTCATATGCAGCTGCGGCGCAGGATTCTGCACCAGCCGTTCCCGCCAACGTTGAGAACGCTGTCGTCAAAGTATTCTCCACGTTGAGATATCCCGATCCGTTCAAACCCTGGACCAAGCAGGCACCCAGCGAGGTAACGGGCTCAGGGGTAGTGATAGAAGGCAAGCGCATACTCACCAACGCGCATGTCGTGCTGTACTCCAGTCAAGTACAGATCCAGGCGAACCAGGCGGGCGACAAGATCTCAGCAACCGTGGTTGCCGTGGCTCCGGGCATCGATCTCGCGGTTCTCCAGCTGGACGACGAGTCGTTCTTCAAGACGCACGCGCCGATCAGCCGGGCAAGCGCCCTTCCAGACATCAAGGATCCCGTACTTGCCTATGGCTACCCCACGGGTGGCAATGCCCTGTCGATCACCAAGGGCATCATCTCGCGTATCGAGTTTGTGCCGTACAACTATCCGGTGTCGGGGTTGCGCATTCAGATAGATGCGGCCATCAATCCAGGTAACAGCGGCGGGCCCGCGATTGCCGGCGACAAGATGATCGGGTTGGCGTTCAGCCACCTGGATCAGGCGCAGAACATCGGCTACATCATCCCCAATGAGGAAGTGGATCTGTTCCTGAAGGACATTGCCGATGGCCACTACGATGGCAAGCCCGCCATGCTCGATGAGCTGCAGACGCTGGAAAATCCGGCCCTTCGTGCGTTCCTGAAGGTGGACAAGTCGGTCGAGGGCATCGTGGTGCACCGGCCCGATCTGTCCAACACCACGAGCCCGCTGAAGGAGTGGGATGTCATCACGAAGATCGCGGGTACACCGATTGACGATCAGGGCATGATCAAGCTCGGGACCGACAAGCGGGTCAGCTTTCAGTACCTCATCCAGAAGGTGGCGAAGAACAACAAGGTCGACCTGACAATCGTTCGCAGTGGCAAGCCCATGGACGTACAGCTGCCGGTGGCGAACGACCGACACAACCTCATGTCTGATCTGCATGGCAGCTATCCATCCTATTTTGTATACGGCCCGATGGTGTTCTCCCGCGCGACCGTGCAGTTTCTCGGTTTTATGCACAGGAATCCGGCCATCATGACCCAGATGGGATTCATCGGCAGCCCGCTGATCACCCGACTCGGCGACACACCGAGCGCCGAGCGCGAAGAGTTGGTCGTCATCACCTCGCCGTTTTTTCCGCACAAGCTGGCAACCGGCTACAGCAGCCAGTCCGCCGGGGTCATCTACTCGGTCAATGGCACGCAGATACACAGCTTGAAGCACCTGGTCGCCGTGCTGCGCGATCTGCAGGACGAGTTCGTGGTGTTTGAATTCGACCACCGCGACGGGGAAGCACTGGTGTTTCCACGCAAAGAGATGGTCGACGCGACTGAGGAAATCCTCACCGACAATGGTGTCCGCGCTCAGGGCTCGCCTGACATGATGCAAGCGTGGCAGGCCAAGGATGGTGGTACCGCGACCGCCGCGAAGTAGCGGCGGATTTCAGAGTCCAGCGCGAGCGAACCACAACGTCCGTTCGCGCGTTTCCAACTCCGCGCGGGCGGACACGTGCCGCGTCCCTGGCGGCGAGCACAGGCAGCAAGCACGTCCAATGTTGACGCCCGCGAACGACGCATCTCCACTCTGAGGTGCGTCATTTTCTGGCGAAAATCCGACAAATTCCCCGCTGACTGCGCGTGTTATCGGCTCGTACACTGAGCCGATGGATGTTTTACCGCAGGGGAATTGACCATGACCACGCTCGAAGAGATCCAACACGCTCTGAAGCGGCTCAATACTGATGACCGACGCGCGATTGCCTCGTGGCTCGATAAAATCATCGACCCACGCTACGTGAGTTTTGGGGTTGAGGAGCCTCAACCTGCGTACGCGCCGCTCAACCCTTCCTACATGACTCTCGAAGAATTCTTTAAATTTTCCGAAGACAGTCCACTTCGGTATGAGTATGTGAATGGCGTCATCCATGCGATGACGGGGCCCAGCATCGCACACTGCAGGATTGCTGGAGAGCTTCACGTTGCCGTCAAATCTCATCTACGCGGCGGACCCTGCGAGGCCTTTGTTTCGGGTGCCAACGTTCAAATACGTTCGCAGACGGATGAGATCGTATACATCCCGGATCTGGTTGTGGCTTGCAACCGGGAAGAGTGGAACGAGAACTGGCTGTGCAATCCGAGGCTGGTAGCCGAGATCCTGTCCCCGTCGACGCGCTACACCGACCTGCGCGAAAAGGCGATGACATTTCGCCGCGTGGACTCCGTCGAGGAGTACGTGGTCATCGAACAATCCGAGTACAAGGTGACAGTGCATCGGCGGGCCCAGAACTGGAGGCCACAGGTGTATAGCGGACCTGAAGCGACCGCGGAGTTTCAATCGATCGCGCTGTCACTGCCACTGGCACAGATTTATGCGGGTACGCTGCCGGCAGCATGATCGCTCGCGGGGCGCGTCATCCACGCCCCCCGTTAACGCCGCGTTATTTTTCACTCCCTGTCCATTTTATTTAACCTCGAGCGCGTCTTTGCCGGGGTGACGGCTCACAAGAGAATCATTCGCATTTCCATTGCGTTTTGGTGTTGGTTTCGGGGCGTATCATTTGCGTCGTTCGAAGACCTACAGCGAGAACAAACATGGACACCTGGCTACCCGATCTCTGGTTCGCACATCCCCGTCTGATCATTTCGATCGGCGTCATCCTGCTGGCCCTCGCCTATCGGCAGATACTGTGGTTCTGCGGCATCATCATGATTCCCAACGACAGTGTCGGCGTGGTGACCAAGAAATTTTCACTATTCGGCCAACACCGCGATCTGCCTGACGGCAGCATCATCGCCCTGCACGGTGAGGCCGGCTACCAGGCCGTCACGCTGACCCCCGGACTGCATTTCGGCCTGTGGCCGCTGCAGTACACAGTTGAGTTGGTCAAATTCCTCACCATTCCGCCCGGCAAAGTCGGCTGCGTGGAAGCGTGTGACGGTAAGTCACTGGCGACCGGGCGAATCATTGCGCGACAGGTCCCCTGCGACTCGTTTCAGGATGCACGCGCCTTCCTCACCAACGGCGGTGAGCGTGGCCCGCAGATGGCCCTCATTGGCCCCGGTACTTACCGGATCAATCCGCTCCTGTTCCGCGTCGAGCTCGCGAACGCGATCGACATTCCAGACAACAAGGTTGGTGTCGTGACGACACGCGAGGGCTGCGCGCTCGCCAAGGGCGAGATCGCGGGGCTCACGGTCGAGGGACACGACATGTTCCAGAATCCCCAGGCCTTCATCGACAACCACGGCACCAAGGGTCTGCAGGAGCAGGTCCTGCTCTCGGGGCGTTACTTCATCAATCCGCGCTTTGCAACGATCGAGATGGTCGACATGTTTGAAGTGCCCATCGCGCACGTCGGCGTCGTCATCGCCTATGTCGGCGGCGAAGGCAAAGATGTGACCGGCGAGCAGTTCCGGCACGGCAATCTCGTGAGCAAAGGCGAGAAAGGCGTCTGGATCGAGCCGCTGGATCCGGGCAAGTACCCGATCAATCCCTATACACACAAAGTGAGCAACGTCCCCACCGCCAACGTCGTCCTGAACTGGGCGACCGGCAAGACCGAAGCGCACAAGCTCGATGCGAATCTGTCGACCATCTGCGTGCGCTCGGCCGATGGGTTCAAATTCAATCTCGATGTGTCGCAGATCATCCATATTCCGCGCAACGATGCTCCAAAGGTGATCGCCCGGTTTGGCGGCATGTCAGCGCTGGTCACGCAGGTGCTGGAGCCCACCATCGGCAATTACTTCCGGAACGCCGCTCAGGGGTCCGACATCATTGATTTCTTGAAGAACCGCTCTTTGAGACAAGAAGAAGCGAGGAATGCAATCTCCACGGCGTTGAAGGAGTACAACGTGGGAGCCGTGGACACCTTGATCGGCGACATCGTGCCGCCCGACGAGCTCATGAAGACGCTCACCGATCGCAAGATCGCTGAGCAGGAGCGGGTGACCTATGAGACCCAGCGCCAGGCGCAGGAAGTGAAGCAGCAACTGGAACAGGCGACGGCGCTCGCTGCGACGCAGGCGAAGGTGGTCGACGCCGAGCGGCAGGTCGCCATTGCCCAGTTCAACGCCGAGGCAAACGTCAAGTCGGCGGAGGGATTCGCGCGTGCGAAGAAGATCAACGCAGAGGCCGATGCGCAGGCGAAGAAAATCAATGCCGACGCGGATGCGACGGTGCTGAGATCGGTCGGTGATGCCGAGGCGGCGAAAACCAACGCCGTCGGCAGCGCCGAAGCGGCGGTGATCAAGCTGAAAATCGCGTCCATGGAGTCAGGTAACTACGCGATGGTGCAGGTCGCCGAGGCGCTCGCGAAGTCGGGCGTCAAGCTGGTGCCCGACATCGTCGCCGGCGGCGGCAATGGTGGTGGTACTTTGGTAGACGTGCTGCTGGCGAACGTGATTCGCGAGGGCCGGCCACAGCGGGTGCTCGCGGACAGCCAGAGCTAGCCGCGCGGGGGCTCGCGGTAAACGCGCCGGCAGCGGGCGTTGGTACCGGGCGACCCAACCTTAACGTGCAACGGGAGATTCAAACATGAGCGGTCTTCAGGCCCGCCCCTGCGATGAGTTGGTCATCCGGTCGACCGCGAACGCCGCACCGTGTGTGAAGCAGCGGCAGCGATGGATATTGGCCGCATGCGTGCTCGGCTCCAGCATGGCGTTCATTGACTCGTCGGTGGTCAACGTCGCGTTGCCGAAGATGGAGTCCGCTCTCGAGACGACACTGTCGTCCATGACCTGGGTAATCAACGCTTACACCCTCTGCATGTCGGCCCTGCTACTCATCGGCGGGGCCGCTGCAGACCAGATTGGACGGCGCCGTATCTTCATGGTTGGAATCACTATCTTTTCGATTGCTTCCATCGGCTGCGGCCTCGCGCCGAGCATTGAAGTGCTGATCCTGGCGCGCGCCGTTCAAGGGGTGGGTGCGGCGCTGTTAATTCCGTGCTCGTTGGCCATCATCGGTGCCGCATTTGGTGAGAAGGAGCGCGGCGCAGCGATTGGCATCTGGTCGGGCGCGTCGGCGATTGCAGCAGGGGGCGGGCCCCTTCTAGGCGGCTGGCTCGTCGACCATTTGTCGTGGCGCGCGATCTTTCTCATCAATCCCATCATCGCGGTACCCACTATCCTCATTGCCTTACGACACGTACCCGAGAGCATCGATCCCGACGCTAAGAAAGGACTCGACGGACCCGGCGCGGCGCTGGCGTTCTTCGGACTGGGGTCGCTCGTGTATGGCCTGATTTCTGCGTCAGACCGTGGGTGGTCGAGCCCAATCGTTCTCGGCTCAGTTTTGGCAGGCGCGATCCTCCTGGTGTGTTTCGTGATGCTCGAGAGGCGCAGCCCCACGCCCATGATGCCGTTGAATGTGTTCACGTCACTCACCTTCAGCGGAGTCAACATCCTCACCCTGCTGCTCTACGGGGCTCTGGGTGGGGCAATGTTCTTTATGCCCTTCCTCCTGATCCAGGTTCATGGCTACTCGGCCACAGAGGCCGGTGGCGCCTTCCTGCCCTTCACGATCATCCTGGCACTTTTGTCGAAATGGGGTGGCGGACTGGTGGATCGTTTCGGCGCGCGACTGCCGCTCATCGTGGGACCCACCGTAATCGCAGTGGGCTTTTTCCTGTGGAGCGTGCCGGGAACGGGGGGCTCTTATTGGATGACGTTCTTTCCAGCGATGGTGGTGATGGGTTTCGGCATGGCCATCACCGTGGCCCCACTGACAACCACGGTGTTGAATTCAGTGGCGCAGCATCAGACGGGCGTCGCCTCGGGGATCAATAACGCAGTCGCGCAGGTGGCAAGCCTGCTGCTGATCGCCGTTCTGGGAACGGTGGGTATCGCTACGCTGAACCGATCGCTGGATCAACACCTCGCATCCAGCTCGGCAAGCGCCGATGTTCACAAGATCGTCGACACCGCCCGGCACGGCTTTGTCATGCCCGGCATCCCGGCTGGCACGCCAGAGCAAACCCAACGCGTCGCCCACGAGCTCATCGCCGACTCATTCCTCGACACGATTCGCCACGTAATGTTGATCGCGGCCGCCCTCTCCGTCGCGAGCGCCGTGGCCGCGGCGTTGGCGATCAGGACTTCACCTGCTTCTCGCGGATCGCCTTCAGCTCTTTGACCGCCAACAGATCTTTCTCGCGACCCATGGCTTCCTTCGCGCGAATCAGATCGTCGAGAGAAATAACCCGGCAACGACGCCCCAAAAGGTCGATCTCGATCGAGCCAGCTCGCACGCGCTCGAAGTCGCCAATCCCTTTTATGGAACTCAGTAGGTCAACAGAGCCCAGATCGGTCTCGAGGTATAGATTTTTTACCGGCACCCCCGGGTCAGGGTTGCCGAGAAACGATAGTCGTTGCGGGGTTAAGCGATGTGTTGGATGAAACTCACGGAGCGCAGCACGCAACTTCTCCACGTCTTCATTGCTCAGCACGGCGCAGACATCGATATCCCGCGTTACCAGCGTCGACCCATGCAAGAGAGCCGCAAAACCGCCGACGACTATGAACTCGATATCAGCGTCGCAGAGCGTCTGAATCAGTTTGCTGAGTGGCGCCACGGAGCCGACGTCCGATACGTTCAAATTCGAGAGCCAATTCCAGAGCCGAATCGTGCAACAGCACACGTTGCTCGTACGAGTAACCGAGATTTGCGTCGATCAGACTCATGTCAAAGCCGGCGCGCTCAGCTTCGTCGATTGCGTTGATTAGCTCGGTCATGACGCAAACATACCCGCCCGATGCGCCCCCGGCAAGCGGCCATCAAAACAAGAAGGCCGGCGAAAGCTTGCGCTCTCGCCGGCCCGATTTTTACCAACTGACGTCAGCTCCCCGCGGAGCCGCCGCCACAAGCGCCTAGCCTTCGGCGCTCTCGGACTCTGCTCCGACGCTCGATTCCTCGGTGTCGGGCAAGCCGCCGCCCACGTCCATGAAGCTCCGACGGCCCGTGTCCGCTTTGCGACGGCGGGAGGCGTGGGCCGCGAAGCCCGTGCCTGCCGGGATGAGCCGGCCCACGATGACGTTTTCCTTCAGGCCGCGCAGGTCGTCCTTCAGACCGCGTACCGCTGCTTCTGTCAGCACGCGAGTGGTCTCCTGGAACGAGGCCGCCGAAATGAACGACTCCGTTGCCAGCGACGCCTTGGTGATGCCCAGCAGCACCGGCTGCAAGCGCGCAGGGGTCTTGCTGTCCTGCTTCGCGCGATCGTTGATGTCCAGGGCCCGTGCGCGATCAAGCTGCTCGCCGCGGAGCAACGTGGTCTCGCCGATATCCTGCACCTCGGTCTTGCGCAGCATCTGCCGGATGATCACTTCAATGTGCTTGTCGTTGATCTTCACGCCCTGCAGACGGTAGACGTCCTGGATCTCGCGAACCAGGAAGTTCGCCAAAGCCTCGATACCCTGCAGGCGCAGGATGTCGTGCGGGTTGGGCTCACCGTCGGCAATAACCTCACCGCGCTCGACGGTCTCACCCTCGAACACGTTGAGCTGGCGCCACTTCGGAATCAGCTCCTCGTACTTCTCAGTCTCCTCGCCGGTGATGATCAGGCGCCGCTTGCCCTTGGTCTCCTTGCCGAAGCTGACCGTTCCAGACGTCTCCGCCAGGATGGCCGGGTCCTTCGGCTTGCGAGCCTCGAACAGATCCGCCACGCGCGGCAGACCGCCCGTGATGTCGCGAGTCTTCGAAGACTCCTGCGGGATACGTGCGATAACGTCGCCGACCGACACCTTCGCGCCGTCCTCGAGGCTGACCAACGCTCCGGCAGGCAGTGTGTACACGGCCGGGATCTCGGTGTTGGCGAAGGTCACTTCCTTGCCCTTCGAGTTCAACAACTTCATAGTCGCGCGAACGTCTTTACCCTGACGCTGCTTGGTATCCAGCACCACGGTGCTGGACAGACCGGTGACTTCGTCCACCTGTGTCGTAACCGTCAAGCCGTCCACGAAGTCCTGGAACTTCAACATACCGGC